>Ga0308159_1003823_pt1 | contig 14524 bp, 17 predicted proteins | sample PhyCR1_FD_201040 | JGI IMG/M metagenome (GOLD analysis project Ga0308159, IMG submission 201040) | Phyllosphere microbial communities from UC Gill Tract Community Farm, Albany, California, United States - DLSLC.R1 | ecosystem: Host-associated > Plants > Phyllosphere > Unclassified | place: USA... | reverse complement strand
TGGCCAGGTTGGTCACCCAGCCGAAGGCCACGGCGGTCTGGCCGCTGGCGGGCAGCAGGGAGGCGAGGATCACCGTGGCGATCAGCGTCAGGGTGAAGTTGTCGGGCAGAAAACGCGGGCGGGTCATAAGCAAATCTTCCAGGGGTTGCCAAGAGCATCGTCGCGACTCTAACGTAACGGCTTGTTACCGACTAACGCCAATGAGCCAGTAAATGCCGCCTAAAGGACATGACAAGGCCGTGCGCCGCAGTGTGCCCGGGCTTTCCAGCCTGCCGCGCCCGGTGTATGGGCGCACCGAATCGCTGCCCAATCGCGCCCTCACCCGCCGGCACAGCCACCCGTGGGTGCAATTGTCCTACGCGTTTTCCGGGGTGCTGGAGATCCAGACCAGCGTCGGCCGCTTCGTCGCGCCGCCGCAACGCGCGGTGTGGATTCCGGCGGGCATGCCGCACCGGGTGTACAGCTCGCCGCACACCGAGATGCGCAGCCTGTACCTCGATTGCAGCGTCACCGCCTGGGCGACCGAGGCGTGCCATGTGCTGGAAGTCAGCAGCCTGTTGCGCGAGTTGATCCGCAGCTTCAGCGAGCTGCCGGTGGAATACGCCGAGGACGGGCCGGACGGCAGGCTCGCCCAGGTGGTGCTCGACCAGCTCGCCGCCGCGCCGCAGGTGGACCTGATGCTGCCGTTGCCGCTCGACCCGCGCTTGCGCCAGATCTACCGCAGCCTGAATTTGCACCCCGAGCAGCAGACCACGCTGGGGCAGTGGAGCCAGAAGCTGGGCGTCAGCGAGAAAACCCTGAGCCGGTTGTTCCTCAGTGACACCGGGTTGACCTTCCGCGCCTGGCGCCAGCGCCTGCGCCTGCTCACCGCCCTGCCCGCCCTGGAGCAAGGCGAACGGGTGACGGATGTGGCATTGGGGTGTGGGTATGAATCGACGTCGGCGTTTATCAATGCGTTTCGACAGCAGTTTGATGCGACGCCGGGTGAGTTCTTCCGCTGACCTCACAGACGATGAAGATCCAAATGTGGGAGGGGGCTTGCCCCCGATTAGGGTGTGTCAGCTGAGAAATCTATAACTGAAACACTGCTATCGGGGGCAAGCCCCCTCCCACATTTTAACTGTGTGATTCTTTAGATTTTGGCCTTGGCCAATATCGCCTGGAGCAACACATCCGCCCCCGCCGTCGACCATTCCGGGGAAATCTCTTCCGCCTCGTTATGGCTCAGCCCATCCACACACGGCACAAAGATCATCGCCGTCGGCGCCACCTGGTTCAGGTAGCAGGCGTCGTGCCCGGCACCGGAAATCATCCGCCGATGGCTGTAGCCCAACGCCTCAGCCGATGCGCGCACCACCTCCACGCAGTCCGGGTCAAAGGCAATCGGCGCGTACTGGAAGATCTGCTTCACGCTGTGCTGCAGGCCGATGCCCGCGGCGATGCGCGCCACGGCGTCGCGCAGTTGCTGGTCCTGGCGCGCCAGCACGGCCTCGTCCGGATGGCGGAACTCCACGCTGAAAAACACCCGCCCCGGCACCACGTTGCGCGAGTTGGGGAAGATATTCGCCATGCCCACCGTGGCCCGACCTTCGGCGCCCTGCTCCAGGCCCAGGCCGTTCACGGCCTCGACCACCCGCGCAAAACCCAGCAGCGCATCCAGGCGATGGTCCATCGGTGTGGTGCCGGCGTGGGCGCTGCGGCCGCTCAATTCCACTTCATACCAACGCTGGCCCTGGGCACCGGTGACCACGCCGATAGTTAGGCCTTGGGCCTCCAGGATCGGGCCTTGCTCGATATGCAGTTCAAACGCCGCATGCACGGCCTGGCCGCCGACCGGTTCGGGGCCGGCATAGCCTATCTGCTGCAAGGCCTCACCAATGGTCACGCCGGTTTTGTCGGCGCGGGACAGGCCGTATTCAAGGTCGAACACACCGGCATACACGCCGGAGGAAATCATCGCCGGGGCAAAACGCGAGCCTTCTTCGTTGGTCCAGTTGACCACTTCGATAGGGCGCTCGGTTTCGATGCCAAGGTCGTTAAGGGTGCGCAGTACTTCCAAGCCGGCGAGCACGCCATAAATGCCGTCGTACTTGCCGCCGAAGGGCTGCGAGTCGCCATGGGAGCCGGTGAGCACCGGGGCCAGATGGTCCTGGCGACCGGCGCGGCGCGCGAAGATATTGCCCATGGCGTCCACGCGAATGCTGCAACCGGCCGCCTCGCACCACTGCACGAACAGGCCACGGCCACGGCGGTCTTCATCGGTAAGCGCCAGGCGCGACACGCCGCCCTTTTCGGTGGCGCCGATCTGCGCCATTTGCATCAGCGAATACCAGAGGCGTTCGCCATTCACCCGTGCCAGGTTATTCATGGGGTTTGGCCCGATAGCGGAAGTCACAGCGGTGGTCGCCGCCCATGATGGTCTGGGTGCGGGTCAGTTCGATGTCCGGGTTGTAGCCGACGATAAACAGCTCGTCACGATTGCAGGACAACAGGTGGCCGATCTCGCCCAGGCCCATCTCGGTGTACATCTCGGCGTAGCGGCAGCGCTTGACGTCATAGTCATAGTGCTCGGCATCGCTGGCGATGATGTCGATTTTGAGCGCGTCGTCCTGCTCCCACAGCACTTGCAGTTCGACAAAACTCTTGAGGTCGGCGCCCTGCTCTTCCAGCGCGGCAAAATGCTTGCCGGCCTGGATCGCCGCATTGCCCACGGCTTCGCCAATCACCGCAGCGGCAAATTCCTTGCCCTGCTCGCGCTTCAAGATCTCGTAGATCGGCTTGATGATTTCGGCTTCGATGCGCCGCCGGGCGAGGATGCCCAGTTCACCTTCCAGTTTGCTCATTGTGTGCCTCCATCAGCTCCACAGAATCGGGTGCCCTGCAGGGCACCCGACAGATGTTTACTTGCCGCCCGCCACGCTCACCGGCTGCCACTGGTTGGCCTTGACCTGATAAACGGTGAACGACGGTTTTTTCAAGTTGCCTTCGGCATCAAACGCAATGGTGCCCGTCACGCCCGGGTAGCTGATGGCGCGCAGCACCGGCAGGTACTTTTGCGGGTCGACGGAGTCGGCCTTTTCGATGGCCGCCACCAGCACGCCGACGCCGTCATAGGCGAATGGCGCATGCAGTTCAATGTTGGTCTTGTAGCGTTCTTTATAGGCCTGTTCGAACACCTTGCCACCCGGCATTTGCGCAACGGCCAGGCCCGGTTCCAGGGCAATCACGCCCTCGCCTTCGTTCTGCGCCAGTTGCAGGAAGGTCTGGCTGACAAACCCACCGGCGCCCATCAACGGCGCCTTGATCCCCAACTGTTTGATGCGCCGCGCCAGCGGTGCGGCCTGGGCGTCGACGCCGCCGAAGAAGATCAGGTCCGGGTTCTGGCTGCGGATATTGGTGAGCACGGCGCTGAAGTCGATGGTCTTGTCGTCCACGTATTCGCGCGCAACCACCTTGGCGCCGCCGGCTTCGATGGATTTGACGAACTGGTCCGCCAGGCCCTGGCCGAACGCGGTGCGGTCGTCGATCACGGCGATGCGCTGGGCCTTCAAGGTGTTCAGCGCGTAGGCGCCGGCGACCTGACCGCCATCGTCGTCATGGCCCATGATGCGAAAACTGGTGTCGAAACCCTGCTGGGTGTAGGCATGCCCGGTGGCCACCGGCGCGACCTGGGCAATCCCGGCGTCGTGGTAGACCCGCGCAGCCGGGATGCTGGTGCCGGTGTTCCAGTGGCCGACCACGCCGACCACGCCTTCATCCACCAACCGCTGGGCGACGGTGACGGCGGTGCGCGGGTCGGACTGGTCGTCTTCCGAGACCAGCTTGAACGTCACCGCGTCGCCGTTGATTTTTGGGTGCTTGGCGTTGGCCTGGTCGATGGCCAGTTGCGCGCCGTTTTCCAGGTCTTTGCCGATACGGGCCGAGGGGCCAGTCAGCGGGCCGGCCAGGCCGATCAGCACGGTCTGGTCAGCCTGGGCCACGGCGCTCGCGAGGCTGCTGAGGGCCAGGCCGATCAATATGGTGTTCTTGAAAGTCTTCATCAGTGTTTCCTGCTAATTTTCAGGCGGGTCGGAACACGCCGGGCGTCCGGTAGCGTCATGTATTTATTCGCCGAGGTACGCACTGCGCACCTCTGGGTGTTCAAGCAAATCTGCGGAGGGACCCGTGAGGCTGATGCGCCCGGTGTCCATCACGTAAGCGCGGTCGGTCACTTGCAGCGCCAGCCGCGCGTTCTGTTCCACCAGCAACAGGGTCATGCCCTGGCGGCACACGTCGTCGATCACCTGGAAAATCTTCTCCACCATGATCGGCGCCAGGCCCATGGACGGCTCATCGAGGATCAGCAAGCGCGGGCGCGACAGCAGCGCGCGGGCCAGGGCGAGCATTTGTTGCTCGCCGCCGGAAAGCAGGCCGGCGGACTGCTGCAGGCGTTCTTCCAGGCGCGGGAAGTGCTCGAACAGCTGGCGCATTTCGCGCTGCACCTGGGCGTTATCACGGCGCAAAAATGCGCCGGCCTGGAGGTTTTCCAGCACGCTCATGCGCGCAAAAATCCCGCGGCCTTCCGGCACCATGGCGATGCCCTGGCGCAGCAGTTGGTCCGGCGCCTGGCCGCGCACCGAGCGCCCGGCAAAACGGATCTCGCCGCCGGCCGCCGGCAGCAGGCCGGTCAAGGCCTTGAGGCTCGAGGTCTTGCCGGCGCCATTGGCGCCGATCAGCGTGACGCGCTCGCCTTCCTCGATATGCAGGTCGAGGGATCTGACGGCTTCAATGGCGCCGTAGCGCACCTGCAAACCGTCGACTTTCAATAGCGGTTCAGACATGCGCACTGGCTCCCAGGTAGGCCTGGATCACCGCCGGATGCTGGCGCACCTCGGCCGGCGGCCCCACGGCGATGACTTGGCCGTAATCGAGCACGCTGATGCGGTCGCACACCCCCATCACCAGCTTTACGTCGTGTTCGATCAGCAGCAGGGTGTGGCCGTCGTCGCGGATCTTTTCCAGCAGGCTGCGCAGTTGCATTTTCTCGCTGGCGTTCATGCCGGCCGCCGGTTCATCCAGTGCCAGCAAGCGCGGTTCGGTGGCCAGGGCGCGGGCGATTTCCAGGCGACGCTGGTGGCCGTAGCTCAGGCTGTCGGCGCGGTAGTCGGCGAAACCGGCGAGACCCACATACGCCAACAAACGATGGGCATGCGCGCGGGTTTGTGCCTCTTCATCACGGGCGCGGCGATGCCGGCTCAAGGCAGCCCACAGGCCGTTGCGCGTGCGCACGTGGCGCCCGACCATGACGTTTTCCAACGCGCTCATGGCATTGAACAAACGGATATTCTGGAACGTGCGCGCAATACCGGCGGCGGCCACCTGGTGCACGCTGGTCGGCCGGTACTCACGGCCATCGAGCTGAAAGCGCCCGGAATCCGGGGTGTAGAGGCCGGTCATCAGATTAAAGAAGGTGGTCTTGCCCGCGCCGTTGGGCCCGATCAGCCCGTAGATTTCGCCGGGCTGGATGCTCAGGCTGACGTCGGTCAGCGCCGCCACGCCACCGAAGTGTTTGTTGACCGAATCGATCTGCAACAAAGGTGCGTTCATCGTGCCACTCCTTTGGGCCACAGCCCGGCGGGTCGATAGAGCATCGCCAGGATCAGCGCCAGGCCGTAGAACAACTGACGAATGATTTCCGGGTCCACCAGCACCTGGCCGAACAGCGCCTGCTGCAACGGGCCCATGCTCGCGCGCAGCGCTTCGGGCAACGCCGCCAGCAGCACACAGCCGAGAATCACGCCGGGGATATGACCCATGCCGCCCAGCACCACCATCGCCAGTACCGCGATGGATTCATTGAGGGTGAAAGACTCCGGCGAAACAAAGCCCTGGAACGAGGCGAACAGCGCGCCGCTCACGCCGCCGAACGCGGCGCCAATCGCAAACGCCAGCAGCTTGAGGCGCACGGTATTCACGCCCATGGCCTGGGCCGCGTCTTCGTCTTCGCGGATGGCCACCCAGGCGCGGCCGATGCGCGAACGCTCCAGGCGAATGCAGGCGAACAGGATCAACACCACCAGCGCGGCGAACAGGTAGTAATAGAGGTACACCGACGGCAGGCGCAGGCCGAACAGCTCCTGGGTGCGGCCCAGGTTCACGCCGAGCAGGCTGACCGGATCGACCTGGGAAATGCCCTTGGGGCCATTGGTGATATTCACCGGGCGATCGAGGTTGCGCAGCAGGATGCGAATGATCTCGCCAAACCCCAGGGTGACGATGGCCAGGTAGTCGCCGCGCAGACGCAGGGTTGGCGCGCCCAGCACCACACCGCAGCCAGCAGCGAGCAGTGCGCCGAGCGGCAAAATCAGCCAGATCGAGGTGTGCATGCCCGCCGGCAGCAACGCCGCCAGGGCCGGAAACTGTTGCAGCAGATGGGGCGACGACAGCAACGCGGCCAGGTAGGCGCCCACGGCGTAGAACGCGATAAAGCCCATGTCCAGCAGCCCGGCGTAGCCGACCACAATATTCAGGCCGAGGGCGAGCATGATGTACAGCAGGGCAAAATCCAGGGTACGCACCCAGGTGTTGCCGCCGGCATGCCCGACGATCCACGGCGCCAGCACCAGCGCTACGGCGAACAGCAGCAGGCCAAGCGTCGCGCGTTTATTCGGGGTAAGAGACTTGATCATGCGCGGGTCGCCAAACGTTCGCCCAGCAGCCCCGAGGGCCGAAACACCAGCACCGCGATCAACACGATAAAGGCGAACACATCCTGGTAATTGCTGCCGAACACGCCGTTGGTGGCAGCGCCCAGGTAGCCGGTGCCCAGGGCTTCGATCAACCCGAGCAGCAGGCCGCCGAGCATCGCACCCTTGAGGTTGCCGATACCGCCCAACACGGCGGCGGTGAAGGCTTTGATGCCCGGCAGAAAGCCCATGTAGAAATGCGCGCTGCCGTAGTTGCTGGCCATCATCACCCCGGCAAGTGCCGCCAGGGCGCCGCCAATGGCGAAGGTGATGACGATAATGCGATTCGGGTTGATGCCCATCAGGCTGGCGACTTGCGGGTTTTCCGCCACGGCACGCATGGCCCGGCCGAAGCGCGTGCGCTCCACCAGCACCAGCAGCGCGACCATCACGGCCAGGGCGATGGCGATGGTGGTCAACGCCGTGGCGTTGGTGATCGCCGGGTGCGCCGAGGCACCGGCCAGCACTTCAATCGGCTCCAGGGGCAACAGCTGCGGGAACATTTGCGGGTTGCGGGTCCACACCAGCATGGCGAGGGTTTGCAGCAGCAGCGACACGCCGATCCCGCTGATCAATGGCGCCAGGCGCGGCGCATGGCGCAGGCGGCGATAAGCCACGCGTTCGATCACCACTGCCAGCAGCGCACAAAACGCCATGGCCACCAACGTGGCAATCAGCAACACCAGCACCGGCGGGAGTGCCGGCCATGTCGCTTGCACCAGGCGAATCACCGACAGGCCCACCAGCGCGCCGATCATCAACACATCGCCATGGGCAAAGTTGATGATGCGCAAAATGCCGTAGACCATGGTGTAACCCAGGGCCACCAGCGCGTAGAGACTGCCCGTCATCAAGCCGTTGAGCAGTTGTTGGATAAAGCCATCCATCAGGAGCATAAACCTCAGTGCGTACAGGGGCGGCACACTAAGCATCTATTCTGTTTTTATCAAATATCAGAAAGTTATAGGGTTAGATCAAAGCGATAACAGGCTATTTATGCCGTAATTACGGCACTTATGGCTCTTTATCTGGATGGAAACTTGGTATTTAATTCAACACATGAATAAATCAGAACAGTTAGCCAATGACCCGCCCCTGCGTGCCGTGCGCACCTTCGAAGCCTTTGCACGCCATGGCGGGGTGAATGCCGCCGCGCGTGAACTGGACGTGTCGGCCTCGGCCATCAGCCATCAACTGCATTTGCTGGAAGACTTTCTGCAGCAGCCGCTGACCTTGCGCCAGGGCCGCAACCTGGTGCTCACCGACGAGGGCCGCGAGTACTACCGCGCGATCCGCTCGGCCTTTGCCGTGCTGCGCAGCGCCACCGAACATGTGCGCGAGAAAAGCGCCACGCGCCAGGTCACCATCAGCCTGATCCCGCTGTTTGGCATCAACCTGTTTATCCCGCGCCTGGCGAATTTCCTGAAGGACCACCCGGCGCTGGACATCAACGTGACCTACGCCAACCACCGCAGCTACCCCAGCGATGCGGCCGACCTGTCGATCCGCTTCGGCACCGGGCACTGGCCGGGTTATCACAGCGAGCCGCTGATTTGCGGCGCGGTAACGCCCTACTGCAGCCGCGCGTTCCTGGCGCAACACGGGCCCATCGACACGCCCCAGGCGCTAAGCGAACTGCCGCTGCTGCACGACGAGGAACGCGGCACCTGGGGCCAATGGTTCGAGGCCGCCGAAGTCGACGCCACGGCGCTGAATGGTTTGCTGCTGGAAGATGGCCAACTGGCACTCACCGCCACCCTCACCGGCCTCGGCTGCGCCTTGCTGCGCGAGCCGCTGGTAGCGCCGCATGTGGCCAGTGGCGAGTTGGTGAAGCTGTTTGATCTGCAGGTCAATGATGGCCGCCAGTACTACCTGTGCCGGCGGGCCAACAGTGAATTGTCGAGCGAGGGAAATGACTTGTATGACTGGATCAAGCGCAGTTTGATCGAGGGGTGAAAGTCCACAGTAAATCTCAATAATTATGGAGATCAAAATGTGGGAGGGGGCTTGCCCCCTCCCACATTTGATTTTGGTTTGCAGGTTAGCTGCCGTTGCCCGCATGGGCCTCTTCAAAGAAGTAGTCCTTCCAGCTCGCCGCCTTGTTTTTCAGCACGCCCAGTTCCTGCAATTTCTCGGCGTAGATAAAGGTGCGCTGCGGCACGATGGTGAAGTCGATTTCCGGGTCCTGGACGATTTTTTCCACCAGGTCCAACGGCAACTTCGACTGTTCTAAACGGATATACGCCTTGGCCGCTGCGGGCTTGTCGGCCTTGATGATCTTCTCGGCCTCAGCCAGCGCGTCATAGAACGCCTTGTAGGTCTTGGGGTTTTCGTCGTGGAATTTCTGCGTGGTGTACAGCACGTTGAAGGTCGCCTGCCCGCCGAGGATGTCGTAGGAACTGAGCACCTTGTGCACGTTAGGATTCAACAGCTCCTGGTACTGGAATGGCGGGCTGGAAAAGTGCGCGTTGATCTCCGAACCGCCGGCAATCAGCGCCGCCGTAGCGTCGGGGTGGGCCAGGCTGATGGAGATATCATCAAACTTCTTGTAGTTGGCATCGCCGAACTGCTTGGCGGTTTCGATCTGCAAGGTACGCGACTGGAAGCCCACACCCGCCGCCGGCACGGCGATGCGGTCTTTCTCGGTAAAGTCCTGCAGGGTCTTGACCTTGGGGTTGTTGGTCAGCAGGTAGTTGGGCATCGAGCCGAGGGAGGCGATGGCCTTGACGTTCTGCTTGCCCTTGGTACGGTCCCACAGGGTCAGCATCGGCGGCACACCGGCCGAGACCACATCCAGGGCGCCGGCCAGCAACGATTCGTTCATGGCGGTGGCGCCGGAAATGCTGTTCCATTCCACCTGGATATCCAGGCCCTGTTCCTTGCCATGTTTTTCGATCAGGTGCTGGTCGCGCACCACATCGAGAATCAGGTAGCCGATGCCGAATTGTTGGGCGATGCTGATCTTGCCTTCGGCCTGGGCGCCCAGGCTGAGCAAGGCACTGGCGGCGGCCAGCAGAGTGAGTGAGGAACGCTTGAAAGTCATGGGGGATCTGCCGCGTTTTCGGGAAGGTGATGGAGCGTAGCGGCGGTTTTTAAGACAGCAAAAGAATATCGGGATCTATTGTTATGCAAATAATCCCCAAACCGGCGCGCGGCTGGTATCGTGCCGCGCTTTGAAAAACTGCCACACACTGCGAGGAAATGGACGTTGAACACTGACGACAAAATGACCGGGGACCTGTTCGAGGTGGATAAGCGCCTGTCACTCAAACCCGTGGTGGACTTCAACACCTACCTGCGCAGCGCCTTCGGCGACGGCCCGTGCACCTGCATCCGCTGCACTGCCAGCGGCGGCGACGAAACCGGCTATGAGTTCCAGCACAGCTTCACCTTCGACGGCAAACCCACCCACCGCCGCTTCGCCACCACGGCGGGCAGCGATGTGTTGATGGCATTGAAGAAGGCGTGGTTGTCCTACACCAAGGCCGAGTTGCCGCTCAGCGGTGTGCTGACACTGGAAACGGTGAAGGAGTTTATCGAGCCGCAACTGCACAAACGCCTGGCACCGCTGTTTCTGGCCAGTGGGTTGGTCAAGGATGTGGACGGTGAGTTGCTGCTGCAGCCGCAGGCGGCGTGATCAGCCTTCAGTAGCCCACACCCCGCACACCACCGGAAGCCCGAATCGATTCCCCGGTGACCCAATGGGCGTCTTCGGACGCCAGGAAGACCGCCAGCGGCGCGATGTCCTCGGGCTCGCCAAAGCGCCCCAGCGGCGTGCCGGCGATCAGTGACTGGCCGAATTCGCCGGCAAAGTTGCCATCGGTCGCCGGCGTGTTGGTGTGGCCCGGCAAGATCGAGTTGACCCGAATCCCCCGCCCGCCCAGTTCACGGGCCAAGGCGAAGGTCAAGGTGTCCACCGCGCCCTTGGTGGCCGAGTAGACACTGGACGCCAGGTAGGGGTCGGTACTCAGGATCGAACTGAGGTGGACATGGCCCGACCCGACGGGCGCCTGACGCAGATCCGCCGTGCCACCGAGTGGATTCGCCAGCACTACACCGAACCGTTTCGCGTGGAACCGCTGGCGGCCATGAGCGACATGAGCGTGGCGGCGTTCTACCGGCATTTCAAAGCCATCACCGCGATGACGCCCATCCAGTACCAGAAGCGCCTGCGCCTGTTGCGGGCGCGCTGGTTGCTGCTGTTCGACACCCTGGACGCGGCCTCGGTGGCCTTCAGCGTGGGCTATGAAAGTGCCTCGCAGTTCAGCCGCGAATACGCGCGGCTGTTCGGCCTGCCGCCGGTGAAGGACATGGCACGGTTCAAGGTCCCGGCCTGACGACCGGGCCGTTGCTCCCAAGGGTTAAAAATCAATGATCCGCGTGCCGGCAATCGTCTGGGCAAACCCCACGCCGAACAGCTTGGCCGGGGTTTCAAAGCCGGGCCGGCGTTCGCCGCCGAGCACACGACGCGCGGCTTCCACGGCGGCAATCGGGGTGAAGCTATAGCCATTTACGGTTTCGATCACTGAGCGCGCGAGCGTGCCGTCTGCGCCGGTGACTTCAGCCACGGCGCGGGCGGGATGGGCGTCACGCTGGGCCTGGCTGGGGCCGTCGGGCAGTGATGAGAGGTCGCCTTCGGGGAAGGCTTCGCCGCTGATGTACACGAACATGGCGATATCCGGAATGCCGCTGGAATGCCACGCGGTGACCAGGTCGCCGAAGGACAACGGCGCACACAGCACCGCGCCGTCGCCGAAGTCCAGATGTTGCGGTTGCGCGTCCGGGGTGGCGACCAGCTCGCCGTCGATGCGCGCCATCACGCCGGCGCCGATGATTTCGCCGACACTCATGGCCGAGCCGCGGGACATCGCGCCCGGCACCTGCAAGGCGATTTTCACCGAGCGTGGCTGCTGCACGCGGCGGGCGACGTGCATCACCAGGCAGTCGGTGGGCACCACGTCCCAGCCGACGCCGGGCAGCAGCATCACCGCTGCCTCGGCGCCGAGCTGCTCGGCCAGGCGGTACACATTGATTTCGGCGGTGATGTCCAAATAATCGGTGCCGCTGGCGATGCAGGCACGCATCAACGGCTCGGCGGTATGGGCGAACGGGCCGGCAAAGTTGAGCAGCACGTCGATATCCGCCAGGTGGCTGGCCGCTTGGCCGTCCGCGGTGAATACGCGGTATGCCGCGTTCAGTTTCGTGGCGAGAGCCGCCAGGCGCGTGGCATTGCGGCCGGCGATCACCAGGTCCAGGCCGAGTGTTTTTGCGTGTACCGCCGCCATGCGCCCGGTGTAGCCGGTGGCGCCGTAGATCATCAATTTTTTCATGGGGTGTGCTGCCAGTTCTTGTAGACGAATTCGAGGCTGTAGCCGTCCGGGTCAAGGACGTTGGCCGCGTAGTAGTTGGGGTCGTAATGCAGGCGTGCGCCAGGTGCGCCGTTGTCGGTGGCGCCGTTTTCCAGCGCGGCGGCGTAGGCCTTTTCGACCTCCAAACGACTGTTGGCGACAAAGCCCACATGCACCGCCTGCCCTTGCACCACGCCTTCGCGCAACCAGAAGAACATGCGCCCGTGGGCGCCAAAGCCTTTCAGGTCCGGGTGGCCGGGTGGGCCGTCCTTGCCGGCGTAATCGAGCCGTGCGGTGATGCCCAATGGCGTCAGCGTGGCGTCGTAGAAGCGGACGGAGCGCGCAATGTCGCTGACCGAGAGAAACAGGTGATCGAGCATAGAGTGGCCTCGCGATTCAGATGATATAGCCGCCAGCGACTTCGATCGTTTGCGCATTGATCCAGCTGCCCTCTTCCGACAGCAGCATGGCAATTACCCGCGCCACGTCGTGCGGTTCGCCGACACGACCGAGGGCGGTTTGCCCGGCCAGCAAGGCTTCGAACTCATCGTTCAGGCCGCCGCCCAGTTCGGTACGGATCGCACCGGGGGACACCGCATTGGCGCGAATACGCCGTTCGCCGAACTCCTTGGCCATGTAGCGGGTGAGCACGTCGAGCCCGCCCTTGAAGGCCGCATAGGGCGCCACGCCTGCCGTCGCCACGCGGGTGGTGGCGCTGGTGAGGTTGACGATACTGGCGTGCTCTTCCAACAGTGGCAGCAGGGTTTGGGTGAGGAAAAACGGGCCCTTGAGGTGCACGTTGAACAGGCCGTCGAATTGCGCTTCGGTCACCGATTCCAGCGGGTTGAACAACCCGTAGCCAGCGTTGTTGACCAGGCCGCTCAAGGTCTCTACGCCCCAGGTGGAGCGCAGGGTTTGCACCACAGTGTCGTGGAACGCCGCAAAGGTGCTGACCGCAGCCACATCCAGTTGCAGTGCGACGGCCTTGCCGCCGGCGGCTTCGATCTGCTGGACCACCGCCTGTGCGGCGTCGGGGTTGCGGTTGTAGGTCAGAATCACGCCATGCCCCTGGCGAGCACACAGCTCGGCGGTACTGGCGCCGATTCCGCGGCTGCCTCCGGTGATCACGATAACGCTCATGGCCTGCTCCACTGCTGAAAAGTTGAGTGGCTACAGTAGCCATCGACCTACCCGGCGACGCAGCCGTTTCTACTGCAATCCTGCCTGTTTCTGCTTTTTGCTTGCGCTGGGTTCGCAGGAAGGCACAGCATGGCCGCCATGAATACTCAATTGATCGAACTGCGCGCCTTGGCCGCCAAGGCCGAAAACCGCCGCACCGAGACCGGGATCCCGCGCGTGGCGATGGTCCAGGGGAAGATTCCCGAGCATCTGCTCGCGGCCGTGTACGACCCGATGATCAACCTGATCCTGCAGGGCAGCAAATCGCTGACCGTGGGCGACCGCACATTGCACTACGATCCGGCGACGTATTTTGTGATGTCCATCGAGTTGCCCGCCGTGGGCGTGGTGAACCCGGCGAGCACGGGCGAGCCGTACCTGGCGGTCAGCCTGACCCTGGACCCGACGGTGCTGACCACCCTGCTCAATGACTTGCCCGCGCCCAATGGACGGTGCGAGCAGGAAGCCGGGTTTTAAGTGGCGGCGGTAACGCCGGCCTTGATGGATGCCTGGGTGCGCATGCTGCGCCTGATCGGCGACCCGGTGGCGATTGCCGCGCTGGCGCCGGCCTATGAACGGGAAATCCTCTACCACGTGCTGCAAGGCCCGCACGGCTGGATGTTGCGCGAGATTGCCGCACCGGACACTGCCATGGCGCGCGTGAGCCAGGCCATCCAGTGGATTCGCCGCGACTTTGCCCAGCCGATCCGCGTGGATGCATTGGCCCAGAAGGCGGCGATGAGTGTTTCGGCGTTTCACCGGCACTTCAAGGCGGTGACCAACCTGAGCCCGTTGCAGTATCAGAAGCGCGTGCGTTTGCTACAGGCGCGCACGTTGATGGTGGCCAGCGCGAGCAGCGTGACCAGTGCGGCGTTTGAGGTAGGGTATGAAAGCGCGACCCAGTTCAGCCGCGATTATGCGCGGGTGTTCGGATTGCCGCCGGCCCGCGATACCGCGCGGATTCTCGCGCAGAGCAAAGGACTCGTCGGATAAATTCCGGATATAACCACAACAATGTGGGAGGGGCTTCCCCCCCTCCCACAGTTTCTACCGGGTGCGATTACTTACGCGCCGCCTCCCACTGCTTGAGCAGGTCGTTATAGTTCACGGTTTCGCCCTTCGGCTTCTCGTTCGCCAGTTTCGGTTTCGGCGCGCCCGGCTGGTCGAACCAGTATTGCGCGTCACGCTCGGGGTTCATTTTCGGGCCGCATACCGGTTGCACCTTGGAGCGTTCCAGGCGCGTCATGATCGCGTCCTGCTCCTTGGCCAGGT
>Ga0308159_1003822_pt1 | contig 14526 bp, 15 predicted proteins | sample PhyCR1_FD_201040 | JGI IMG/M metagenome (GOLD analysis project Ga0308159, IMG submission 201040) | Phyllosphere microbial communities from UC Gill Tract Community Farm, Albany, California, United States - DLSLC.R1 | ecosystem: Host-associated > Plants > Phyllosphere > Unclassified | place: USA... | reverse complement strand
AGTGCTGGAAAAGTTCGGCGTGCCCCCTGAAAAGGTGGGCGACGTGCTGGCGCTGATGGGCGACGCGGTGGACAACGTGCCGGGCGTCTTCGGCGTCGGCCCCAAGACCGCGACCAAGCTGATCCAGGACTACGGCGATCTCGAATCGGCGCTCGCCGCCGCGCCGGACATGAAGAAGTCCAAGCTGCAGGAGCGGCTGATCGAGCAGGCCGAGCAGGCGCGCCTGTCCAAGGTGCTGGTCACGCTCAAGGAAGACTGCGCGCTGCCGATGCCGCTGGACGAGTTCAAGCTCGACGCGATCCCGCCCGAGCCGCTCGCCGCGTTCCTCGGCCGCCACGGCTTCACCAGCCTGCTGAAGCGCCTCGATGGCGGCACCGGCAGCCCCGAGCGGGCGACGCAGCTCAATCCGGCGAAGCTGGTCACGGCTGCGGCCGGCGGAGCCAACCCGGGCGCCGCTCGCCAGCCGCTGCCCGAATGGCCCGCGGTGGACCGCGACGCCTACGAATGCGTGACGACCGAGGCCCAGCTCGACGAATGGATCGCGCGAGCCGCCGCCGCGCGGCTGGTCGCCATCGACACCGAGACCTCGGCGCTCGATTCCATGCGCGCCGACCTTGCCGGCATCAGCCTGGCGGTGGGCCCGAACCAGGCGTGCTACATCCCGCTGGGTCACGGCGGCACCGACATGTTCGCCGAGAAGCCGCAGCAGGTGCCGCTGGCCGAGGCGATCGCCCGCCTGAAGCCGCTGCTGGAGAGCGACGCGGTGCTCAAGGTCGGCCAGAACATCAAGTACGACCTCAACGTGCTGGCGCGCCACGGGATCGCGGTCTCGCCGGTGGACGATACGATGATCGTCAGCTTCTGCCTCGATGCCGGGCGTTCGCTCGACGGGATCGGCGGCGGGCACGGCATGGACGAGCTTTCGCAGCGCCACCTGTCGCACACCACGCTGACCTTCAAGGACATCTGCGGTACCGGCAAGAAGGCGATCCCCTTCGGCGAAGTGCCGCTCGACCGCGCGACCCAGTACGCGGCGGAGGACGCCGACGTGACCTGGCGGCTGCACAGCCAGCTCAAGCCGCGCCTCTCCTACGAAGGCGGAACGCGCATCTACGAGCGCGTCGACCGCCCGCTGATCCCGGTGGTGGCGCAGATGGAGCGCCACGGCATCCGGGTCGACCGCGAGAAGCTGGCCGGTCTCTCGAGCCAGTTCGCCGAGGCGATCGGCGGGCTGGAGGCGGAAATCTTCGAGAAGGTTGGCCAGTCGTTCACCATCGGCAGCCCCAAGCAGCTGGGCGACATCCTGTTCGACAAGCTGGGCTACAAGGGCGGCAAGAAGGGCAAGAGCGGCCAGTATTCGACCGATCAGTCGATCCTCGAAGGCCTTGCCGCACAGGGCGCCGAAGTGGCGACCAAGGTGCTGGAATGGCGCCAGCTTTCCAAGCTGCGCTCCACCTACACCGAGGCGCTGCAGGCGGCGATCAACCCGGCGACGAGCCGCGTCCACACCAGCTACAGCCTCGTCGGGGCGCAGACCGGGCGTCTGTCGTCGACCGATCCGAACCTGCAGAACATCCCGATCCGCACCGAGATCGGCCGCCAGATCCGCGACTGCTTCGTGGCGGAACCGGGCAACGTCCTGCTCTCGGCCGACTATTCGCAGATCGAACTGCGTCTCGCCGCGCACATGGCGGACGTGCCCAGCCTCAAGGAGGCCTTCGCGAACGGCGAGGACATCCACTCGCGCACGGCGATGGAGATGTTCGGCACGGTCGACCGCGACACGCGCGGGCGGGGCAAGACGATCAACTTCGCGATCCTCTACGGCATCTCGCGCTGGGGCCTGGGCGGGCGGCTCGGCGTACCGGCCGACGAGGCGCAGGCGATGATCGACCGCTATTTCGAGCGCTTCCCGGGCATCCAGCGATACATTCACGAGACGCTGGAGAGCGTGCGGGCCAAGGGCTATTCGGAGACCCTGTTCGGCCGCAAGACCTGGTTCCCGCGCGTCAATTCCAAGAACCAGGCCGAACGCCAGGGCTCCGAGCGCGCCGCGATCAACGCACCGATCCAGGGCACCAGCGCCGACATCATCAAGCGGGCTATGGTGCGCATGAACCCTGCGCTCGCGGAGGCTGGCCTGAGCCACGTGCGGATGCTGCTGCAGGTGCACGACGAACTCGTCTTCGAACTGCCGGAAGCGGACGTTGCCGCCGCTTCGCCGGTGATCGAGCGGGTGATGGCCGAGGCGGCGACGCCTGCGGTCAGCCTCGACGTGCCGCTGGGCGTGGAGATCGGGTTCGGCGCAAGCTGGGGCGCCGCGCACTGAGGAGGGCGTCGTTGCAGACAGCGTTGAAAATACCGTCATCCCGGACTTGATCCGGGACCGTGGGCGTTCCTTGAGGCGATAGCCCGCGCCGGGAGGCGAGAACCCGCTCCGGGCCATTGCTCCGCCGCGCTCCAACGCGAGGTGGGCAGGCCCTTGCCCAAGGTCCCGAATCCAGTCCGGGATGACGATGGGCGCTGCGTCGCCCCATATCTGCGACGTTCCGTTTCTTCACAGGAACTGCTGCAGTGCAGCATCGTTGAGTCGCCATGATCGATTTCATCGAACGCCACGTCACGGGCTTGCCCAACTGGGCGGAACAGCCGGTGCTCGCCATCCTGGCCGCGCTGATCGGCACACTGGTCGCGCTGGCCTTTCACGCGCTGCTGTTTCGCATCCTCGGGCGGGTCGCGCGCTCCAGTTCCAGCGAGTCGGACGATATCGTCGTCCACCGCCTGGCACGGCCGACGCGGTGGGCCTTCGTGGCCTTCGGCATCGTCTTCGCCGCGCACGAGACGCCGGTGCTGGAGGCGGTATGGTCGCGTTTCGCGCCTTTCGTAATGCCGATTTTGACCGGCTGGATCGCGGTCGCGGTGCTGCGCGCCTTTGTCGAGGCGATGATCGTGCGGGCCGACATCACGGTGGAGGACAACCGCAACGCGCGCCGCCGCCGCACCCGGTTGGCGATCTTCAGCCGCATCGGCACGTTCCTGCTGGTGTTCATCTCGATCGCGGGCGTGCTGGCCTCGGTGCCCGGCGTGCGCGAGATCGGCGTGACGCTGATGGCCTCGGCAGGCCTCGCCGCGCTGGCGGTGGGCGCCGCGGCACAGCCGGCGCTGAAGGCCCTGATCGCGGGCTTCCAGATGGCGATGACCGAGCCGATCAGCATTGACGACGTCATCATTCTCGACGGCGAATGGGGCCGCATCGAGGACATCCGCACCACGTATGTCGTCGTGCGCCTGTGGGACGACCGGCGGCTGGTGGTGCCCTCCAACCGCTTCCTCGAGGACACCTTCCAGAACTGGACCAAGACCACCTCGCAGCTGCTGGGCACGGTCTTCCTCTACCTCGACCACGCCGCCGACATGGGTCCGATCCGCGAGGAATATACTCGCCAGATCACCGCCCACCGCCTGTGGGACAAGCGCGCGCAGATCCTGCAGGTGACGGACTGCCGCGACGAGACGATCGAGGTGCGCCTGCTGATGAGCGCGCGCGACGGGCCGACCCTGTTCGACCTGCGCTGCGAACTGCGCGAAGGCATGATGGACTGGATCCGCCGCGAGATGCCCGAGGCGCTGGCGCGGCGCCGCACCCTGCAGGTGGCGCCGATGGAGCTGGCGGCCGGGCCCTCGATGATCGAGGCGATGGGCGGTCGGTCGGGATCGGGCCAGTCGGCGGCGAACGGATATGGGGCCGGGCCGGATGGCAAGGCGCCGAATTAATTAAAGCTGGGTGAAATTTGCCGATCGTGCTAAGGCAAAGGCCGCTGACGTCGAATTTTGCGACGGTTTTCGGCAATATTGGGACTTTGCGCCGGAATAAACTTCCTGCAATTCGCCCCGCTTGCGACGATTTCCTTTCACTAGACGACTTGACGCACGACCGGGGCCGCATTTGCGCGCACCGGAATACGTTTCTTGAAAGGAAACAACCATGCCCACCGGCACCGTGAAATTCTTCAACACCGACAAGGGCTTCGGCTTCATTTCTCCGGAAGATGGCGGCACCGACAGCTTCGTGCACATCTCGGCCGTGCAAAACGCCGGCATGCGCACCCTCGAGAAGGACCAGCGCGTCTCCTACGAGATCGAAGTCGGCCGCAACGGCAAGGCTTCTGCGGTCAACCTGCGCTCGGCCTGACGCGGGACAAATTCCGGGGTGCGGGATTTGCCCGCGCCCCGGTTTTCAACCTTCGCCGGGAGTACTTGCATGTCATTCAGCCGTGAATTCTGTGACGGTCGCGCGGTAGAGGCGGCGACCGCTGCCTCCAATGCCACGCTCGACAACGTCCGCCAGCGCGAACTGCGCTCGGAAGCCGCCTGGCGTGCCATGGCGGAGCGTATCCGCCAGACCGAAGAGGCGCGCAGCGCCAAGGAAGCGGCGCGCGAGGCCGAGTGACCCCGCGCCGCTGGTCCGGCGCCTGATTCTGGCGCCGTGCTTCAGGAAAATCGAGTGGTTGCGGCGGGCCGCAGCGAGCGGTCCGAAAGGCTCCAGGCGCAGGCCAGTGCCGCGCCGAGCCTGAGGCGGTTGCGCTCGATGCGCAGCGCCATGGAGACGGCCTGACCCGTCAGGTCGGCACGCCGGTCCTCGTCGCGCGTCTGCGACGCTTCGAACAGGGCGGTCTGGTGCGCGGCATAGATCTTGTTGAGATCGATGGCGAAGCTCCTTTTTCTGGGGTTGAGGGGATGCCCCGGGGGGCATCTGAGGCCCTTTCCCGGCCAAGGCTCGGGAAAGGGGGCAAATCCTCGATGACTTTTCAGTCCACCATCGCTGCGACCAGGTGCCGAAGGTCTTCCCTGGTGAGGAAGCCCGGGGCCATCTGGCCAGACCATGTCTCCGGCATGGGAGCGGGCATGCCCGCATGGCGATGGATGAAGGTCTTGGTCTTGGAGCGGCTGTTTCCGCCCGTGTTATGAGTATGCATCTTGTCCTGTAATCGCGGCCCCTGGCCGCTTCTGGTCTATCGTCTGAAATTGCCGCGTCGTTGCCCCGGGCCAGCCTGGCCAGGCGTGCGTTCGCGAAATACGATGCGACCCTTGGACAGGTCGTAGGGCGTCATTTCGACGTGCACGCGATCGCCGACGACCGAGCGGATGCGAAACTTGCGCATCTTGCCGGCAGTGTAGGCGATGATCTTGTGCTCGTTGTCGAGCAATACGGCGAAACGCCCATCGGGGAGGATTTCCTCGATGTAGCCTTCCATCGTCAGCAGTTCTTCCTTGGCCAAAGTCTTCAGTTCCGAAAAAAAAGCGTTGCTCCACGCCGACCGCAGCTAAAGCGAAAACGGCAAGCGATGAGAGCCAAGCAGCAAGAAAAGGGAGGCAGAACCGCGTGAAGCGGCTGCACAGTTGTCCCGTCGCAGGCGACGCAGCGACATGCATATAGGACACGGCCGCGAAAATTGCAACTTCCGCGATCAACCGCCCGCAAGGAAAGCGCAGCCCCCGGCCATGCTGCTGGCCAGCGTGCCGGGAATGGCGTATGATGGCCATATTGCCGAGACGTTTTTTGCACATCGGCGACTGAGAGACTCGTCGAGCTCCCGCAATCAGGAGAGCCGACATGGACCTCAACCAGCTTCTATTCCATCATCAGGTGGCGCTGATCCGCAGCGGCGCGCCGGGCACCGCCCGGTCGGGGCCCGTGCCCGCCTCGCCGCACTTCGACCTCGTCGCGCATTACGGTAAGCGCATAGGCCGCCTGCGCCGGGAAATGGGCGTTCCGCGTTATCCCGAATGGGTATGACGGACCGCAGCGCCGCCGGCGTGCGGCCGCGCAGCCGCTTTTCACGAGAATGCCACCGGCGAATGCCATGGGTGCGATCCTGGGCCGGTTCCAGGTCGGCCCGGTGATCCGCCGCGTGGCTGCACGCCATCACTCTTCTTGAGGACAATGCATGACGGACACTGACGAAGAAAACCTCGAAGCCAAACCCCGGCGCACCCACTTCCGCCGGTCCGACAGGCCCAAGCTGACCCCGGATGCGGCCAGCCGGCAGGGCGCCGTCACCAAGCTGGCGCTGGAAACGCTGGGTAAGGACGATGCCATCGCCTACCTCAACCTCGACAGCGAAAGCCTGGGCGGACGCCCGCTCGATCTGGCCACCGCCTCGGTCGAGGGCTTGAAGGCGGTCCAGGTCGATCTCGCCGCGCGGCGTGCCGGAGTGGGCGCCTGATCGCATCGCCGCGCTGCGGCGCGGGCGGCATGCATGGGGGGCGGCCATGCAATCGCGGATAGTGATCGCCTATTCGCTCATCGCCGTTCTCGTCATGCTGGCGGCGGGCGGCATATTCCGGCTTCGCTACAATACCCGCCGGCGCAAGATGCAGCGCTATTACAAAGCGCGGGAGATTGCCGAGGCAGAAGCCGACCGGGCGGACGATACCCGGGTGGATTGAGCAAAAAAGCCCGGCCTTTCGAGACCGGGCTTTTCTTTTTTCGTCACCCCCGCGCAGGCGGGGGCCCCGCTTTTTCTCCAGATGCCCCGCACGCAGCAAGGGAAGCGGGACCCCCGCCTGCGCGGGGGCGACGGGACAGGTCTTCCGATCGACGATGATGTCGCGGATGTCCCACCCCCTCAGTCGCCGTGCTTGCGCTCACGCGTGGGGGCGACCATGCCCGGGGCGATGAAGCCGATCGGCGTCACTTCCATGGCGCGCTTCTTGAGCTCGCCCTTCATGCGCATGTATTCGGCCTCCATCTCCTCCGTCACGGTGGCGCGGCTGTCCTCCAGCGCATCCTCGAAGTCCTCGGCCGTGACCGTCTCGACCGCCGCGCCGCGCTTGCGGATGGCGATCAGGCCGGCGCGGCGCACCACGTCCTCGAGGTCGGCGCCGGTGAAGCGCTCGGTCCGCTCCGCGATGCTGGCGAGCGAGACGTCCGGCGCCAGCGGCATCCTGCCGGTGTGGATGCCCAGGATATGCTCGCGGCCCGGTGCGTCGGGGGTGCCGACATAGACCAGTTCGTCGAAGCGGCCCGGGCGCAGCAGCGCGGGGTCGACCAGTGCGGGACGGTTGGTAGCGCCCACCAGCACGACGGACTGCAGTTCCTCCATGCCGTCCATTTCCGCCAGGATCGTGTTGACCACGCGGGCCGTCACCTGCGGTTCGCCGCCGGCGCCGCCCATGCCGCGGGCGGGCACGAGGCTGTCGATCTCGTCGATGAAGATCACGCAGGGCGCGACCTGCCTGGCCCTCGCGAAGAGGCGGGCGATCTGCTGCTCGCTCTCGCCGTACCACTTGCTGAGCAGGTCGGACGACTTGATCGAGATGAAGTTCGCCTCGGCCTCCTTGGCGACGGCCTTGGCGAGCAGGGTCTTGCCGGTGCCGGGCGGGCCATAGAGCAGGAAGCCCTTGGCCGGGCGGATGCCCAGCTTGTGGAACGCCTCGGGGTTCTTCAGCGGCAGCTCGATGCCTTCCTTCAGCTTGAGCTGCGCCTCGTCGAGCCCGCCGATGTCGGCCCAGCCGATGTTCGGCACCTGCACCATGACCTCGCGCATCGCCGAAGGCTGGACGCGCTTGAGGGCGGCGAGGAAATCCTCGCGGTAGACTTGCAGGTTGTCGAGCACTTCGGCCGGAATGGTGCGCGCCTCGAGGTCCAGCTTGGGCATGATGCGGCGCACCGCCTCGATCGCGGCTTCGCGCGCCAGGGCGGCAAGGTCGGCGCCGACGAAGCCATGGGTGGTGCGGGCCAGCTCGTTGAGATCGACGCGCTCGCCCAGCGGCATGCCGCGCGTGTGGATGCCCAGGATCTCGCGACGGCCTTTCTCGTCCGGCACGCCGATCACGATCTCGCGGTCGAAGCGGCCGGGGCGGCGCAGTGCCTCGTCGATGGCGTCGGGCCGGTTGGTGGCGGCGATGACGACGACGTGGGCGCGGCTGTTGAGGCCGTCCATCAGGGTGAGCAGCTGCGCGACGAGGCGCTTTTCGGCCTCGCCGTGGACCTGGTCGCGCTTGGGGGCGATCGAGTCGATTTCATCGATGAAGATGATCGCGGGGGCGGACTTGGTCGCCTCCTCGAAGATCTCGCGCAGGTGCTTCTCGCTCTCGCCGTAGCCCGAGCCCATGATTTCGGGGCCGTTGATCGAGAAGAAGCTGGCTTCGCTCTCGTTGGCGACCGCCTGCGCAAGACGCGTCTTGCCAGTGCCCGGCGGGCCGTGCAGCAGCACGCCCTTGGGCGGCGCGACGCCGAGGCGGGTGAACAGTTCGGGATAGCGCAGCGGCAGTTCCACCATCTCGCGCAGCTGGCGGATGGTGTCGCCCATGCCGCCGACGTCGTCGTAGTTGACGTCGCCGCGCGCGTCGTGGGCTTCCTCGAAGGTCTCGCGCAGCTCCACTTCGGTGTTCTCGTCGATGTGGACGATCCCGCGCGGAGTGGTGGAGACCACGTTGAGGCGAATCTGCGTCAGCGCATAGGCGGGCGCGTTGAACATGCGGCGCAGCTGCGGCGGGATGTCCGCCACCTGCTGCTGGCCGGCGGTGGCGACGAGATCGCCCTGGACCATCGGCCGCCCGAAGAAGTTGCGCTTGAGCGCGGCGGAAGGCCCCTGCAGGCGCATGTCCTTCTGCGCGGGCGCGAAGACCACGCGCTGGGCGGGCCGCGATTCGGTCTTGCGCACCACGACGTGGTCGCCCGAGCCGACTTCGGCATTGCCGCGCTGCAGTCCGTCGAGGCGGATGACCTCCAGCCCCTCGTCCTCGTCATAGGCGAGGACGGCGCGGGCCACGGTGACGGCCTTGCCGGTGATCTCCAGTACGTCGCCTTCCAGCGCGCCGATTTCGGACAGCGCCGCGCGTGAGAGGCGGGCGATGCCCTGGCCGCTCTCTTCCTGGCGGGCGGCTGCAACCTGCAGCTTGACCGTCCGCTCGTCTGTCCTGGTGTCCGTATCCGCCATCGCGCGCTTCCCTTCTTCGATCCCCGTCCCGATCGCCCGCGTCCGGCGCGGGCTGCTATCTGGCGGCGAGATCGACAGCTAGGTATCGGCCGTCCGGATTCAAAGGGCCCGGGCTGAAAGCAACCCGCGTGCCGGGCTGCGGTTCCAGGAAAGGGGCGGGTCTGCGCAGGCCAAAAATGCGCAAAAAAAAGGCCCGATCGTTTCCGACCGGGCCGTGGAAGTTTTGGGAGAGGATGCCTGAAAGGCACTGTCTGTATGACCCCGGACGCCGTTTTGTGCAAGTGCGAAATGCTTCTGAATGATTGCAATTTGATCAATCAAAGTTGCAGAATACTGCATTATTTGGGCCCGCCAGAGCGAAAAACTCGCGGAAAACGGCGGTTTTGAAACTGGGCCAGAATTACTATTGTACTTTAGGATAAGGATGCGACGTTTCTTGCGGGCGCTTCATGCAAACGTTTGCCTGCTGCGCCGCGCCATTTCCTTGCCGTCCTTAGCTTGGCGCCTGCCGCGACTCGCGGCGCACATCGGGTCCGCCGGGAAAATCAGTGCGCCAGCAGGAGCGTGGGGGCGCCGGCATCGTCGAGGAAGTGCGCGGTGACGCCGCCGAACAGGAACTCGCGCATGCGGCTCTTGCCATAGGCCCCCATGACCAGCAGCTGGGCGCGGGACTGGGTGACGGCGATGGCGAGGGTCTTCTCGGTCGAATCGCGCCTTTCCTGCTCCTCGTACTCGGCGCTGACGCCGTGCCGGGCCAGATAGCGCAGTGCGTCGGTGGCGGGAAAGCCGCCCTTCTTCTCGGTGACGGCGATCAGCTTCACCGACCCGCACGATGCCAGCAGCGGCAGCGCGGCGCGCAGCGCGGCGGCGGCCTGCTCGCCGCCGTCCCAGGCGATGCAGGCCCGCTCGATCGGCAGGTCCAGCACCGCATCGTCGGCCAGCGCCAGGATCGGCGTGCGCGAGGTGAGGGCGAGGTCCCCGGCGAGGCCGCTCGCGCGCGACACGACGATGAGGTCGGCGAGGCGCGCGGCATAGGCGAGGCCGGTGACGGGATCGTCCTCGCAGCGCACCACGTCGAATGCCACGCCGGCGGCGGCCAGCAGGGTCTCGGCGGAAGTGGCGACGGCGTCGTCCTCGCCGCGCGCCTTTTCCAGCGCATCGGACATCACGTAGCTGCCGCCCATCGGGTCCATCGCGATGTAGCGCGAGACGGGGGTGTCGACGAGCACGGTGACATGCCCGTCGGCGCTCCGGGCGATGGCGGCGGCGGCCTGGATCCGGGCGTCGTTGCCGGGCTTGCGGTCGGCATTCACGAGTATCGAGCGCATGGTATTTCTCCCTATGATCGGGCCGGTTCTAGCCCGTTGCCGCGCCGGCTCCATGATCGGGATCAAAAGCCGACGCGCGGCGCAGCGAGGTCTTTGCGAAACGAGCGGGCGGGCGAGGGGTTGCGCCGGACATGATCCGTAACATCGGGGCGGTTTGGTATGCTCCCCGCGCCCAAGCCACCTCGTCACCCTGAACTTGTTTCAGGGCCCATCGGGCAGCTTGGGCGGACGCCACAGGTCTTCGACGGCGCTGGCGGTTTGTTGGCTCAAACCAAGGCGCTTGCTGTGAAACGGGCCCTGAAACGAGTTCAGGGTGACGGGGAACTCAAGGTTGGTGCGAGTTTGAGGGATCGATCGTCAGCCGCGAGGCGCGGGCGAACAGGTCGAGGATCACGGGGTCGCGCTCGCGGGTGCGGATGGCAGCCTCGAAGTGGACGTGCTGGCGCGGGCGGGGCAGCACTTCGCGCAAGGTGCCGGCGGCAAGATGGCCGCGTATCATCGTCTCGGGCAGGACGGCGGCGCCCTGGCCCTGCGCGACGATCTCGATCAGGGTACGCACGTTGTTGCAGGTATGCAGCGCGCGCGGGACGATGCCGTGGGCGTCCAGGCTCTCGTGCGTGACGGCATGCAGGGGGGAGTGATCGGGCAGCGACCAGACCGGCAGGGCCCCGGCGAAACCGCCCGCCCCGGCCACCGCCGCGCCGGCCGCCCAGACCAGTTCCACCGAGCCGATGGGCGCCGTGCGCATGCCCGGGCTGGCCACCGGCCCGGCCAGGAACACGATGTCGCGGGTGCCGGCCAGCAATTGCTGGAGCAGCGGCGCGGTGAGGTCGAGTTCTATCTCCATGGCGACGCCGGGGCGGTCGCGCTCGATCGCCTGGATGAAGGCGGGCAGGCAGCTTGCCGCCGCGATCTCGCCCGAACCGATGCGCACCGCCGCCGTGGCGCCGGCGAAGTCGCTGGCTTCGAGCAGTACCTGCTCCAGCCCGTGGTAGAGCGGCTCGGCGGCCTGGACCAGCCGGCGGCCCCGCGCGGAAAGCACCATGCGCCGCCCCTCGCGCTGGAACAGGGGGACGCCCAGTTGTTCCTCGATCTCGCGCACGCGGGCGGAGATGGCGGGCTGGGTGGTGTTGAGGCGCTGCGCGGCGGCGGCGAAAGTGCCGAGGCGGTCGATCCACATCAGGGTTTCGAGATGGAACAGGGCGATCCGCTTCATGCTCGTTTCATAGATGATGGTTATCGGAATTGATAAAAAATAATCGCTATTCGTAATGATAGGCGCCGACTAGCCTCTCGCCTGCAATCGGAAGAGGATTTGCCTCATGAAAAAGATATATCCCAGCGCAGAGGCCGCGCTGGAAGGTGTGCTCAAGGACGGCCTGCTGGTCGCGGCAGGGGGCTTCGGCCTATGCGGCATTCCCGAGCGCCTGCTCGACGCGGTGCGCGCCTCCGGGGTCAAGGACCTGACCTTCGCCTCGAACAATGCCGGCATCGACAACGAAGGCATCGGCAAGCTGCTGCGCACCCGCCAGGTGAAGAAGATGATCTCGTCCTACGTGGGCGAGAACAAGGAATTCGAGCGCCAGTACCTCGCCGGCGAACTGGAGGTGGAATTCTGCCCCCAGGGCACCCTGGCCGAGCGCATGCGCGCCGGCGGCGCGGGCATCCCCGGCTTCTACACCAAGACCGGCGTGGGCACCCAGGTCGCCGAAGGCAAGGAAGTGAAGGTCTTCCGCGGCGAGGAATACATCCTCGAGGAAGGCATCTTCGCCGACCTGTCGCTGGTCAAGGCGTGGAAGGCGGACGAGACCGGCAACGTCGTGTTCCGCAAGACCGCGCGCAACTTCAACGTGCCTGCCGCCACCTGCGGCAAGGTCTGCGTGGTGGAGGTGGAGGAGATCGTGCCGACCGGCAGCCTCGATCCCGATGCGATCCACCTGCCGGGCGTCTTCGTCCAGCGCATCGTCGTGGGCGCGCCCTACGACAAGAAGATCGAGTTCACGACCACGCGCGAGAGGGAGGCGGTCTGATGTCCCAGGAAACGAAGGGCTGGACCCGCAACGAAATGGCCGCACGCGCGGCAAGGGAGCTTGAGGACGGGTTCTACGTGAACCTGGGCATCGGCATCCCGACGCTGGTGGCCAACTACGTGCCGTCCGACATCACCGTCACGCTGCAGAGCGAGAACGGGATGCTGGGCATCGGCCCGTTCCCTTATCCGGACGAGGTCGACCCCGATCTCATCAACGCCGGCAAGCAGACCATCAGCGAACTGCCGCAGTCGGCCTATTTCGACAGCGCGGCCAGCTTCGGCATGATCCGCGGCGGCCATATCGACCTGACCGTGCTGGGCGCGATGGAAGTGGCCGAGAACGGCGACATCGCCAACTGGATGATCCCCGGCAAGATGATCAAGGGCATGGGCGGCGCGATGGACCTCGTCGCCGGGGTGAAGAAGATCATCGTCGTGATGGAGCATACCTCCAAGAACGGCGATCCCAAGTTCATCCCCTCGTGCACGCTGCCGCTGACCGGCAGGAACGTGGTGGACATGGTGATCACCGACCTCGCGGTTTTCCAGCGCCCCGACCACGACAGCCCGTTCCGGCTGGTGGAGATGGCGCCGGGCGTCACGGCCGAGGAAATCGCCGCGAAGACCACCGCGCACTACGTGGCCTGAGGTCGCACGAAGAAGCGCGGTCCCCGCATGCGCGAGGACGACGGAGTGGGTGTGCCTTGGTGCCCCCTCCCGTCGCCCCCGCGCAGGCGGGGGCCCCGCTTCCTCTTTTGGCGGCGCGAGCAGTGCGCGCCGATTTCCAGCAAGCAGGCTCGCATTTGCGGAGACCTGGCGCTATTTCCCAAGGCACTCCACGCCGAGAGGGAAACCCCATGACCTATACGCTGATCACCGCGAACCGGAACTATTCGAGCTGGTCGCTGCGGCCGTGGGTGCTGATGAAGGCGCTGGGCATTCCCTTCGAGGACGAACTCGAACCCTTCACGATGCCGGTGAACTACGAGGCGTTCCGCAGCTTTTCGCCCACGGGCCAGGTGCCGGTGCTGATCGACGACGACTGCACCGTCTGGGATTCGCTGGGCATCGCCCTGTACCTTGCCGACCGCCACCCCGGCGCCTGGCCCGCCGACCCCGAGGCGCGGGCCTTCGCGCAGAGTGCGGTCTGCGAGATGCACGGCGGCTTCCCGCACATTCGCGGCACCTTCACGATGAACGTGGGCGTGCGCGTGCGCCCCGCGCCGATGAGCGGGCAGCTGGTGCGCGAGGTGTTCCGCGTGCGTGAGATCTTCGAGGACGGGCTGTCCCGCTTCGGCGGTCCCTGGCTTGCCGGGCCGGAGTTCACCGTACTCGACGCGTTCTATGCGCCGGTGGCCTTCCGGGTGCGCACTTATGGGCTGGAAGTGGGGCGCGGGCAGGCGTGGGTCGACGCGATGCTGGCCCATCCCGCGATGCTCCAGTGGGAGCAGGAGGCCCTGGCCGAGCAATGGCGCGAGGAAAGCCACGAGGCGGAACTGGCCGAGGCGGGCGAGATCATCGCTGATTACCGCACCGGCGCCTGAAGGAATTCATGTCGCCCCGGCGTCTTGCGACTGCAGGATACCGGCGCCATAACCCGCGCTTAACCCCACCGGAGAACCCTCAATGGCAGACCTCGCCGCTATCCCCCTCCAGCGCATCGACGGCGCTTCCGACAGCCTCGCCGACCATGCCGGCAACGTCCTGCTGGTGGTCAACGTCGCCTCCAAGTGCGGCCTTACCCCGCAGTACGAGGGGCTGGAAGCACTCTACAAGGAATACGGCGCCAAGGGGTTCGAGGTGCTGGGCTTCCCCGCCAACGACTTCGGCGCGCAGGAGCCCGGCAGCCATGAGGAAATCGCCGAGTTCTGCCAGGTCAACTACGGTGTCTCCTTCCCGCTCTTCGCCAAGGCCGACGTCACCGGCGATGCCAAGCAGCCGCTCTACGCCGCGCTGACCGAGGCGGTGCCCATCAAGCAGGGCCCGGTCGAGGAATTCCGCGAGCGCCTCAAGGGTTATGGCATGACCCCGACGCAGGACCCCGAAGTGCTGTGGAACTTCGAGAAGTTCCTGATCGCCCGCGACGGTTCGGTGGTCGGCCGCTTCGCGCCCGGCACCGCGCCGTCCGATCCGGTGCTGGTCGACGCGATCCAGGCGGAACTGGCCAGGTAGGCCAGGGCGGTCAGGCGCGCCCGGTTGCGACCGGGCGCGCGGGATCGGC
>Ga0308159_1003819_pt1 | contig 14537 bp, 11 predicted proteins | sample PhyCR1_FD_201040 | JGI IMG/M metagenome (GOLD analysis project Ga0308159, IMG submission 201040) | Phyllosphere microbial communities from UC Gill Tract Community Farm, Albany, California, United States - DLSLC.R1 | ecosystem: Host-associated > Plants > Phyllosphere > Unclassified | place: USA... | reverse complement strand
GCCTACCACGACCATGTGCTCGACCTCACGCCCCAGCACGGCGAAGCCCCAGGCCAGGGCGGCGGCCCCGTACCCGCTCCGGGCACTGCCTGAATCCGCCTGCGCTTTTTCCGCTCACTTCCCGATCCCTCACAGCCACCGAACCATGCCTTCCAACGTCATTCCCGTCACCGACGCGACCTTCGCAGAACAGGTCCTCCAATCCTCCGGCCCCGTCCTGGTGGACTTCTGGGCCGAATGGTGCGCCCCCTGCAAACAACTGCTGCCCATCCTGGAGGACATCGCCGAGGAATACGCGGGCGAGGCCCGCATCTGCAAGATCAATGCGGACGACAACCAGGCGCTGGCCCAGCAGTTCCAGGTGCGCGGCCTGCCCACCATGATCCTTTTCGTGGACGGCAAGGAAAAGACCCGTCTGGTGAGCCTGGTCTCCAAGACACGGATCGCCCAGGTCATCGACGAATGCCTGGAGGCTTGACATGGGCATGCACGCATACCACGGTGATCCGCAACGGCGACAGCAGGTGGTCGACCGGCTGTATGGCCTGGAGCGCACAGGCCGCTGGGAGCACCGGCCCCTGTACTGGAACGGCGAGGTCGGCAGCTTCATCGGGACCCTGCTGCGGGGCGACGACCTCGGGCGCTGGGAGGCGGAGTTCGGTCTGCCGAAATGGCTCGCCCTGGCGATCGACTCCATGGTCGCCGCCAACCCGGCGCTGGGCGTGGCCTGGGGCATCCACCTGCTGCAGGGCATTCCGGTCGGCATGCCGATGGACACGATGGGCAGCCGCAGCCTGCTGGAACTGCTGAAGGGCCGCAGCCATGGGCTGCTCGGCCTGGAGGGGGCTGCCGCCCTGGCGGAGGTGCTGGAAGGCGTCGCCGCGCTGCATGCGGCGCGGCTGGCGGGGCAGGACGTCGACAGCGCCCGCTGGCGCGCAGCGCGCCGAGCGGCGGTCGCGCAGACCAATGCCCAGGAGCCCGGATCGGTCGCGGCGGCCGCGGGATCGTGCATCGAAGCGGCCGCCTGGGACCCGGCGCAGTCCCGCAGTGCCGTGTCCGACACGCTGCGCGGATGGATCAACGCACGCGTCGCCGCCGAGATGGCGGTCTACCCGTGGGGCAAGTCGGACGACGAAGACATGAAGCAGCTTCTGGAGATCCTGCACGCGGAGGACAAGGCCCGCCGCGCGCCCGGAGACACCGCCCACACCAACGTCTTCCTCCTGCTGGAGGAAAAGCATCCCGAGAAAGCCCTGCGGCTGAGGACCTATTACCGATACCAGAAGAGCCAGTACGCCCGGCAGTGGCGACAGGCAGCGCTGGTGCTGCAGAACGTCCTGCATGCGGCCGAGGGCGACGCGCCCGCAGCCCTCATTCCCCGCGCCCACCTGTTCGCCAACCCGGTGCGTGCCGCCATGGCCATCAGCCCGGACGGCCAGTGGCTGGCCTGGCTGGCCGACGGCGACGGCGTGATGAACATCTGGGCCGCCCCCACCAGCAGCCCGCAGGAGGCTCGCCAGATCACGCGGGACACGCGGCGCGGCATCCAGGCGTTCCACTGGACGTACGTCCCCGGCATGCTGCTGTTCTCGCAGGACCGCGACGGCGACGAGAATTTCCGGCTCTTCGGCGCCGACCTCGCGGACGGCTCCCTGCGCGCCCTGACGCCCGCCGCTCCGGGCGTACGCACGGGCGTGCAGGGCATCAGCCGGCGGCGCCGCGACGAGATCGCGATCGTCTCCAACGCGCGCGACGCACGCTTCTTCGATGTGCACGTGCTGCACCTGCGCACCGGTGCGATGCAGTGCGTGCAAGAGAACACGGGCTTCGCCGGCTTCCTGCTGGACGATCGGTACGAGGTCCGGCTGGCCGTGCGCAACACGCGGGACGGCGGCAGCGAATGGCTGCGTCGCGATGCCGCGGGCGCCTGGCGGCCGTGGCAGGTTTTCTCGGCGGAGGACGGGCGCAGTTCCGCGCCCACCCATTTCGACGCCGAGGGCCGTACGCTCTACGCCTACGACAGCCGCGGCCGCGACACCGCCGCGCTGGTCGCGATCGACTGGGAGAGCGGCGCCGCCACCGTACTGGCCGAGGACCCGCGCGCCGACATCGGCGGCATGCTCACCGATGCCGCCAGCCACCGCCCGCTGGCCTACGGCGTCACCTACGAGCGCTTCCAGCTGCACATGCTGGGCGACGCCCTCCGGCGCGACATCGAGACCCTGGACGGCGCGGCCGGAGACGGCGAATGGCGCCTGACCGCGCGCACCGAAGACGACCAGCGCTGGATCGTCGCCATGTCGTCGGACACGCGGCCCTCGTCGTCGTGGATGTACGACCGCCAGGCGCGCACGCTGCAGCACCTGATGGACCTGCGCCCGCGGCTGACCTGGGCTCCGCTCGCGCGGATGCAACCGGTCGTCATCCCCGCGCGCGACGGCCTTCCGCTGGTGTCCTACCTCACCGTGCCCGTGCATGCCGACGCGGGCGATCTGCGCACCCGCGCGCCGCTGCCGCTGGTGCTGCTGGTGCACGGCGGCCCGTGGTCGCGCGACACCTTCGGCTTCAACCCCATGCACCAATGGCTGGCGAACCGCGGCTACGCCGTGCTGAGCGTCAATTTCCGCGGCTCGACGGGCTTCGGCAAACGCTTCGTGAATGCGGCGGACGGCGAATGGGGCCGCAGGATGGACGAGGACCTGGAGGATGCCGTCGCCTGGGCGCTGGAGCGCGGCATCGCCGAACCGCGGCGCCTGGCCATCTTCGGCGCCAGCTACGGCGGCTTCGCCGTGCTGTCGGCGCTCACCCGCTACCCATCGCGCTACGCCTGCGGCATCGACGTGGTGGGCCCCTCCAACCTGGAAACGCTGCTGGCGTCCATTCCCGCCTACTGGGAGGCCGACCGCGTGCGCCAGCACCGTGCGATGGGCGACCCGGCCACCGAAGAGGGACTGGCCCGGCTGCGCGACCGCTCGCCCCTGCACCGCGCCTCGCAGATCCGCTCGCCCCTGCTCATCGCGCAGGGCGCCAACGACCCGCGGGTGAAGCAGGCCGAGTCCGAGCAGATGGTCGCCGCCCTGCGGCACAGCGGCATACCCGTGACCTACGCGCTCTACACCGACGAGGGCCACGGCTTCGTGCGGGAAGCCAACCGCATGTCATTCAATGCGCTGTGCGAAGACTTCCTGAGCCGCCACCTGGGTGGCCGCGCAGAGCCCTGGTCGGAGGCGGACCATCCGGGCCATTCGCTGCAACTGGCGGAACACGCCGCGCACCAGGCCGCATGATGGATGCCACAGCCCTTTCTCTGCAGGCGCCGCGGCCCGGCGAGCAGCGCACCCGCCAGCGCGCCTGGGAAGCCGAGTGCATCGCCCGGATCGAGGCGGACTTCCGCCGTTCGGCCGACACCCACCTGATCCCGATGCCGCTGCCGGGCTACCCGGGCATCGACGCGTACTTCAAGGACGAGTCGAGCCACCCGACCGGCAGCCTGAAGCACCGTCTTGCGCGCTCGCTGTTCCTGTATGCGCTCGCCAACGGCTGGCTGCGCGAGGGCGCGCCCGTGATCGAAGCCTCCAGCGGATCGACGGCGGTGTCGGAGGCTTATTTCGCGCGCCTGCTCGGCTTGCCGTTCATCGCCGTGGTGCCCGCCTCCACGTCGCGCGAGAAGATCGCGGCGATCGAATTCCATGGCGGGCGATGCCGCCTCGTGCAGCGGGCCTGCGATCTGCATGCGGTCTCGGTGGTGCTGGCGCGGGAGAGCGGCGGCCACTTCATGGATCAGTTCCTGTATGCCGAACGCGCCACGGACTGGCGTGCGAACAACAACATCGCCGAGTCCATCTTCCGGCAGATGCAGAAGGAACCCCATCCCGTGCCGGAGTGGATCGTCTGCAGCCCGGGCACGGGCGGCACGTCCGCCACGCTGGGGCGCTACGCACGCTACCAGCAGCATCCCACCCGCATCCTCTGCGCCGATCCGGAGACGTCGGTGTTCTTCGACTACTACGACGGCCTGCAGCGGGGCCACCCGGACCCGGGCCTCACGGTGCCCGCCGGTTCGCGCATCGAGGGCATCGGGCGCCCCCAGGTGGAGCGCAGCTTCATAGCCGGCTGCGTGGATGCGATGGTCAAGGTGCCTGACGCGCTGTCGCTGGCCGCCATGCGCCACGTCTCCGCGGTGCTCGGCCGCAGGGTGGGCGGCTCCACCGGCACCAACTTCGTCGGCCTGCTCTGGGCGGCGCAGCGGATGGCGGCGCAGGGCTGCGAAGGCTCGATCGTCTCGATCCTCTGCGACAGCGGAGACCGCTACGCCGGCAGCTACTACGACCCCGGCTGGTACGGGCTCCAGGGCATCGACATCGCGCACGCGGACGGCCAGCTCGCCGCCTTCCTCCAGGGCGCGCCCCTGCAGTCCGCGCTGCGCCACGCGCACGCCGCGGCGTGAGGCCGCGGCCCCGCCGAACCGACAGCCTGCAGACCCCGCTCAGGAAGGCCCGGACGCCATGAACAGAAAGCCCCCGAAGAAAGACCTGCGGGACCGCGCCCCGGGCATCGCCGCAGTCGTCGCCCTGCACGTCGGCCTGGCCTACGTGCTGGTGACGAGCACAGCGCTCACCCCGCCGAAGGCAGTGGACAAGGATTCCCTGCTGGTGACCCTCGTGCCCGACCCGAAGCCCGAACCGGCCATCCCGGCGGCGGCGCCGCCACCGCCGCCTCCGCCGGTCCCCCCGCCTCCGGCCCCGCCTGCCCCGCGCCCCCCGGCACCCAGGCCGCCCGCCCCGAAGCCTCTGCCGCCGCCGAGGCCCGCCCCCGAGCGCGCGGCCACGGAGCCGGTGCCGCCGGCGCCGCCCGAACCGCCGGCGCCGGCGCCCGTGCCCCCTGCGCCGCCCGCACCTGCGGCCCCGGCGCCCGCGCCCGCGCCTGCTCCGGCGCCGGCACCCGCCCCGCCGGCACCCGCCCCGGCGGCACCCGCCAACGTGTCGGTGGAACTGGTCTGCTCCAACTACGCCGAAGTGCAGCAGGCCGTGGGCTATCCCTCGCGCGCCCGACGCCAGGGGCTGGAGGGCACCGTGGTCGCCGAATTCAACGTGTCGCCCAGCGGTGCGGTGGAGAACCTCCGCATCGCCAGCGCCAGCTCCGACCTGTTCTCCGGCCCCGTGCTGGAGGCCATGCGCGACCTGCGCTGCAAGGGCCAGGGCGTGCCGGTCCGCGTGCGCGTTCCCTTCAGTTTCCGCCTGAGATAGCCACCGGTCTCAGCCCCCCTCGCAGGCCGCCCCATCGTCCTCACGCGTCCATTTCCATCGATCCGCCCGCCCCTTTTTCTGGAGAGCCCACCATGTCCCACCGTCCGTTCCATCTCCCTTCCCTGCGCGGCCTGGTCGCGGCGCCGCTGTGTGCGCTGGCCCTGCTGGCCCTCCCCGCCACCGCTTTCGCCCAGGCGGCCGGCCAGGCCAATCCGTACGGCTTCAAGGCCATGTGGGAACACGGCGACCTGGTCTCCAAGGGCACGCTGTTCATCCTGCTGATCATGTCGGCCGCCAGCTGGTACGTGATCATCACCAAGCTGCTGGAGCAGCGCCGCGTGCACCGCCAGACGCGCCTGGTGCAGGCCGAGTTCTGGAACCGGGGCGACCTGCGGGGCTCGACCCAGGCGCTGCCCGACTCCAGCGTGTTCCGCTACGTGGCCGAGGCCGGGCTCGTGGCCCAGAAGCAGTACGAAGGCCCGCTGACACAGCAGGTCGATCGCAACAGCTGGCTCAGCCAGTCGGTCATGCAGGCCATCGATGCCGTCGGCGACCGCCTGCAGGGCGGCCTGGCCGTGCTTGCCACCGTCGGCTCGACGGCGCCCTTCGTGGGCCTGTTCGGCACCGTCTGGGGCATCTACCACGCGCTCACGGCCATCGGCCTGGCGGGCCAGGCCAGCATCGACAAGGTGGCCGGCCCGGTGGGCGAAGCGCTCATCATGACCGCCATCGGCCTGGCCGCGGCGGTGCCTGCGGTGCTGGGCTACAACTGGCTGGTGCGCCGCAACAAGGCGGCTCTCGACGAGGTGCGCGACTTCGGCACCGAACTCCACACGGCCCTGCTGGGCGGCAAGCCGGCCGTCACCCTGGAGCGCTGACCATGGCGATGAACGTCGGCCAGGACGGCGGCGATCCGCTGGTCTCGTCCATCAACACCACGCCGCTGGTGGACGTGATGCTGGTGCTGCTGATCATTTTCCTGATCACGATTCCGGTCGCCACGCAGACCGTGCCGGTGGCCCTGCCCCGCGAAACCAACGACCCGCGCCAGGCGAAGATCGAAGACATCAACCTGTCGGTCACGCGCGACGGCGCGGTCTACTGGAATGCCGCGCCCATCACCCTGCCCGAGCTGCGGCAGCGGTTCGCCGCGCTGGCCACCGCCACGCCGCAGCCCATGGTGCAGGTGTATGGCGACGCCTCGGCCACCTACCTGCCCGTGGGCCGCATCGTCCGGGCCGCGCAGGACGCCGGCATCCAGAAGCTCGGTTTCGTGACCGAGCCGGTATCCAACCCCTGACAGGAGACACGCCATGGCACTGCCACGACGGGGCAAGAAGCAGGACGCCGCGCTGATGATGGAGATCAACACCACGCCGCTCATCGACGTGATGCTGGTGCTGCTCATCATGCTGATCATCACCATCCCGATGCAGCTGCACACGGTGGAGCTCGATCTGCCCGTGCCCACGGACAGCCCGCCTCCGCCTCAGAAGGAGCCGCGCATCGTCCGCATCGCCATCGGGCCGGAAAGCGCCATCCGCTGGAATGGCGAACCCATCGATCTCTCCACGCTCAACGAGCGCCTGCTGTCCGCATCCCTGCAGCCCGACCACCCCGAATTGCGGGTGCGCCCGGACGCGGATGCCAACTACTCGGCCGTGGTGCATGTGATGGCCTCCATCCAGCGCCACGGGCTCACCAAGGTCGGGCTGGCCGGCCAGGAACAGTTCGACTGACCCGCCCGCGTTGCCGCAGAAGGAGACGGCTGACACCGCGGGCCCGCCGCCTCGCGGACAATCGGGGGCATGACACCTCCCGAATCGATGCGCCTGGACAAGTGGCTGTGGTGCGCCCGCTTCTACAAGACGCGCGCGCTGGCGGTGGAAGAAATCGGCAAGGGCCGCGTCACCGTCAACGGGCAGGCCGCCAAGGCCTCGCGCGAACTGCGCCCCGGGGACACCGTCGCGCTGCGCCAGGGCGTGGTGCCGCGCACCGTGGTCGTGCGGGGCTTGAGCGGCATGCGCGGCCCCGCCGTGGTCGCGCAGCAGCTCTATGAGGAGACGCCCGAGAGCATCGCATCGCGCGAGCAGGCCGCGGAAATGCGGCGCCTCGCCCCCGAGCCGGCGGCGAGCCTGCACGAGGGCCGCCCGACGAAGCGCGACCGCCGCGAGATCGACCAGGCCCGCGACTGGGGCAGCCGCTGGAGCGCCGCGATCGACGAATGAGGGTGTGGGCCGCGGAGGCGGCGATGCTCAGGGCAGGTTGCCGGACTGCGGCCTGAGCATGCGCAGCACGACGTTCAGGTAGTCGTCCATGCGCTGGCGTGCGCTCTCGGCCTCACGCTCCAGCTCCCGCAGGCTTTTGCCGCCCTCGCCTTCCTGCGCAGCCCCGGCGCCCAGGCAGATGGCGGACTGGCGCCGTGCCAGCCGCATCTCGGCGGTCTGCCAGTCGCGGCGCAACTCGCTCCACTGCTCCGACGCCGCCTGCAGTGCGGGCGCGCGGTCGGCCTCGGCCGTGACGACGCGCGGGGGGGCCGCGCGGTGCGCCGCAGGAGCCGACGATCGCCTGCGCCGCAGCCCGTCCTGGCCCAGCGAAGAGCGGGCCACGGCGAAGGTCTTCTCCGCCGCCATGTCCTCGCTGGCCCATCGGCCGCGCGCCGCATACCAGGCGCCGTTGCCGACGGACCACGCCCCGCGCCACCCGTCGCCGCTCGGCCATACCATGATGCCCACCCTGCGGCCCGCATGCTCTCGGTACCGCACGGGTTCACGCGCTGCGGGAACGGATGCGGGGATGCCGGCCGGCATGTTCCGCAGACTGGTGGTAGGTTGGATGTCCATGCCCGCTGGGAGGCAAACGGCGTTCCCGAACGCGCGGGTAGCAATATCCGCATATCGCCTACCCGCATTTGTCAGAAGCGCCGTAAAAATTTCCCGCGCCCGCGCCCGCGCGAAGCGCCCGCTATGGCCGAGCAGGGTTCATCGCGCGGCCTCCATTTGCCCTTCCGCGCAGGCAGGATGAGCTAGCATCTGCGCCCCAGCCGCATCCACGCGCCCCGAGCGCGCACCCACAAGGACAAGAGATGGACCAGATCACCCCGGGCGATACCGAGGACGCCGCGGCCCCGGCGGCGGACGGCCCGTCGCCCCTCCCGGGAGACGGCGTCCTCACCTCCCCGCCGGTGGTCGGACTCGGGGGCTCCGCCGGCGCGATCCAGGCACTGCGCGAGTTCTTCGCCGCCATGCCGCCGCAGCCCGGCATGGCCTTCGTGGTGGTCCTGCATCTGTCGCCCGAGCACGAGAGCATTCTGGCCGAGCTGCTCCAGCGCGTCACCGCGCTGCGCGTGCTGAAGGTGACCGGCACGGTGTCGATGGAGCCCGATACCGTGTACGTGGTGCCGCCCGGCAAGGTATTGGAAGTGCGCGACGGCTCGCTGGTGCTCGCGCCCCTGCCCCCGGACCGCCACCGCCATGTCGCCGTGGACCTGCTGTTCCGCACCCTCGCGGATACCCACGGCGCCAGCGCCACCGCCATCGTGCTCTCCGGCGCCGACGGCGACGGCGCGATCGGCATCAAGCGCATCAAGGAGCGCGGCGGCCTCACCATCGCGCAGGACCCGGAAGAGGCGCAGGTGGACGGCATGCCGTCTTCGGCGATCGCCACGGGCATGGTCGACTGGGTGCTTCCCGTCGCCCAGATGGCCGAGCGCGTGATCGAATACCACCGCATGGCGCCACGGCTGCGCCTGCCCGCGTCCCGCACTCCGGCGCCCTCGCCCTCCCTGGCCGAGGCCTCGGACGAGCGGGCGCTGCGCGAGGTGCTGTCCCTGCTGCGCCACCGCACCGGGCGCGATTTCGGCGACTACAAGCGCGCCACCGTCGTGCGGCGCATCGGGCGCCGCATGCAGGTCAACGGCATCGCCACCATGGCAGGCTACCTCGACTGCCTGCGCACGCGCCCCGGGGAAGCCGGCGCGCTGCTGCAGGACCTGCTGATCAGCGTGACCAACTTCTTCCGCGATCCGGGCTACTTCGAGGCGCTGGACGCCCATCTGCAGCGGCTCTTCCAGGGCAAGAGCGGCGCGGACACGCTGCGCGTGTGGGTGGCCGGCTGCGCGACCGGCGAAGAGGCCTACTCGATCGCCATGATGCTCACCGAGCACGCCCGCTCGCTCGACGCGGCGCCGATGCTGCAGATCTTCGCCACCGACCTCGACGACGCCGCCATCCGTGCCGCCCGCGACGGCTTCTACCCCGCAGCGATCGAGAGCGACGTCTCGGCCGAACGGCTGCGGCGGTTCTTCGTGCGCGAGCGCAGCGGCTACCGCGTGCGGCGCGAATTGCGCGAGAGCGTGCTGTTCGCGGTGCACGACCTGCTCAAGGACTCCCCGTTCTCCCGGCTCGACCTGGTCTCGTGCCGCAACCTGCTGATCTACCTGAACCGCGAGGCACAGCACCGGGTGCTGGACACCTTCCACTTCGCGCTGCAGCCCGGCAGGACGCTCTTCCTGGGATCGGCCGAGTCGGTGGATGGCGCCGACCCGCGGTTCACCGTCGTCGACGAACAGCACCGCATCTACTGCCACCAGGCCGTGCCGCGCACGGAGTTGCTGCTGCCCGGCAGGACCGGCGGGCCCGCGATGGCGCACCTGCAGCCCGCCCCGCACCAGGGCCCGGTCACGCACGCCGCGGCGCTGCCGCAGCGCATCGCGGAAACGCCCCGCCTGTTCCCGCAGCCCCCCGGCGAGAAGCCCCCGTCGTGGGGCGAAGTGCACCTGCGCCTGCTCGAGCAGCTGGCGCCGCCCTCGATCCTCGTCGACGGCGAGCAGGAGATCCTGCACATGTCGCCCTCGGCGGGCCGCTTCCTGTCGTTCCACGGCGGCGAGCCCTCGCGCAACCTGCTGCGCCTCGTGCATCCCGCGCTGCGCATCGAGCTGCGGGCCGCGCTCTACCGGGCCGGCCGCACCGGGCAGCCCACGCTGCTGGCCGCCCTGGCCGTCGACACCGCCGGCGGCCTCTTGCGCGTCGCTCCCGAAGTCCGGCCCGTGCCGGATCTGGGGCCGGGCTGCGCGATCGTGCTGCTGCCCGTGGTGCCCGAGGCGCCCTCGCACGCGGCGGCACCGGCCGAACTGCCCGCGGATTCCGCCGCCGAGCAGCTCGACCGCGAACTCGAGATGCTGAATGCGCAGCTGCGCAACACCATCGAGCAGTACGAGGCCTCCACCGAAGAACTGCGCGCCAGCAACGAGGAGCTGCAGGCGATGAACGAGGAGCTGCGCTCGGCCACCGAGGAACTGGAGACGAATCGCGAGGAACTGCAGTCCATCAACGAGGAACTGACGACCGTCAACCACGAGCTCAAGAGCAAGGTGGACGAGCTGGGCCATGCGAACAGCGACATGCAGAACCTGATGGACGCCACCGCCATCGCCACGGTCTTCCTGGACCGGGACCTGCGCATCACCCGCTTCACGCCCTCGGCGGTCACGCTCTTCAACCTGATCGCCACCGACGTGGGACGGCCGCTGTCGCATCTGCGCACGCAGCTGCAGTACCCCGAGCTCGCCGACGACGCGCGGCGCGTGCTCGAACGCCTGGCGCTGGTGGAGCGCGAGGTGGGCGCGAGCGACGGCAACTGGTACCTCGTGCGCATGCTGCCCTACCGCACGCTGGACGATCGCATCGCCGGCGTGGTGCTGACCTTCGTGGACATCTCCGAGCGCAAGCAGGGCCAGGAGGCGCTGCGCCGCTCCGAGGACCGCTTCAGCGCCATCGTGAACCAGGCCGTGGTCGGCGTGGCGCAGACCGATCTCGAGGGCCACATCACCTTCGTCAACCGCCACTACAGCCACATGCTGGGCTACGGGCACGACGAGCTGATCGGCACGCAGCTGCTCGACCTGATCCACCCGGGCGATCGCCAGCTGAGCGCGCACCTCATGCGCCGCCTGGCGGACCACGGCGAGCCCTTCCACATCGAGAAGCGCTGCCTGCGCAAGGACGGCAGCACGCTCTGGCTGCACAACAGCGTCAGCTACCTCGCGGACGCGCTGGGCCGGCCCACGGCGTCCATCGTGGTGTGCAACGACATCAGCGAACGCAAACGCGCGGAGAACGCGCTGCGCGAGAGCACCGAGCGGCTGCGCCTCGTCATCGAGAACGCGGTCGAGTACGCGATCTTCTCCACCGACCTGGACCGTCGCATCACCACCTGGAACAGCGGGGCCGAGCGCATCCTGGGCTACAGCGAGGGCGAGGCCGTGGGCCAGCTCGCCGACATGATCTTCACGCCCGAGGACCGCGCGGCCGGCGCGCCGCTCTCGGAAACGCGCACCGCATTGGCCACGGGCGGCGCGCTCGACGACCGGCTGCACCAGCGCAAGGACGGCAGCCGCTTCTGGGCCAGCGGCGCGCTCATGCCGATGCACGACGGCGCGGACGCGGTGGTCGGCTTCGTCAAGATCCTGCGCGACCAGAGCGACCAGCGCGCCAGCCAGCAGGCGCTCGAACAGAGCCGCTCCGACCTGATCAAGGCCTTGCGCGAGAACGAACAGGCCCGCGCCGCGCTGCAGGCGGCCGACGCGACCAAGGACCGCTTCCTCGCCGTGCTGTCGCACGAGCTGCGCAACCCGCTGGCATCGATCGCGAACGCATCGGCGGTGCTCACCACCGACTGCACGGAAGCCGCCGAACGCGACCAGGCCGCGCGCATCGTGCAGCGGCAGGCGCGCGCCATGGCGGTGCTGCTCGACGACCTGATGGACCTGTCGCGCCTGCGCCTGGGCCGCATGACCCTGCAGAAGCGCGAGACGCCGCTGGCCGAGATCGTCGACGCCGCGCTGGAGGCCACGCAGGCCGCCATCCGGGCCGCCGGCCACGAGCTGGTGATGGAGCTCCCCCCCGGCACCGTCCTGCTGGACGCCGACCCGGTACGCATCGCGCAGGTCCTCGCGAACCTGCTGAGCAACGCCGCCAAGTACACCCCGGACGGCGGCCGCATCCGCCTGTCGGCCGAGGTCGGCGGGGGGCGGATCGTTTTCTGCGTGGAAGACAACGGCATCGGCATGGACCCGGGCACCGTCGACGACATGTTCACCATGTTCTCGCAGAGTCCCGATGCGGGCGCGCGGCACACCCAGGGACTGGGCATCGGCCTCGCGCTCGTGCGCAACATCGTGGAAATGCACCAGGGCAGCGTGCGCGGCGAAAGCGCCGGGCCCGGACACGGCAGCCGCTTCACGGTGGAGCTGCCGCTGTCGCCCCAGCCCGGCGACCCCGAGGAGTCGCACGCTCCGCCTGCAGGCAGCGCGGGCGGCAGCCACCAGCCCCGCATCCTGCTGGCGGACGACAACGTGGACGTGACCTGGTCCATCTCGCACCTGCTGGACGGCTGCACGGTCGCCACCGCGGCGGACGGGCACGAGGCCCTGCGGAAGGCGCGCGAGATGGAGCCCGACGTGGCCGTGCTCGACCTCGGCATGCCCGGCATCGACGGCATCTCGCTGGCGCGCACCCTGCGCGCGGAGCCCTTCGGCGCGCGCATGCTGCTGGTGGCCGCCACCGGCTGGGGCCAGGAGAACAACCGGCAGCAGGCGCGCGATGCGGGCTTCGACGCCTACATGGTGAAGCCACTCGACGTGCGCGAACTGCAGCGGCTCATCCAGGAGCACCTGCCGCCGCGCTGAGCGGCCCCGCCGCGCGTCACCGCGCCACGGCGGGCTGCACGGCCTGCGCCTCGCGCACCAGCTCGGTCCCGGGCGTCCACGCGTACGAGGCCGATGCCGCCTGCGAGGGCGAGCCGTCCTGGTTCACCGCGTCGCGGTAGGCGAGCGACGATTCGCCCTCTTCCTGCGGCGTCTGCACGAACTGCGTGCCGTTCTTGCGGTAGCCGGTTTCTGCGTCCACCACCTGGCGCAGGTACTCGCGGTGGCTCTCGAATCGGATGAACGCAGGCAGTGCGCCATCGCCGATCACCTCGGCGGGGTCGCGCCGCTCCAGCCGCTTGAACAGATCCTGCACCGCCTGGAAGTGTCCCAGTTCATAGTCCAGGAACATCTCCCAGATCGCGCGCACGCGGGGGTTGCTCTCCTGCTCCACGCAACCCGCGTAGTTCCAGACCTCGCAGGCTTCGGAGATCAGCAGCTTCTCCAGCGGCGTCTCGCGCGGGTTCAGCATCGAGCCGTAGTGCGTGATGTGCTGCGACTCCACCGATGCGATCTCCGCATAGAGCTGCCGCGCCACCGGGTCGGCGAAGATCGGCCCGATGTTCATGTAGTAGTCGTGCGTCTGGTACTCGCCGCCCGTGAGCGTGAGCGCATGCAGCTTGGTCGCCAGCGTCGCGTCGGGCCCGTACGGCTCCAGCAGGTCGTGCTCGGGCGCGCGGTGGTGCACCCAGGTCGGGCGCGACGGAACGATGTCGGTGTAGCCCTGGGTGATGTTGTTCGCGTCCTTGCCTTCCAGCCGGTCCAGCAGCGCGCTGTAGCGGTAGAGGTGGTCGAAGTCCTCCAGCAGCGCGTAGCGGTAGCCCTGCGCCAGGTAGCTGTCGGGCTCCAGCTGCGCCACCGATGCGGTGACCTCGATGGCCGTCTGCTCGTAGCCGATCGTGGTCTCCAGCGGCGAATGGTCCGCGCCGATCAGCCAGTTGATCGTCGTGGCCTGGTGCTGCTCGACGCGCATCAATTGCGCGATCTCCACGCGCGCGTCGGCGTTCATGCGCAGCAGGACCTGCTTGGTGCGCAGCGCGTCCAGCTCCACGCCGTTCATGAGGATGGCACGCACGCGCGTGAACGCATCGTCGTCGAGCTTGCTGATGGGCTTGCCCACCATGTCCTTCCAGCTGAGGCGCTGGCGGCCGAGGGCCGTGCCCTTGTCCTGGAAAAGATGGATCGTCATGGGATGTCCTTGGGTTCGTGGGGATGGGGGAAAAGGAAGGAGGGAGGAAGGGAACAGAGGGGCGGCGTGTCCGCCCTCTTCAGACCGCGTCGCTGGGCAGCGGCCCCGACACCACCAGGGCGCCGAGCCAGGCCTGCACGGTGTTCAGGTGCCGCTGCTCCTCGGTGAGCGCCTGCGCGAATTCGCTCACCAGGCTGGTCTCGCCCGCCTGCTCGGCGAGCTGGATCAGCAGCTCCCATCCCGCGTTGTCGGTGAGTTCCGCCGTCAGGATGGCCGAGAGCGCCTGCGCCAGCGTCGTGCGCGGGTCGGTCACCACCTGGATGAGGCCCATGGAGGCGGTGCCGATCACGTCGGCGCACGGCGTCTGCGCCGTCGGGTCGCCGCCGAGCTGGCGCAT
>Ga0308159_1003817_pt1 | contig 14548 bp, 6 predicted proteins | sample PhyCR1_FD_201040 | JGI IMG/M metagenome (GOLD analysis project Ga0308159, IMG submission 201040) | Phyllosphere microbial communities from UC Gill Tract Community Farm, Albany, California, United States - DLSLC.R1 | ecosystem: Host-associated > Plants > Phyllosphere > Unclassified | place: USA... | reverse complement strand
AAAAAAAAGCCAGCGCTTAAGGCTGGCTAAGTAATACTGGAAGCAATGTGAGCAATGTCGTGCATTCATGGGGACCCGTTTGACCTTGGTGTGAGGCCATCCCCGGAACGCATGGCAATAATAATCATTATCATTCGCACTTGTAAAGCATTTTTTTTCACCAAACATTCAATTGACAGTTTTCCTATTCCTGATAAATGTAGAGGATATTCAAACAGTAACCACAAAAAGAGGAGTGTCGCCATGAGCGAAATAGTCATTCGTCACGCTGAAGCCGCAGATGCAGAGGCGCTTCAGCACCTATACGCTCAGGTTCCTGTTTACAGCGACACACTACAACTTCCTTATCCGCCCTCCACGCTATGGGAAGACCGGCTTGCTAACGCCGCGCCCGGCCGGTTCGCGCTGGTGGCGTGCATCGACGGCAAACTGGTCGGCAATCTGACCTTAATGGTCGAGCAGCCGTGGCGACGCCGCCATGTGGCAACGTTCGGGATTGGTGTGGATACGCAATTTCAGGGGCGAGGCGTCGGCAGCAAGCTTATCGAAGCTGCCCTTGAGTTATGCGACAAATGGCTGCACGTGATCCGCGTCGAGCTGACGGTGTATGCCGATAACGAGGCTGCTATCGGGCTGTACAAAAAGTTCGGTTTCAGCATTGAAGGCCTCAGCCCGTGCTACGCCATGCGTGACGGCGAGCTGGTGGATACGCTGCATATGGGCCGCATCCGTGGCCTCCGGCAGGCGGTTTAATCGGTACTGACAGAGGCGCTGGTTTCCGGCGAGGGCTGACGTAACAGCAACCGCAGACCCAGCGCCATCGCGATACATACCAGCAAGGCCGAGCCGGGATAGATCGCATCAATCCCGGCCTGCGCCATCAGCACACCGGCCAGCGGGCCGGTAATTCCCAGAGATAAATCCAGAAACGCCGAATAGGTCGCCAGCGCGCTGCCCTGATTTTCCTGCGGCAATTTCTTCACCGCCACCACGCCCAGCGCCGGATACACCAGCGAGAATCCCACGCCGGTAATAAACGCACCGGCCATCGCAGCCCACGCGGTTGGGGCGAAAAACACCATCATCAGCCCGGCGATTTCCACCACAAAACAGGCCAGCGCCACCTGCAATCCGCCAAAACGCGTAATGCTGTTGGGCAGTAACAGCCGCATGCCGACAAACGCCACGCTGAAGAAGGTCAGCGAGAACGCCGCGCCCGACCAGCCTTTGGCGGCATAAAACAGGGTGATGAAGGTGGCGATCACACCAAAGCCGGTGGACGCCAGCGCCAGCATCATGCCGTACGGCATGATCTTGCCCAGCACCTGACGGAACGGAATTTGCGTGGACGCCGTGCCGGTTACCGGCGGTTTGCGCCATGCGGTGATTAACGCCGCCAGTGCCACCAGAATGATGCAGGCCGACAGCAGCGTCAGGCCGCCGAGACTAAAAATCAGCACGCCGAGCGGTGCGCCAATGGCCATCGCGCCATACGTCACCACGCCGCTCCACGAAATCACTTTGCCGATATGCAGCGAACCTACCACGCTGATGCCCCACAGCGTCGAGCCGGTTCCGGCAAAACTTTGCCCTGCGCCCAGTAATATCCGTCCGGCGCACAACAACGCCAGGCTGACCGCCGGTGACGCATCAAATCCCAGCGCCAGCAGATAAAACACGCCGCTGAGCAGACAACCGCTCAGCCCGAACATCACCACCCTCTTCGGCCCGATTTTATCGGCATAACGCCCGGCATACGGACGGCTCAGCAGCGTGGCGAAATATTGCAGGCTGATCACCAGCCCGGCCCAGAACGCGCTGTAACCAAGATGTTCGTGGACGTAACCCGGCAAAATCGCCAGCGGCAGGCCGATGGTCAGATAGTTGGCAAAGTTGAACACCAGAATGGAGAGAATTCGCAGCGTGGTCTTGGACGGGCTGACCGCAGTAAGGTCGGGCGAAGCAGGTTCAGGCATGGAAATTCGTGTCTCACGAAGAAGGTTCAGGCATGTTGCGAAGCCGTAAATGAGTCTTTGACTTTATTAGCAATTGATGACTTTCGCAACAAATTGAACCGCTGTTTTATTCAGGCTTCCCCGTACTGCCATCAAAGTGACACATCACTGTCATGCGCCCTGATTATGGTCGGGAGACTTCAACCGGAGGACATCCTATGTTCAGCATGGATACCCTGTTTCAGGATCTCGACCCGCAGCACAAAACCCCTTCCTGGCAACGCCGTCTGTTAAAAATCTTATTCCGCGAAAAAGAATTTCACCGCTTTGCCAGTCAGTATCAGCACCTGAAAGGGATTGATATGGCCGAGCAGGTGCTGGAGCATTTTACTATTCGCTGTGAACTGACGGAACGTGACCGCGAGCAAATCCCGAGTTACGGGCCGGTGGTGATTGTCGCCAACCATCCGATTGGTACGCTCGACGGTCTGGCGCTGCTGCACGCGGTGGCGTCGGTGCGTCCGGATGTCAAAGTGGTGGCGAACCAGTTGTTGTCGCTGGTGTCCTCGCTGGGCAGTTTGATGATCCCGGTGGACAATATGGGCAACCGCACGCGGCGCAATCAGGTGACACAGATGCAGGAACACCTGGAGAATCAGGGCGTGCTGATTGTGTTCCCGGCGGGTGAAGTCTCCCGCATGAGTTCCAAAGGCGTGCGCGACGGCAAATGGCACACCGGTTTTCTGCGTCTGGCGGCCAAAGCCCGTGCGCCGGTGGTGCCGGTACATATCAGCGGCAGCAACAGCGCGCTGTTTTATCTCACGTCGATGATTTACCGCCCGCTCAGTACGCTATTGCTGGTTCATGAAATGTTCGGCCAGCGCGGCAACAGCCTGACGCTTAAAATTGGCGCACGCATTCCGTACTCCAGCTGGCACGACGGACAAATGCAGGCGGGCGATCTGGCGGCGCGTTTTCGTAAACATCTTTACCGCCTCGGCGCAGGTAAACCGGGGCTGTTCCACACTGAAACGTCAATTGCCCGTGCGGAAGATCGCGCCGTACTGAAACATGCACTGGAAGCCAGTGAAGTGCTGGGCAAAACGCCGGACGGCAAAATGATTTATCTCTATCGTCGTCACGGCGAGGATTACGTCCCCGTTCTGCGCGAGCTAGGGCGTCTGCGGGAAATTGCGTTCCGCGCTGTCGGTGAAGGCAGCGGTCGCCGCCGTGATCTCGATGGCTACGACGATGATTATTATCATCTGGTGTTATGGGATCCGCAGGCGCTGGAAATCGTTGGCGCTTACCGGTTTATCCCGACCGCCGATCAGGTCGCCAGCAAAGGACTGAACGGAATTTACAGCCAGAGTCTGTTCCAGTACGGCCATCAGATGGACCCGATTCTGGCGCAGGGCATCGAACTCGGACGCAGCTTTATTCAGCCCGCTTACTGGGGCAAACGCGGGCTGGATTACCTGTGGCTGGGCATTGGCGCGTATCTGGCGAAATATCCGCAGACGCGTTATCTGTTTGGTCCGGTGTCGATTTCCGGCGGAATGCCGCTGCACGCCCGCGATTTGCTGGTAGCGTTTTATCGCCTGTATTTTGCGCCGGCGTTACCGCTGGCGACCTCGCGCCGCCCGTATCCGGCTTCGCTGCCCGATGTGCTGGCACAGTTTTGCGGCGACGATTATCAGGAAGATTTGCTACGTCTGAAGCGCTTACTGACCAATCTCGGATGCAGTATTCCGGCGCTGTATAAGCAGTATTCAGAACTATGTGAAAGCGGCGGCGTGCAGTTCATTGATTTCGGCAGCGACCCCGAATTCAACAACTGTATTGATGGTCTGGTGCTGGTGGATCTCAGCCAGCTAAAACCGGCAAAGTACGAACGGTATATTGCTGTGCATCACTGATTCAGCTGGCTGAACACCAGAAACGGGGCCTGCTGACCCCGTTGCTTAAAGAACGAAAATCTTACTTCGACTGATTCACATCAACCACGGAAATGGTGTAAATCACGACGTTATTCAGCGGCGATTCACCCCTGGCGTCTTTGGCTTTTTCCAGCGTCGCCGGTGGGATCACCACGGTAATCTGCCCCCCTTTGCGGATCAGTTTTACGCTGTCGCGCAGCACCGGCGGCATAGTGGCCACGCGGAAAATTTCGTTGGCATTATCGATCTTTGGTGCATCCACGACGGTGCCATCGACCAGTACCCCCTGGTAGTTCACCTGTACGGTATCGGTGTCTTTCAGCGCAGCGCCTTCCCCTTTATTGTCAATGAAATACAGCAGACCCTGCCTGGTCTTTTTGACGCCTTCGCGTTTGGCAAACGCATCGACATAGGCCTTATCTTCCGCCTGTTTCTTCTCGTTTTGCGCCTGCGTCAGCACTTTAACCTGCTCATCAAACGCGGACATGGTCGCCCGGATATCTTCGTCGGTCATTTTCCCCTGATGGGCGAACGTATCGGCGATACCCGCCAGCAGGATGTTTTTATTCAGCGTGATATGCAGGCTTTTCTGATTAGCGAGCTGCTCCTCGATAAAGTGCGCCAGCATGACACCGCTGGCATACGCGCGTTTCTGCTCTTCACTGTCGGGCATCTGCGCCGGTGCCGGGGCTATTCCGGCGGCGTTAATGCTTTCGGCGGTGACCTCTTCCGGGATGATATTTTTTGCCGGTTCCGGTGCCGGAGGCGTGATGTCTGCCGGAGCGGTTGGCAACGTCGCTTCAACAGCCGGTGCTTGGGTGGCTACTGGCTCAGGCGTCTGTTCTGGTGCGGGAACAGGTGCAGATGCAGGTGCGGGAACAGGTTCTGGATCTACGGCGGGTGCGGGTGCCGGAGCAGGAGCCACAACCGGTGCCGTCGCTGATGGCGTCACTGGCGCCGCGGCCGGTTCAGTTGCGCTGGCAGATAGCGTCATTCCTGACATCATCAGGGCACTGAACAGGTAAATTCCTTTTTTGCGGGAGAGAGACATAAGGTTCCTTGAAAGAGTTAAGTTTTACAAAACGGATAATATTGCATAACACTTGTCATACAATAATCTTCAGGATCGAATGTTTTTAAAATTACGTGGCGGCATTCTATATTTAACATTGAAAATATAAAGTCTTTAATATGTAAATTTTCATATAAAAATAAACCAACACTCTGATTTATCTTCGTTAAACATTATTAACCGCCAGGATCTCATTTCTATTTATAGGAATTTTCCCGCTCTGCGAATTTTCCACGATAATGGTCGGCCATCGCCATTTTCAGCAGCAGATTATGACCCATGTAATTACGCCCGTTGAAAGTATTTTGTAAAACGACGACCGCGTTTTTATGTTTCTTGCCGAAGCTAAAATGGCAAAGTAATGAAAAAAAACTGCAGCACTCAGGCTGCAGTTTTTCAGAGGGGGGGAAGGAAGATTAACGCTCCCTGAGCGCTTCGTTCATTTTGTTGAGAGGCTTCAGCAGATAATCAAGAATGCTTTTGTTGCCGGTTTTGATATCCACCGTCGCGATCATGCCGGGGAAAATATAAAACTTTTCGTGGTGTTTGTTTTCCAGATAATTGGCGCTGGTTTTGATATTCACCCGGTAATAGTAAACATCACGGCGCACTTCATCCTGGATCGTGTCCGGAGAAATGGTGGTCACTTCGCCGTCGAAACTGCCGTAGATGGAATAGTCATAGGCGGTAATCTTCACTTTGGCTTTTTGCCCCGGATGAATAAACGCCACATCCCGCGGGGAAATCTGCGCTTCCACCAGCATCTGATCGTCGATCGGAACCAGCGTCATCAGCTTGCCATTCGGCGGGATCACGCCGCCGACGGTATTAACGTCGATATTCTTCACAATCCCTTTGACCGGCGAGAAGAATTCCAGACGATTCAGTGAGTCTTTACGCCCTAAAATCACCGAGCGCTGCGCTTCAATCTCGGCGTTGGCTTTTGCCAGCTCTTCACCGGCGCGCACGTGATACTGCGTTTCGAGATCGGTCGCCTTGCTTTCCATTTCATTAATCTGGCGTTGCAGACGCAGCACTTCCACGTCACTGGCCGCGCCCTGTTTGACCAGCGGCACGGTCATCGACAGCTCACGACGGATCAGCGTCACGCCCTGTTTCAGGCCAGTTAACTGCTTTTCCAGACTGTTGCGGCTGGAGTTGTACAGTTCAGTTTCTGATTTCACCAGCTCCGGCTCGTCATCCAGCTCTTGCGGGAACACCAGCGGCGTGTTGTTGATCTGCGCCGTCAAACGCGCCGCCGTCGCCAGCGCGGCATGTAAACGCGCCACGCTTTCCTGGACGCCGGATTCGGTTTTGGTCCGGTCGAGCTGCGCCAGACGCTGCCCGCGTTCCACCACTTCGCCTTCCTGCACGTCGATGCTGTGAACAATCCCGCCTTCCAGCGACTGCACGATCTGCTCGTGAGAAGAAGGAATGACTTTACCGGTGCCGGTGGTGACTTCATCCAGGGTGTAGAAATTCGCCCACAGGAAAAAACACAGCAGCATCAGCGATAAGGCCCACACCAGAAGGGTGGAGCGTGGCAGCGCTTTTTCTGCCTGCTGGCGCTGGAATGATGTGCGTCCGTTCATCATGATGCCTCCTGTTTAACCGGCGGTTTCACGGGCTGTTGCGCCGCTGCCGGTGCCTGTCCTTTTTGCCTGAAATGCTTGTTGAGGATTTCGTCTTTGTTGCCGTCGAGAGAGATGCGCCCGTTATCCATGACGATGATGCGATCCACCAGCTGTAACAGCGCCAGACGGTGCGTGGCGACGACCAGCGTTTTGTCTTTTGCCCAGCCGGAGAGCTGATTGATCAGATTCCATTCAGAAATCTCATCCAGCCATGCGGTCGGTTCATCGAGCAACAGAACCTGCGGCTGGGTGATGATATTACGCGCCAGCAACAGTGCCTGACGCTGACCGCCGGAAAGTCCGACACCGCCTTCATGAATGAGGAAATTCAGACCGTTCTCTTTTTGCTGCACAAACGTCAGCGCACCGCTGATGACCAGCGCCTGATAAATTTCTTCGTCAGTGGCCTGCGGGCGTCCCATAGTGATGTTATCGCGCACCGACCCGAAGAACAGGCTGGCATTCTGGTTATGCAGCGCGACGTCACGGCGTAAATCCGCCGGATCAATCTGTTTAATATTGACGTTATCGAGCACCACCTGCCCTTGCTGAACCTGCTGCATACCCGCCAGCACCTGCAACAGCGTCGATTTTCCCGCCCCGTTTTTGCCCAGCACGGCGATTTTCTCACCCGGTTTGATGTGCAGTTTTGCAATGGTCAGATTGGCGACTTTCTCTTCCTCATCGTAATAAAACACCGCGTCATGCAGCGCGTAGTCGCCGGTGATTTGCGCCTTGTGGACCATCTTCTGACCGTCTTCCTGATCAATCGGGCGCTGCATCAGTTCATCCAGCCCTTTACGCGCGACTTTCGCCTGCTGCCAGCGGGAAAGTACGCCGGAAATCTGCGCCAGCGGCGCAATGGTACGTGAGGCCAGAATCGTGGTGCCGACCAGCGCACCGGTGGTCATATCGCCGCTCATCACCAGATAACACCCGACCAGCAGCACCACGGCGTAGACGATGGACTGCACTTCCTGCGTCCAGGTCATCAGCATGCTGGTCAGAAAACGCTGACGCATACTGATATCCGCCGACACTTCATTGCAGTGATTCCACTGGTTCTGAAAACGTTGTTCGGCGCGCATGAGTTTGATGTCTTCCAGAGATTCCACCGCTTCCACCAGCGACGCATTACGCACCGCCGATTCTCGCATCCCTTCACTGGCCAGTTTCGCCAGTGGTTTCTGGATCAGTAATCCGGGGATCAGCAACAGCGGCAGCGCCAGTAATACGACAAACACCAGCGGACCGCCAATCATCCACAAAATCACCGTGAACAGCAGGAAGAACGGCAGGTCGGCCATCACGCTGATGGTGGTCGAAGTGATCAGTTCACGTACCGATTCCAGCTCGCGGATTTGCGAAATAAAGGAGCCGGTGGATTTGGAACGGGCACCGTTTTTAATGCGCAGCGCGCGGCCAAAAACGCGGTCGGAAATACGCAAATCGGCGCGTTTACCCACTACGTCCGAGATATGGACACGCACCATGCGCATCACGAATTCAAAGGTGATCGCCAGCATCACACCGGCAAATAACACCCACAGTGTCGGGATAGATTGCGACGGCACCACGCGGTCATACACCTGCATGGAAAACAGCATGCCCGCCAGCGCCAGCACGTTGGCAATCATCGAGGCCAGCATGATGTCGCTGTAACGACGCCAGTCTTTCAGTGCCAGATCCCAAAACCAGTTTTTCTTGTACGGTTTGATGTAGTTATCAACGCGCGCATCAGGAATGGTATGCAGCGGTCGCAGCAGCGTGATGCTCTGCGCCCGCTCAGAAAGTTGTTCAGACGTGAGGGTGGTTTCCAGCCCGTTATCTTCAGTAAATTGCACGGCGCACTGGCCGCTGGCGTCCAGATGTGTCACCACACCCAGCCGGCCGTTATCGAGCGTGACCACAAACGGCACACTGACCGGATCCAGATCACGCGGATGCAAATCACGCGTCACGCGCCCCAGCCCGAGTTTTTTGGCCATTTCATCAAGCACGACGTCAGCCGGTGAACCCATTTCCCACGCGATGGTGGCTTTAACGTGTTCTTCTGAATAATCCAGACGGTAGTGTTTCGCGATATCGAGCATGGCTTTCAGCCAGGCGGTGTAGCCTTTATCTAACATGGTCTCTTTTTTCATCTTCATTCTTCCCTAATTCATTCTTCCTTCACGCTCATTCCGGAACATGAACAGGCCATCCGCAGAAGCGGAACAGGGTATTTCCCCTGCTCCGCTCTGCGACTGATTAACCGACAATCAGCTGATGGTTCGCCAGCAACGTCGCCAGATCGGTATGCACGTTATTCAGCGTGGCGATGGTCGTCATCGACTGCGCTGAACCACTGCCATCCATATCCACCTTGATGACGGTATTGTTGCCTTCTGTGGTCACCGACAGGTAATCGGTGATGTTGCCCGCCGAGGCATCGAGCGTCGCCACGCCATTGACGTAGCTGGCCGAGCCCGTGCCGGTGTAACCGCCGGACTGCAACAGCTCGCTCAGATCCAGACGGTCTGAGTTCGCCGTGCCTTCCCATGTGCCGACCGTAAAGCCGTTGATGGTATCCGAGCCGTTACCGCCGGTGGCGTCAGCGCTGTCCAGCAACTTGTACAGCAGCGTGTCGTGCCCGCCGTTGCCTAAGTTGAAGGTATCGTTGCCGCCGCGCCCTTCGAACACGTTATCGCCCGCACTGCCGGTGAACACATCGTCATAGTTCGATCCGGCAATCCCTTCGATATCCCTGAAGGTTGACGTGTTGAACCCGGTGTTCTGCGCGTTACTGCTGCTCAGATCCACCGTGACGCCGCTGGTGGCATTGCGGAAATCGACGATGTCCTGACCGCCGGTGGCGCTCCATGTCGCATGGTCTGACGTGGTGCTCCAGCCGCCGGAGCCGTTGTACACATAGGTGCCGCTTTCCGCGATAAATGTGTCGTTGTAGCCGGTACCGGTGATCGTGCCGCTGTTACCGCCGGTTGCCGCATCTGCGGTTAACGAGTAGCTGCTGGTGCCATCGCCTGCTGTCAGGTCATTCCAGGTCGCATTGGATGACACGCCGTTGATGTTGCGTACCAGCACTGCCGAATAGGTTTCATTCGGATCCAGCCCGTAGAAATTCACCAGCGCCGAGGCATCGTTAATACCGATACCTGACTGGGCGTTGATGATCTGTGAGGCCACCAGTTCACCGGCAGAGTTATAAAGCTGCACGGTGTTGCCGTAGAACACGTTCATCCCTTCGCCGTCGAGAATGCGCAGGTGGATCGCCGTGCCGTCAGCAATCGTGCTGTTGTTAGCGATGTACACCACTTTGCCGTTAGCCTGCGATACCAGCAGATCCTGCGTCCCGTTCCAGTCGTAATCGAGGGTCGCAATCCCCGTCACGTTGACCAGTGACGAAGCCAGCGCGCTGCTGGTCCAGCCCTTGCCGGTGCCGTCGTTAAGATACAGCGTGGCCTTCTGGCTGCCGGAATAGGTGCTGAACTTGATGATGTCCATATCACCGTCACCGTCCCAGTCCACGGCGGCTGACAGATAACCGCCCGCTGACGAGTTAGTGGTGGCTGTCTCAACCTGCGTGGTGGAACTCAACAGATTGCCGTTACCGTCGTTGTAGTAGATCACCCCGCCGTAGTTGGTGGAGGAACCCGAGTTACGGCTGGTCGCCAGATACAGGTCCATGTACCCGTCTCCGTTGAAATCACCCCAGGTCATCGACGCCGCGCTGGTCTGATTGTTTTCATTCGGGACAAAGACGTTCGCCAGAACCTGCGTTTCGGTCAGCGTGCCGGAGCCATTGTTGCTGGCAACCGACAGGGCATACACGCCGCTGCGGTTGGTGTGCTGAACGATGTCCACGGTACCGTCGTTGTTGATATCCACACCGGAGATTTCACGATAAGAAATCCCGGCCAGACCTGCCGCACCATTGGTACCATCGACGGTCAGCACGCCATTGTTATTGACCAGATAGGTACGGGAGTCGCCGCCCGAATCGCCGTATGCCAGATCAATCCAGCCATCGCCGGTTTTATCGTAAGCAATCACGCCGCCCCAGTAGATCAGCACGCCCGTTCCCTGAACACCCTGCGTATACGTCCCGTCCGTATTGGCCTTCCACATCACCTGCTGATAGTTGGTGTAAATGGTTTCTGACGCATAAATATCAGACGTGCCGTTACGGTCGGTATCTGCCAGGGTATAACTCACCACATAGTTACCGCGGGAGTTGGTCAGCGTGGTGGCGGTATAGTTGTTCAGTCCCGTACTGCTGTAGTCCGACATGCCAGAAACAATGTTCCACAAGCCGTTACTGTTCAGGCTGAATGCCAGCGAGTTGGTGTAAGCGCCGCTGGCCGTGGTTGCCCAGCTGGTGTCCACCGCCGTTTCTGCATAAATCACTATCGCGCTGGTGCTGATGCCGGCATCGTTACCGTTACCTGCGCTGCTTCTGACCTGCGCGGTCACGTCATAACTTGCCAGTCCGAGCGCGCCCGGCACCTGCAGATACCAGGTGTTGTTCAGCGGATCGACCACCACGGCGCCGCCGGTTTCCGACGTGTAGGTCACGCCGTTCACCACCACCTGCACATACATCCCTTCGCCCAGTGCTTCGGACAAGGTACCGCTGATGATCGGCGTCGTATCCTGCGTAGATTCCGGCGTCACGGTGGCAATCGTGGTCGGAATCGACGTATCTACCGTCAGGGTGAAATCAGTGGACGACGTGGTGTTCCCCGCCAGATCCTGCGATTTCGCCACATAGATATACGTGCCGTCCGCCAGCGCTGAATCGGAGAAGGTCCACGCCAGACCGACCACCGTGGCGACGCCGACATACACGCCGTTACGGTAGATTTTCAGCACTTCGCCATCGGCCAGCGCCTTGCTCAGCGTGCCGCTCAGCGTCGGTGCAGTTTCATCGGTGTACGTGCCGGAACCGAACGAACCCGTGCGATCGCCTTCGTCATCGGAATACTTAACGATGGTCGCCACCGCTTCAGGATTCAGCGTGTCGATGACCACCGTCTGGCTGCCAATGGTGCCGATGTTGCCCGCCTGATCGATAACCCGAACCTGCACGTTGTAATTGCCGTCCGCCAGCACGGTGCCGGTCGCGTCATAGCTCCAGCCCAGACCGTTCACCACCACGTCAGACCAGGTTTTACCGCCGTCGAGGCTGATTTGCGCCCTTTCATCGGTGGCGAGTGCTGCGCTCAGTGAACCGGTCATCGTCAGCGTATTGTCGCTGGTAATGAAGTCACTGGCGGAATCGCCGGTATCATTGCTGATCGCTTCAATGGTGATGATTTGCGTCGGCGCGGTGGTGTCAATCGTCACCACCTGCTGCGCGGTCTGACCGACGTTCCCGGCCTGATCCACCACGCGAACCTGATACAGCGTCTGCCCGTCAGTCAGCGTGCGACCGTCAACGTAAGTCCAGGTGCTGCCCTGAAGCGTCACGGTGGTCCAGGTTGCGCCGTTATCGATGCTGATCTGCACCACTTCACCCGGACTCAGTTCCGCGCCAATTGACCCTTTGACCGTCAGCGAGGTATCGCTGGTGACAAAATCGCTGGCAGAAGAACCGGTGTCCGTCGTGATGCTGTCGATGGTCACGGTTTTGCTGCTGTCCGGCGCAGTGGTATCGACGGTAACCACTTTCGAGGTCACGTTACCGACGTTACCCGCCGCATCGACCACGCGGACGTTGTAGGTGTAATCACCGTCAGTCAGCGTGCGGCCATCGGTAAATGTCCAGCCGGTGCCGATCGTCGTCGCGTTCGCCCACGTCAGACCGCCGTCGACACTCACCTGCACCACTTCGTCGGCAGCCAGCGTTGCGCCAAGCGAACCGGTGACGGTCAGCGAGGTGTCACTGGTTACGAAGTCAGTGCTGCTCAGACCGGTATCCGTGCTGATGGCATCAACGCTGACCGTTTTGCTGCTGTCCGGTGCGGTAGTATCAATCGTGACCACCTGACTGGCGGTCGCGCCGACGTTACCGGCCAGATCCACCACCCGCATCTGGTAGTTGTAATCCCCGTCGGTCAGCGTGCGCCCGTCGATGTACGTCCAGGTCAGGCCGCTGATACTGACGTCATTCCAGGTCGTGCCACCGTCGAGGCTGATTTGTGCGTACTCATCCGCCCCCAGCGCCGCACCGAGCGTGCCGCGCAGGTTGATGGTGGTGTCGCTGGTGATAAAGTCGCTGCTGCTCAGGCCGGTATCCTGCGAAATCGCATCGATACTGATGGTCTGGCTGGCGTCCGGTGCCACGGTGTCAATCACCACCGTCTGCGACGCCGTTGATCCGACGTTACCCGCCGCGTCAATCACCCGCACGTTATAGGTGTAACTGCCATCCGCCAGCGCGCTTCCCTGCGCGTAGCTCCAGGTGGTTCCGGTCACGGTCAGCGTGGTCCAGGTCACCCCGCCATCCAGGCTGATTTGCGCGGACTCGTTGTTACCCAGAGCCGCAGACAACGCGCCTTTGAGCGTGATGGTGTTATCGCTGGTCACGAAATCGCTGGTGCTGCGACCGGTGTCATCGCTGACCGAATCAATGCTGATGGTCATCGATGGCGCGGTGGTATCGACCGCAACGTCGTGGCTTGCCGAACCGCTGTTACCGATGCTGTTGGTGACCGATGCGGTGATGCTGTAATTCTCACCATCCGCCAGCGCGTTCACGGCATTGGCGCTCAGGTTCAGCGTCCAGGTCTGATCGTTTGCCACCTGCGTGGTGTACGTCACACCATTCAGGGTCACGGTCACGGTCGAACCGGCCGCTGCGGTTGAGGTACCGGTAATGGCCAGCGGACCACTGTGTTCCGCCGCGCTGACCACATCGTCCTGCGCGAAGGTGTTGATGGTGATTTCAGGTACGGCACCGCTGAGGCTGACAGAAGAATCTGTCGCCGCCGGATTACCCGCCACATCTTTCACGGATGCAGTGACGGTATAACTGCCGTCTGCCGCGCCGTTGAAATCCGCCGCAGGCACATTCACGCTCCACGTGCCGCCGGTAGTGACGGTGGCGTGGTATTCGCGATTGTTAAAGGTCACGGTGACAATCTGTCCCGCTTCCGCCGACGTGGTGCCGCTGATGGTCTGACCCGCCAGCTGCTCGGTTGTGTTGATGATGTCATCACCGGCGATGGTGCTGATGGTCAGCGTTGGCGCAACCGTATCGACAATCACTGAGGTATTGGCAGATGCCGGATTCCCCGCCACGTCGGTGGTGCTGGCGGTGACCGTCAGCGTGCCGTCTTTCAGGGCTGCCACGTCGTCCGCCGGAACATTCACCGACCAGGTGCCGTTGGTATTCACGGTGGTGGTGTAGGTTTCATTGTTGAGCGTCACGCTGACCGTCTGACCCGGCTGCGCGGTAGACGTACCGCTGAGCGTCAGCGGCTGGCCCAGTTCGGCGGCATTCAGCATGCCATCGGCGGTGACCGGATTGATCAGCAGCGCAGGCGCGGTAGCATCAACCGCCACGTTGTGCGTCGTGCTGGCCGTATTGCCCGCCGCATCGCTGGCACTGGCGCTCACGGTGTAATTACCGTCCGCAATCGCCGCCAGATCGGTTGACGGAACGCTCAGCGTCCATGCGCCATTCGCGCCGACTTCTGCGGTATAACTTTTCCCGTTCAGCACCACAGTCACTTCGGTACCCGTCGCCAGCATGTCGCTGCCGCCAGAAATCGTCAGGCTGGTGCCTTTTTCCGCCGCGTTGATAATGTCATCCTGCGCGATCGTGTCGATGCTCAGGCTGACCGCACTGGCATTCACGGTGATCAGGTGATCGCTGCTGCCGGTGTTCCCCGCACTGTCGGTGATGCTGACAGAAATCGTGTTCTCGCCGGAGGCCAGCCCCTTAATCACACTTGCCGGAACGCCGACACTCCAGTTACCGCTGGCATCCACCACCGTGGAATA
>Ga0308159_1003816_pt1 | contig 14559 bp, 15 predicted proteins | sample PhyCR1_FD_201040 | JGI IMG/M metagenome (GOLD analysis project Ga0308159, IMG submission 201040) | Phyllosphere microbial communities from UC Gill Tract Community Farm, Albany, California, United States - DLSLC.R1 | ecosystem: Host-associated > Plants > Phyllosphere > Unclassified | place: USA... | reverse complement strand
ACCCCATCTTTACCGCCCCGGCAGAATCGGCGGAACACGAGAGATGGTGGTACATCCGAATTATCTGGTTGTATACAAAGTGACAGACAACATTCGGATTCTCTCGGTTTTACACGCACGCCAGCGATATCCTTGAAATCCGCTTTTCGGATGAGCAAAAGATCTACTTTGCTCATCCTCATGCGTGCCAGTCATCATCTCATGCCTGCCCTCTGGCCTTTTTTCTGCATGCAGAACAACCGTCACGTCCACCCCGCATTATCCGGTCGAGCCGACCTAAGGAAGCATCATCGTGAAAATCAATTGGGCCGAAAGGCTGCGCCAGCAAGTGCACGGGCTGGCCGAGTCCCTGGGCAATCTGTTTGTCGAGTCGTTCCATTACCTGGCGCTGTTCGCCATTGGTGCGGTGACCGCATGGGCGGCGGTGATGGAATTTCTGGGGATGCTGGAGAACGGGCACATCAAGATCGATGACATCTTGCTGCTGTTCATCTACCTGGAACTGGGTGCCATGGTCGGGATTTACTTCAAGACCAACACACCAATACTAACACAACCTAGCCATATTTTGGCCTAGGTTCTCTGGCATCATTAGATTTTTCGGGGGCGGTTTATGAAGTGGATTGAGCAGGGTAGGGAACGGATGCACAAGCAAGCCAATACGATTGGCAATTTTCTAGTCGAGGGCTTCCATTACCTCGGGTTATTTGCCATTGGTGCTGCTACTGCGTGTGCGTCAGTGATGGCGTTTGTCGAAATGGTCGGAAAGGGCACAGCAAGCGTCGATGATATTTTGCTGCTGTTCATCTATCTAGAACTGGGTGCGATGGTAGGTATCTATTTTAAAACCAATCATCTCCCAATACGGTTTCTGCTTTACATCGCAATTACCGCTTTAACTCGCTATCTCATCGGCGATGTATCACATCACAAGGCACCAGATATTGGCCTGCTTTACCTATGCGGAGGGATATTTTTCTTAGCTTTGTCAGTCGTTGCTGTTCGATTTGCATCCTACAAATTCCCGTCTAGCAAAGCTATTGACGCGACGGGTGAAGTTATTGGCGAGAACTATACGGAGAAATAGAATGACCAAAAGGATTTGGATTTGGCTAGGGGTTGTCGTCGCTTTTTTTATCTTATTTCTATTGCCTGCGGCGGTGACCTTTTGGCTTTACAGGGAAAATCTTGGCAACATATCTCACAAGCCCGATGATTGGGGGGCGTTTGGCTCGTTACTGAGCGGTATGTTTACCTATATTGCCGCTGTTGGCACTATGGGAACCCTAATATTCCTTGTATATCAACAGGGGAAAAATAACGAACTCATAAACCGTCAATTAGCTTTACAAACTTTTGATGAATACGAAAAACACAGAAAACTATTTTTTGAAAAGTTGTCGGAAATCGAGAGCCATTATGACAATGAAATTGTCTTTCCACAGCGTGAGCGGGTGTATAGCTCAATCTTTCATATGAATAGTCCATCGAGGATGCAATACACACTGAGCATCAAGGACGATGATCCAAACGCACGGCCCAAGGATCTGTCAGACTGCCTGCACAAATACAATAAAATAAGCGTAATGCTAGACGATTACGAAAGTTATAATAATTGCGTTTCTGTAATTATTGAGACTTTAGACCTGAGTTATGACTTAGGGATTTCGGCAGCGAAGAAAAATGTGAACGGCCAAATTCTTTGGTTTGACATGCCAACAGCCTTGAACATCGACAATATTGGTTTGGCGTTGGAACGCATTGAAACGACGCTTAATACGATTCTATTTATGTCGTCAAATCCACCTGTGAAAAGTATCTATGCAAAGGCACAAAGTTTGCGTTTTCGCGACTTTGTGATTAAGCATGTGAGCGAGCATAAGCGGATGTTTCCTGTAACGATTGTTGGATATAACTAGAATTTTCCAATCGAGGTAATACATGAATTCTCCTTTAGACGAAATACTCAACTGGTTTAAAAGTCTGCCACCAGTCCAACAAACAGATGTGGCTTTTCTTGTTTCGTATATGCCGGGGTTGGATATCGCTCTCGGTTCAGATGGGATTGTCTCTGATTTCACAGGTCAGATCGCTAAATTGAGAGAGGGTAAAGTCCGTGAACAGGCATTAATTGTCTGTTTGAAAGCACTTATTGAAAATTTCATTATCTCGAAACGTATCGATCCTGAAGGATGGAAAAAAAGAAGGGCGATGCTTGAACAGCTTTCAAAAGAAAAGGACAGTCCGACGTTTGCTAAATTGGCAGAACGTAAAGAGTTCGAGGGTGCTCAGTGGGTGAGTAGCTGCAAAAAATGGAATGAGATGGCGAAAGTCCACCTAACAGATGAAGCAATAGAATATTGGTTTAATTTAGGCTAGCGATAGCTGGTTAGCATGTCTGAACGTGTTCGATGATAGGTTCCAACATCAAAAGCGGGTTTCCCGGTTGCTAGACGCCCGGAAAACGGCATGTTTTTCTGATCGAGGTGGTTTTGAGTGCTGGGACTCGTACCAGTGCGAGAAATCGCCGGAATACGCGGTGTGTGGGTCAACTCGACAGATGACGTTACAGCCAACTATTTATTGATTTGTTTCACCCGTGGCGGGATTATGCAGGCATCACAACGCCATCTCTGAGGGACTTCGAAATGCCATTAGAAACACGGAACGTTTTCATCGACACAGAATTTTACGTTAAGGCGAGCTTAGATCTTTCATCAAGAACGTTTGAAGCGTTCAAAGAGATTTGCGACGAAGGTGAGCTAAAACACATCACAAGCACAATTGTGATCAAAGAGGTGCAGCGGAAAATCAGGGAACAAATAACAGACGCCATTAGCGGCGTGGTTAGTTTTAGACGAAAAGCGAAAAGTTTGAAGAATTCCAAAGACAAAATCATTCAAAATCTATTTAAGGAATTTGACGAGCAAAAAACCGTTGATGACGCTATTGCGGTTTTCAACGATTTTATCAAGCTTTCAAAAACTAAAATTGTAGATCTTAAAAAGATTGATGCTAATGAAGTAATGGATCTATATTTTGAAAGAAAGCCCCCTTTCATTAGCGAAAAGAAGAAAAATGAGTTTCGTGATGCGTTTTCACTTTTGGCCGTCAGATCAGCTCTAAAAGGAAAAGATAAGGTTTACGTTATTTCTGCTGATCCAGATCACATTTCTTTTTGCGAGCATAACCCGAAATTCATAAGCATTGATACGTTAAGCAAGCTTCTTGACATTTATAACGCTCACCACGACAAACGTGCGGCATTTATCAAGAACTTACTAGAAGAACGTGTAGACCAAATTAAGGATGAGATTAAATCACAGCTTGAAGCAGCCGGAGGCTATAACGCTTCCACTTGGGAGGACGCTGACGTAGACCATTACTCAATTTTGGAAATTAAAGACTTCGAACCATCTATCATTCATTTAGATGATCAAAGCTGCCAAATTGTATTTGATGTTGAGGTCAGTTATTCGGTAACCGTTACCGGGCCAGATTTCGTAAATGGACGTTATGACAGAGAAGAGGATCGTCTTTACACGTTCGAAGACACTATCCGTGAAGATGAAGGAGACCTCGAATTTGCAGTCGACATCGAACTGACTTATGAAATGGATGACGGTGATTTTATTAACGAAGAAATGGATATAAAAGTGAGAGGGATATCAGGTGGTATCGAATTCAGTGTTGATGAAACGCCAGACATAGATTACTACTAAAATTAGAAAGCTATATTGAGGCCGCATTAGCGGCCTTTATACTGGTGGTCGCTTCGCTTTAAAACCACAAGCTTGAAAGTCAAAAAAAGCGGCCTAAGAATAACGGCAATAAACAAGAAAATCCTTAAAAATTGGAAAACTCAATATTTCGTCTGGTTGTTTTTCAAAACGGATTATTGACATTAGAGGTTCAAAAGCACGATTTAATCGAGATCGCGATAATCGGAAAATTGCCTGTTAAAAACAAAAAAGCCCGTTATTGAGCCTTTTGTGTAGTTCTTCCCTTGCAATCAAGGTTTTTTACTTATTTTTTCAACGTAAGCTTTGTAATGCTTGTTAGATTCGTTAAACACGGCCATATAATCATTGCCCTTGTATCTATATATCGGATTACTCACAGATGCTCTTGTGGCTAGTTTCTCTTCACTTTCAGTCTCTTGATAGTCAAATAGCTTACTAGTATGAATCATCGTTAAATAACCCATATTAACTCTAATGTTCTTAATGACCTTTCTGTTCTTCACAACAGAAATTCTTATTCTGTATTCCATTTTTATTTCTTGGAATTTAAAGTAATCGTCATTGAAATAATGATCCTCAAAACCTTTTCTAACAAAAGCATCCATTGCGACGCCTTTGACCATTTCAGCATCATCTGATGAAACATATTTGATCAATTCGTGGTTCAAAGAATGTGATGAAATCGTTTTGTATTTCTTGGTCAAACAAAGTTTTATAGCGACGTAATCATGATCATATTCATCAAGATCAATTAAGTGGATTCTCTTCTGTGTTGCGTCTGCATACTCATCAGAATTGAAATATTCTTTTAGTTTGTATTGGCCTACCTTGAAAGCCGATTCTTTGTTAGTGACAAGTAAAAACTTGGTTGGGTCTAATGGCTTGTTTTTGAAATACTTATCAGAGCCAAGATCAACGCACGAATAAAAAGCGTCGTTTGCGAGTTCTGATATTTTAAACTTGTTTTTAATGTTTTTCATAAATCTCCTTTTTCTGTGTTGTTACTTAAATGAAAACACAAAAAAAGAATAAGTCAAACAAGGGGGCCTAAATATTTTGGCAAATATGTATTACTATCCAACCCTATTTCAAAACAACATCTAACCTTAAATATATTTTCGTCCTGCTATTGACACTTAATTAACGGCTTACGGAAGACATAAAACAACCGTTGAAGAATGTGTAAAACTAAAAAAAATGCAAAATTTCCTTTAATACGTTTGGCGATTATTTAATGAAAAATAATTTGTCAAAAAAGGGGGCCTAGGAATTTCAGGCACAAAAAAGCCCCGGTGAAGGGGCTTCAAGATGATTCAGATTTTCACGGCTTTGAGTTTATCAATCAAAGCTTCAAACGTATCAACCTCATTTTTCTTCATCAAGTCAGCCAAGAACAAAGAATAGGTTTTGAATCCTTTGTCTTTCATTGCTTGACTAGCGATGCCTTGCTTGGCTTTCTTCAAGATAAATTCAACGCCGTCGATCTGTACTTTCCATTTATCACTAGGCTCCTTGGAAGCCTTCGGTGCGTTGTCGCTCACGCTCTTGCCGGTTTTAGCTGGGGTTTCTACTTTGTAGTAGGAAAGCACCACACCAACAAAATCAGCCTCGTTATAGCCGTGTTTTTCACGCAAAGCATCCATTTCTTCAACCAGATCAAGCACCTTAGCTTCGTTAGCATCAGCTTTCAGACTTTCGATCTGTGCTTCCAACGATTTTTGCTGTGCGAGTAGATCAAGCAATTTAGACATTTTAAGACGATCCATGTGTGAGGTTCGCAGGATCATAAATATCCTAATCACAAAAGTCAAAAAAGGGGGCCTAGGGTTTTAACGATTTAGGTTTTAAGATTTTAGATCCACCAGATGGTTTTGACGTTCTGCTCTCATATTATATTAATAAAAACATTTACGAAGTAAATATCTTATACCCTCCTGCAATGTTCAAAAAAAGCCCGCAGAAACAAGGGAAATCAAAAAAACTCGGTTAACGCATTTTATTTTTTTAGTGCCAAATCCGTGTTTTCGGTTAACGCATTTTATTTTTTTGAGGCGTTTATACTTAGAATATTGAGTTTTTCAAAAGCATTAAAGTATGGTTAACGCAATTTATAAACTTTTCGCTGTTCTATCCTTGTAATTTCTTTTTTTAATGGTTCAATATAAGAAAGAACAAGGAAAACATTAACCGTGGAATACAATTTAAAGGAAATCAAAGACAGCAGCGGCAAAGCTCGTAAGGTTCGTTCATTAAAGACATTTACATCGGTACCGAGACTTTTTTTGATATTGCCGCTATTTAATATCATCAATGGAAGCGAAAACCGTGATGAACCTATAACAGTACCAAAACATCAAAACACGAGAAATATCGAGATAAAAAACGCTCAATTGACTATTGATAATGACTTTGATGTTTTTCTATTTATTCTTAGAAAGGTTTTCCGCAGCAACAGTACATCCATCGAATTTTCAACGTCGGAAATGATGGATGAATTGAATATCGAAAAGGTTAGCAGGGCACAGTATTTAAAAACGTTCATTAAGTCTGTTAAAAGATTAAGCAACATACACGTCGAGTATGAAGAAAGAATAAATGGCGAGTGGCAACATACCTTTTTCAACTTCATTGAAGGTAGATTAACGAAATCGAAAGGCACAATTGAAGTTTCAAAGTTTTTCATAGAGTTTTTTGGAAATCTCAAAGAACTGTATGAAATCAATCCTGAAATTTTGAGCTTGTTGAATAAGTATCAAAGGATTTTATACGTGCTTTATGTGTGCAACAGAATGAGCACAACAAACTATTTCAGCGTTGATAGATTGAAAGAAAGATTTAACATCAACAGCGACAAGATGCCTGATAAACAATTCATCAAGAAAATTAGAGACACGAATAAAGAGCTTCAAGAATTGGGGTTAATTCTTGGATTTAAAGAAATTAAAGCACTAGATAGAGATGGAAAAACAGACAATCCCCGCCAGCCAACGGTGCAATTTGATGTTGACTATACCTACAAGTCTTTATATCCAAAAATCAGTAAATTGCGTGAGTTGTCAGCGTTAATAAAAGGCTTCAAGAAGACCAAAGATGTTAATTTTGAAGAAATCAATGAAGTACCAAAATCAACAAATTATGAGGACCCAGAATGGATATAAATGAAATCAAAGAAATCGACTTGAAGCACGTCAGCCTAGCCGCTGTGGGCTTGATTCAACAGATTGAGGGCATATTGCCAACAATCCCTAATGACGTCGTGAGAAGGCTTGTAGCGATGAAATTGAGCAGTGCTATCAGTAACGGCGGTGATGAAGCTATGTTGCGTCAGATTTTGTTGTTAGCGACAACAGCGGTTGAAAGCAGTGAGTTGATAGAACATAAAATGAATACCGGGGATCTTGAATATAACGTTTTTACTGGGGAAATACTCAGTGAAATCAATTGTATTCCAGCCGCAGAATCGGTCATAAAAGTGCAGAAAGAAGTATTGAAAAGTAAGGCACCAAAAGCAACATCAAATAACCAAAAGCCGCAAGCGGTTTAACATCGATCAGGAGCAAGATGAATGTAAGAAATGTAATCACTTTTTTGACACTGCTTTTCCTCCCTGCCGTCGCATTCGCTGACGATGCAATCGCTGCCCGTGTTGAATTAATTTCGGGCAACATCGTACTAATCAAATTGGTCATTTTCTTAGTCGGATTTGTCGTGTTCATTTCCGGTGCGTACAAGCTCACTTTGATCGCCGCAGAAGATAAAAAAGTCGGGAAAAGCGTACCACTCGTTTACCTGATTGTTGGGGCTGTTCTCATGAACATTACGTTAGCCATCGGCGTGTTTGGTAATACATATTTTAAAGCCGGGGATTTCTGTTTTGTCGTCTCAGATGGTGCGATAAATAACGCTTGTATGAATACAGAAGTAAGTGGCTTGACGGGTGAGTTGAAAGGCAGAATTGAAAAGCTTTCAAGCGGGGGAACTGCCGAACAATTCTTGCAAAATTTTCAAATCATCATCGGTATTTTTCAAGTTATCGGGTTGCTTTATTTCGCCGTTGGAACGTATGGAATTGCACAAGTGGCAAACGGTTCTTCAAAAGAAAATGGCTTTGGAAAACCCATCATTACGATGTTTGCATCTGCTTTGATCGTTGATATTCCACACACTGCAATGATGGCGATCAATACGCTCGAAAAAATCGGGATAAATTTCTAAAAAAACGAAGGAGGAATTATGAAAAAAACGATATTGCTTTTACCGCTTTTATTCTCAGTTAATGCTTTTGCTGTTGAGAATCCATGTTTGAACGGTTGCACGCTTCAACAAATTAATGCTTACAACAAAGCAAACTATAAAACTACTGAGCAAATATTACGTGAAGCTGATGAATTAGAAGCAGACATGGACAAACAATGGCTTGAAGAAAAACGCAAAGCAGAAGCAAGAAGAGATACTTTACCGCCCCCTTTACAAAAAGAAGCGGGCCAGACGTACGAGACTTGTGCCAGTAGGGTCTATGAAAAAGCATCGGAAATCATCGGAGATAATGCAAAAAATTACATTATTGTAACCGTAGAAGGTGATGATTTAGATAATTGCAATGTAACTTTTGACGTCAAAACCTTTGGTGAAGCATGTGAGTATTTAAGTGAGCTTTCTGCTATCGCAAAGCCGCATTTCACAACTGCCGAATATTGCAGGTTTTTAGCTGAAGAAATGGAAGTTTTGAAGGACTATCGGGGTATAGTTGCAACGCCAGCTTTTACTCAAAGCGTACAACTTGAACGCGATGCGAGATTAATGCCAATTTACAAAAAGCACGATGAAAATGTTTCGAAACTACTTGATAAATGGGAAAAACAACAAAAACAAAACCAGAAATTACAGAAGCCCTAAAAGGGCTTTTTGTTCGTATTTGATTTTTTAATATTATTATATATAATAATATTAACAACATCATTTCTAACATGAAAAATTCAAAGTTATTTTTTTATTCTCACTTCGCAGTTATTGCGTCATGTGCTTTTTTAATTTCTGTAAAAATCACAATGCCCGAAGCTATATCGGATGCTGATCTAGTTTTTTTAGTCGCATTAGAAAGCTTCGCCATTTTCTTACTTTTCAAAATGCACAGCATTGCAAAAAAAGGAGAACAAACAACCAACAATAACGAGGTATCATAATGATCAAGCTTTCACTTCTAACAATCGCTTTATTTTCTTCAATATCAGTTCAAGCGGCTTACGTTATCAAAATGCCAATGGAGCAAAATCAAGGCGGGCATTTACAAAATAATAGTATTGCTTTCGTTGATGCAAACGGCGGTGGTTCTACTGCACCAGTTACGCCAGATCCAAAACCAGAAAAACCAGAAGTAAAACCGGAAGAACCATCAAGGGAAAGCGTTTGTATTGCCGCAAAGCAAGATGTCATCAGTATCGCAACAGCACAAAATTTGGGCGTGACTGTTAAATACATCTATCCACTTCCAGCTGATAAATGCGTTTTAATGGTTATGTCAATCAGTAAATTTTCAGATAAGTCAACATTGATTAATTTCGGCAATTCAGTTGCAAGATTGAATATTGAAAATTATTCAATCGGAATTGAAAGATATAGCAGCTCAACACTAGACACATTCATAAGCTCTGCAACAACAGACGTTAACGCACAAGCTGAAAAATTGTGGTCGCGATACCTAACAGACAAGAAATAAAAGAAAACGCCAATATGGCGTTTTTTAAGGTCTGTATTGTGGGCCTCTATTTCGTTTGTTGTGATGATGTTCATTTTCTACACCTTGTTGCTTATTTTTTGCGTCTCTATCAAGTGCTGCCATTTCTGCAAGCATTTCTTGTTGAACCCCGCCCGAAAAACTTCCCGACATATCAGTGAGCTTTTCAACGGCACCCGCAAGAACGCCAGCAGCACCAGATTGTGCCGTTTTTTCAGCATCAGTTTTTGCTTTCAACTTCGTGTCAGAAACTTTAAATGTTGTGAAATTTTCAATATCCATTTTGACTTTTTCATCTTCCCCAACGTTAGGCGTTTCTTTTTTAGCAAACACTTTATCAAGTATCGTTTTAACTTCCGGTTTTTGTGTCAACGCTTCAATCTGCTTTTCAATTAACGGGTCAGTTTTTGAACCATTATAGAATTTAGTCTGCTCCGACAATTTTAGTTCTAGTGCTTCTAGATCTTGTTGCGAAGGTTTGAAACCGTTGAGCGTGTAACCTTTCTCATCGAGCTTCATCAAATGAAATTGCAACCACATCTCACGTTTAAAATTTTCCCCGCCTCTTAGGAAAATTTCACAAGGGTTTTTATCTTCTGTCAATTTTTGTAGACCAGCTTTTACAGATGATGGGGTGCTGGTTTTGTAAGAAACGGTATTTGAAGATGAATCGAACTCAAAAGCTTTTTTGTCATTCCTGTTGAAATAGTAATTACCTTTATCATCATGATGATAATTTACATAAAGGGTTTTTTGCAAAATCACACCCTTGAAGAAATCAGCCCTTTCTTTTCGACGCTCGTTGCTCGACTGTGATCCGTAATCGCTGTAACCGCCTTCTTGGTCAGGTTCATGATCCGTTGCTTGTGGCGTTGCCGTTCCGGGTATTTTCGCTGGTTGATTGGTTGGTGCTGGTGCTGCTTCGTTGGTAGGGGTCGTAATCGACACAGAACCATCATTACCGGGCTTATCTGTGTGAAGTGATGCAAGGGTAGCGGCAAACTCGGGATCGTCGCCTAATGCGGCTTTTAGCGTCTTGTAGGACACGGCAAGATCGGAAGCCTTGAAGGTCTGACCGTCCTTTGTCATTGAATACGCATCTTTGCCGCTGTAGTGAATGTCGAAGCCAGCACCATTGGCAAGCATCAGGAACTCAGAAGCTGTTAAAGCATTTTCCAGTATGGTTTTAAGCTCTTTCTTGAAAGTCTTTTTGTACTCACTTTCGTCTTTTGGTTTGCGATGTTCGTTGTACAAGCCATATTTCAATTCAAGTTTTTTGATGATTGGGTTGTAATCGATCATCTTGTTGTTGACCCTTTTCGTTTCGAGGTCGGTCAAGTGGATCATGGCGTGAACGTGGTGATGCTTTGTGTTTCTTTCAACCACAAACATAGTATGTCTATTTTCAGTCAGGCCATTTTTAACGCCGTTTCTCAAATAGACTTCTTTTGCCATTTCGATCATTTGTGCATCTGTAAATTTGTCGCCCTCACTTGGGTGCAATGACAATGAATTGAATTGATAAAGGTTCTGTTGGTTAGGGACTCGGGCACTTTCAAAAATCTTTTCTATTCGGTTGGCATAGGCTTGATTGCTTTCGCCATCAAGCCTTTCAATTGAGCAATCAATTGCGTCGCCTTCGGGATTTAATTTCAATTGATACATTGCAGAATTTGACACACCTCGACGATAGCCGCCTTTTCTCAATTTCATTTTATTGATCATCTTAGGCACCTTTCTTTTTCTTTGATTTAACAAAATCCTTCAAGGTCAGTTCGGCCGAGCATTTAACGTTATCCTCATAAACGCAAAATGTATTCACGGCTTTTTCTAATGTGGTGGCAAAAGCCAGCATGGCAGAAAGATTTTTGCCATCGTCTTTTTCAAGGTAGTTTATGAAGGTCTTGAATTTTTCAGGCTGGGATTGAACAAGGTTCAAACCCTTGATTATGTTTTTACCCAATCCGCCAGCTTTTGAAAAAACGTCGTTATAGCTCTCAACCTCATTGATCAAGATCACGTTTGCGTTATTGACTGAATTCATTACGAGATCAACAACTGACGTTGAACCAGTTGCAGCCATTGCGGCTAGTAGGATGTCTTTTTCTTCTTGGGAAACGCGAAGGGTAAAACGTTTGTCGCGGTTTCTTATTCTTGGTTTTTTGTCATTGCTCATGTGTCTCCTGATCTATGTTTTAATTTGGTGAACAAAGGCCGGGGCCTATTGTTCATACTGTTGCTATTTGCCACTCCATATTTCCAAAAACCGTGAGGGCTGCTGCCGTATTAAATATTTTCAAAATCTCGACTTTAACTTTGTCGTTGATTTCATTACTTGTCAAAATTTTATGCTGTGCCCATAAAAGAAATTTTGCCGTATCTTTTTTCGGCCCATTGAGCATTTCATAAGCAAAGTAATGTATCCCGTCTGGTAATTTAAATATTTGTTCTTTATCGAGAAGTTCAATCAAAGCGACAAAATCATCTGATCTACCAAGCTGATCCGTGTAGCCATTATTTAAGTCACTGCTGGCAATGTAGGTGAGGATCAATTCACTAACAGATTCTTTTTCGTTGATTGTGTTTTGCTTCTTTATGTTTTCTCTCATATTGTTAGCGGCTTTGATCTCTTCTTTTTTTGCGGTGACTTCATCACCAAAGTCAAAATCATTGCTATCTTCAAAATCGAAATCGTTTGTGTCTTTTTTGTCTGTCATAATTTTCCTCATGTTGAGTTTATTTTTTTTGACCAATGAGCATCGGCTAATTGGTCGGGTCTTGCTTTTGATTTTCTGTAATGGCCGCAGACATTACAGCTACCGGCTTTTGACTTTCTGCAATGGCCGCAGACATTGCAGCTATCGGCTTTTGACTTTGCTTTTGCCTTTGCTCTTAAATTTCAAACGAAGTGCGACAATTTCAAGCGGCCCGTCCCGAAGGGTGGACAGACACGACGAAGTCGATGGCAGTCCAAGGGCCTTGCTTGCAAAAGAAAGAAAGCTTACTAATACGAATACCATATTATAATGTGCTGTCAAATTAGTGGACTGCCAACTTTATTAAAAATGGACTGCCACTTTTAGGACTGCCAAAAAAAAGGCCATCCAATTTGGACAGCCATTTTATAAAACGTTTGATGGTTAGATTTTCCTACTGAGTGAATACATTGCCTAGATTATCAAAGCCATAAACTCCAAGCGGAGCCGATTTGTTATCATTCTGCGTGCTCAATTGGCCTATTCGCTCATTATTCACGTAGGCGGTAGCGTTTAGGGTGTCACTGCTAAATTCGAAGCTAAAACGTATGCTATTTGAAGTCAGAAAATTGATGATGTTCAACCGGCCATCTTCTGTTTTCAAAAAGTCGATTGTTTTTTTCAGGTTTGTGAATTCAAGCTCCTGCACTTTTCTTTTATTTTTTGAGACAGCCACTTTTTCAATTTCTTCTTTGATCTCGCCTAGCTCTACTTCTTCTTTTGAAAGGCGGTTTATTATGGCACTCGGAATGATTCCGCTTGTTATGTTTTCAACGGATTTATTAAGGTTTGCAACACTGACTTCAAGGTCGCTTTGACGATCTTTTAATTTTTTAAGTTTTTGCCTTGTATTAGTGTCTTCAACTATATTTGATTTTGACAGTTCAACGAATTTTTTCGCTAGCTTGAAAGCACCCGACGAACCATCATTGATGATATATAGAGATTTGTTTACCTCTTCGATTTCTTTCAATGTCGCTTCATCTAGATTCGTGTATTGAGTTATGTCGATAGGTTCAAGCAATACGGATGCTTTGTTGAGTCTATCGAATTCTTGCATGGTATCTAGAAACAATTTAACAGCCAGATCATATCGAAAGCGGTTTTTACAGTTTCCATTTTCGATGTTCTGTTGGCAAGTCATATAAAAATAACGGCTTCCTTTACTGTTGTAGTTGTTCATAAAAACAAGAGATTTTCCGCAACGCTCACAAAAGCAAGAATGGCGGAAGATGTTTGCATTGTTCTGCGTGACTCTGCCTTGATGTTTTTTGACCTTGCGATTGGTCATTGCTTCTTTTGCTTCAAGAAATAACGAAGCGGATACAATTTTCGGATAATAATTTTCGATGTGCTTATCTAGCACCATCTTGCCGTCGATTTTGGTTTGAGACATAAAATAACCGAGCACATATTTTGTATCGAATATGTCTTTAACTCGTGCCTGTGTCCAATTGATGGCCGCAAAAGCATTGACCTTTTTTATCGTAGACGTAACACCTTCACGTTTTAGATTTTCAAGAATGAACTCGATTTCTTCTTGTGCTCGTTTATCAATCGTGAGGGAATTTGATTCGTTATCATAAATAATGCCATAGGGTAAGCAGTTTTTATTGAATACAACCCCTGATTCAGCTTCGGTCTTGGCTTTCAACCAAGCGGATTTCCGACGATTACTCTTAGTCAAACTTTCTTCATGAGCACGTGAAGAAATGACGGCGAGCATAATGTCTTGCTCCATCACGTTTTTTGAATCGTAGCTGTAAACGTAACCGTCCATGGTCGTTACTAGAATTATTCCCTTCTTCAAAATTCCATAAACAAGCTCTTTTGCTTGTAACAATCTTTGACGACTTAGCCGGTCGATGGATTCAACGAAAACGAAATCACCGGGGGCGATACTCAGATTTTCGATCTGATCGATTAGGTCTTTGAGCTTCCCCGTCTTCGAGTTTTCACCTGTGTAGGCAGACACCCCATTTTCGTAGAAGAAATTGTCTTCGGGAACCTCAACACCATGACGGGCCGCTATGGCTCGTATGCTCGCTTTTTGACGGGTTACGCTGTCCTTGTCGTCTGCACCTTGTCGGCGGGTCGAGTAGCGTATGTAAGCGTATCCAGTAGCCATAGATCGTCCTCATGATGGCGGGAGTCTACCTCTATGGCGTATGTGAGAAAACGCCATTTGGTCAAGACCAACCACATGCCGGTGCGCTTCCTGATCTACGTGGCGATTACCGCGCTCACGCGTTTGCTGATCTCCAACGTGTCTCATCACAACCCGCCGGATCTGGGCATCATCTACCTGTGCGGCGGGATTCTGCTG
>Ga0308159_1003815_pt1 | contig 14560 bp, 10 predicted proteins | sample PhyCR1_FD_201040 | JGI IMG/M metagenome (GOLD analysis project Ga0308159, IMG submission 201040) | Phyllosphere microbial communities from UC Gill Tract Community Farm, Albany, California, United States - DLSLC.R1 | ecosystem: Host-associated > Plants > Phyllosphere > Unclassified | place: USA... | reverse complement strand
TTCACCCAGAAGCCCAAGGAAGAACTCAGCGACTTCAAGAACTGGACCGGCAGCGTCACCCTGCATCAGGGCGATGACTACCTGCGCCACAACGGCGCCGGTGAAATGCTGGTGTTCTCGGCCGCCGACTTCGAAGACTTCCTCGAACCCCGTCCCGACCTGCCGCTGACCATGGAGCAGGAGCTGGAACCGGTGGTGCGTCACCTGGTGGAGCAGCGCTGGCCGTTCCGCCTGCATGCCACCTATGACGAGTCCATCTCGCGCATGCTTGACGTGTTCGAGAAGGTCAACCGCGACATCCCGTTCAATGGCTTGCCGTGGTTCTTCGACCATGCCGAAACCATCACGCCGAAGAATATCGAGCGAGTCCGCGCCCTCGGGGGTGGTATCGCGATCCAGGACCGCATGGCGTTCCAGGGCGAATACTTTGTCGAGCGCTACGGTGCCAAGGCCGCCGAAGCCACGCCACCGATCAAGCGCATGCTGGCCGAAGGCGTGCCGGTAGGGGCGGGCACCGATGCCACGCGGGTGTCGAGCTACAACCCGTGGACTTCGCTGTACTGGATGGTCAGCGGCCGCACCGTCGGTGGCCTGGAGCTGCACGCCGAAGGCCTGCCGCGCCTGACCGCGCTGGAACTGTTCACCCATGGCAGCGCCTGGTTCTCGTCCGAGCAGGGCAAGAAAGGCCAGATCAAGGTCGGCCAACTGGCGGACGTGGCGGCGCTGTCGGCGGACTTTTTCAGCGTCGATGAAGAAGCCATCAAGTGGATCGAATCGGTGCTCACCGTGGTTGGCGGCAAGGTGGTCTACGGCGCCGGCGACTTCGAAGACTTTGCACCGCCACGCGTACCGGTGCTGCCGGACTGGTCGCCGGTGGTCAAGGTGCCGGGGCACTGGCGCCCGAGTTCGCCTGTGCAGGCTCAAGTACACCAATGCAGCGGCCCGTGCGGCGTGCATTCCCACAGCCACGAAAAGGCGCGCCTTTCCAGCGTGCCGGTCAGCGACTTCCAGGGTTTCTGGGGGGCGTTTGGCTGCTCGTGCTTTGCGTTCTGATACCTAAACCCACAAAGGAGTTAACCCATGACTTACAAGCGCTTGAACAAAGATGACGCCGTGGTGCTGTTGGTGGATCACCAGACCGGCCTGATCTCCCTGGTGCAGGATTTCTCCCCCAACGAATTCAAGAACAACGTACTGGCCCTGGCCGATGTGGCGAAGTTCTTCAACCTGCCGACCATCCTCACCACCAGTTTTGAAGGCGGTCCCAACGGCCCACTGGTGCCGGAACTCAAGGCACTGTTCCCGGACGCGCCGTACATCGCCCGTCCTGGCCAGATCAACGCCTGGGACAACGAAGATTTCGTCAAGGCGGTCAAGGCTACCGGCCGCAAGCAGATCATCATTGCCGGTGTGGTGACGGACGTGTGCGTAGCGTTCCCGACCCTGTGCGCCCTCGACGAAGGCTTCGAGGTGTTCGTGGTCACCGACGCCTCCGGCACCTTCAACGAAACTGTGCAACAAGCCGCCTGGGCCCGTATGACCGCCGCCGGTGCCCAACTGGTCAACTGGTTCGCCGTGGCCTGCGAGCTGCAAGTGGACTGGCGCAACGACATGGAAGGCCTGGCCAACCTGCTGTCGCCGCGCATCCCCAACTACCGCAACCTGATGAACAGCTACTCGGCGTTTACGGCCAAGTAACCGGTTTTCAAGCCTGTCGGTAATCCCCTGTGGGAGGGGGCTTGCTGTGGTGAGGGGGCTTGTCCCCCGATGGGTTCACTGAGGAATCCGGTGGGTCTGCTTCGCAGACCAGCGCGGGACAAGCCCGCTCACCACAGCAAGCCCCCTCCCACATTTGATTTGTGGTGTGGCGACCATCCAGTTATAAAACAGCCCATCGTCTACCGAGAAGCGACAATGAACCCCTTCGAAGACATGCGCCTGTTCTGCCAGGTCATGGAATCCGGCAGCTTCACCGCCGCCGCCGAACAATTGGGCCTGTCCAAGCAATTCGTCAGCCGCCGCCTGATCCAGCTGGAAGATCGCCTTGGCGTGCGCCTGCTCAACCGCTCCACGCGCCGCCTGGATGTCACGCCCCTGGGCCAGAGTTACTACGAGTCCGCCTTGCGCCTGCTCGGTGAGGTCGAGCAAGTGGAGCAGGGCATCGCCGGCCAGAACAGTGAACCGCGCGGCACCATTCGCCTGAGTGCGCCGTTGTCGTTCGCCATGGCGCACCTGGGTTGCCTGTTGCCGTTGTTCCTGCAGCGCCATCCCCAGGTGTCGGTGGAAGTTGACCTCAGCGACCGCCCGGTGGACCTCATCGGTGAGGGCTACGACCTGGTGCTGCGCATCGGCACCCTGGAAGATTCCACCCTCATCGCTCGGCGTATCGCCAGCATCGAGCGCGTGTATTGCGCCAGCCCCGAGTACCTGGCACTGCGCGGTACGCCGCTTAAACCCGAAGACCTCGCCGAACACGACTGCCTGCCCTACGGCCATGGCCGCCAGGTGCAATGGCGCTTCAAAGGCAAGCTGCAAGCACTGAATGTCACCGGCCGTATGCGCGTGAATAACGGCGAGTTGCTGCGCGATACCGCCGTCGCCGGCCTGGGCGTCACCTACCTGCCGACCTTCATCGTCGGCGACGCGCTGAAGGACGGCCGGCTGGTCACTCTCCTCGATGATTTTGCCCCCGAAGCCCTGACCCTGTCGGCGGTGTATCCCCAGCACCGGCAAAGCTCACGGCCGGTGCAGGCGCTGGTGGAGTTTCTGCGCGAACGCCTGGCTAGCGGCTGTTGAACAGCTGGCGGATCAGGTTCGGCGTGCTGCCGGTCCAGCGCTTGAATGAGCGCCGGAAGTTCGCCGCATCGTTGAAATTCAGGTACGCCGCCACCTCATCATTGCTGTAGCCCTTGACCTGGTAAAGGTGCAACGCCACCTGCTTGCGCACCCGGTCCACCTGCTGTTGAAAACCGGTGTCGTGCTTGTGCAGCTTGCGCTTGAGGGTCGCCGGGCTCATGGCGAAGGCCTGGGCCGCCTGTTCCAGGCTGGGCGGCTGGCGCACCTGGTCGCGCAGGTACTCGTAGAGGCAGTCGAGAAAGCTGCCGGCAAAGCCCAGCTGCTCGATCTGCTCGCGGGCTTGGCGGCGCGCCACCTGGCCGGCCGTGGCCGAGGCGCCCGGCCAGGTGCGGGTGAGGTATTCGCGCGGGATCGTCATCATGTCCAGCGGGCGCTCGAAGCGCGTGTCCTCGCCCAGGTGCACCCAGTACTGTTCGATGTAGCGCGGTTCGGCATGGCTGAAACTGCACGCCCACGGCAGGCGCTCGCCGCTGAGCCATTGGCTCATGGCAACCAGCGAGGTCATGCTGGCTTCCAGCAGGAAACGCCAGTGCTCGCCGGCGCCGCAACTGTCCAGCCAGTACAGGTAGGCGTGGTGCTCATCCAGCTCCAGTTGCAGGCTGGCCAACGGGCTGAGCAGCACCTGTTGCTGGATCAGGATCTCCAGGGCCTGGTGCAGGTTCTGCGCATGGCCAAGGGCGTGGCTGGCGGCACCGTAATAGCCCGGTAGCAGGCGCTGGCCAAACAGGAAACTGCTGTCGTCGGCGTCCAGTAACTTGCGGCTGTTGCCGATCAAGCCGAAAAACTGCTGCGGGCTCAAGTGCGCGGTGCCGGCCAGGATGTCCTCGTGAAACAGCCCGGTGCCGCGCAGCAGGCGATGGCTGTCGATGTCGCGGGACAAGGCCAGGTCGATCAGCGTGGCGGGTTGGTAATGCCCTGGAATGAAGCGGCTGTCGGCTTCATACCAGCTGGTTTTGACGGCCATCTCAGGCACTTTTCGCAAGGGGTTGCTTGGCCCTGGCCAAGGCCAGGTTCAGGCGCTTGAGCAAATCCTGGGGCGGTTCTTCAAGGGCCATGACCACGGCGGTGGTCGCCGCCAGTTGCAGGCGTTCGCCCTGTTGCCGGGTCTTGTGGGCCAGGCCGCGCACCGCTTGCTGCAACTCCAGCGCCAGCTCCTTGGCCTGGCGTTCGCCGGTGTTGGGCAGCAGCACCACAAAACGGTCGCCGGCCAGGCGGCACACCAGGTCCTGGCGGCGCAGGTTGAGCAGCAGCAAATGGCTGAGGGCCTGCAACACCGCGTCGCCTTCGGCATGCCCGTAGGCCTGGTTGATGGCGGCGAAGTTATCCAGGTCCAGGGCCAGCAGCGACAGCGGTTGTTGCTGCTCGCGGCTGTCCTGCAGGCTGTCGGCCAGCTGGCGCTTGAGGTAGTCGGCGCCGGCCAGCGGTGTGAGTTTGTCGAACAACCGATGCTCACGGAACAAGCGCTCGCGCTTTTCCATCTGTGCGCTGATCGCCAGTTGTTCGCGGTGCCAGTGGTAGATGCCGATGGTCAGCAGGATCATGCCCACCGGCATCGGCCCGGACTCGAGCCAATGGTCCCAGGTGATGCTGTCGGGCAGGCGGATAAATTCGTCGAGGCTGTCGATCCACCAGGAGAAAAAGATGCACGACAGGCCCAGCGCCAGGTAATTGGTGACGCGCCCGGCGGGGCGGCTCTTGAGCACCAGGCCCAGCCATACCAGGGCGAGCAGGGCGGAACCGCCTTCGCCGAAGATATCCAGCCACACCCATTCGCTGACGCTTTTCAACTCGCCGCAGGCCAGGTGCAGGATCAGCCCGAGGTTGGCCGCGATCAGCAGCAACGAGAGTTTCCAGCGGTGGGGCTTGAGCACGGAAAACATGGCCGCAGGTCCTTGGGCAAATGAGTGGTGGGCGCCAGCACAGCAGATGGATGTGACCGTTGGATGACGGTGGAGGAGGGTCGAATCAGCTCAGCTCAAACACACTGGCGATCAAAAAATGTGGGAGGAGCTTGCTGTGGTGAGCAGGCTAGCTGTGGTGAGCAGGCTTGCTGTGGTGAGCGGGCTTGCCCCGCGCTGGTCTGCGAAGCAGGCCCCCCGTATCCTCAGTGAACCCGTCGGGGGACAAGCCCCTTCACCACAGCAAGCCCCCTCCCACATTCGATCTACTGAGGTCATTTCAGCTCATTTCAAACCGGAAATCGGCTAAACCCCCCGGTTTATGGGCCTGCCACAGACCTACTGTCACAGAACCGTCATCCCCCACCCCTAGCGTGCCCTCCCAGTTGCCGGGCCCCTTGCCTGGCGCCAACGGATTCTTGGGGAGGATTGCATGTACAAGCGCACCGGGCTCGTCAGCTTTACGCTTACCGCCTTGGCCCTGGCGATGGCCAGTGAACGGTTGAGCGCCGCCGAAGCGAGCGCCACCGAGCACGTCGAGGTGGTCGGCCAGGCGGCCGCCATCGACCAGGCGCTCAAGGAGCAACGCAGCGCCGACAGCATCAAGAGCGTGGTGCATGCCGACGGCGTGGCCCAGTTGCCGGATCAGAACGTCGCCGAAGCGGCGCAGCGCCTGCCGGGCATCAGTGTGGAGCGCGACCAGGGCGAAGGGCGTTTTGTCAGCGTGCGCGGCCTGGGCCCGGACCTCAACAGCGTCACCATCAACGGCACCCTGGTGCCCGCCCCGGAAAGCGCGCGCCGCGCCGTGGCCCTCGATGTGCTGCCCTCGGAACTGGTGCAGTCGCTGTCGGTGATCAAGACCCTCACCCCGGACATGGACGCCAACTCCCTCGGTGGCACCGTCGATGTGCAAAGCCTCTCGGCCTTCGACCATAAAGGTTTGTTCTACACCGGCAGCAGCGAAGCCAGCTACGACAAGAATACCCACCAGACCAGCCCGAAATTCTCCGGCGCCGCCAGTAACCGTTTCAGCCTCGGCGACGGCATCGACAACTTCGGCGTCGCTGCGGCGCTGAGCTGGCAAAAGCGCGATTTCGGCTCGGACAACGTCGAAACCGGCGGCGCCTGGGACTTCACCGACGGCGCCCGGCTCAACGAGTTCGAACAGCGCGACTACGACATCAGCCGCGAGCGTGCCGGCGGTGGCCTGAACTTCGACTACAAGCCCGACGACCTCAGCAGCTACTACCTGCGCACCCTCTACAGCCGCTACACCGACACCGAAACCCGCAACTCCACCAGCATCGAGTTTGCCGACCCCCAGGCCCCGGGCCAACTGGGCGATGCCGAGGGCAAGCGCAAGCTGAAAAACCGTGAGGAAACCCAGGAAATCCAATCCTATGTATTCGGCGGCGAACGCATGCTCGGCCTGTGGACCTTAAGCGGCCAGGCCGGCTACAGCCAATCCAGCGAAGACAGCCCGGCGCATATCGCCGGCGCCACCTTCGACGGCGGCGACTTTGCCAACAGCGGTTTCTACGACAAAGACAAACCCCGCCCGATCATCGGCAGCGGCTTCTACGACGCCAGCAACTTCAGCCTCGACAAGGTCGACTGGGAAAAACAGAACACCCAGGACACCGAGAAAAACCTGCGCCTGGACCTGGCCCGCGACTATGACCTGAGTGGCTATGCGTCCCAGGTCAAGTTCGGTGGCAAGGTCAGCCGCCGCAACAAGGACAACGACCTGGAAGCCTGGGTCTACGAAGACTTCGACACCCTCGGCTTCAGCGCCGACCAACTCAACCTCACCCGGTTCCAGAAGGGCAGCGTCGACTATCGCCTGGGCAACTACGGCCCCGGCATCAGCCCCAGCGCCATCAAGCAACTGATCGGCAGCCTCAACCCGGCGGATTTCTATGACGAGACCGAATCGCGGGTCAACGACTTCACCATCCGCGAGGACATCAACGCCGGCTACCTGATGAACACCCTCGACGTTGACGACTGGCGCTTTATCGCCGGGCTGCGCTACGAAGGCACCGAGTTCGAAGCCAAGGGCACCGGTGCCACCGATGGCGTGTTCACGCCCACCGAGACCCAGCGCCGCTACCACCATTGGCTGCCGGGCCTGCATGCGCGCTACAAGATCGACAAGAACACCCAGGTGCGCGCGGCCTGGACCAAGTCGGTGGTGCGCCCGACGTTCGGCCAGCTGGCGCCGGGTTTCGTGATCGACGATGACGAAGCCACCTTCGGCAACCCGGACCTCAAGCCCCTGGAATCGAGCAACCTTGACCTGGGTATCGAGCACTTCATGGGCCGCGCCGGGACCGTGTCGGCATTCGTGTTCTACAAGGACATCAAGAATTTCGTCTACAACACCGACCTTGCCGGTACCGGCGCCTGGACCAATTTTTCCGAGGCCCACACCTACGCCAACGGCGACAGCGCCAAGCTCTACGGCCTGGAACTGGCCTACTCACAGAAGTTCGACTGGCTGCCCGCACCATGGAACGGTTTGCTGATCGGCGCCAACAGCACCTTCAGCCGCTCCAGCGCCGATATCGAAGGCTTCGACGCCGCCAGCGGCACGAATCGCAAGCGCAACATCAGCCTGCCCAACCAGTCGGACACCGTCGGCAACCTGATGCTCGGCTGGGAGGACGACAAGCTCAGCCTGCGCCTGTCGGCCAACTACAAGTCGGCCTACCTGTATGAACTGGCCTCGATCAACGACAAGGCCCACGACCTGCACGTCGACGCGCAGACCTTCGTCGACTTCAGCGCACGCTACTCGCTGACCAAGAACCTGCAAGTCAGCTTCGAAGCCCAGAACCTCACCGATGAGTCGTACTTCGTCTACACCGGCCACCGCAGCTACAACGGCCAATACGAAGAGTACGGCCCCACCTACAAAGTGGGCCTGACCTTCACCCATTTTTGAATTCAACACATTTGATCTCCATTGTTTTTGAAGGATTTGCTTGTCCATGAGAATTTCCAAGCTGTACCTGCTGATTGCCCTGGTCACCAGCGGCCATGCGTTCGCCGCCGACCTGGCGCTGACCCCGTGGGCACCCAGCCTGAAGGCCGAAGCCGTGGGCTTCCTGCCCAACACCACCGAGCGCCTGGCCGCCAGCACCCGCGACGGCCTGCAACTGCTCGACAGCCAGGGCGCCGAGCTGGCGCGTTTCAAGGGTAACTTCAGCAGCCTCGACACCCGCGCCGCAGGGGCCCAGGTGATGGTCGCCAGCCTCGACAACGAGCGCCAGCAGGCGTTGCTGATCAGCCTGGACAGCGCCAGCAAAAACTGGGGCAAACCGCTGTACCTGCCGACCCGCGACTACCCGGTAAATGGCCTGTGCCTGTACCGCGATGCAGCGGCCAACCTGTTTGTGTTCCTGGTGGGCGAAGAGGGCAAGGGCGAGCAATGGCTGGTGGGCAACGGCTCGACGCTGCTCACCGACCCGCAGCGTGTACGGGGTCTGCCGCTGCCACCGTCGGCGCAGTTCTGCCAGGTGGACGATGCCACCCAGCAGTTGCTGGTGAATGAAGAGAATGTCGGCTGGTGGGCCTACCCGGCGCACCCGGAAGCCGAGGTGAAACGCACGCCGGTGGCGCTGTTCGACACTCCCAGGCGCGAAGCCGGGGCCATGGCGCTGGTACCCGGTGGCCTGGTTGCGCTGGACCCGAAGACCGCCCGGTTACACCTGTTCCAGCACACCGGCGAGCGCTGGGTGGAGCAATCGAGCCTGGGCCTGCCGGGTCTGAAAGAGCCGGAGCAATTGGCGCTCAATGGCCGCCAGTTGCTGGTGCGCGATGATGACAGCGGCACGCTCTACCAGGCCAGGCTCGACTGGCAGGCCACGCCCGTCGCGGCGGTGCCGGTGTTGCCGGAAGTCGCGGCCTTGCGCCAGAGCGACCCGGTCGGCCGCCAGGGCGACGCGGCGGATGACCCGGCGATCTGGATTCACCCGCAAACCCCGGCCAACAGCCGTGTGCTTGGCACCAACAAGAAACAGGGCCTGCTCGCCTACGACCTCGACGGCAAGCTGTTGCAGGAACTGGCGGTGGGCCGCCTGAATAACGTCGATGTACGCCCCAACTTCAAGCTTGGCGCGCAAACGGTGGACCTGGCGGTGGCGAGCAATCGTGATCACAACAGCCTGAGCCTGTTCAGCATCGACCGCCAGAGCGGCGAGCTGCGTGAGGCCGGTGAAGTGCCCACGCCGCTCAAGGAAATCTATGGCATCTGCCTGTTCCAGCCCGCCAGCGGCGAGATCTACGCGATTGCCAACGGCAAGGACGGCACCTTCCTGCAATACCGCCTCAGTGCGCCGGACGGCCGTGTACACGGCGAGCTGGTGCGCCAGTTCAAGGTCGACAGCCAACCCGAAGGCTGTGTGGCCGACGACCAGCGCCAGCGCCTGTTTATCGGTGAGGAAGACGTCGGCGTGTGGGCGGTGGATGCGCGCGCCGATCAACCGGCGACGTTGACCAGCGTGATCAAGGTCGGCGCGCAATTGCATGCGGATGTCGAGGGCCTGGCGCTGTACCAAAGCGATAAACATGACTACCTGGTGATCTCCAGCCAAGGCAATGACAGCTACCTGGTGGTGGATGCCGAACCGCCGTTTGCCGTGCACGGCGGCTTCCGCGTCGGCTTGAACGCCGCCGCCGGTATCGACGGTGCGTCGGAAACCGATGGCCTGGAAGTCACCGCCATCAACCTCGGCGGGCCATGGAGCCAAGGCATGCTGGTGGTGCAGGACGGGCGCAAGCGCATGCCCGAGCAGACCCAGAACTTCAAGTTCGTGCCCTGGGCCGAGGTCACCCGCGCATTGAAATTGCCGTGAACCGTCATCAACCGGTCATCACTTTTTAATCGAATGGGAGATTCACTATGCACGCGACGATGGAACATATGACGATCTGGGGTTTGATCAGCGACGCCAGCCTGTTGGTCAAGGCTGTCATGCTCACCTTGCTGTTGGCGTCCTTGCTCAGCTGGTACCTGATTATCCAGCGCGGCAGTGTGCTGCGCCGCCTGGAGCGGCAGTTGAATACGTTTGTGCAGCGCTTTCGCGCCGCGCCGGATCTGCAGGCACTGTCCCGTGAGGTCCAGCAGGCGGGCGAGGGCGGCATTGCGCCGATCTTTATCGCCGGGGTCCAGGAATACCAGCACCTGCACAGCCATGACCCGGCGGTGCTCGAAGGCGTGGAGCGGGCCTTGCAGGTGGCGATCACCGAGCAGGAAATCGAACTGGAAAAGGGCCTGCAATTTCTCGCGACCGTGGGTTCGGTCAGCCCGTACATCGGCCTGTTCGGCACGGTGTGGGGCATCATGAATTCCTTTATCGGCTTGTCCCAGGTGCAACAGGCGACGTTGTCCACCGTAGCGCCGGGCATCGCCGAAGCCTTGATCGCCACGGCCATCGGCCTGTTTGCGGCGATCCCGGCGGTGATCGCCTATAACCGCTTCGCGGCGCGCGGCCAGACCCTGCTCACCCGTTACTACGCGTTTGGCAACGAGCTGCAGGTACGCCTGCACCGCACCCTGCGCGGTACGTCGATCAACCTGGCCGTCGCCGCCTGAAAGGAGCAACTCCCATGTTAGTCAGGCCGCAACGCAAGCACGGGCCCAAGGCCGAGATGAACGTGGTGCCGTATATCGACGTGATGCTGGTGCTGCTGGTGATCTTCATGGTCACCGCGCCGATGCTGACCCAGGGCGTGAAGATCGACCTGCCCAAAGTCGCCGCCGAGGCGTTGGCCACCGACACCCGCCAGCAGATCCTCACGCTGTCGGTAAAGGCCGACGGCGGCTACTACTGGAACCTCGGCGGCGAACTCGATACCCAGCACCAGACCGACAGCGCCGTGAGCCTGGATGAAATGGGCGCCAAGGTCATGCAGGTGGTGGCGGCGCGCAGCGACACCCAGGTCTATATCCGCGCCGACGACAACGCCGGTTACGGCCGTGTGGTCGCGGCCATGGCGGTGTTGCAGAAGGGTGGAGTCAGTAACCTGGGGCTGGTGACCGAGGCCCCGCAATGACGGCGATGATCATGCACAGTCCCACCCTGACGATGGCGCCCCGGGATGCTTCCGGGTTTTGGAGAAACAGCCTCGCCGCCAGCCTGGCGGTGGCCCTGCACGTCGGCGTGCTGGCCGCGTTGATGCTGGGCTGGTCGACGGAGAAGCCCGTGGTGGATGCCCCTCGGGTGATGCACACGCAGTTGGTCATGCTGCCACCGGCGCCAGCGCCCGAGCCTGAACCGGTGGTGGCTGCCCCCGCACCGCCGGAACCGGTGGTGATACCGGTGCCGGCAAAGCCCGTGGTCGATCCACAGGTCCAGGCGCAGAAACTCGAGAAAGCCGCCCTGGCGCGTAAACGCGTCGAAGACAAGAAAATCGAGCAGCAGCAGGAACGCCTGGCCAGCGAACAACGCAACCGCGAGCTGGAACAACAACGCCTCGATCAGCAACGCCTGGCCGCTGAAAAAGCCCGGGCTGCCACACCCGCGCCAGCCCCGGCACCCGCCTTCGACAGTCGCCAATACCAACCCCTGAGCAAGGAGGCACCGGACTATCCCGAGCGCGCCCTGGACAAGAACATCGAGGGCGACTGCACCTTGGAGTACAGCGTCAACACCCAAGGCCGCGTGGAAAACCCCAAGGTGCTGGACGGCTGCCACCCGTTGTTTATCCGGCCTTCACTGGCGGCGGCGAACACCTTTCGCTACCAGCCGAGGATCGTTGACGGCAAGGCCGTGGCCGTACCGGCGGTGCGCAATACCTTCCACTACCGCATCAAGTAACGCACTCAGAGGTCATAGCGCACCGACAGCAACAGCGTGCGCGGATCGTTGACCGAGTAATAACGGGCGCCGCTGGACGGCACATAGCCCACCGATTGCGGGTAAGCCCGGTCCAGCAGGTTTTTCACCGCCAGGGTGGTGGTCCAGTGGCCGTCGCCGCTGATGTAGCGAGTGTTGGCGTTCCAGAAGGTTTGCTGCGGCACTTCCTGGATGTCGTCGTTCAGCGCGTTGGCGTAGGACTTGGTCTGGAACTGCGCATCCGTGCCCGCCAGCCAGGTGCCCGGCAGGCCTGCCGGAATGGTGTAGTTCAGGCCGACACTGGCGTTCCAGCGCGGCGAGAACACCAGTTGCTTGCCATTGGCATCGACCCCGGCACCGCTGGCGTTCTGGAAGTCGTCGTACTGGCTCTCCAGGTAGCCGAGGTTGGCGCTCAGTTGCAGGTCGCGGCTCAGGGCGGTGAGGGTTTCCAGCTCGACACCGTAGGTGTGGGCCTGGCCGACGTTGGTGCGCAGGCTCACCCCCAGCGCCGGGTCGTAGGCGTTGGTCTGCAGGTCTTTGTAGTCGTTGTAGAACAGCGCGACGTTGGCCCGCAGGCGCTGGTCGAAGAAGTCGCCCTTGAAGCCGGTTTCCCAGGTGGTCACGTCTTCCGGCGAAAACGCCTGCTCGGCGGCGGCGCGGGTCGGCGCACGGTTGTCGTATCCGCCGGCCTTGAAGCCCTTGGCGACGTAGGCGTACTGGTTGAGGTGCGGCGTCCAGGCATATTCGAAGCCGATTTTCGGGCTGGTGGACTGCCAGGATTTGCTCGACTCGGCCGCGAAGTTGGTGCCGGTAATCTGCCGGTCGGTATTGATCGCGTAATTGGTGAACTCGAAGTTCTTGTGTTCGCGGGTAAAGCGCAGGCCGGCGATCAGCGACAGCTGCGGGGTGATCTTGTAGGTGCCCTGGCCATACAGCGCGTAGCTTTCGGTGTTGGTGGTGCTGTACTGGCCCTGGCCGATCACCCGGTTGCGTGCGATGGAGTAGGTGAGGTTGTCGCGGTCGGCATCGAAGCGTTCGCGGTACAGGTACAGGCCGGTGCTGAAGCTGAAGTCGTCATAGTCACCGTTGAGCTGGAATTCCTGGGTGGCGTAGTTTTGCTTGTAGAGGATCAGGTTGTTCTGGATCAGCGCGGCCTGGCCAGAGTTGTCGTAGTCCACCGGCTGGTTGAAGGACGACCAGGCAGTGACCGATTTGACATTCAAGTGATCGTTGATCGCATAGATCGCGCGCAACACCGAGCTGCCCTGGTCAAGGCGATTTTTCGGGTCGAGGCTGCTGTAGCTCTTGAACTTGTCGAAACGGCCATTGGCGTCGAACGGCGAGTAGCTGGTGGTGTCGCCACGGTCAAAGGTGCCGGCCAGGGTCAACTGCACATCCCAGGGTGAATCCTCGGGCTTGTAGCGCAGCTTGCCGCGATAGGACTGGATATCGACGTTGTTGACATCCTTGCCCCGGGTCGGGTTGGACACCGTGCCGTCGCGGCTCAGGCGGATCGCCGAAAAGCTGCCGAACAAGGCGTTGTCCACCAGCGGGCCGCTGATCAGGAAACGGCCGTTCTGCGCATTGTAATTGCCCGCACCGAGCTCGACGAAACCACGGGTTTCCTGGTTGGGGTCGCGGGTGATCACGCGGATCGCCCCGGCGCTGCTGTTGCGCCCGTACAGGGTGCCCTGGGGGCCGCGCAGCACTTCGACGCGCTCGACGTCATTGAAGTCGAGCATCGAGGAAATCGCCCGGGGGATGTACAAGTCGTCGGCGTACACCGCCACGGCGGCTTCCTGGATCGGGTCGGTTTCACCGATGCCGCGAATGCCATAGGTCTGGGCGCTGTAGGAGATCGACTGGCGGCTGAGGGTCAGGTTCGGCACCTGGCCCGACAGATTGCGCACGCTGCGGATCTGCTTGTCGTCGAGGCTCTTCTCGTCGAAGGCGGAAATCGCCAGCGGGGTTTTCTGCAAGTCTTCACTGCGGTGCTCGGCGGTGACATTGACCACCGGCAGCGCGGCGTCATCGGCGTGGGCGTACGCGCCGAACAGGGCGAGGGAGACAGCAAGGGTGAGGCGATTGGGCGCGGCGATGTGGCTCATGGTAGGTCCCTGAGAAAGTGGTGGTTCAGGCAAGGCCTCCACCTGGTCAGGGGTCGGTGCTGGACATAACAATATGGATAGGAAAGACGTTCGTAAAAGTCTGTTTTGTTATATGCTCATTATTAAATATATGCAGTTAATTTTTATTTATGATGCGTATATCTGATGATATTTCTCGCCTGGCCGCATAACCAGATGTGGGGCTTGCCCCCGTGGCGGCCTTCGGGCCGACCATGTCGTTGGCTTTGACCGAGTACATATCCGTTGCTGCGGTAACGGCTGCCTATGGTTCCGCTCTTACAGCGGCTCACTTTTGGAGGGACCCAAAAGTAAGCAAAAGGTCCTTGCCCCAACACTCGGCACCTCGCCTAGGCTCGGTGTGCCCGAACGAAGGCTTTGGAGCGTGGGCCGCCGCGATGGGCCATCCTTGGCCCAGCGCGGCTAACCCGGCGTCCTGCCGGGTTACCCACGCTCCAAAGCCTGCGTTCGGCCAGCGTGTTTGACGGGGCGATTTGAGATCAAAAGCCGAAGCGCGGCGGCCTTAGAGCCGACCGGAGTTGGGTCTGGTGTACTCGGTAAATGTGGGAGGGGGCTTGCCCCCGATAGCGGTGAGTCAGTCAACCCAAGTATCACTGACCCACCCTCATCGGGGGCAAGCCCCCTCCCACATTTGGATCTCCATCCAGCAGGCAGACCTCAGCCTGCTTTTGCTCTGCTTTTGCTCTGCTTTTGATCCTAGGCGCCCCGTCAAACACGCTGGCCGAACGCAGGCTTGAATCCGTGGGTAACCCGGCAGGACGCCGGGTTAGCCGTCCTGGGCCAAGGATGGCCCATGACGGCGGCCCACGGATTCAAG
>Ga0308159_1003810_pt1 | contig 14572 bp, 14 predicted proteins | sample PhyCR1_FD_201040 | JGI IMG/M metagenome (GOLD analysis project Ga0308159, IMG submission 201040) | Phyllosphere microbial communities from UC Gill Tract Community Farm, Albany, California, United States - DLSLC.R1 | ecosystem: Host-associated > Plants > Phyllosphere > Unclassified | place: USA... | reverse complement strand
GCGCCTCGACATGAGCGCCATGGGCGTCGCCACCCTGTGCGACCGCATGGAGACCGCAGGCTGGATCCGCCGCGAGGCCTCGACCGCAGACCGTCGCGTGAAGTGGGTCTACCCCGAACCGCGTGCGCTGGCTGCTTTCGACGACGCGCTGGCGATCAGTGACGACGTGCTGGCGCACGGCCTGGCCAACCTCAGCGCCGCGGAACGCAAGCAACTGATCGCGCTGCTGCGCAAGGCGCGCGAGGGCCTGCTGGCCTGGGAGCCGGGCGCAGCCGGCACGGCGGAGGACGCATGAGCCCACGCCCGGCCGCTCCGAAGGTCGCACCATGAGCACCGCCACGCCGAACACGGTGGCCCACCGCGCAATGATCACGGTGTCGATCATGCTCGCCACCATCATGCAGGCGCTGGACACGACGATCGCCAACGTCGCGCTGCCGCACATGCAGGGCAGCCTGCAGGCCTCGCAGGACCAGATCACCTGGGTGCTGACCTCCTACATCGTGGCAGCGGCGATCACGCTGCCGCTGACGGGCTGGCTGTGCGGACACTGGGGACGGCGGCGCGTGTTCCTGGTGTCGGTGGTGGGCTTCACGGTGGCTTCGGCGCTGTGCGGGCTGGCCGGCTCGATGGTCGAGATCGTCGCGGCGCGGCTGCTGCAGGGCGTCTTCGGCGCGGCGCTGGTGCCGCTGTCGCAGGCCGTGCTGCTGGACATCAACCCGCGCGAGAAGGTCGGCCAGGCGATGGCGATCTGGGGCGCGGGCATCATGGTCGGGCCCATCCTCGGGCCGTTGCTGGGTGGCTGGCTCACCGACCAGTTCGACTGGCGCTGGGTCTTCTTCATCAACCTGCCCGTGGGCCTGGTGGCGCTCTGGGGCATCGCGCGCTACCTGCCCGAGAGCCGGCCGAAGGCCGAGAAGCTCGACCTCTTCGGCTTCGTCTCGCTGAGCCTGGCGATCGGCATGCTGCAGATGTTCCTCGACCGTGGCGAACAGCTCGACTGGTTCGACTCCTGGGAGATCCGCCTCGAGGCCGCCACGGCCGTCGTCGCCTTCGCCTTCTTTGCGGTCCACACCTGGACGGTGCAGGGCACGAGCTTCCTCGACCGCGCGCTGCTCAAGGACCGCAACTTCGTCACCGGCCTGCTGTTCGCGTTCATCGTCGGCATGATCCTGTTCGCCACGATGTCGCTGCTGCCCACCTTCCTGCAAGGGCTGATGGGCTACCCCGTGGTCTACACCGGCGCGGTGACGGCGCCGCGCGGCGTGGGCACGATGATCGCCATGATCGTGGTCGGGCGGCTGGTGCAGCGCATCGACGTGCGCGGCATCATGGCGGTGGGCTTCGGGCTCACGGCCTTCTCGCTGTGGCAGATGACCCGCTTCACGCCCGACATGGACAGCACGCTGGTCATCACCTCGGGCTTCATCCAGGGCCTGGGCATCGGCTTCACCTTCGTGCCCCTGTCGACCGCCACCTTCGCCACGCTGGCGCCGCATCTGCGGCACCAGGGCACGCCGATCTTCAGCCTGCTGCGCAACATCGGCAGCAGCGTGGGCATCTCGATCGTGCAGGCGCTGCTGACCGAGGACACGGTGAGCGCCCATGCCAACCTGGCCGCCCTCGTCGCGCCCGGCAACGCGGCGCTCGCCACCTTGCCGCCGTCGATGAACCCCGGCAGCCTGAGCGGGCTGGCCGCGCTCAACGCCGAAGTCACGCGCCAGGCCGCGATGATCGGCTACCTCGACGACTTCTGGATCATGATGGTCATCACGGCCATCGCGATCCCCCTGCTGCTGCTGATCCGCAAGCCGCAGCGCGCGGCAGCCGGCCCGGCCGAAGTGCCGCACTGAGCGGCCAGGCCAGCCTGCACGGCGGCTTCAGCGCCCGGCGCCCGCCGCCTTGACCGGCAGCGGCGTGGTGCAGGGCTCGCTCAGTCGCGCAATTCGGGCGGCAGCGTGCCGCCGTTGGCGGCGATGCGGGTCATCACCTGCTTGTGCAGGCCGATGTTCCATTCGGCCGAGCCCGGCTCGCCGTTGCTGTAGAGGATTTCGTTGGCCAGCTCCTTGCGCGCGGCCAGGCTGCTGTCCAGGCCCAGCAGCTTGAGCAGGTCGACGATGGAGGTGCGCCAGTTCAGGGCAGCGGCACCGGGCATGGCGTCCAGGATCGCAGGCACGTCACCCAGCGGGATGGACGGCGGCGGTGCGGCCACGGCCGGGGCGCCCGACGGTGCGGGTGCGGGCGGTGCGGCCTGCACCTCGGCGGCATTGGCCGAGGGAAAAATCTTGGAAAAAATCTTGCCGAAAAAGCTCATGGATGGGTCCTCGACGTTGGTTCTGCGGGGCCGGCGACGACGTCAGTGATCGCCGACTGCGCGCCGAATGCAGCGCAGACCGAGGTTCTAACACTTCGGCGCGACCGGCCTGCCAAAGATCGGGGTCAGGCGTGCAGATTGCCCGGCCGTGCGCGCAAAAAGCGTCCGGCGCCTACACGCCGGGGCGTTCAGGCCAGCGCGACCGGCCCCGGCGCCGATGGAGGCGCGGACGACGCGGGCACCGCCTGCGCCGACGTTCCGCAGCCGTGGCAGAAGCGCGAGAACGCGCTCTTGCGCGTCTCGCACACGCGGCAGTGGTCGAACAGGCCGATGCCACAGTGCGGGCAGAAGTCGATGGCGGTGTTCTTCAGGTCGACCGGCCGCTCGCAGCCGGGGCATACGCCCTTGGCCAGCCGTGCGAGCGCCGTGTCGTAGCTCAGCTCCTCGCGTCGCACCCGGTCGGGCTGGGCCTCGGCCAGCTTCTGCCGCGCCAGGTAGCGGTTGAGCGCCACGATGGCATAGCGCCCCACGAGCACGGTGACGACGATGCCCACGACATAACGCACATAGCCGCCATAGCTCGGCAGGTAGGGCACGAGCTCGACGAAGAAGGCGAAGAGCGCGAAGAAGATGAAGCCCCAGACGAAGGGCCACCAGGTGCTCCGGCGCTTCTTCGCGAACAGCCAGCCCGCCACCAGCAGGAGCGGCAGCGTGAGTGCGAGGCGGTAGCCGAACACGCGCAGTTCCACGCGGCGCTGCTCGGCCACCATGCGCTGCGCCGCAGCTTCTTCCAGCAGGTCCAGCTTGTGCTGCTCGCTCTCCTGTGCCTGCTGGGCATCGAGCAGTTGCTGGCGCTGCAGGCCCAGGGCTTTCTGCGCGGCGTCTTCGGCGACCTTCAAGGCGTCGAGCTGGCGCGTGCGCGCGATCAGCTCGGTGTCCTGGTCGGGCGTCTGCGTGGCGCGCCGCGTGGCGATCCAGTTCGAGAAGGTCTCGCGCGCATTGCGGCTGGCCTGCTCCGCGGCATCGAGGCGCAGCTGTGCCTGCTCGAGCGCACGGCGCGCGGCGACCTCCTTGTCGGCCGCCTCGCGCACGGCGGCGCGCAGCGGTTCGGCGGCGCCGGGCGGCATGAAGTCGTCGAGCTGCAGCGGGCGCTCGACGCGCGGCAGGTCGCCGACCACCGTGCCGCCCAGGCCGATCAGGAAGCTCGCGAACACCACCGCCACCAGCCAGAGGCCACGGCGAAACCATTTCTCGGACAGGCGCAGGGACTTGCTCATGGATGCTCACTCCTCGCTTTGCTTGTTCATTCGTGGATGGCAGCCTGCGCCCGCCCATTGGGCGCGGCAGGCCCATCGGGCTCAGATCTTCAGGCGTTGCACCGGCGCGGCCAATCCGGCGCGCGGCAGCCAATCGAAGACCGAATCGACCGTCACCGTCTCGATGCGGTCCGAGTAGCGCTTCTCGCTCGGGTGGTCGTCGAAAGCGACGTTGGCCGAGCCCACGCGTCCGCCCAGGCGCGCCAGCGGGCCGAGGCGCAGCGCGGTCGGCGCGTAGCCCTTGAACTGCAGCCAGGCCTGGGCCTGCTGGCGGGTGCGGATGGTCTCCGGCTCCATCGCGGCGGCCAGCGTCTCGATGGCCCACTGGTTCGACTGCTGGTACTTCTGCCCCCAGGCGTAGCTCACCAGGCTGTAGGCCGGCGTGTGCACGCGGGCCAGCGCTTCACCCAGGCGTGGAGCGGGCTGCGACAGCAGGCCCAGCAACTGCTGCTGCACCTGCGGCGAAGGGACTTCCCACGCCGCCTCGTAGCGCCACAGGTCATCGAGAAAGAACTCGCCCAGCCCCTGGCGGTAGATCGTCGCCTCGGCCGTGCCGCAGCGGTTGAGCTTGTGGACCACGCGCCAGGGCCCCTCGGCGCTCCGGTAGGCCAGGCCCAGGTGCGAGTAGCGCAGGCCGTACTTGCTCAGGTCCTGTCCCGCGCGGGCCAGCACGACCACCCGGGCACCGCTGGCGTCCAGCGCCTGCGCGGTGCGTTCGGCCAGCTGCATGCCCTTGGCGACCACGGCCGGGCTCGGCTTCACCGACTCGCAGGAGCGGCCGGCATGCGCATGCACGGGGAACAGGAACAGACCCGCCAGCACCACCAGCACGATCAGCACGGCGGCATGGAGCACCGTGCGCACGAACCGGCGCAGGCGCGGCTCGTTGGCCTGCGCCTCCTCGTCGTAGGGGCCGAAGTTGGTACGGGGCTCGTTTTTCACAGCACCCTCTCGTTGTACAGCAACGCCTGGTCGATGGCATTGGGGATGAAAGCCAGCACCTCACCGGCGGCCGACAGCACGATGCCGCTGCCGACGACGCCGACCTCGACCGAGCCGCCCACGGCCATCGAGGCGCGCCGGCTGCCACGATCCAGCACCTTGACGCTGGCGCGGGCGCCGTCGGAGGCGCGCTCGAGCAGGTAGACGGTGCCCTCGGCCACCGCCTCGACGGCCACCACGCCCAGCACCGCGCCGCCCACCGAGAGTGCGGCGGGCACGGCCACCGCGGCGGTGGACGCGGCACCTGCCACCGAGGCGGTGCCGACGACCGAGGCCACCGGCACCAGGGACAACGCTGCCGAGGCCTCGCTCTGGGCGCGGGCGGGCGCTGCCGCCCCGAGGCCGGCCAGTGCGGCGCAGGCCGCCAGGCCGAGGGCGGCGAAGGAAGAACGCAGGAATGTCATGGTCGGATCTCCTGAGGAAGGTGCCGGGTCGGCGTCATTCGGCGGCCGGGGCATCGGCACGCACTTCGCGTCGGCCCTGCTGACGGGCCTCGGCCAGGTCGGCCTCGTGCCGGTCGCGCAGCGTCTTGGCCAGCGTGAAGGCCGAGCTGATGAGGAACAGCCAGCTCACGCCCAGGTAGGCCTTGTAGGCATCGTTGATCTCCATGCGGACCAGGCCCCAGCCGGTCAGGCCCATGGCGGTGAAGAAGCCGCCCCAGACGACCAGCTTCCACATCGGCGTGTCGCCGGCCAGCGAGGGGCGTTGGCTGTCGCGCACGAACTTGGCCAGCACGAAGGCGGCCGACAGGCAGAACACGTACCCCATCACCATGAAGGCGCGCTCCAGGTTCTGGCCGGGCAGCCAGCTCAGGCCGGTGGCGCACAGGAACACCGCCAGGCCGAAAGACAGCCAGACCTGGACGGTCCAGGCTCGGGTGTCGCGCGGGATCGAGAGGTGCGAAGAGGTGGAGTGCATGGGGGCCTCGCGGCGGTAGTGAAGGTGCGCGGATCATGGATGGCTCCTGCACCGTTCAGCCTCATCAGGCTGCACCAGTCTGGCTATTCGACGCGGCAAGTACCTTCAGAAGATACTTTTCCCGGCGCGCGCACGCGGCATCGGGTGGGTGCCCGCGTGCAGGTCCACGCGCGTGTACGGGCGCTCGAGCCCGGCCATGCCCGCCGCCACGCGCTCCAGCAGTCCGTGCGTGGGCGCCCGTTGGCCGGGCGGCAGCAGGACCATGGGCACCGCCAGGCTGGCCGCGACCCACCAGGCGGGCAGCTGCGGATGCGGCCGGGTGTGCTGCAGCACCAGGAACAGCCCGCTCGCGGCAGCGCCCAGCAGGAAACCGGCAACCACCTCCGACACGCTGTGCGCGTCGATGGCCAGGCGCGAGACACCGATGGCCGCCCCGAGCAGCCAGCCCGCACAGGCGGCGGCCACGCGCAGGCGATGGCCGCCCCGCGAGGCGAGCAGCCACAGCGCCACGGGCCAGAAGCAGGAAGAAAGCGCCGTGTGGCCGCTGAAGCCGGTGAAGTCGAAGGCCACATCGCCCAGGCCCCAGCCCATGAAGGCGAGCTTGGACAACGCGACGACCGCCCCGCAGGCGCCGAAGCACAGCGTCCACAGCACGGCCGAATACCAGGTGCGCCGCGACGACGCCAGCCACACCAGGACGAAGGCGGCGGCCGGCAGCAGCAGCCCGCTGTCGCCCAACCAGGTGAAGGTGTGCCAGTCAAGCATGCGCGGCATGCCGGCGCCCGCGAGGGCGTGCGAGGCGGAGCGGGCGAGATCGCGGCGTCAAGGCGCGGTCAGGCGGCCAGCAGGCCGCTCACGCGCTGGCGCAGGGCTTCGGGCTGCACCTCCACAGGCGGCACGGCCGCACCCACGTTGAGGCCGACCCGGCTGAACATGCCCCGGCGGAACGGGCGCACCATGGCCACGCCCTCGCCGCGTCGCTGCTCGATGCGGCTGAAGAAGGAGCCCCAGAGGTTGGTCAGTGCCATCGGAATCACCGGCGCTTCGATGCCCTCGGCGCGGGCGAGTTCCATGATCTTCATCACGCCGCCCTTGAACGGCTGCAACTGCCCGTCACGGGTGATGGCACCTTCGGGAAAGATCGCCAGCAGGTCGCCCTCCCGCAGCACCTTCGCGGCCTCGGCGAAGGCGCGCTCGTAGGCGGCCGCATCTTCCTTCTGCGGCGCGATGGGGATGGCCTTGGCGAGGCGGAACATCCAGCCCAGCACCGGCACCCTGAAGATGCGGTGGTCCATGATGAAGCGGATCGGGCGCGGGCTCGCGGCCATGAGCAGCACGGCGTCGATGAAGCTCACGTGGTTGCACACCAGGACGGCCGGACCTTCGCTCGGGATGTGCTCGTCGCCCTTGATCTCGAAGCGGTAGACGAAGCGCGACAGCACCCACGCGACGAAGCGCAGCAGGTACTCCGGCACCAGCATGAAGATGTAGAACGCGACCACCGCGTTGGCGATGCCGGTGAACAGGAAGATCTGCGGGATGCTGAAGCCCGCGCCCAGCAGCGCGCCGGCAATGACCGAGCTGCCGATCATGAACAGCGCGTTGAGGATGTTGTTGGCCGCGATGATGCGCGCACGGTGGGTGGGCTGGCTGCGCAGCTGGATCAGCGCGTACATCGGCACGCTGTACAGACCGGCGAAGAGCGACAGCAGCGCCAGATCGGCCATCACGCGCCAGTGCGCAGTCTGGGAGACGAACGCGGCGGCGCCCATCTCGGCGGAGGGCGGCAGCCCGCGCGAGGCGAAGTACAGGTCGATCGCGAACACGCTCATGCCGATGGCACCCAGCGGCACCAGCCCGATCTCGACCTGGCGGCGCGACAGCGTCTCGCACAGCAGCGAGCCGATGCCGATGCCCACCGAGAACACCACCAGCAGCAGCGACGCCACCTGTTCGTTGCCGTGCAGCACCTCCTTGGCGAAAGCCGGGAAGTTGCTGAGGAACACGGCGCCGAAGAACCACATCCACGAGATGCCGAGCAGCGAGCGGAAGACGACGATGTTGCCGCGCGCGAGCTTGAGGTTGCGCCAGGTTTCGCTGACGGGGTTCCAGTTGATCTTCAGCGCCGGGTCGGTCGCCGCGGTGTCGGGGATCGCCTGCGCCACGCCACGGCCCACGAGCGCCAGCAGCACGCAGCCGACCGCCACCGTCGCGTGCCCGACGCCCGGCAGCGCCACGAGCAGCCCGCCCGCCACCTGCCCGAGCAGGATCGCGACGAAGGTGCCCATCTCCACCATGCCGTTGCCGCCGGTGAGCTCGCGCGCATCGAGCACCTGGGGCAGGTAGGCGAACTTGACCGGGCCGAAGAGCGTGGAGTGCAGCCCCATGAGAAACACGCAGGCCAGCAGCACGGGCACGTTGGCGGCGACGAAGCCCCAGGCCGCAAGCGCCATGATCGCGATCTCCAGGTTCTTCACCAGCCGGATGATCCGCGTCTTGTCGTACTTGTCGGTCAGTTGCCCCGCCGTGGCCGAGAAGAGCAGGAAGGGCAGGATGAACAGGGCGCCGATCACGAGGCCCGCCATGGCCGGCTTCATCCAGGCCACCTGCAGCTGGTAGGTGACCATCACCGTGAACGCGAACTTGAACAGGTTGTCGTTGGCCGCGCCCGCGAACTGCGTCCAGAAGAAGGGCGCGAAGCGGCGCTGGCCCAGCAGCGCGAACTGGTTGGCGTGCGCGTTTGCACCCGGGTGCGTGGGGTTGCTGGCGGTGGTGCTCATCGGTGGGTCCCTCGGCGTCGACCGGCGGCGGCTGCGTGCCGCCGCACCTTCTTCTTGGATGGCCTCAGGCAGTTGCCGCAGCCGCGCCCGGATTGTGCCGCAGGCCCCTGGCGCGGCCGCGCTGCAGCGCCGCGATCACCGGCAGTGCCGCGAGCGCCGCCACGCCGTGCTTGAGCGTGTGGCCCGAGACCAGGTGGCCGGTCGCTTCGTACACCCACGCATCGCCAGCCTCCAGCAGCTTGGCCGCCGCGTACAGGGCGATGACCCCGCCCAGGCGCAGGCCGACGGCCCCCGGCACCTTCGGCGTGAGCGCCAGCGCCAGCACCACCGCCATGCCGCCGAACTGCACCGCCCCCCACGGCATCAGGTTGCCGGCCTCCGCGGCGCACGCCACGGCCAGCAGGCCGCCGCCGAGCGTGGACCAGGCCAGCGCCCAGCCGGCGCGCTGCGACACCCGTTCGCAGGCGGCCAGGCCGACCAGCCCGGCGAAGGCGACGGTCATGCCGGCCCGGTCGGCCGCGAGGCGCATCTCGTCGGGTTGCAGGTGAAAGAAGGCCGAACCGGCCGCCGTGACCAGCAGACCGGCAAAGAACAACCAGGCGCAATCGAGCGTGCTGCCCGGCGGCTCGTCGGCGACGGCCGCGGCGTCGAAGCGCCGCAGCTGCCACAGGCCCCAGAGCCCGAACACGGCAAAGGGCAGGTTGCTCAGCACATCCATGGCGTTGTCCACGCCGTGCCAGGGCCGCTGGTCGGCAAAAGCGCGCAACGCGAAGGCTTCGGTGGGCAGCGCCGGCGCCAGCACGGCGGTCAGCAGCAGGGCCAGTGCGGCCGCGGCCAGAAGACATTCGCGTCGGCTCAGGGGGAAGGGAGCGGTCATGGGCGGAACTCCGGTGGGCACAAGGAAGGGTTCGGCCGCAATGTAGGTAGACCGGGTGCCGCAAAGCATCGAAAATCGATACGGCACCCATCTGTGACATTTTCGGTATCGAATTCCTGTACCCACCCATGAGCACCACCGTCGACCTCGTCCAGGCCCTGAAGCACGAACTCAAAACCGCCCGCATGACCTACGCCGACCTGGCGCGTGCGTTGGGCATGGCGGAATCGAGCGTCAAACGCATGCTGGCCAAGGGCGACATGCCGCTGTCTCGCGTGGATGCGATCTGCCGCGCGCTGAAGATCGACTTCGCCGAACTCGCGCGCCGCGTGGCCGACGCGCAGCCGCTGCTCAAGGAGCTCTCGCAGGAGCAGGAGAAGGCGGTGGTCAGGGACAAGAAGCTGCTGCTGGTGGCCATCAGCGTCCTGAGCCAATGGACGCTGGAGCAGATCGTGGGCGCCTACCGCATCACCGAGGCCGAGTGCATCGGCTTCCTGGCCCAGCTCGACCGCATCGGCATCATCGAACTGCGGCCGATGAACCGCTACCGCCTGAAGCTGGCCAAGACCTTCCGCTGGCGACCCAACGGCCCGGTGATGGAGTTCTTTCGCGACCACGTGGTGCTCGACTACTACCGCGGCGGCTTCGACGGGCCAGCCGAAGGCCTGCTGCTGGTGCACGGCACCATCAGCAAGGCGCTGGCGCCGGCCTTCCTGGAGCGGCTGCAGCGCGTGGCAGCCGATTTCGCGCAGCAGCACCAGACCGACCAGAAGCTGCCGCCGGAGCACCTGGAGGGCTACACGTTGCTCCTGGGCATGCGCAACTGGGAGTTCGAGGCCTTCACGCAACTGCGGCGCGGCGAGATCACGGCGCGCGCCTCGCGCACAGCGGCCCACGCCCGGGCCGCCGGGGTGCGGCCGGCCTGAGCCGCCGCACCGTGGCGCTCACTCGGCCTCGCTGGCGCCGAATCGCGGGCGACGCCGGCCGAGGAAGGCGTCCAGGCCTTCGCGCAGATCGGTCGAGAAAGCCAGCTCGACCGCGCGCTCGCGCGAGAAGGCCAGCGCTTGGGAAGGCGGCTGGTCCAGCGCGGCATCGATCGCCGCCTTGCACGCCGCGATGGCCAAGGCCGGCCCACCCGCCAGCCGCGTCGCGAGTGCCAATGCCTCGTCGACCGCCCGGCCGTCGTCGACAACGTGATCGACCAGGCCCCAGGCGAGCGACTCCTCCACGCCGACCGGGTCGCCCAGAAGCATCATGCGGCGCGCACGGCCGGGCCCGACGCGCCGCGTGATGCGCAACGTGCCGCCGCTGCCCGGAAAAGCCCCGAGCAGGATCTCCGGCAGGGCCAGGCGAGCGCTCCGGCCGACGAGCACGAGGTCGCAGCACACCGCGAGCTCCAGCCCGCCACCGACCGCCGTGCCCTCGATGGCGGCCAGGGTCGGCTTGCCCAGGCCGGCCAGCGCCCCGAACACCGCCTCGTCCTGGGCGAACTTTTCCTCGATGGCCTCTCGCCCCTGCGCGACGATGCCCGCAAGCTCGGCGAGGTCGGATCCGACACTGAAACTGCGCAGGCCCGCGCCACGCAACACGACGGCACGCACGCGCGCATCGCGCGCGCACTGGGCGACGCGCTCGCCCAGGCGGGCCACCATCGCGCGATCCAGCGGATTCATGGGCGGTGCATCCAGCGTCAGCAGCGCGACCGGCCCGTGCATGTCGATCGAAACATGTCCCATCTGCCTGCCCTCAGTTCAACGTGATGCCGGATTGCGCGATCAACTCGGACCACACCGCCGTCTGCGTTCTGAGCAGCCCGTCCACCTCCGGAGGCGACATCGGCTGCGCGACCAGGCCCTGCACGGCGAGTTGGCCCAGCAGCTCCGGCTGCGTCAGGATCTCGTCGATGGCCCGATGCACCGGGGCGATGGCCTCTGCGGAAGCGCGCGTGGGCGCGAAGAGCGCCAGCCATGCACCGCTGTCGGTGGCCGGGATCGACAGCCCTGCTTCTGCAAATGTCGGAACACCCGGCAGGCCTGATGTCCGCTGCCGGCCGGTGACCGCCAGGGCGCGCAGCTTCCCGGCCGACACCAGGGGCTGCACGCTGGCCGTGCCGCCCAGCATCATCGTGACCAGCCCGGCCTGCAGGTCGGTGAGCGCTCCTGCCGCGCCCCGGTACGGCACGTGGCGGATGTCGATGGCGGCGGTGCGTTTGAAGATCTCCCCGAAGAGATGCGTGACGTTGCCGATGCCAGCCGACGCGAAGGTGAATTCGCCGGGCCTCGCCCGGCATTGGGCGATCAGCGCCTGCAGCGTGCGTGCCTCGGTCGTCTCGGGATGGACCACCAGCACCAGCGGGCCGAGCGTCAGCCCCGCCACGCCGCGCACATCCCGGGTCGCAAGGAACTGCCGGCTGCCGATCAGGCTGGGCGCGGTGGCGATCTCCATGCCCCCGAGCAGCAGCGTGAGGCCGTCCGCCGCGGCGGTGGCGACCTGCGTGCCGGCCAGGGTGCCACCCCCGCCGGGCCGGTTCTCGACCACAACGGGCCGCTCCAGCACGCGCGCCAGGCGTGCGCCGACCAGGCGCGCGACCACGTCGGTCGTGCCACCGGCTGCGTAGGGCACGACCAGGCGCATCGCCGAGCCTCTTGCCGCCTCGGGCGCCGGGGCATCGGCCGCCCATCCCGGCATCGGGGCTGCCACCAGGCAGCCCAGGCCTGCGCCGATCAGGGTCCGTCTCTTTGCATGCATCTGTTCTTCCAAAGGGGCCGCACGCCGTACCTTAGTGCGCCCCGCACCGGCCTACCGTCCTACCGGAACAGGACAACGCTTGTCCTCGCCGCATACGACATCGCGCGGCAACTCCCGCCGATACGCTTGCCGCATGACGAACGACGACGCTCCTCGCGAACCCGATCAACACCCGCTCCACCCGCGTTTCGAATTCGCCTTCGAGACCACGCTCACGCTGGCGCCGCGGCTGGTCCTGCAGGACCCGCCCTCGGGCGGCGCCCGCATGTCGGTCCCGGTGCTCGACGGCCGCTTCGAAGGGCCAAGGCTGCGCGGGCGCGTCCTCGCCCACGGCGGCGAATTCCCGCATGTGCGCACCGACGGCGTCTTCTGCTTCGACGCCCGCTACTTCATGCAGGAAGACGACGGCACCCTGATCTACATCCAGAACCGCGGCTTCCGGCACGGTCCGCCGGACGTGATGGAAACCCTGCTGAAGCTGCCACCGGGCATGGAGGTCGATCCGCGCAGCTACTACCTGCGTTGCACGCCCACCTTCGAGACCCCGCCCGGCAAGCACGACTGGCTGACGCGGCATGTTTTCATCGGCGTCGGCGCCCGGCTGCAGACCGGCAACGTCATCCGGTACTACCAGGTGCTGTGACAAGTCGGGCACCCGCGAGCGCGTCGCACGCGCCGTACCGCGACATTCCGCTTGGCAGTCGCTGCGTCGAGGTCGATCGGCGCGGGGACGGCAGCATCCTGGTGCGCGCCACCGAAGCGCTCGGTCCGCATGCCGGCCGGCTCACGGACGTTCTGGAAGCCCACGCCCGGACGCATCCCGAGCGCGTGTTCGTGGCCAGTCGCGACCCGGCCACGGGCGTTTGGCTCACCCTGCGCTATGCCGAGGCCTGGCACGACGTGCAGCGCATCGCGCAGGCGCTGGTGGAGCGCGGCCTCGGACCCGAACGCCCCGTCGCGATCCTGTCCGAGAGCGGCATCGAACATGCATTGCTCGCCCTTGCCGCGCTGCATGTCGGCATCCCCTACTGCGCGATCACGCCCGCCTATTCGCTGCTGTCTGCAGACCATGCGAAGCTCGGCCACGTGCTGGGCCTGCTCCAGCCCGGCCTCGTGTTCGCAGACGACGCTGCCGCCTTCGAGACGGCGATCGAACGCGCAGCGCCGCCGCAGGCGGAAGTCGTGCACGTGCAGCGCGCCTGCGCCCGGCGTTCGAGCACGCCGTGGTCCGCGTTGCTCGAACGTGAACCCACCGATGCCATGGTGCGCGCCGCCGCGCAGGTCACCCCCGACTCGGTGGCCAAGGTCCTCTTCACGTCGGGCTCGACCGGCATGCCCAAAGGCGTGATCAACACGCAGCGCATGCTGGCCTGCAACCAGCAGATGATGGTGCAGGCGTTTCCTGCGATCGGCGTCGAGCCGCTGGTCATCCTCAGCTGGCTGCCCTGGCACCACACCTCGGGCGGCAACCAGATGCTGGGCCTGACCCTGCACTGCGCGGGGACCCTGTATCTCGACGACGGCAAGCCGGTACCGGGCGACGTCGAACGCACGGTGCGAAACCTGCGCGAGGTCGCGCCGACCGTGTACTTCAGCGTGCCGCGCGGCTTCGCCATGCTGCTGCCCTTCCTTCGCGCCGACGACGCGTTGCGCGACCGCTTTTTCTCGCGGCTTCGCATGCTCTATTACTCCGGCGCGGCCTTGAACCCCTCGCTCGCGCGGGAGTTGGCCGAACTCTCGGTGGCAGCCTGTGGCGTGCGCACGCCGATGATGTCGGGCTACGGCGCGACCGAGACGGCGCCCGCCGCCCTGGCGGCCAACTGGCTCACGGAGCGCAGCGGGCTGGCCGGCCTGCCGATCCCGGGCTGCGAGCTCAAGCTCGTGCCCGTCGCACCCGGCCGATTCGAGGCGCGCCTGCGCGGGCCGAACGTCACGCCCGGCTACTGGGGCCAGCCCGAGGCCGACGCCCGCCTCTTCGACGACGAAGGCTTTGCCCGGCTCGGCGATGCGCTGTCGTGGGTCGCACCGGACGACCCCCAACAGGGCTTGGCGTTCGAAGGCCGCATCGCGGAGGACTTCAAGCTCAGCACGGGCACCTGGGTCAGCGTGGGCGGACTGCGGGCGGCGCTTCTTCAGGCCGGCGACGGCCTGTTCCTGGATGCCGTGATGGCCGGTGAAGGCCAGGACGAGGTCGGCGCTTTCATCGTCGCCGACCGTGCCGCCGCCGCAGCCTGCTGCGAGGCGGACCCCGAGCTGTCCTGGCCCGCGCTGCTGTCGCATCCCGCGTTCAAGCAGCGCGTGCAGGCCGCCGTCGACGCCCTGGCGGCACGTGGCACGGGAAGCTCGACCTTCGTCGGGCGCGCCTTGGTGCTCGAGGAACCGCCCTCGGCCGCCGCCGGCGAGCTGACCGACAAGGGCTCGGTCAACCAGCGCGCATTTCTTGCCAACCGCGCCCCGCTGGTGAGCGCCCTGTTCGCGATGCCGCCCGGCCCCGGGGTGCTCGTCGCCCGGCGGGCGATCTGAGCGGCTGAAGCCTTCCTTGCAGCCTTGCCGCCCGAGCATCGGCCGGCGAAGCGCCCTTCCCACGCCGCACCGCCTCCTCTCTGAGGGCGGATCG
>Ga0308159_1003809_pt1 | contig 14572 bp, 13 predicted proteins | sample PhyCR1_FD_201040 | JGI IMG/M metagenome (GOLD analysis project Ga0308159, IMG submission 201040) | Phyllosphere microbial communities from UC Gill Tract Community Farm, Albany, California, United States - DLSLC.R1 | ecosystem: Host-associated > Plants > Phyllosphere > Unclassified | place: USA... | reverse complement strand
AGCGCAGGTACTCGCCGAAGTCGGCGTTGTCGTCGACCATCCCGGCGGTCACGCGCTGTGCCTGAGCATGCGTGGGCGTGGGCGCGGGACGCCCGCGCGGCGGCAGGGGCAGGATCGCTGCGGACTCAGCATCGCGCGCGACGGGCGATGCGGCCACGGGGGCGTGCGGCGGCGCGGGCACGGCGTCCGCGGTGGCATCGGCCTCGGCAAGCGTGCCGTGGGTCTCGGCACGCTTGCCGTGGGTATCACGCAGCCGCTCGAGGCGGCTTTCCACGCGATGGCCGCGCGTCGGGTTCGACGCCGGCTGCTGTGGATCCAGGCCGGGCACTTCACGCGTCTGGATGGGCCGGGCGCAGTGCGTGGCCGATGGCGCCTGGAAGCTCGGTGCGCTGCGTGCCACGGCGTTCGTCGGCCATTGCGGCGGCGTGCGCGCGGGCTCTTGCGGCTGCGGCATCGGCTCGGGCCACACGGCGCCGCTGGGTGAAACGCTGGTTGCGTGACAGGCGCTGAGCAGCAGCTGCGCGCACAGGACGGCGATCAGTGCGCGCGGGCGGCGCACAGTGCGTGTGACCAGTGAAGAGACAGGAACAGGGGCGTGGGTCATCGACGACTCCGTGGTGATGGATGCAGGTTGATACGGCCGGCATCGGGCCGCGGGGTTCGCCGATGAAAAAGAAAAGTGGAAGTCGCTAACCCCGATCCCGATCGGCGGCCGTACAAGCTGAGGTGAGAATCTGCCCATGCTTTCCCCCGTGCCTGTCGACGCTGCCGAGCCTGCCGAAGTCCCTGACGCTACGCCCGATGCCATGCCCGACGACCAGCTGATGCTGGCCTATGCCGGCGGCGACACCGGCGCCTTCGACGTGCTCTACGCGCGCCACGAGGGCGCGCTGTTCCGCTTCGTGCGGCGCCTGCTGGGCCAGCGCCTGGCGGCCGAGGTCGACGAGGTGTTCCAGGAAACCTGGGTGCGCATCATCACGGCGCGCGATTCCTTCTCGCCGCAGGGCGCGGCCTGGCGCACCTGGGCCTTCACCATCGCGCACAACCTGGCGATGGACCGGCTGCGCGCGAGCGGCCGGCAGAGGGTCGTGCAGGTACACGACGATGACGACGAAGGGCTCGACGCCGTGCAGCGCATCAGTGGCCAGCTACTCAACGGCCAGGGCCAGCCGGTCGATGCGGCGCACCCTTCGGCCGAAGACGTGGCCTTCTGGCGCTCGGCCGGCAAGCGCTTGCTGGCCTGCCTGAACGAACTGCCCGACGACCAGCGCGCCGCCTTCCTGCTGCACCACGAAGACGGCTTCACCGTCGAGGCGATGGTTGCGGCGCTCGACGTCGGCTTCGAGACCGTCCGCAGCCGCCTGCGCTATGGGCTCAAGAAACTGCGTGGCTGCATGGCGCGCTATCTGTCGGTGCTGGGGGAGGGCGCATGAGCGATGGGAAGGTGCCCGACGAGAGCCTCGGCAGCGACGGCGATGGCGCCCTGCACGACCCGCGGTTGCAGCGGATGCTCGATCACGCACCCGACCGGTCGGCGAAGCCCAATGCGGCGCTGCGCCAGGCTATCCGCACGCGGGCCCACGCGGCGGTGGCACCGGCGCCGCTCGCCAGCCCGGCGGGTGCGCAGCGGCCGTGGTGGCAGCGGTTGCTGGGCATCGGCAGGGGCGGTGGTGCGGGCTCGCGCATGCCATGGAACGCGGCCTTCGCGACCGTGCTGGTTGGTGTGCTGGTCACGGTGATGTGGCAGCGCGAGCCCGTGCCCGGCGCACAACTCGACGCGCCTCAGGAAGAGCGGCAGGCCGCACCGCCAGCGCCTGCTCCTGCTCCTGCGCCTGCTCCTGCTGTCCCACCCGCCGTCCGCGAGGCGGCGCCCGCGGCCGACAAGGCGGTCGAGCGCGCGCGGCAGGCACCGGTGCGGGATGAGGCCACCAGGATGAAGGTGCAGCCACCGTCACCGTCACCGTCACCTCCACCGCCCCCCCCGCCGTCTGCATTGCCTGCACCCGTGACGCCTGCGGCGCGGGCTGCGCCATCGCGCGCTGCCGGCATGGCGTCACCCTCGCCAGCGCCGCCCGCGCCAGTGGCTCCAGCGCCGATCCGAGCACCCGATCCCACCTTCAACGCACTCGCGCAATGGACCCAGCTGCGCATCACCCGCAACGGTGCGGCCAGCCGCGTGCTGTCCCGCGCCGACGCGGGCGATCTGGGTGGCCTGGTGGGCGCGGCCGCCCAGGCGGGCGTGGGCGCGCAGCCGCTCGCGGGCACGGTCGACTGGCGCATCGCGCTCGAACGCGATGGCGAGGTGCTGGGGGTGCTCGAGCTGGCCGGTGGCCAGGTGCGATGGCGCGAGAACGGCGTGCCGCCCGGCACCGGTGCGCCGGGCGCTGGCGCGTTGTCTGCGCTGCGCCAGGCGCTCGACAACGCTCGCTGACCCGGGCGCACTGGCCGGGTCGGCGGCGGCGACTCAGCTGTGTGTGAACACGGCTTGGCGCTTGCCCAGGAACGCGTCCATGCCTTCCTTCTGGTCGTTGGTGGCGAACAGCGCATGAAACAGGCGGCGCTCGAACATCACGCCGTCCGACAGGCTGCCTTCGAAAGCGCGGTTGACCGATTCCTTGGCGGCCATGACGGCGATCTGCGAGAAATCGGCGATGGTCAGTGCGGCGCCCAGCGCTTCGTCGGCCAGCTTTTCGTAGGGCACGACGCGGCTGACCAGCCCCGCGCGCTCGGCTTCGCTGGCGTCCATCATGCGGCCGGTCAGGGCCATGTCCATTGCCTTGCTCTTGCCGACCGCGCGCGGCAGGCGTTGCGTGCCGCCCGCGCCGGGAATCACGCCCAGCTTGATCTCGGGCTGGCCGAACTTGGCGTTGTCGGCGGCAATGATGAAGTCGCACATCATCGCCAGCTCGCAGCCGCCGCCCAGCGCGAAGCCGCTTACCGCGGCGATCACCGGTTTGCGGATGGAGCGGATCGTTTCCCAGTTGCGCGTGATGTAGTCGCCCTTGTAGGTGTCGACGAAGCTGTATTTGGCCATGGCGGCGATGTCGGCGCCGGCGGCAAAGGCGCGTTCGCTGCCGGTGATGATGATGCAGCCGATGGCCTCGTCCGCGTCGAAGGCCCGCAGGGCCGTGCCCAGTTCGGTCATCAGCGCGTCGTTGAGTGCGTTGAGCGCCTTCGGGCGGTTCAGCGTGACGATGCCGACCTTGCCGGCCTCGGTGCGCACTTCGATGTTGTCGTAGCTCATGGTGTCTCCGTGAGAAGGGATGGGGGTGAATTGGATGCGGCTCACTATACCCAGCCGCGTTGGAAAACACTGTCGCCTGCAGGGGTGTATTTGAGAACTGTTCTCATTTAGAATCGCCCGATCGAACGGAGATGCCATGGAAGAACACGCGGTATTGCTGCGCGCCTATGCCAAGGCGCAGGAACGTTGCTCGCGCCTGCTGGCCGAACAAGCGGCGCAGATCATGCGGCTGCGCGCCGCCTTGATCGTGCGCGATTCGGCATTGGCCATGGTGCGCGAAGAGCTTGCCGAACGCGCGCAGTCGGGCTTTCATGCGCCGCGCCGCCTGCTCGGGCTGTTGACGCCCGGCAAGCGCCGCGCGACGACGACGGCACCGGCAGCGCCTGCGCAGCTGCGCGCCAAGGCCGTGTTGTGCGTCGGTCGCGCCGACGAGGCGTCTGCCCTGGCGCGCCAGCTGGTGGAAATTTCAGGTGGCAGCTACCTGCACCACGACGGCCAGGACGAGCCCGATCTGGACGCCGACGCACTCGAAGCCAGCCTGCGCGCTGCCGACCTGGTGATCTGCCAGGCCGGCTGCGTGAGCCACGGCGCCTACTGGCGCGTGCAGGACCATTGCAAGCGCACCGGCAAACCGTGCGTGTTGGTGGGTGGCGGCGCCGAGGCGCAGCAGCCGATCCAGTTCGTGCGGCGCGCCGACGTGTCGGCCTAAGCCGCAGCGGGCGCGGCAGGCGTGGCGGCCAGCCAGGCCGACAGCTTGGCCGCGTCTTGTGCAAACAGCCGCCAGGTCGTCACGCCCGTGGGCAGCGCCAGCGGCAGGCGCATCAGGCGGCGGTCGCGTGCGATGAGCGCCGTCATCTTCTTCTGCGGCCCGAGGTAGAGCGCCAGGTCGTCGAGCTTGGTGATGCGCCAGGCCTGCGCCGGCTGGCGCTTGACCGCCGGCACTTCGATGCCGATCCACTCGTCATTGGTCGCAAAGCCGGCCTTCTCTGCCGCGCCGCCGCGCAGCACCACCTTCACCTGCAGGCTGCCATTGGCCTCGGCCACGCGCAGGCCGAGTTCCTGTGCGCGTTGCGCAGGGTCGTCGAGCGCGGCCACGCCATGCGCGCGCAGCAGCGGCTCCAGCGGCAGTTCGTCGGTCGAGTGCACCCACTGCGCGAGTTCATGGGCATAAGACCGGCCGCCCACCGTCTCGAGCGCCTCGGCAACGTCGGCTTCGGAAATGGGACCGCCGCGGCTGCGCGTCCACAGCAGGCGCATCACGTCGTCGAGCGTGCCCTTGCCTTCGCTGCGAAGCGTCAAGTCCAGGCACATCGCCACCAATGCACCCTTGGTGTAGTAGCTGATGGTGGCGTTGGGCGTCTGCTCGTCCTGGCGGTAATACTTCACCCAGGCGTCGAAGCTGGCATCGGCCACCGACTGCACCTGCCGGCCCGGCGACTGCAGCACGCCGTTGATGGTCTTGTTGACCAGCCGCAGGTAGGTCGCGTCGTCGATGCGGCCGGCACGCCGCAGCAGCAGGTCGTCGTAGTAGCTGGTGAAGCCTTCGAAGAACCACAGCAGCTGCGTGTAGTTCTCTTGCGCGTAGTCGTAGCGCGCGAACTCGGCCGGGCGCAGGCGCTTGACGTTCCAGGTGTGGAAGTATTCGTGGCTGATGAGGCCCAGCAGGGTGGTGTAGCCCTCGGGCTGCTTCTTGGCGGCGAGCTGCGGCAGGTCGCGGCGCGTGCAGATGAGCGCGGTCGAATGGCGATGCTCCAGCCCGCCGTAGCCGTCGTCGACTGCGTTGAGCATGAAGACGTAGCGATCGTGCGGTGCCTTCGGGCCGCCGCGCTTGCCGACCTTGTCGCCATGCCAGAAGCGCATCTGCGTCTCGCAGATGGCGCGCGTGTCGGCAATGAGGCGTTCGCCGTCGAAGGCAGCGGTGGTGCCCGCCACCACGAAGCGGTGCGGCACGCCGCACACGTCGAACTCGGCACTCCAGAACGCGCCCATCTCCACCGGGCTGTCGACCAGCTCGTCATAGTGCGCGGCCAGGTAGCTGCCGAAGCCCTGCCTGTCGGCCTTGACCGGCACCAGCGCCGTGGCACACGACCAGCGTGCGGTGCCTGCGCGCAAGGCAGGCGCGACCAGGTCGATGGCATGCGGGCCTTCGGTCTGGCCTTCGACCCGCAGGCACAGGCTGGTGCCGTTGAAGAAGCCGCGTTCGCTGTCGAGCCATGCGGTGCGCACCGAATGGTCGTACGCGCAGACTTCGTAGCGCAGCACCAGCGGTTTGCCGGGGTCGCAGGCGACGTCCCAGCTGTGCTTGTCGCGCTGCTGCAGCACGGGCTTGCGGCGGCCCTGGGTGGCGCGCAGGCCTTGCAGGTTCTTGGCGAACTCGCGCACGAGGTAGCTGCCGGGAATCCACACCGGCAGCGACACGCGCTGCAGCGCAGCCGGCGATGCAATGGTCAGCGTGACGGCGAACAGGTGGCTGTGGAGGTCTGCGCACTCGACGCGGTAATGGACGGCGGCGCTCATCAGCTGGATGCCGCGGCGAGTTGCTTTTCAACCTGCGCCGCCGGGATGGCGCCGGGTGTGCGCGTGCCGTTGGTGAAGATCAGCGTGGGCGTGCCCGTGATGTTGTACTTGCGGCCGAACTCGATGTTGCGCTGCAGGGCGGTTACGTCGCAGCTTGCGACCGCGGTGGTAGGCCGGACCTCGCCGGTCATCCAGTCGTTCCAGGCCTTCGCCTGGTCCTTGCTGCACCAGATGTCGCGCGACTTGACGGTCGAGTCGGGGCCGAGCACGGGGTAGAGGAACAGATAGACGGTCACGTTGTCGACGTTCTTCAGGTCGCGCTCGAACTGCTTGCAGTAGCCGCAGTTCGGGTCTTCGAACACCGCAAGCTTGCGCTTGCCGTTGCCGCGCACGATCTTGAAGGCGTCCTGCAGCGGCAGCTTGTCGAAGGCGACCTCGCTGAGCTTCTCGATGCGCGCGGCCGTCAGGTCCTTGCGGGCCTTCACGTCGTACAGGCTGCCCTGCAGCAGGTAGTTGCCCTGCTCGTCGGTGTAGAAGATTTCGGTGCCGTTGATGCGCACTTCATACAGCCCGGACACCGGCGACTTGCTGATCTCGTCGATCTTCGCGAACTGCGGAATCCGGGCAGCGAGGTTCTTGCGGATCTCGGCTTCGCCGGCCTGCGCATGAAAACCCGCGAGCAGGGTGGCGCCGAATGCGGCGGCGAGGAGGGTGCGGGCAAATTTCATCGGCGGTACATCTCTCAAAGTCCAAAGGGCTGACGGTTCTGGCAGGGCGGTGCGTCTCAGGATTTCATCGCTTGCCGCGTGACCCAGTCCTTGAGCGGGCGCACGCGGTCGAAGCCACGCATGCCCCAGTTGCGCAGGGCGGGCAGCGGGTCGGTGGCATGCGAGAACAGCTGTTGCAGGCCGTCGGTGGCCAGGCTCATCGACAGCACGTCGGTGCGGCGCGCACGCTCGTAGCGGCGCAGCAGGCGGGCGTCGCCCACGCTGCGCCAATAGTCGCGCTGGCGCAGCACGTCGGCCAGTGCGGCGGCGTCGGCCAGGCCGAGGTTCAGCCCCTGGCCGGCCAGCGGATGCACGGTGTGCGCGGCATCGCCGGCCAGCGCCCATGCGCCGGGCACGTGGTTTCTGGGCGCCTGTGGCGGCACGGGCATGCGTCCGGTCCAGCGGTCGGCGATGGCGCGTTGCAGCGGCCATGCGGAACGCTCGCTGGTGAGCGTCAAGCCGCCCAGCACGTCGTGGCTGGCTTCGCGCACCGCAGCGGCAAACGCTTCGGCGTCCTGCGCCATGACCTCGGGGGCACGGAACTGGTCGACCGACCACACCAGCGCGACCGATCGGCCCTGGTCGCCGCCCAGCGGCAGCAGGGCGAGCACTTCGCCCTTGTCGTTGAACCACTGGCGCGCAATGCCGTGGTGGCCGCGCTCGGCGTCCATGCGCGCTGCGATCGCATGCTGCGGGTAGCGCGTCACTTCGTAGCTCACGCCCAGCGCTTCTCGCGTGGCGCTGGCCTTGCCTTCGCAGACCACGGTGAGCGCGGCCGTTACGGGCTCGGTGACGACCTCGATCAACGGCTGGAACCGCACGGCGTCGGCCAGTTGGCGTTCCAGCGCCGGCACGTCGACGATCCACGCGAGCGCGTCGACCTTCTGCTGCAGCGCGCTGAACGCGACGTGGCCGCCTTCGTCGCCGTTGACGCGCATCTCGCGCACGGCGGTGGCGTGCACGGCATCGGGCCAGGCGCGCAACGACTCGAGCAGCGTGCGCGATGCGCTGTTGAGCGCGTAGGCGCGCACGTCCTGGCGGGGTGCTTCGTTCGGTGTGGTGGCGGCGTCGGGCGGGGTCGGCACGACCAGCGCCACGCGCACGCGTTCGCGTGCCAGCAGGAGGGCCAGCGTGCGGCCGACGATGCCGGCGCCGCGGATGCAAACTTCGGGTGGGAGGGCCATCGGACCATTGTAGAGAGCCGTCCGCACGGCCGGGCGCGGTCCTTGCAGGAGACAATCCCGCATCGCCGCAAAGGAATTTCGCCCGTGACCGCCCCTGTATCCGCATCCGTCCCCGCCGTCCCCGCCGTCGCTTCCGGCACCGCCGCACCTTTCGCCAGCGCCTTCGACCTGCAGGCGACCATCGCCCAGCTGTTCGTCTACCCGGTCAAGTCCTGCGCAGGCGTCGAGGTGCCCGAGGTGCTGCTGACCGAGACCGGCCTGGAGTTCGACCGCGCCTGGATGGTGGTCGATGCCGACGGCGTGTTCGTGAGCCAGCGCGAGCTGCCGCGCATGGCGCTGATCCGCCCGCAGCTCAAGCAGCTGGAGATGGTGCTGCGCGCGCCCGGCATGCTGGCGCTGCACGTGGCCTTCGACCGCGTCGAGCAGCCGGTGCGCGTGAAGGTCTGGCGCGACGAGGTGGCGGCGTACGACATGGGCGATGTCGCGGCGCAGTGGTTCAGCGATTTCCTGTCGGAACCCGGCCGGCCGCAGGCGCTGCGGCTGGTGCGCTTCGACCCCGAGCACCAGCGCCTGTCGAATCCGGCGTGGACGAACGGCGTGGCGGCACCCAACCAGTTCGCCGACGGCTTCGCGATTTTGGTGACGAGCGAGGCGTCGCTCGCCGAACTCAACGAGCGGCTGGTCGCGGGCGGCCACGAAGCGGTCGGCATGGCGCGCTTTCGGCCCAACATCGTGCTCGCCGGCATCGAGACCCAGGACGAAGACCGGGTCGAAACGATGCACATCGCCACCGCCGAGGGCCAGGCGCGCATCGAGCCCGCCAAGCCCTGCCCGCGTTGCCCGATCCCCGACATCGACCCGGCGACGGCCGTCTCGTCACCCGAAGTCGGCGACGCGCTGCGCAGCTTCCGCGCCAACCCGCGCCTCGAAGGCGCCATCACCTTCGGCATGAACTGCATCGTGCTCGACGGCATCGACCACCTGCTGAAGGTCGGGCAGGCGGTGGAGGCGAACTACCGCTTCGACTGAAGGCTGATGGCGCCCGGCCGCTGGGCGCGCGTCAGAACGCCACGCCCGACACCAGCACGATGTTGGCGTACGGCGTGCATTCGCCCGTGCGCACCACCGCCTTTGCGCGGGCGCTGAGCGCCTTGAGCGCGTCGTGCGACACGGCCGTCGGCACGGTGCCGCGTTCGGCGAGTTGCCCCGCGCACCAGTCGGGCAGCGCACCACCTTGGCGGTCGAGCGCTTCCTGCGCGATCACGGCGCTTTCCACTTCCATCTCTGACAGCACGGCGCGCAGCACGTCTTCCACGCGCGGGATGCCGGGCGTCAGCGCCAGGTCGATGCGGCGTGGACCGTCGGGCACCGGCAGACCGGCATCGCCGATGACCAGCATGTCGCCGTGCCCGAGCTGCGCGACGACGTGGGAGAGTTCGGCATGGAGGAGGGCGGTGCGCTTCAAAGGACGGTCCAGGGTGCGGTGGGTGGGCTGCGCAACACGGCGTCGCGCTGCGGAATGGAAGGCTGTGCACCCGGCTGCGTCACGCAGAGCGCCGCGGCGCGGATGCCCAGGCTGACGGCAGCGTCGAAGCTGTTGCCGCCGCTGCCCAGCGCCACGGCCAGCGCGCCGAGGAAGGTGTCGCCTGCGGCTGTCGTGTCGACCGCCTGGACCACGGGCGCAGCATGATGGCGCGCGCCATCGGCGTCGACCGCCACGGCGCCGCGCGCGCCCAGCGTGACGGCCACGCGCGCCACGCCACGTGCACGCAGCGCCTGGCCGGCAAGCGCCGCTTCGGTCGGCGTGTCCGCAGGCAGGCCGCTGAGCATGCGCGCCTCGATCTCGTTGACCACCAGGGTGTCGATGAGCGGCCACCAGGCCTCGTCGACCGGCTGCATCGGCGAAGGATTGAGCAGGACCTTGCAGGCGCTGCGCCGTGCCGCCTGCAGCGCCGCGCCGACCTGCGCGAGCGGTGTCTCGAACTGCGTGACGAGAAAGGCAGCGCCGGCCAGTCGCCCAGCGAGCGCGGACACGTCGATTTCGACCTGCGCATTGGCGCCGGCAATCACGACGATGCGGTTCTGCGCGGCATCGTCGACCATCACCATTGCGGTGCCGGTGGGCGTGCCGGCCACGGCGCGAACGGCGGTCGTGTCGACGCCGTCGGCGGCCAGCGCGTCGCACAGCGCACGGCCGTGGGCGTCGTCGCCCACGCAGCCCACCAGGTCCACGCGCGCACCCTGGCGCGCGCAGCCCACGGCCTGGTTGCCGCCCTTGCCGCCGGGGATGTGGGCGATGGAATGGCCCTGCAGCGTTTCGCCGGCAGCCGGCGCGTGTGGCACGCGCAGCACGATGTCCATGTTCAGGCTGCCGAGCACCACGATGCGCGGCGGGGGAGAAGAGAGGGTCGGATTCACTGGTCGGTGGCCGTGCGGGTGAGGGGTTGGAGTGGCGCTGCGCCCGTCGAGGCGCGCACGCGCAGCGTGGCCGGAAGCACCACCTGGCGCACATCGCTGCGCTTGCCGCTCACGCGTTCGAGCAGCATGTCGACCGCCAGCGCGCCGATGTGCGCCTTGGGTTGCGCGATGGTCGTCAGCGGTGGGCTGGTGTAGGCGCAGAGTTCGATGTCGTCGAAGCCGACCACCGACAGTGCGTCGGGCACGCGCAGGCCGGCCTCGTGCGCAGCGCGCAGCGCGCCCATCGCCATCAGGTCGTTGCAGGCGAGCACGGCGGTCGGTCGTCCGGCGGTGCCGTTGCCCTTGAGGATTTCGCGCATCGCCTCGTAGCCGCCCTGGCTGGTGAAGCCGCCGCGCCACAGCAGCGATTCGTCCACCGGTGCGGCATCGGCGTCGACCAGCGCTTCGCGCCAGCCCTGCACGCGCAGCTCGCCCGCGATCACGTGGGCCGGCCCCGCGATGCAGGCGATGCGACGGTGGCCGAGCGACAGCAGGTGCCGCATTGCCAGCATCGCGCCGTCCTTGTGTGCGGTCTCGACCAGGTCGCAGCCCGGATCGTCGATCTCGCGGTCGAGCAGCACGGCCGGCATCTGCAGGCCACGCAGTTGCGCCACCAGCGCCTCGTCGTCGCCGGTCGACACCACGATGAGCCCGTCGATGCGGCGCTCGGCCAGCACCTTGAGGTACACGCTCTGGCGCTGCGGCGCGTCGTCGGTGTTGCACAGGATGAGCGTGTAGCCGGCGGCAAAGCAGCGGTCTTCCACCGCATGGACGATCTCGGCGAAGTACGGGTTCGAGCTGTTCGGAATCAGCATGCCCAGCGTGCGGGTGGTGTTGCTCTTCAGGCTGCGCGCCACCGCGCTGGGCACGTAGCCCAGCTCTCGGATCGCCAGTTCCACCCGCTCGCGCACCGCCGTGCTCACATGGCGCGTGCTGTTGACCACGTGCGACACCGTGGTGACCGACACCCCGGCCTGCAGCGCGACGTCCTTGATGGTGGCCATCGGGTCAGTGTCCGCGGCGGTCGGCGCGGCGCTGGCGCAGCGTGTCGATGATCACCGCCACCACGATCACGGCGCCGGTGATGATGCGCTTGCTCGGCTCGCTCGCGCCGATCTGCGCCAGGCCCGCTTCCAGCACGGCGATGATCAGCACGCCGAAGAAGGTGGTGATCACCGAGCCGCGCCCGCCCATCAGGCTGGTGCCGCCGATGACCACGGCGGCGATCACCTGCAGCTCGATGCCCACGCCCGCGTTCGGGTCGGCGGCCTCCAGGCGCGCCGACTGCATCAGCCCGGCCAGCCCGGCCAGCAGGCCGGTCAGCGCGAACACGATGATGCGGATCGGCCGCGGATCGATGCCGGCCAGGCGCATGGCTTCCTCGTTGGTGCCGATGCCCACCACCTGCCGTCCGAACACGGTGCGCGTGAGCACGGCCTGGCCCACGATCACCAGCACCACGGCCACGAGAAAGGCCACCGAGATGCCGCCCAGCCAGGGCGCGGCCAGTCCGGAGATGGCGTCGCCGACGTATTGCGTGCGCGAATCGGTCACCAGGTACGCACCGCCGCGCACGGCTTCCAGCATGCCCAGCGACACGATGAACGAAGGCAGGCGCCAGGCCACCGACACGGCGCCGGTGATGGCGCCGCAGAGCAGCCCCGTGGCCAGGCCCAGCGCCGCTGCGGCCGGCACGCTCCACTGCCATTGCAGGATCGCGGCGGCCGTGGCCGCGGCGCTGAGCGCGAGCACCGAACCCACCGACAGGTCGATGCCCGCGATGATCAGCACGAAGGTCATGCCGACCGCCATCACGGCCAGCGCCGGGATCTCGTTGGCGATGGTCACGAAGGTTTCGCGCGTGAGGAAGTAGTCGCTCAGGCTGCCGAACAGCGCGATCATGCCGATCAGCACCACGAACAGGCCCAGGTAGGTGCCCAGCTGGCCCTTGAAGGCGGAGCGCGGCGCCGACGCCGTATCGGATGCGGTGGTGGGGCGGGCGGTCTGGCTCATCTGGCTCATGGCGTGGCGTTGTGGGTGGATGCCGAGCGGGCCGGCTGGGAGGAAGAGGGGTGGCCGGCATCGGCCTGTGCGCTGGTGGCCGGCAGCACGGCCGCGTCGCTGAAGGCCGCGGCCAGGAGCGATTGTTCGGTCCACTGGCCGCGCTCGAACACGGCGACCAGGCGGCCGCCGCTCATGACGCCGATGCGGTCGCACATCGCCATCAGTTCGCGCAGGTCGCTCGACACCATGAGCAGTGCGCGTCCCGCGTCGGTCATGCGGTCGAGCTCGGCGTACAGGTCGGCGCGCGCGCCCACGTCGACGCCGCGCGTGGGCTCGTCGAGCAGCAGCACGCGGCATTCGCGGTGCAGCCAGCGGGCGAACACCACCTTCTGCTGGTTGCCGCCGCTCAACGTGGCCACGGGCTGCTCGATGCTGCTGGAGCGAACGCGCAGGCGCTCGACGAAGCGCCGGGCGATGCCGCGCTCGAAGGCTGGCCGCAGCCAGCCGCCGCGCGAGATCGCGCCCAGGTCGCTGAGCGTCGTGTTCACGCGGATCGACTGCGCCAGCAGCAGCCCCTGCGACTTGCGGTCTTCGGTGACCAGGCCGATGCCGGCGCGGATCGCCTGCATCGGCGAGCGCCAGCCCTTGGGAATGCGGCGCACACCGGCGGCGTCGCCGGTGCCCGCATGCAGCGTGATTTCGCCGCGGTCGGCGCGATCGGCGCCAAACAGCAGGCGGACGAGTTCGGTGCGGCCCGAGCCGACCAGGCCGGCCAGGCCCATCACCTCGCCCGCATGCAGGCTGAGGTCGACGTCACGCACCACCTGCGCGCGGCCGATGCCGTGCGCCTGCATGACCACCTGGCCGGCCAGGCGGCGCGGGCGGCCTTCGTGTTCGTGCACGGCGCGCCCGACCATGCGCTCGACGATGTCGGCCTCGCGCACGCCGGCCATCGGCCGCACGTCCACGAGCCGGCCGTCGCGCAGCACGGCCACCGTGTCGCAGATGCGCTGGAGTTCTTCCAGCCGGTGCGACACATAAATGATGGCGACACCGCGCGCCTTGAGCAGGTCGATCTGCTCGAAGAGGTGCGTGGTCTCGCGCGGGGTGAGCATGGCGGTGGGCTCGTCGAGCACCAGCACGCGCGTGTCGTCCTGCAGGTTGCGGGCGATCTCCACCATCTGCTGTTGCCCGATGCCCAGCGCCGACACCGGCGTGCCCGGGTCGATGCCCTGCATGCCGATCTTGGCGAGCTGGCGCGACGCCTGCGCATGCAGCTCGGCGCGGCGCAGCCAGCCGGCGCGGTGAGGCAGGCGGTCGAGCAGCAGGTTTTCTGCGACCGACAGCGTGGCCACCAGGCCGAGTTCCTGCATGACCATGCGCACGCCCTGGCGTTCCGCATCGCGGCGCGAGGTTGGCGCGAACGCCTCGCCGCCCAGCGACATCCGTCCGCGCGTGGGCGTGACCAGGCCGCAGATGATCTTGGACAGCGTGCTCTTTCCCGCGCCGTTCTCGCCCGTGAGCGCCAGCGCCTCGCCGGCGCGCAGGGTGAGCGACACGCCATCGAGCACGGGCGCCGCGTAGTCCTTGCCGACCGAGTCGATTGTGAGGATGGGCAGGGCGGCGCCTGCGGGAGAGGCCGGTTGGTGCGCGGGATCGTGCAAGGCGATATCCGTTGTGTTGGCTGCAGGGCAAGCAGCAGAGGCTGCTTACTTGCTGTCCTTGGTGACCAGCACCACGTCGGTCTTCACCGTGGCGGGCATGGCGGACTGCGGCTTCTTCTCGGCCAACGCCTTCAGGGCAGTTTCGATGCCGAACACGGCCTGCTTCGCAGCGAACTGGTCGGCGGTGGCCAGCACGCGGCCGTCCTTGAGCATCGGCTTGATGGCGTTGATGTTGTCGTAGCCCACGACCTGCACCTTGCCGGTCTTGCCAGCGGCCTTGACGGCGGCCACGGCACCCAGCGCCATGCTGTCGTTGCCCACCAGCAGGGCCTTGAGGTCCGGATGCTCGCGCATCATGCCGGCGGCCACGGTGTTGCCCTTGTCGATTTCCCACTGTCCCGATTGCACGCCGACCACCGTCACGCCGGCGGCCTTCATCGCGTCCTGGAAGCCCAGCGTGCGCTGCTGTGCATTGAAGGTGGTCGACACGCCCTCGATGATGCCCACCTTGTCGCCCGACTTCAGGCCCTTGGCCAGGAAGTCGCCGACCAGCTTGGCGCCCGCGCGGTTGTCCGGGCCGACGAAGGGCACCTGGATCGACTTTTCCTGCAGCGCGGCGGCGTCGAGCTGGTTGTCGATGTTCACCACCAGGATGCCCTTGTCGATGGCTGCCTTGATCACCGGCACCAGCGCCTTCGAATCGGCTGGCGCGATGACCAGCGCGTTGATCTTCTG
>Ga0308159_1003808_pt1 | contig 14578 bp, 14 predicted proteins | sample PhyCR1_FD_201040 | JGI IMG/M metagenome (GOLD analysis project Ga0308159, IMG submission 201040) | Phyllosphere microbial communities from UC Gill Tract Community Farm, Albany, California, United States - DLSLC.R1 | ecosystem: Host-associated > Plants > Phyllosphere > Unclassified | place: USA... | reverse complement strand
GTTCGTACGGGGATCTGTCCTTAGCAAAAGCGCGCGAACGGGCCAGAGAGCTATCGGCAAGAGTAGCTTTAGGCTATGACGTCGCCGGAGAGAAACAGGAGCGTAAAGCCTCTACACTTGCCAAAATAGAGAAAGAAAAGAACGCTCGTCGTGTTTCTGACCTTGCGCTTGAGTACTACGAGAAACAAATTGTTGGACGCTGGAAACACCCCGATATTCTTCGTAGGCGCATTGAAAAAGATATCAAACCTCACTTAGGCAACTTAAAGGTTGAAGACGTTAAGCCTGGTGATATTGATAGAATGTTGCAGAGCATTGTTCAACGCGGCGCGCCAACTATCGCTAATGATGTGTTACGTTGGATAAAGCGCATATTTAACTATGGTATAAAACGTCATTATTTGAGTGTTAACCCAGCGGCATCTTTTGATAATAATGATGCAGGTGGCCAAGAGAAATCCAGAGATCGCTTTCTTTCAAAAGAGGAAATTAAGCTACTTTTTCGTGCGATGAAAATAGCTAAAGGATTTAGCCGTCAGAATGAAATCACTTTTAAATTACTTTTAATACTTTGTTGCAGAAAGATGGAGTTATGTGCCGCGCGGTGGGAGGATTTCGATTTAGACGCTGGGATTTGGCACCTGAAGAACACAAAGAATGGAGATAATTTAGACATTCCACTTTCATCATTAGCAATTAAATGGTTACAAGAATTAAAAGACCTATCTTTAAATAGTGATTGGGTACTTCCTGCAAGAAAAATACAAGATCGAATGATACCCCACATTGCAGAAAGCACGCTACCTGTAGCTCTTGCCAAACTCAAACCCCACATGGGAAATATAGAAAATTTCACAATCCATGACTTTCGTCGCACAGCTAGAACATACCTGGCTTCATTAGGGGTTGATCCCGTGGTTGCTGAGAGGTGCTTAAATCATCGCATTAAAGGTGTTGAAGGAATCTATAACCGACATCATTATTTCGATGAAAGAAAAATTGCTATGCAAAAGCTATCTGACTTTTTTGCTAAGATTGAGGAGGAATCATAATGGAATTTAGTTTTTCAAAAGGAAGTGCCATTGAGAGGTTGGCCTACTATCCTCAAATTGAAATAAAAGAATTAGCAAGAGCATTGGCTAGTGTTGACCCGCATATCCGTAATGATGAACTTCCAGAAGATAAAATTGGTATTATAAGCGCCTACTCCGATTATTTAGTTAGAATACATAGATACTTATTCAGCTTCCTAAAATCACAAGGAAAAACAAAAGAGTTGGATGTTTTTTACCCAAAACTAATTGCAACCAACTGCCCTATTGAATCAGGAATTCTTTTCGCATCATGCTTTAAACTTATTGAGGAAGGGATAACACCTAAAATCATCATAGAAAAATGCATTGAATCTTTAGTTAGCATTTATAAAAAGCATGGTGAGTCAATTATTTTTCAGTGCGCAGGTACAGAGGGAGTTCTGGTTGCTAAAGATAAATCTCAAGACAGACGTGGTTTTCATAAAAAAGATGAGGAAAGCGCTTCTTTACATAAAATAATTGGACTTCTTGCTATTAACTTAGCACTCGAAAAATCTTCAAGCGGCTCTACAAAATGGATTAACAATTCTGGCACACCAACAATTGATCCTCTTTTTAAACTTCTGACTGCTTATGCCGATGCTAAAGGCATCAATAAAAAGGGATTAGGTAAATCTTCATTTTACGAAAAATTAAAAATTTCACTTTCATCTGTACATGATGAGTGAAATTACAACTTTGATAACGCCAAATGTTGGTAAACAGCATGTACTAAGAAGTCGCGCAGTTTGCCTTCAATTGCCATTGATTACCATTTAGTTGCCTATAGTTGCCAATGATTGCCAAACAAAAATTCCCCTCGAAAATAAGCAGGAATTTAAAACTGCATAAAATCGGATAAAAACATATAAAATCATAAGCTTATGATAAAAACTAACTCATTGATTCTATTGAGTTAATAAAATATTGAGATTCGTTGGAATAGCGTTTTTTTGATGGAATTACTTTCATTACGTTGGAATTCCATTTTTAGTGGAATACATCATCTCATCTCCTTTAATCTCAGTACATATCATTTTTAATCAACGAGATAGGAGATCCCTCATGAACCAAACACCTTATGGAAAAATCCCAGAAAACGGATTTATTAGGCAAAAACAACTTATGCCGTGTTTGCCTTTTTCTTCTGCGACGCTTTGGAGGCGTATTGCTGCTGGAGAATTCCCTAAACCTATAAAAATTTCTGCGCGTATTACCGCCTGGAGAGTGGAGGAAGTAAAAGAATGGATCTGCAAACAATGCGCCCACTAACCAATACGCAGATCGCCATCCTTCAACCTTTTGGCTCAACTCCACGTCGTTTGAGCTCATTTCTTGCAAGTTCTTTAAACCAGTTTGCAAGGGTAGTTTGGTCTTTAGCGGCTTCCTGGTCTAGTTGTTCTCGAAGTTCTGGATTGATGCGGATTTGGAAGGTTGGTGACTTTCCGCCTGTTTTCGGAGTGCGATCTTTAACCCTTGACATTGTACGTACCTTCTATTTTAATGATTGGCATAAGGTACGTACCTTATACAAACAGATGACCGAAAACAAGCGGCTATGCGAGGTACTCGCAATACCTCACAAAGCCTGACCATAATTAAACCAGAGGGTCTTTATATGGCTGCATCAAAGTCTACTTGGATATTTTGCGCAAGCAACAGTCAGACCGCAGAACACATTCAACTTTTAAGCACTTCCCGTCGCTGCAACGGAGGTCGTTATGCCTGATTATCCTCAGCATGGCGAACGCTGGCAGCATTCGCAGGGCTGGACGGTAACGGTGATGCGCCTTTCCGCTGCGCCCTTCTCCGTTGCGTGTGCTAACCCTGAATTCAGTCACGAGGTGCTCTACCGCTATGACAGTGACGGGCAGGTCACCTCGGCCCCGCTGACGTGGTTTCTGGAGAGCTACACCTACAAAGCGGCATCGCCGCGCAGTGATATGTCTGCTGACGGCGGGCATGACGGGTTCAGCCCGCTTGACCTGCATCCGTCGGTGACGTTCAGCCGCTGGCGGGAGCCGGTGATGCGCCAGCCCGCTGAGCCGGATGACGACCACTACTCAAACTACCTCTGACACGCAGCCAGCTTTAACGGAGTAAACCATGAATATTTCAAACGGGCACAACGGTGCTCAGGGCATCCCCTTGCCTGAATCCGGCGTTTTCAGCGCCTTTGAGTATGGCCTTCCTGCCGACGCCTTCGAAAAGCTCAACCGGGCCATGCACGCCTGCGACCTGCTCCAGCTGCTGCTGTCAGAGCATCCCGGCGATGCGGGTTCGATGGCGGGCCACACCGTGCCCGGCATGGCGGCGGTGATGGAGTACCTGCGCGCCGACCTGACCGACGTCACCCGCTGCTGCGCGCTCATCGGGGAGGCTCACGCATGAAAAAGCCACAGGTTTCCGTTTTTCCGGCGGAGCTGACGACCGCCCTTTACCGCCGCGCCATTGCCGCCGCCTGGCGGGCAAAGCATCTGGCCGACACCGGCAGCGAAATGCGCGGCCCGCACCGCATGACGGTGGAGCGCATCGAGATGGCCATCGCCCTGCATCTGGAGGGCACGATGGTGAACGAGTACGGCGAGGCACAGGGCGCGGCGGCGGCGCTGGCGCTGCTCACCGACATGGTGGAGCCGACGCTCCTGACCGCACCGCCGATGCTTACGGCGCGCGGGTGTGAGGTGATGGCCGGGCTGTACGCCACGCTTCCGGCGGCGTTTGAATCCTTCTGCGACACCGGCGCGTCGCTGTACCGGCATTAAGGGGGCGTTATGACAGTACAGTCAGTATCACACATCACGACGGCTGCGCGCGGCCGCTGGCCGGTGATTTTTCAGCAGTTGGGCATCAGCGTGCCGGACGGCGGCAGGCACGGCCCCTGCCCTGAATGCGGCGGTAAAGACCGCTTCCGCATGGATGACCTTGAGGGGCGCGGAACGTGGATTTGCAGCCAGTGCGGCCGGGGTGACGGGCTTGACCTGGTGAAGCTTGTCAAAGACAAAGGCGTGAAGGCGGCCGCGCAGGCGGTGGCGGAGGTGCTGGATTTGCGCGAGGTGCAGAGCGTGCCGGTTAAGCCTGCCAGAGAAAAAGCCCCGAAACGCGACCTGGCGCCGGTCGTTGACGCGCTGGTGAAGGCCGGCCGCAGCGGCGAAAGCGCCTATCTTGCAGGCAAAGGCTTTGCCGGTTATCCCGCCTGCCTCACCGGCAGCGCTCAGCGCATCAGCGGCACGGCCTTTCCGGCGGGTTCCCTGCTGCTGCCGATGACCACAGCAGACGGCGCGGTGACCGGTGCGCAGCTGATTGCCCCCACGGGGGAGAAAAGCCTGCTGCCGGGCAGCGTCATGAAGGCCGCATTCGTGGCGCTCAGCCCCCTGCCGTCAGAGCCGCCGGTGCAGGCGGTCATCACGGAGGGCTACGCCACGGCGCTGACGGTGAGCCAGCTGACAGCCGGATGCGTGGTGGCGGCCGTCTCGGCGGGCAACCTGCCGAACGTGGCGCAGGCGCTGCGGGCGCGCTGGCCGGAGGTGAAAATCGTCATCGCCGGTGACAACGACTTTCAGGACGGTGGCGAAAACCCCGGCAGGGCGTTCGCGGAAAAGGCGGCCAGAGCGGTCGGCGGCTGGGTGAGCCTGCCGCCGGGCGAAATAAAGGCCGACTGGAACGACTTTCACCGTGAGCACGGCGTGACCCGCGCCCGTGAAGCCTTCCGTAACGGTCTGGTGCTGTGCGGTGAGGGCCGCACGCAGCTGCCGCACGGGTTCCGGCTGACGCAGGAGTATCTCTGGTACGAAAAGCAGGTGCAGCGCAACGGCGAAACCGAAATCCAGAACGTGAAAATCTGCAACCCGCTGCGCGTCACGGCCATCACCTGCGACGCCGACGGCGGCAACTTCGGCCGCCTGCTGGAGTGGGAGGACACCTGGGGCGAGCGCAGGCGCTGGGCGATGCCGATGGAGATGCTGAGCGGCAGCGGTGAGGAGCTGCGCCGCGTGCTGCTGGTCAACGGCCTGTCGTACATCAGCACCACCGGCGAGGCCCGCGCGCGCCTGATGGAGTACATCTCGCTGTGCAAGCCGGAGCGCCGCGTGACCTGCGTGAGCCGCACCGGCTGGCACGGGCAGGTTTACGTGCTCCAGGACGAGGTGAGCGGCGACGGCGCGGACGGCGTCATTCTCCAGACCACCTCCGTGCAGGGCCGCGACTTCCGCGTGTCCGGCACCGTGGAGGAGTGGCGCGAGCACGTGGCGCGCTTCTGCACCGGCAATTCCCGCGTGGCGTTTGCGGTCAGCCTGGCCTTTGCCGCCCCGCTGCTGCGGCTGGTCGGGATGGACGGCGGGGGGTATCACCTCAAGGGCGAATCCACGGACGGCAAGACCACCACCATGAAGGCGGCCACCTCGGTGTGCGGCGGGCCGGACTACTGGCAGACGTGGCGCGCCACCGGCAACGCGCTGGAGGGCTGCGCCAGCCGCCGCAACGACGCCGCCATGATGCTCGACGAAATCCGCGAAGTGGACGGCCGCGAGGCGGGCAACATCGCCTACATGCTGGCAAACGGCCAGGGCAAGGGCCGCGCCGGAACGGACGGGGAGCTGCGCACCCGGAAACAGTGGCGGCTGCTGTTTTTCTCCACCGGCGAGCTGTCGCTGACCGAGCACGCCGCAAAGGCGGGTGAACGCACGTTTGCCGGGATGGAAGTGAGGATGATCCAGATACCCAGCGACTCCGGGAAGTTTGGCGTGTTCGAGGAACTGCACGGCTTCGACAGCGGAAAGGCGCTGGCCGAACATCTGGAGTGGGCGACGTCCAGCTACTACGGCGCGCCGTTCCGCGAGTGGCTCAGGGCGCTCACCGCCGACCTCAGCGGGCTGACGGCGCAGGCAAAGGCGCTGATGAAGGAGTACACCGCCGCCCTGACGCCACAGGATGCGGGCAATCAGGTGGGCCGCGCGGTCAACCGCTTTGCCCTGGTGGCGATGGCGGGCGAGCTGGCAACCCGGCTCGGCATCACAGGCTGGCAGGAGGGGGAAGCGCTGCGCGCAACCCGCGTGTGCCTGAATGCCTGGCTGAAAGACCGAGGCCACACGGCCAACCAGGAAGACATCGCGGCACTGGAGCAGGTGCGCAGCTTCTTCACGGCCAATCAGTACAGCCGCTTTGCCGACTGGTACGACGAGCGCAACCGCCCCGGCAACATGGTGGGCTGGCGCAGGGTGGAAAAAGGCAACACCGCGCAGGGCACCGAGGCGGCCACGACGTTTTACGTCATGCCGTCCGGGTGGAAGGAAATCTGCAGGGGGTTTGACCCGCGCAAGGTGGCGCGACTGTGCGCCGACCGGGGCTACCTGATGGCCTCCGCCGACGGCAAGCTGCAGACCAGTATCCGCCCGCCAGAGATGAACGTGCGCAGGCTGTACGTCTTCAACAGCGAGGTGCCGGGCTGATGCAGATGCCTTTACGTGAGTCTTATTTTTAAAGGGTAACAGGTGTAACGGGTGTAACAGCCGCATGCAGTAAGGCGTGAGCCTGTTACACCTCTTTCTCATGTGAGGTGTAACAGGTGTAACGCACCCGCCTGCGCTGTTACACCGTGTTACCCGTCGTGTTACACCGGAAGAATAAGAAAAAGTTCTTTTAATTCATCGCTGTAACACCTGTTACCCGTGTTACACCGAAAACAGAAGGTAAGTCAGCCAGCCGCCCTTTTCTGGCAGGCGTTGTGTCAGGCACGGCACACGGCCCGCACATGGCTCACCTGTGCCAGCCCCGGCACAATTGACTAACTGAAAACGACCACACAGGAAAACGAAATGGCCCTGAAATGTCCCGAATGCGGTCAGGTGGCCCACACCCGCACCAGCGCCTACGAGGCACCGTCCGTCAAGCGCACCTGGTATCAGTGCCAGAACCTCGACTGCTCCTGCACGTTCACTGCGCTGGAGAGCGTCGAGAAAATCATCATGAAGCCCAACAGGCCCGTGACGGCAGAGCCGGAGCCGGAAAATGATGCGCCGGTGCGCCAGCCGCAGACGCTGGGCCGCTACGGCTCCGCCTGCACCCGTAAAGACCGCCACGCACAGCCCTGACAGAGAGGAAAAGACATGACACAGAAGCAGATGACCGACGAAGAGATTAAGGCAACCGGCCAGTATGTGGGCCAGCTTGTGGCACGAAGTCAGAAGCCGCTTAAGGATGCGGGCTGGCTCATGAAGCTGCCCGAAGCTGAGTTAGCAGAACAGAGCGCCGCGCTGGCGAAAAGCCTTCCGGCTGGCTGGCTGCCGCGCATTCAGGAACTCCAGAAAAAAATGATGGAATGGCTGGAGGCCAGAAAGGCCGAAGCCGCCGCCAGGGAGAGCGTTGAGGCGCTGCGCCAGAGCCAGGCACAGACGGAGCAGGCAGGCCAGGACAACCGGGCGCGCTTTCGTGAGCTGCTGGAGCAGAACGGCGGCACCGTCACGCCGGAGATGAAGGCGCTGCGTGCGGAGTACCTGGAGCAGCAGGAAACGGCGACCGAGCTGGCCGGACTGATTACCCAGAGGGAAAAGCAGCTGCCGGGGCTGGCGGAGGTGACCGGGCAAAAGGCTCACGCTTACATCACCTGCCATGAGCGCATCATGGACGAGCGCATCGATGCGCTCATTGATGAATTCTTTCTCTTCCACGCCATTGAACTGACCAGCCTGCTGAGAATGAAGTACAGCCAGTTTGAACGCGATGGCTCACCCCATGCGCCGGGTGTACTTGAAGGGGCAAACGATGCAGACACGCTCTACCGTGGATATATTATGAATCTGATGCTGCGCTGGACAAATACAAAGCTGCAGCTGATGTTCCGTGATGATGTTATCAGCCTTGCAGGCCCGTACCCCTTCCGGGGAGCCTGGCAGGACCGGCGCAAGCGTCAACGGTTCCCCGGCCAGAAATAACACCCCTCAGCCCGGCACCTGCCGGGCTTTTTTACGTCTGCTGCGTGAGTGCATGTCTATGCTGCATGAAAACGCATGAGTCTCAGGCACCCAAAAGCGGCAGCAAAGGCCAGCAGCGGCGCGGCCCGGAGCCACTCCTGCAGGTGCATGAAAACCGCTACATGAAGTGCGCAGGCGTGGCGGGGCTACGAGCGCGCGCAGAGGTATAAACTCAAGAAGGCCAAAAATCATCAGAAGTCAGCGCACAAAACCATTGCCTATAAAATCCACATCTAAAACTAAAAAAAAAGAATAATCCTAATGAACGCTGATAGCGCAACTTCACACCAAAAAGTTTGTTTTTTGGACATTAATGGTATATAGCATTAATAGATACTAATTGGCGAAGGAATGGCAATGGACATCAAAAGCTTATCATTCTTAGGGGGAGATAAAGAAGATACCTCTACAGGAAGCATTGAGGATTCATCTGAACTGGTCATCGGTTTAGTAGGGGCAGTAGGAACAAATCTTGATTTGTTAAAGATATCTATTACTGAAATGCTCAAAGCATATAGCTACGATGTCAAGGTTATAAGAATATCCAAAGACATCATTAGCGATCTTTGCACAATTTCAGATACCGATGATAATTATAAGAAAGCAAATGAATTAATGACAGCGGGCAATATATTGCGTGAAAAAACCAAAAACAACGCAATCCTTTCCATGGCTGTATCAGCTGAGATTAGTAGTGCTCGACCTAAAGATGTGAATAATATACCCACTCCTAACCCTCGCACAGCCTATATAATACACTCATTAAAACATCCAGATGAAGTAAATCTTTTACGTGAAGTGTACACAAATGGTTTTTACTTAATTGGTGTATATGCCAATGAAGAACGTAGAATAAAATATTTAGTTGATCATCGCTACATGGCAGAAGATGAGGCTAGAAAGTTAATATCTCGCGACGCCGACGAAGATGAGAAATGGGGCCAACACACCCGTGACACATATGAACTATCAGACTTTTTTGTAAACTTTGATAATAACTATGATAGAACAACCAATCACTTATGGCGGTTCTTTGATCTTATATTTGGAAAACCAAATATAAGCCCCACATTTGATGAATATGCTATGTCTATGGCTTACTCAGCTTCGTTGAGATCCTCAGACCTATCGCGACAAGTAGGTGCCGTATTAACAAAAAATAAAATGATTCTGACAACTGGTGCGAATGATATTCCCACATTTGGTGGAGGGTTATATTGGCCCGAAGAAAAAAATGATAATATAGAGGATGTGGATGGTGGAAAAGACTATACTTTAGGATTTGATTCAAATGCTCGAGAAAAACAAAATATAATAAATGATGTTCTGAATAAAACTAGGGACAACATAAATGAATGTGAAGATGAACAGCTAAAAGAGCAGCGGGAAAAAATTATAGAAATAGTTACTAATTCTTTAAAGAAAAGCAGAATAAAAGATATAACAGAATATGGTAGAGTTGTCCATGCGGAAATGGAAGCCATATTATCATGTGCAAGAAGTGAGATTAACACCAGCAGATCGAGCATCTATTGCACAACATTCCCTTGCCATAACTGCGCTAAGCATATTGTAGCGAGCGGTATTGAAAGAGTAATCTATATTGAACCCTATCCCAAAAGTAAAGCGTTTGATTTTCACACTGACTCAATTACTTCTTCAGAAAAAATAAACAATAATAACAACAAAGTAATATTCGAGCCTTTCGTAGGAGTAGGCCCTAGATGTTTTATGAATTTATTTTCAATGACACTTGGAATAGGTTATAAAATTAAAAGAAAAGACCCCGATGGAAATGTAGTGAAATGGGAAAGAAGAAATGGTAGACTCCGAGTTCCAATGCTACCATCTTCTTATATTGACAAAGAGTTGAAAACTGCAGATACATTAAATGTCATGATGTCTCAGTTTGGAGGGCTAAACATATGAGTCAAAACAACACTACTGGATTACTCAAATACTTAAACGAAGCTAGCCAGATAGTTTCAGGATGGCCTGAGTGGAAAAAAAACGGTTCTGATGCCGCACGTTTACATATTGATGATAAAACCCCTAACCATAAACATGGTATCGTTATAGAAAGAAAAAGAAAATAAGCTAATGAAGGAAAGCTTCTTAAATAAGCTTTCCTTATGTATTAGAATGGAGCAGATATATTTACATCTATATAATCTAAATTACTAACTTTAAAGTTAGCATAGTATTTTCCATGCTTTTTAGACTTAACCACTTGAGGTTTTCCATAAATAAAAACATACGCCTTTGGCCTTGGCAAACCTACGATTTTCCTTATCCTGCTAATTACTAAGTTTTTTATTTCATATTTTTCAATAAGGTCATCATAAATAAAGAAAGAAGTGATCAAATCTTCTCCATTGTCATTTTTTAAAGAGTTTATAAACTTAACTCTATAGCCAATTTCATATTTATCTATGTATGCCCAGCCATGATAAACCAACTCATAGGAAGGAAGAGAGGATATTTTCTGCTTAGCTATTAGCTTTAAAAAACCTTTAAAAGAAACATCCTTTCCTTTTATATTTATGAATCTATGACCAATGGTCCCATCCTTAGAATATCTAATGTATCTGCTAACAATCATTCGTACAGAGTAGATATTCCCAATGAATCCAGTTTTCCTTAATTCAGCAGACTTAACAACTTTTCTTGCTCTTACTCGTTTTTGTTTTTCAGCAAGATTTACACTTTTATTTTTAGTATCCAAGTCATAATAAGATTCAGGCCTTGCTAATATAAACTTATCTACTGTTGCTGAACTGATAGGATTTCTTTCTTTTTGCTGAGTAGCTAAAGGTTCTTGTATAAATGAAACGTTTTTTTGATTAAAAATCTCACAATCTTGGCTATGTGCGCCATAAATTCTAAAATGAGGTACCACCTTCATGTTTTGCGACTCAACGTATAAATTTGCACACGTAACTTGAGCTAAACAATCGGTACCGGGGCAAACAAAAGCTTTATTATCCCTAATAACACCTGACCAATACAAATCATAGGCTTTATCAGGATCTATAAAATCCTCAACTTCAATTGAATAGGCTATGTCTAAAGGCATCCGTCCCTCCAGAAGAGATAACTAATATTTTTAATTTCTTGGTGTACGTAAATCATACTATCAATTAGATGAGTTTAACAATCTTCATAATGCAAGATCACACAAATTTAAATTGAGGAGGAGTTAACAAAATGTACCAATTACTGTACCAAAAAAAACGAACAAACTAAAAAAAACATAAAAATCAGTTAAATATAAGAATTTCACCACTCAGATCCAGAATATCGAGTAATAGCTAATTTCGCTTTATAGCGTTTACTACGCCACCTCATCATTATTAAGTCCGTGTAATAGCGGACTTTTCTCATTGCTGCTCAGCAAATTTAGGCGCGTAAAAAAGGCTCAACAACCTGCTGTAAGCGCACTGGGCGCCCGTTTTACTGATGCTTTCTGGTCAGACAGATAAAATCTGTAACCCTTTAGTGTTAACTTATCATTTTCGGTGCTCCCTTTTTTAACGGAACATGGAATTGATTTTTATCGTCAGTATTATGCAGCCCTCTCGGCAAGGCCTCCTTATTTCTTAAGTAAACCGTCCTCACCGAAGAACCTTCGCTAACCGAATAGTGAGATGTGATAAGCAGGCCGGAAACTAAAACGCGAAGAAGCCCAGACGCACAACAATCCAAGTACGGATAATGAACATGTTTTCATCTGGGTGATACATGACCTGTATGCCGCATTTCAGCCTACCTGCACCCCAATTTTCATACGCATTATTGAAACGGGTTGTTTTGTGATTGACCGCCCAGTATTCAGGCGGATTTGTTAAAAAAGAGAAAATCTTACTAAGAAAACAAATGCCCATAAGGTGTTGAACTATAATCCACTAAGCTTCTTCCAGAAATCGGCATTAATAAGAGTCTGTAAGTGCTAAATCACTCACACTATCGTATAAAATAATTTTTAAAAAATAAAAAAGCACGATCGACTAAAGTTTTATTATTTGGTGCCGTTCTTTGTTTATGAAAATCAACACAGAGTGTGAAGCCATGAAAAAACTAACTTATGTATTTGTCTTAATGGCATTATCATCCTCGTCATTTGCAACTGGCGGCCAAATCACTTTTCGTGGTGCTATTGTGGAGACCGGATGTGATACCCTGATTGTTCATTCTCAGATTAAGCAAAGCTGCACAAGGGGAGGTAAAACCGAAGCTGCCACCCTAGGGTTGAATGACAGCCAGCAATCTTTGCCATTCAAGCTGGGCACGATGCAGTTAAAAAAAGTCGGTAATTACCGCATGATGACTGTAAATTACTACTAGCGCTCCTTTTTTGTACAGCATGTTCTTTCAGGCTATGATGTGACGTACAGGGACAGACGTGTATAGCCTGTGAAGACGCATGTCCTCACTCTCTCCTCTTATGATCTGCCGAAATCACTTATCGCACGGATCATGTCGCTTTTCATCACATCCCGGCGCATACTCGTCCTTAGCCAATTTTTAGAATTTTGCCACTCTGAATGTAAGTTTTTCGAAAAGATTTTAGCTTGTGAGTACAGAACTGTCTTAATTTCCCTACGCTTCCCTTAACGTTCTGGCTTTACAAGATTATAGCTAACATATTGTTTTTAAATCATTAAAAAACAAAACACCACCCTGTTTTGTTCGTTCAGTAAGCCATTCCATCGATCGTGTTACTCCACAGGATGACGAAAGCTCACTGTGACAGAGGGCACTTTTTGATAAAGTGCTGGTCGTAGTTAGTACAGCCGTACCGCTTGGGAACTTAAGGAATGGGTCTTTTTGCGTTACATCCATCAATCCTTTAAGGTCAATGATGAAAAACACCAGGCAGTTCAGCAGCACACTTTTACACCCGCGTTATTGGTTTACATGGTTCGGTCTAGGCATTCTCTGGCTTCTGGTTCAACTCCCTTATCCTGTTCTGATGAGATTGGGTGCAGGTGCCGGTAAACTTTCCCGTCATTTCCTTCAGCGCCGAGAGCGTATAACCCGTCGTAATATTGAACTCTGCTTTCCTTTTATCAGTGACGAAGAAAAAGAAAGCATGATCGCGGGTAATTTTGCCTCTCTCGGTATGGCACTGGTTGAAACGGGTATTGCCTGGTTCTGGCCTGACCATGCGGTTAAACGTTTATTCAACGTCTCTGGCCTTGCAAACCTCTATTCAGCTCAAAATGAAGGCCGTGGCGTGATGTTAATCGGCATCCATTTTATGTCCTTAGAGCTGGGTGGCCGCATCAGCGGGTTGTGTCAGCCGATGATGGCTATGTACCGTCCGCATAACAACCGCGCGATGGAATACGTACAAACCAAAGGCCGGATGCGTTCCAACAAGGCGATGATTGACCGTCGCGATCTGCGCGGCATGGTGCAGGCACTTAAGCAGGGCGAATCCGTCTGGTTTGCGCCGGACCAGGATTACGGCCCTAAAGGCAGTACATTTGCGCCTCTGTTTGCCGTTGAGAAAGCAGCGACAACGAACGGTACCTACGTTTTATCTCGCCTGGCCAAGCCGGCTATGGTGCCAATCATGCTGATTCGTAATCCCGGCAACGATGGCTATAAACTGATTATTGAGCCGATTCTGGAAAACTATCCTCACAAAGATGAATCAGCCGCTGCTGCTTACATGAATAAGGTGATCGAAAGCCAGATTATGCGCGCGCCGGAGCAGTACCTCTGGCTACATCGCCGGTTTAAAACGCGCCCACCGGGTGAAGCGTCTCTTTACGTATAAAGACAAAGCAGGCTCTTGCCTGCTTTACTTTTTCAGGCGGGATTTGTTTTACCGTTACGGCAAACAAGGCAGGTTCAGCCTCGCCTTTCCCTGCGTTCTTTAATCACTGCCTAAGGCGAATTTGCCAGTACAGCGGTTGAGTCATTCTTACGCTCCGGTTTTTTATGTTCAGAATGTTTAAGTATTTACCCCTCACGCGCGTAACAAACGTGTTTATGCTTTGCTGCTGCTTAAGCATTTTAAAGCGGAAAAATCCTGGCTCACGCTTTCACAGCGTGCCTATGTACAGTGTTTAAAAGCCTTTTTTATTCCAGACTCTTTTATGCTGGATAGTCACACCGAATTCTGGCACAAATAAATATGTAGATTTTATCTGTCAGTCAAAAAACATCATGCAGTTACTCAATATTAACGCCTATCTCAAATCGCATATCAGATTTTCCTTATGATGTTATTTCTAATAAAAAGCGCTATAAATCACCTACACACAGCAATACTTATATAACGAAATAACAAAGGCGTTCAGTAATGTTCATTATGGCATCATGAATGTTATAATTATGAATGACGTCTGGATAATTAAAACAACAACAGGGATTCAGCATCACCAGGGGAAATATGCGCGCTATAGATCCGTTCGCGACAGCATCAGCTTGACCGTTAATATAACCTGTATAAACAGACCAAACGCTAAGCCAGGATTTCACCTCCGCTTACCACTATAATTATTTACACGATGGAAAAAACCATGG
>Ga0308159_1003807_pt1 | contig 14582 bp, 9 predicted proteins | sample PhyCR1_FD_201040 | JGI IMG/M metagenome (GOLD analysis project Ga0308159, IMG submission 201040) | Phyllosphere microbial communities from UC Gill Tract Community Farm, Albany, California, United States - DLSLC.R1 | ecosystem: Host-associated > Plants > Phyllosphere > Unclassified | place: USA... | reverse complement strand
CGTGTGAAAGTAGGTCATCGCCAGGCTCTCCCATACAACACCCCAGCTCTACCTTAGAGCTGGGGTGTTTGCCTTTGCGCGGCCCATCCGCTTCTTTCGTACCAGCTTCACCCCAAAGCAAAAAGCCTCCGAACGGAGGCTTTTTCGGTCACCCCAGCGGGCTTATTAGTTACGTGCCAAGAATTTCTCGACTAGGCGAACCCAATATGTCGCGCCCAGCGGCAGCAACTCGTCATTGAAGTCGTAGCTTGGATTGTGCAGCATACACGGGCCCAGACCGTGGCCTTGCTCGCGGTGGTCGCCGTCGCCGTTGCCAATGAAGGCGAAGCAGCCAGGCTTCTCGATCAGCATGAACGAGAAATCTTCGGCGCCCATGGTCGGATCGATATTGGCTTCCACGTTATCTGCGCCCACCAGCTCTCGCATCACAGCCGCCGCAAACTGCGTTTCATTTTCCGTGTTCACAGTCGGGGGGTAGTTGCGGTGGAAGACGAAGTCGATCGTGCAATCGTATGCGGCGGCGATGCCCCTAGAGACTTCTTCCATGCGGCGCTCGATCAAGTCGAGGACTTCGGTGGAGAAGGTGCGTACCGTGCCGCCTATCCAAGCTTCGTTCGGAATGATGTTGGTCGCGTCACCGGCATGGAACTGTGTGACGGAGAGGACTGCGGTGTCGATCGGGCGCTTGTTGCGCGTGATGATGCCTTGCAGTGCCGATACCACCTGAGCCCCGACAAACACCGGATCGTTGCCGTTGTGCGGTAGCGCGGCGTGCGCGCCCTTTCCCTTGATCGTGATGCGGAACTCGTTGCTCGATGCCATTAGCGCGCCGGCGCGTGTGCCGAATGCGCCGACCGGCACGCCCGGCCAGTTGTGCAAGCCAAAGACGGCGTCGCACGGGAAGCGATCGAACAGGCCGTCCTTGATCATCTCGCGTGCGCCGCCGCCGCCTTCTTCGGCGGGTTGGAAGATCAGGTTTGCGGTGCCGCTGAAATTGCGGTGCTTGGACAGGTAATGTGCAGCGCCGAGCAGCATTGCCGTGTGGCCGTCGTGGCCGCACGCGTGCATCTTGCCGTCGTGTTTGGAGCGATGCTCGAACTGGTTGGCCTCGGCGAGCGGTAGTGCGTCCATATCGGCGCGCAGGCCGATGCTCTTGCCCTCACCGTTGCGGATAACGCCGACCAGGCCGGTCTTGCCCAGGCCCCGGTGCACTTCGATGCCCCATTCGGCGAGCTTCGCGGCGACCAGATCGGAAGTGCGCTGCTCTTCGAAGCAGAGTTCGGGGTGCGCGTGGATGTCGCGTCGCAGCGCTTGGATCTCGGGCTGCGCGGCTTGGATTTCTGGGATCAGCTTCATGAGATGCTCGTGTTCTGGCTGAAAGTTCGGAATCACATTCGATCATACGCCGAAGGGCGATTTCCGACCGGCCATCAGCCAATTGCTTGATCTGTCCATGCAGTTTCGTATGGATTCTTCACGCGATGGCTTGTGCGCTCTCGCTTACAGTCAAAGCCGAGCGGCTGAAACGCCTACACTGGAGGTCCGCTAATTAACGGCGCGCCGCCGATATCCCCCCGCCCGCCGCAGTTCTCGAGCGCTACGTGAACGACCCGAACCCCATCATGTCTGCCGACGCCATCGCTGCCGCACCGCACCCTTCCGACGAAGTTCTGCAATTGATTCGCACCCTGGTGGCGTTCGATACGGTCAGCCGCAACTCCAATCTTGGCCTGATCGAGTGGGTGCGCGATCGCCTGCAAGCCCAGGGGGCGGACTGCAGACTCACGTATGACGCAACGGGCGGCAAGGCGAACCTGTTTGCAACGCTATCACCAGGCAGCAAGCCAGGGCTGGTGCTGTCTGGGCATACCGATGTGGTGCCCGTCGATGGCCAGTCGTGGGAGACGAACCCATTCGATGCTCAGATCCGCGATGGCCGCCTGTACGGGCGCGGCACGGCCGACATGAAGAGCTTCATTGCCGTGGCGCTCGCGAATGTGCCCGCGTTCATGGCGGTGGAGGGCGATGCCAGCTTTCATCTCTCGCTGTCGTACGACGAGGAGATCGGCTGCGTGGGCGTGCGCAGCCTGCTGCGTGATCTGGAGGCCAGCGGCATTCAGCCTGCGGGGTGCATCGTCGGCGAACCCACGTCGATGCGCGCCATCATTGCGCACAAGGGCAAGCGCGAATATCGATGCTGCGTGCGCGGCAAGGAAGCGCATTCCGCGTTGACGCCGCAGGGCGTGAATGCCATCGAGTTTGCGGCGCTGCTGATTGCGCATATTCGCTCGCTAGCCGCGCGTCTGGCGGCGGAAGAGGCACGCGATGTCGCCTTTGTCGTGCCGCACACCACCTTGAACACGGGCACGATCAAGGGCGGCATTGCCACCAACGTGGTGCCGCGCGATTGCGAATTTACCTTCGATTTCCGCTATCTCCCGGGTACCGATCCTGATTGGCTTTTCGGCGAGGTCGAGCGCTATGCGCAACAGACGTTGCTGCCGCAGATGCGCGAGATTTCTGCCGATGCTGACATCAGCTTCGCCATGAAGGCGAACACGCCGGGCCTGTCGATTGCGCCGTCGCACGAGCTGGTGACGCTGGCGCAAGCGTTGGCTGATAGCCGGGGCACGGTCGGCAAGGTCGACTATGGGACAGAAGCCGGACTGTTCTCGCGCGCGGGCATCCCGACTGTGGTGTGCGGTCCGGGCAATATCGAGCAGGCGCACAAGCCTAACGAGTACATCGAACTCGCGCAGATTGCGCAGTGCGAGGCGTTCATGCGGCGGCTCGCGCAGCGGCAGACACAGCCGGCTTGAGCGAAAAAAAACCGGGCATGTGGCCCGGCTTTTTGCTTATGGACGATGCGCGTTCAGCGAATCACTTGACCGTTCGAGTTGATGATCGTCATCTCAACAAACTTGGAGCCCACGTGGTTGGAGGGCGAGAAGTTCACGTTGAAGCCGCCCACGTCGTAGTTGCCCATCGACTCCAGCGCACCGATGAACTTCTCGCGAGTCAGGTCGCGGCCAGCACGCTTGAGACCTTCAACAAAGACGCGCGCCGCGACATAGCCCTCGATGCTTCCGTAGTCGAAATCGGTAATGCCGTCGGATTTAAGCAGCTTCTGGTAGTCGCGCACCACGGGCGATGCACCGCTATACGGATACGGCATCACCTGCGAGATGATCACGCCGCCGCCGGCCTTGCCCAGCGTATTGGCCAGCGCCTTGGTGCCGACGAACGATACGTTGTAGAACTGACCAGCGTAGCCCTGTTCCTGCGCCCCTTTTACCAACGCCGCCACCGTTTGGTAAGCGCTGATGACGACGATGGCGTCCGGCTTTTGTGCAAGCACGGTGCCGATTGCACCCTTCACGTCGGTGGTGTTGCGCGTCACGCTGGCCTGTGCCGCCAGCGACACACCCTGGTTGGCGGGAAGCTTAAGCGCGCGTTGCACACCGTCCAGGCCGGCCTTGCCGTAGGCATCGTCGTTATAGACCACGGCAATGCGCTTCAGCCCCGTAGTGTGGATCTGCTGGACGATGGCGGCGGTTTCATCGTTGTAGCTGGCGCGCACGTGGAACACATTGCGTGCGAAGGGCTCGCGCAGCGCCGAGGCGCCGGAGTAGGGCGCAAAGAACGGCACGCCGGCCGGGTTGGCGATCTTCAGCGCTGCCAGGCTCGTAGGCGTGCCGACATAGCCGAACAGGGCGAAGACCTTGGTGTCTTCGATCAGCGTCTTGGTGTTGCGGGCAGCCGCATCGGGTTCGTAGAAATCGTCGAGCACCTTCAGCTCGATCTTGCGTCCGTTGACGCCGCCTGCCGCGTTGACGGCATTGAAGTAAAGCTGAGCGCCGCGGTTCATCTGCTGACCGAGTTGCGCCGCCGGCCCGCTCATCGGCGCCGATTGGCCGACGATGATCGCGTCGTTGCTCACGCCCGTCTCGGCGCTCGCGCCGCTTGACGCCATGCCGATGATGCCCGCTGCGAACATGGCCATCAGTTCGGTGATTCTGCGAGATTGCATTGCTCTCCCCCGAGAGTTGATTTGCCCGGCATCATAGCTAAACGGGCTGGGGAGGCAAACAGAATCGGGCGGCCAGCGTCGCTTTTGAGCGTTTTTGAGACAAAGAAGCCGCACGATGTGCACGGCTTCCTTCACACGGGGCGCCGTTTCAGGCGGCTTCAGTCACCCGGCGCTTCATCATTGCAAGCAACACGGCGGTAACAACGGTGCCGGCCACCAGCGCCACCACATAGCCCCCCAGGTGCGTCACCGCGTTCGGGATCGGCAGCACGAATGCCCCGCCGTGCGGCACGCGCAGTTCCACCCCGAACAGCATCGATAGGGCGCCCGCGCAGGCGGAGCCCACCACAAGCGCGGGAATGACGCGGAATGGGTCCCGGGCCGCATACGGGATCGCCCCCTCGCTGATGAAGGCGAGGCCGAGCACGGCGGTGGCCCTTGCCGCCTGGCGTTCGTCTCGGGTGAACCGCGAGGGGAACAGCCATGCCGCCAGAGCGATGCCCAGCGGTGGCGTCATACCTGCCGCCATGGTGGCCGCCATCGGCGTGTAGACCTGTGCGCCGATCAGCCCCGTGCTGAAGGCATACGCGGCCTTGTTGATGGGGCCGCCCATGTCAAAGGCCATCATGCCGCCCAGAAGTGCGCCCAGCGGTACGGCGTTGGCGCCTTGCATGCCCCGCAGCCAGCTCGTGAGGGAGGCGAGGAGCGCGGCGACTGGCGCACCGACCACATACAGCATCACCAGGCCCGTCAGCAGGCAGCCGAGCACCGGCAGAATCAGCACCGGTTTCAGCCCTTCCAGATTGCGCGGCAACTTCAGCCAACGGTTGAGTGCCTCGGTGCCATAGCCGGCGACGAACCCGGCCACGATGCCGCCAAGAAACCCGGCCCCGAGGCTGGCGGCCAGCATGCCGCCGACCATCCCGGGGGCAATACCCGGCCGGCTGGCGATCGAATAGGCGATGTATCCGGCAAGCACAGGCACCATCAAGGCAAACGCCGATTTGGCACCGATCTGGAACAGCGCGCCGCCCAGCGTGTGGCTGGCCGAAGGGTCCGTCACGTAGATGCCGCCCAGGGCAAACGCTAGCGCGATCAGAATGCCCCCCGCCACCACGAAGGGCAGCATGAACGACACGCCGGTCATCAGGTGCTTGTAAGGGCCGGTGCGCTGCTGTTCGGCAGCGGCGGCAGCGGTGCCTCCTGATTGCGCTGTTCCGCTGCCTTCCACGGACGCCTCTTCCAAGGCGCGGCGGATCAGCGCTTGCCCATCGTGAATGGCGGCCTTCGTGCCGGCGCGGAAGACGCGCTTGCCGGCAAAGCGTGACAGGTCTACCTGCGTGTCGGCGGCGATCAGCACGAGATCCGCACTCGCGATGGCATCGGCCGACAACGTGTTCTGTGCGCCCACCGAGCCCTGCGTTTCTACGTGGATCGTGTGACCAAGCGCGCCGGCCGCCTGCGTGAGCGCCTCGGCGGCCATGAAGGTATGGGCGATTCCGGTCGGGCACGATGTGATGGCGACGATGCGTTGAGCTTGCACGCCGGCTTTCTGTGCGGGCGGGGCGTTGTGCATCATGCGCGCCAGCACGGCCCGGGCATCGGCCAGCACTTCGTCCAGCGTGACTTCAAGCATGCGCGGATTGGCGTGGCGAGCCGCCTCATTGGGCGAGAGACCAGCCCAGACGACGGCCTCGGCGGTGGTGAGCGCCGCCGTGTCGACGACCGAGGCGGCGTCCGGGCCGCGCACGTCCACGTCGAGCTTGTAGCCCGATTCGCGCGCCGCATGGCGCAGTGCCGCACCGGCGAGCATCGCGCGGGTGGTGCGGCCATCCGCACCGAGAATTGCCAGCAGGTTTGCCATGATCGGCTCCTTGAATGCGTTGAGCGTGTGGCGATGCGATGTACGCGGCGTCAGGCCACGCGCTGCATCTGGACGGCGGCCGCGCGTTCGCGTACCTGCCCCGGGGCCGGGAGGTGCGGGCCCAGGCGTTGCAACTTGCATGCGGCAAAGGCCACCGAAAGGCGCACGGTCTCTTCCATGCCAGCACCGGCATGCCAACTGGCCAGCACGCCGGCGACCATGGCGTCACCCGCGCCGACGGTACTGGCGGCGCGTACCGGCGGCAGGCCTGCTTGCCACGTGCCTTCCTCTGTGACGAACAGCGCGCCGTCCTCGCCCAGTGAAACGATGACCTGCGCCACGCCAAGCGCATGGATGGCGCGCGCCACGTCCACCGTTTCAGCCAGCGTGGGCAGCGCTGTGCCTGCCCACAGTTCCAGTTCGTGCCGGTTGGGCTTGATGGCCGTCGGCAGCGCCTCGCGCGGCGCGGCCAGCACCTGCGCCAGCGGGGCGCCGCTCGTATCGAGCAAGGTGGGGACACCGCGGCGGTTCAGCCGCGCCAGCAATCTCAGGTAGCTATCGGGCTGCAAGCCCCCGGCCAGGCTGCCGCACAGCGCCGCGCCCGCAATGTCGGCGAATGCGTCGATGCGGTCGCACAGCGCGTCGAACTCGGCGGACGTGGCGTCGATGCCTGGCAGATTGATGTCGGTGGTCTGCCCGTCTGCCTGGTCGCTGATCTTGATGTTGGTGCGATTGGTGCCGGGCACGCGGCAGAAGCCATCAAGCACGCCCTTGCGCGCAAACAGCGCTTCGAACAGCTCGGCATTGGCGTCCCCGAGGAGGCCCGTGGCGATCACCGGCACCCGCCAATCGGCCAGACAGGCTGCGACGTTGACACCTTTGCCGCCGGCCTGTTGCGTGACGCTGCGGCCGATGTTGACGCGGCCGCGTTCAAGGCGCTCCAGACCGATGGTCATGTCGATGGCCGGGTTGAGCGTGACGGTGACGATGCGCGGCTGCTTGCTCATGCGGCCATCTCCTTACCACCGGCTTGCATCGGCAACGTGGTCTCCAGGGCACGCACCTCCTGGGCGGACGCACACGCCAACGCCCGTTCGGCGAGCTGCGACAGCGCGCGGATGTGCGCCTCACGCAGCCGCGCCTTGACCGGGGCAATATCGCGCGGGCTCATCGACAGTTCATGCACGCCAAGACCGGTGAGCAGCAGCGCGCCGAACGGGTCTCCCGCCAAGCCGCCACATACGCCCACCCAGCGCCCGTGGTGTGCGGCGCCTTGCACGGTCTGCTGAATCAGGCGCAGCACCGTCGGGTGCAGGCTGTCGGCCTCGGCCGCCAAGTCAGGATGCTGGCGATCGATCGCCAGCGTGTATTGCGTGAGGTCGTTTGTTCCGATGGAGAAGAAGTCGACATGCTCGGCCAGTCGATCGGCCAGCAGCGCGGCGGCTGGTACCTCCACCATGATGCCCAGCGGCACCACCGGCGCGTCGAGTTCAGCGCGGATACGCTCGCATGCGGCCCGCAGTGACGTCACTTCTTCCAATGAGGTGATCATCGGAAACATGATCGACAACGCAGTCGCCTCTCCAGCATCGCGGGCGGCACGGTACAGCGCTCGCAGTTGCGGCTCCATGAGGTCGGGCCGGCGCAACAGCAGGCGCGCACCGCGCACACCGAGGAACGGGTTGTCTTCCGTCGGCAGGTTCAGATGCGGGACCTGCTTGTCGCCGCCGATGTCCAGCGTGCGCACGATCAGCGGGCGACCGCCGAGGGCGTTGAGCATATCGGCGTAGACGGCGTATTGCGTGTCTTCGTCGGGCGCGTGATCGCGTTCGAGGAACAGGAATTCGGTGCGCATCAGGCCAACGCCTTCCGCGCCGAGCGTGATGGCTTCGACCGCCTGCGCGGGCAGGTTGACGTTGGCGGCGATCTCGACCGTGTGGCCGTCACGTGTGCGGCCGGGCAAGCCGCGCTCTGCCTGCTCACGCTGCACACGGGCGGCGTCTTCCTGCAGCCAGGCGCGGGCGCTGGCGATGCTGGCGGCATCGGGATCCAGCACCAGACGGCCGCCGGTGCCGTCGATGATGGCTTGCGTGCCCGTGGCCACATCGAGTACTGCAGGGCCGGCGGCCACGACGGCCGGGATGCCCAGCGTGCGCGTCAGGATGGCCGTGTGCGAGGTCGGACCGCCTTGCGCAGTGACGATGCCGATGATGCGTCGCGTATCGAGTGCCGCCGTATCCGAGGGAGAGAGATCCGCCGCAACCAGGATGCAGGGCGTGTCCGGCAGTGTCTGCGCTGCACTGCGCAGCGACGGATCGATATGGCCGAGCACGCGCCGCCCCACGTCGCGCAAATCCGCCGCGCGCGCTGCCAGGAGGGGATTGCCGAGCGCGCCCAGCCGCTCGGCCAAGCGTTCGACGGCCTGATGCCAGGACCACGCCACGCCATGCCCCTCGACCATGGCCTGACACGTCAGCGTCATGAGATCGGTATCGCCCAGCAGTTCGGCCTGGGCCTTGAAGATGCCCGCTTCCGCTTCGCCCAGGCGGGCGGCGGTGTCGCGTGCTAGGGCTTCCAGCTCGGCGCGCGTGCTGGCCAGCGCCTGATCGAGCAGATCGCCGCCGGTGGTCAGTGCGACCGGGTGATCAGGCACGGTCGACGCGCCGTGCTGGAGCACGTGGATGGGGCCGATCGCCAGCCCGGGACTCGCCGCAATGCCGCCGATGGCCGGCAACGCCGCGTCGGCTTGCCACCCGTGCGCGGTCTGGCGCGTGCGGGCTGCTTGCGTGTCGCGTGCGACCTGGGCACGTTCCTGTGCCGTCAGGCCCCGGATGGTTTGCTGGAGGGCGTCGAGCGCGGCACCCGCGTCGGGGCCTTCCGCAGAGAGGGTGAGCTTGGCGCCAACTGCAAGCCCCAGTTGCAGCAACGCCACCAGGTTCTTTGCGTCGGCGGTTTCGTCGCCATGCCGCACTTGCACGCGCGCGGCAAAGCGGCGAGCGGTTTCCACCCACTGCGCGGCCGGGCGGGCGTGCAGGCCACTCGGGTATTCCAGCGTCAAGGTGCGCTGCTCGGCGAGGTCCGAGCCGGGCGTGCTGGTGGCGGGCGCGGGTGCGTCGCTAGAGAGCGCGGCAACAAGCTCTTCGGCGTTCTGCGTGGTGAAGAGCTGCCGCAGGCGTGCGTCGTCATTCAGCAGCCGCGTCAGCCGGCGCAGCAGCGTGATGTGCTCGTCCGACTGCGCGGCAATGGCAAACACGAGGTGCGTGGTCTGCCCAGGGTGCCACTCCAGTCCATCGGGAAATTGCAGCACCGCAATGCCCGTCTGATGAATCAGGTGGCGGTCCTCGCCCATGCCGTGAGGAATGGCGACGCCGTGACCGAGGAACGTGTTGGCCACGGTCTCGCGGCGCAGCAGGCTGTCGATATAGGCGGGGTCGATGCAGCCGGCGTCGGCCAGCAATTGGCCGGCGGCGCGGATGGCGCTTTCCTTGTCGGTGGCGCGTTGTTGCAGACGGATGCGTTCGGCGCAGATCAGGGCGGAAGCCATGCGGCGGGGTCTCCTGCGGCTGCCGTGCTCCAAGGCCCGGCATGCGTGTCGTCGATGATCGCGAATTGAAATCGATTACAGTGCGAGTGTCAATGTGCGGCGCCACACAAAGTGACGCTCATCCCAGTATTTACGGGGTTTTCCCTAGGAGAGCGAGAGATTGGAGGTAATGCGGTCATTCGCTATGATGACGCTTTCTTTGGAAACGATTTCAGCATGACGGTTCGAATCAAGGACGTAGCGGCGGCGGCGGGGGTGTCGGTGGCAACGGTGTCACGCGCGCTCGCCGGCGGCCCCGTGAGCGCAGAACTGCGCCGGCGTGTCGATGCGGCGGTGGCAGCGTCCGGGTATCGGCCGAACCTGTCGGCGCGGCGGCTGCGCTCGCAGCAGGCGCAGACCGTCGGGCTGATCGTGTCCGACATCCGCAACCCGTTCTTCACCAGCGTCAGCCGGGCGGTGGAAGACGCGGCCTATGCCGCCGGCCTGCGCGTCATCCTCTGCAATTCCGACGAAGACCCTGAGAAGGAAGCGATGTACCTGCGCCTGATGGAAGAGGAGCGCGTGACCGGCGTCATCCTCTCGCCGACGCGCAGCATTGCCGAAGCGCAGCAACCGGTGCACCTCGGCTACCCGGTCGTGCTGATCGACCGAGCGGGCCCGGCCTGTGGGACCGATGCCGTGGTGCTCGACAACCAGCAGGCCGCGCAAGCGCTGGCCGAGCATCTCGCCGCGCAGGGTTACCGGCGTATCGGCGGCTTGTTCGGGCGGACCAGCAGCACGGGCGCTGAGCGTCAGGCCGGATTTGCGACGGCGCTGGCGCGCCACGGCATGACCGTCGAGGCACGCTTCATCCTGCCCACTGCCGAGGCGGCGGAGGCCGAGACGCTGGCCTGGCTGTCCGGCGCAGAACGTGAGCGGCCCGACGCGCTGGTTGCGAGTAACGCGCAATCGCTGCTCGGCGTGCTGCGTGCGTTGCGGCGGCTTTCGCTGGATGTGCCTCGCGACATCGCCGTGGCGGGCTTTGACAATGAGCCCTGGACGGAACTCGCCGGCCCGGGCATCACCGTGATCGAACAGCCGGTCTACGACATCGGCCGCATGGCAATGGCGATGTTGCAGGACCGCCTCGCGCAGCCGGCCTTGCCGACGCGTCGCGTGTTGCTCACGGGGCGGCTCGTCACGCGCGGCTCCACACCGCTGCGAAGCCCCTAGCAGGCGATTACAATTTCCGGATACCTGCGGCTGGGCGATGACACCGACATGCGCCAGCCGCCACCCAATCCGGAGCCCCTTGATGTCCACCCAAGTCATCCGTGCCGCCTGCCCGCACGACTGCCCCGACACCTGCGCCTTGCTCGTCACCGTCGAGGACGGCCGTGCCACCCGCGTGCAGGGCGATCCGGACCACCCGACGACGGCCGGCGTGCTGTGCACCAAGGTCAATCGGTATGCAGAGCGCACGTACCATCCGAACCGCCTGCTGACGCCGATGAAGCGCGTGGGCGCCAAGGGCGAGGGCAAGTTCGAACCGATCTCGTGGGACGAGGCCATCGACACCATCGCCACGCGCCTGGGCGACATCGCGGCGCGCAATCCGGAGGCCATCCTTCCGTACAGCTATGCCGGCACGATGGGCCTGGTGCAGGGCGAGAGCATGGCCGCGCGCTTCTTCCATAAGCTCGGGGCGTCGCTGCTCGATCGCACGATCTGTGCATCGGCCGGCGCGACGGCGCTGCGTTACACGTATGGCGCAAGCCTTGGCATGGACATCGAGCACGTGCAGGATGCCAAGCTCATCCTGATCTGGGGCGCCAATCCGATCGCGTCGAACCTGCATTTCTGGACACGTGCGCAGGAAGCGAAACGGCGCGGCGCCACGCTCGTCGCCATCGATCCGTATCGCTCGCTGACGGCGGAGAAGTGCCATCACCATCTGGCGGTGCGCCCCGGTACAGATGCGGCGCTGGCGCTGGCGATGATCCACGTGTTGATCCGTGATGACCTGCTCGACCACGAGTACATCGCCAACCATACGCTGGGCTTCGATGCGCTGCGTGAGCGCGCGCAGCAATACACGCCGGAATATGCGGCCACGCTGTGCGGCGTGGACGCGGCGGATATCGAGTGGCTCGCCAAGCTGTACGGCATGACCGTCGTGCGCGACAAGCAACCGGTGGCGATTCGCCTGAACTACGGCATGCAGCGCGCGCATGGCGGCGGGCAGGGCGTGCGCGCGGTCGCATGCCTGCCGTCGCTGGTGGGCGCGTGGCGCGATGCGGCGGGCGGCCTGCAACTGTCGACGTCCGGCTTCTTCCCTATCGACAATGCGAAGCTGCAGCGCCCTGACTTGCTGCCGACGTGGCCAAGCATGCCGCGCACGATCAACATGAGCACCATCGGCGATGCGCTGCTGCATGCAGGCGATGCGTCCTTCGGGCCGAAGGTCGAGGCGGTGGTGGTCTACAACAGCAACCCGGTGGCGGTGGCGCCGGACTCGCGCAAGGTCGCCGCGGGCTTTGCACGCGAAGACCTTTTCACCGTGGTGCTCGAGCATTTCCAGACCGACACGGCCGACTACGCCGACATCGTGCTGCCCGCGACCACGCAGCTCGAACACGTCGATGTGCACAAGGCTTATGGCCACACCTACGTGCTGGCCAACAACGCTGCCATTGCGCCAATGGGCCAGTCGCTGCCGAACACCGAGATTTTTCGCCGTCTCGCGCAACGCATGGGTTTTAACGACACCTGCTTTGCCGATTCCGACGACGACATCGCCGCCCAGGCCGTTCGCCGTGACGACCCAGCCGCCGCGCACATCGACTGGGCCACGCTTAAGCGCGAGGGTTGGCAGAAGCTGGCGCACCCGGCCGCGCCGCTGGCACGTGGCGGCTATCGCACGCCGTCCGGCCGCTGCGAGTTCTATTCCGAACAGATGGCCAAAGACGGACTCGACCCGCTGCCCGGCTATGTGCCGCCGCATGAGTCGGCGATCAGCACGCCAGAGCTGGCCAAGCGTTATCCGCTGTCGATGATCTCACCGCCGGCGCGCAATTTCCTGAACTCCACCTTCGTCAACGTCGACAGCCTGCGCAACACCGAAGGCGAGCCGCATCTCGACATCCACCCAGACGACGCGAATGCACGCGGTGTCGTCGATGGCGAACTGGTCCGCATCTTCAACGATCGCGGCACCATGCAGGCGCGCGCCCGCGTGACCGACCGTGCGCGGCGCGGCGTGGTCGTCGGCCTGTCGATCTGGTGGAAAAAGCTCGCACCCGATGGCACCAACGCGAACGAGCTGACCAGCCAGCGGCTGACCGACATGGGGCGTGCGCCTACGTTCTACGATTGCCTGGTCGAGGTCGCGCCGTTGGCACAGGCCGCCTGACGAGGCCATCATGCGTGCCGCACGCGCGCTGTGCCTTGCGCTGTCGCTTGCCGGTTCGGCGTTGCTGGCCGGCTGCGACACCGTTGGCTATTACTACCAGTCGGTCAGCGGACATCTCTCGCTGATGGCGCAGCGCGAGTCGATCGACCAAGCCATCGACAACGCGCGGCAGGCCCACAACGACAAGCTCGCCAAGCGCTTGGAAGATGCGCGCAGCATTCGCATCTATGCCTCGCGAGAGCTGGGCTTGCCCGACAACGGCAGCTATCGCGTCTACGCCAATCTCAAGCGCCCCTTTGCGGTGTGGAACGTATTTGCCGCACCCGAACTGTCGGTCAAGCTCAAGGAATGGTGCTTTCTTGTCGTCGGCTGCGTGACCTATCGCGGGTATTACGACCGCAACGCCGCCATGGCCTACGCCGATACCTTGCGCGCCCAAGGTCTGGACGTGGATGTGGCCGGCATTCCTGCGTATTCCACACTGGGTTATTTCGACGATCCATTGCTCAACACCTTCGTCGGCCTGCCCGAAGGCGAGCTGGCGCGGCTGATTTTTCATGAGCTGGCGCATCAGATCGTCTACGCCAAGGGCGATACGGCGTTCAACGAATCGTTTGCTACCACCGTCGAGACCATTGGCGTCGAACGCTGGCTGGCCGATGCCGCCACCCCGGAAATTCGCGCGGAATACGCTACGTACGACGCCCGGCGCGTACAATTCCGCGCCCTGCTGCTGGAGTACCGCAACCGGCTCGAGGCGCTGTATGCGAGCCCCGTCTCAGACGATGAGAAACGCGCCGGAAAACGCGCCATCTTCGCGAGCCTGCAGGCGGATTACGCCAAGCTCAAAGCAAGCTGGGGCGGTTATACCGGTTACGACCGCTGGTTTGCGCAGCCGCTGTCGAATGCGCACCTGGGCGCGGTCGCGAGCTACCTGGAATGGGTGCCGGCGTTCACGGCGCTGTACCACCGCGACGGCGGCGACTGGGCGCGCTTCTATGCCGACGTCAAAGCCATGGCGCGCGAATCCAAACAACAGCGCGAGGCAGCACTGCGGGTGCTCGCGCCTGCGGCGATGGCCAAGTCGGAGGGCATCACGCAAAAGTGATGCCAAGATCGTTTTCTGCACCAGTTTCAAGCAGCCTGGACCGGCTGAGGGAACTGTCTAAGTTATTGTTTTGACACAGACATCCGCGTAGGATGCCGAAAAAAACGAACGACCATTCGAAAAAATCGACAATCGCCAGGAGACACACCCATGGATAAGCCGTGGCTGAAGCAGTACCCCGCTGGGGTGCCGGCCGAGATCGATGCATCGCAGTATCGATCACTGGCCCATCTGCTTGAGGATTCTTTCCAGAAGAACCGCAACCGCCGTGCGTTTGAATGCATGGGCAAGGTGCTGACCTACGGCGAGCTGGATACGCTCTCGCGCCAACTTGCGGCGTGGCTGCAATCGCGTGGCCTGGCGCCTGGCGCACGTGTTGCGCTGATGATGCCGAACGTACTGCAGTACCCGGTGGCTCTAGCCGCCGTGCTGCGCGCCGGCTATGTGGTCGTCAACGTCAATCCGCTTTACACCCCGCGCGAACTGGAACACCAGCTCAAGGACAGTGGCGCCGAGGCCATCATCATCCTGGAGAACTTCGCGACGACGCTACAGCAGGTGCTGCCCAATACACCGATCAAGCACATCGTGGTGGCCAGCATGGGCGACATGCTTGGCGGGCTCAAGGGCATGCTGGTCAATTTC
>Ga0308159_1003805_pt1 | contig 14598 bp, 7 predicted proteins | sample PhyCR1_FD_201040 | JGI IMG/M metagenome (GOLD analysis project Ga0308159, IMG submission 201040) | Phyllosphere microbial communities from UC Gill Tract Community Farm, Albany, California, United States - DLSLC.R1 | ecosystem: Host-associated > Plants > Phyllosphere > Unclassified | place: USA... | reverse complement strand
TGCGGGATCGATGGTTGCAGAGCGTAGAGGCAATCGTCGAGCGGCAGCAGGGTGTGACGTCGAAACGCCACAACCATCGCCTCTTCGGCCTCGGACAAGGTTGTCGAATGAGGGGCCTTCGGCCCGGCCTTCAGGTCCTCGACGGTCGCCCGCTTACGCCACTTCGCGACCGTCTTTGGGTTGATCCCCAACTCACGGCTTAGCGTCGCGAGCGAAGCTTGGCGCGCTGTATTGCTGCTCGGACGGCGTGCGTGGTCGTGGCGCACCCATGACGAACTTGTCCCATGCGGCTTCCTTCCATCCCAGCGAAAGGATCACACCATCAAACTCTGGGATCAAACAACTAACCCCGAAGACTTCGACTATACAGGGCCGTGCGTCTTTCCCATTTCACCGTTTCGACAGGCGAGTTTTGGTAGCTGGCGATCGGGAATAGATTCCGAGAAAGTGCTCATTATAGCGTACTTAGCCCTACTTCGGCAATCAGCCTGCCACTGTCCGGTTCTCGATTGAAACCCAATGGGAAAGCTCGGCCATCGTACTGGCTGGTCCCTATGGGCAAGCGACGGCCATCCCCCGGCACATCCTGGATGCGGGCGCCCTAAAATCGTTGTCGCTATTTTCGCCCGGGGGTCACCCGGCTTGCACATCGATCGCTTATCAACCGCGACAGTTGCATGATACGGTATAACATTGCAGAGGGCGCCCTCCATAAAGGGGGAACAAGACACCGATGCTATCGAACCTCATCCTGCTGGCGGTTGCCGCAGGACCAACTGCCGCACCGCCCGAGCGCGGCAAGACGCCCTCCACGATCGTCGTAGAGGGGCAGCGTGATAATTCTTCGGCCGTCCAACATTTGTCCAGCGCGTCGGGCGCTACGGTCGACGGCGTGGAACTCGAACGGCGCAAGGCGCCGACGCTGGGCGAGACAGTGTCGCGGGTGCCGGGCGTGCAGAATGACTATTTCGGCCCAGCGGTCGGTCGCCCGACCATCCGAGGCCAGACCGGCGGCCGCGTCGCGATCCTGATCGACGGCCTGCCGACGCAGGACGCCTCTGGATTAGGGGCGGAACATGCCGCAGCGGTGGAGCCGTTCCTCGCCGACCGGATCGAATTGCTCAAGGGCAGTGCGGCGGTCCCCTATGGTGGCGGCGCGATCGGGGGCGTCGTGAACGTGATCGATGGTCGTATACCGACGCAGCGGCATGACGGCGCGCCCACCGGCCGGGCCGAGGTCCGCAGCGGCGACAATGTCGGCGTGACCACCATGACGCGCCTCGACGGTGGACGTGGCGCGTTCGCGTGGCACCTCGACGGCCTTTATCGGTATCAGGGGGATCAGGCGATACCGGGCCAGGCGAAAGCCGATACGTGCCGGACCTGGTCGTCGCTCGTCTCGAACACCGGGCTTCAAGCGCTGTGCCAGGTACGGTTGGCGCGGCCGACCTATGTGTATGACGCTGCGGTGAAACGCTATGTCGATGCGACGCCGCTGTCGGGGCAGATCATCACGAACCTCGATTCCAGCGGGAATACGGACGGACGCCTGCCCAACAGCGCGATCCGAACGATGGCCGTCACGGCGGGCGGCAGCATCATCGTCGATGGCGGCTTTCTGGGCTTGTCGATCGGCCGGTACGACAACAGCTATGGCGTGCCCGGCTTTACCCTCATCACGTCGTCCAGAACGGGTGCCAGTCCGATCGGCGTGACCGTGGGGCAGACGCGCTTCGACCTGAAGGGCGCCTTGTACGATCCGCTGCCGGGTGTCGCGGCGGTGACGCTGCGCGCGGCGCATGTCCGGTCGCGCGACCGCGAACGCGTGCCCGATCGCGACTGGAGTCGGTTCGACGGCAATGGCGAAGAAATGCGCATCGAAATCACCCAACGTCCGCTCGGCCCCCTGAGCGGATCGATCGGCGGGCAGATCGCCGATCGCAGCCTGCGCACCACCGAGACGACCTCCTATCTCCCCAGCGTCGTCACGGTGGAGCGATCGGCGTTCCTGGCCGAGCGGTTGGCGCTGTCGCCGCTGACGCTCAGCGGCGGTATCCGATACGACGAGGTGCGCTACGACCTTGACGAGGCCAGCGTACGCGCCGGCCGGGGACAGGGTGCGGCCTATGCCCGCGATACCGACTTCCACCTGCTGAGCGGTGATGTCGGCGCGCGCCTGTCGCTATTCAAGTCGCTCTATCTGGGGGGACGCTGGTCGCATGCCGAGAGGGCGCCGGGGATCAACGAACTCTACGCCAACGGCAACCATTTCTCGATCCTGACCGAGGAGCAGGGAGACGCCCGGTTGCGCAAGGAGCGCGCCGAGACGGTCGAAGTCGGCGGCGGGATCGAAACGTCCTGGCTGTCCGCCTCGCTATCCGCCTACAGCACGAGGTTCACGGACTATATCTATCTCGGCAATACCGGCGTGTCGCGGACCCTGCCGGTACGCGAATGGCGACAGGGCGATACCCGTTTCCGCGGTATCGAGGGGGAAGCGACGCTACGGGTTAGCACGCGCGTCGGCCAGTTCGCGCTGCACGGCTTTGGCGATTATGTGCAGGTCCACCCGATCTTCACCCTCCCCGACGGCTACAGCCCGTTCGACAGCGGTTCGTCCGCCGCCTTGGATCGGCAATATTATCGACAGCGGCTCGACGGCGACTATCTGCCGCGCACACCGATGTCGCGCTACGGTGGCGACCTCGGCTGGGAAAATGGTGCGTGGCGCGCGTCGATCGGCGCGGTGCGCTATCTGCGACAGACCGATGTGGCGAAAGGCGAGTCGATCTCGAATGGCTTCACGCTGGTCGACGCCCATGCCGCCTATCGCTTTGGCAGCGCGGTCCGTTACGAGGCGTTTGTCGATGTCGCCAATCTGACGAACGCAGAGGCGCGGTTACACAACTCCTTCCTCAGGCTACGGGCACCTTTGCCCGGACGTGCGGTCGCGGTGGGCCTGCGCGCGGCATTCTAAGGCCGACGCCCTCGGTCGCGGATCGCGCGCGACCGAGGGCTGGTTTCTTGTATTTCCATCCCACTGGCAAAGCGTCTGTCGGAGCGATGGTCTCTTTGCTGGAACTCTGTAAATCAGCGAACCTGCGAGTTCATAAGTTGAGCGACAGGCTACCCCATCCGGCTCCAGCGGATGAACCGGTTGTAGATCGTCTTGGGCGGACCACAAACCGCTGGCGCATCCCGCCAGCGCAGGCCGTTGCGGATCACGAAGATGATGCCGCTGACGATCCGCCGGTCATCCACGCGCAGCACGCCATGCGACAATGGAAAATACGGCTCAATCCGCTGCATCTGCTTGTCCGTCAGTCAGAACAGTTCACTCATCGGCCGCACCTCCACCGCCAATGAATCAGCACGTCACCACTCACGCAAGTTATTTAATAGGTCCTGAGCCTAATCACCGGCAAACGCCGGAATGTGGCCGATCGCACTACGTCCCGACGATTTTTTCGCGCAGGATAGCCAGGCCACATCTGCTTTCCACCTCCATCCTGCTATGCCTCTGACGGGTAAGGAAACCATCGGAATCGGAACGATGACGGGCAACGCGGTCGCGGTGATCGGTGCGGGTCGGGAGTACGATCTGCAGGATGCGACGACGGAAGTCGTGACGTTCGTGCCTCATGACGCGATCGGTTCACAGGTCCATGGTCCATTCCGGTTCCGTGTCGTTGGAAGCAACGGCGCCAGCCGCTGGGCACCCCTTGGCACCGCCGTTCGCCTGCCGAACTTACAGGGCGTCCCCTGTGCCCCCGCGGCCGGCCGCGGTGCACGCTGAAAGGGAACAGCTGTTCCTGCTCCAGGCCATCGCCGCCAACGACCGCTACGAAGGGGCGCAGACGATCCCGAACGTCTCGACCGCATCGACCGTTGATATCGCCTTGCCGGTATCCTCAGCTCAGGTGTTATTCCTGTGGCCGCGGGATGCGACCAACGCAAAGGGCGTCGTGGCCATTCCAGAGGATAAGGAAAAGTAGGTCGAACGGTTTGCGACGCCCCCCAATCGCGCAATTACCCCGACACGAAACGATGATCTATCGCCACATCACCACCACCAGCAAGATCAGCCCGACCATTCCGAGATCGCCTCATGGCGTCGTATTTATTACGCCGGACTGCCGCAACAAAACCTCTACCGCCATGGCGAGTTGCCGATCTCGATCGGTCCCGGTTTCACCCAGCGGGCGATCGACGGCGATGTCGACGGGGCGCGGGGCCATCTCCATATCTCGACCGGCAGCATCCTGAATGCGGGTGTGCGGAACGCGCAACACCGATCCGTCGAGCAGCGTGATCCCGCTGGTGTAGATGATCCAGCCCGCCGTCGGCTGTCCGACCACTTTACCGAGTCCGAGTTTGCGATACCCCTCGGTGAAATCCTCGGCATCCGACAGAGAGGATTCGTCGATGACGAGGATCGTCGGCTTGCCCAGCGCGCGCTGCCCGAGCGCCTGACGGCTCGGCACCGGGAACAGGCCGCGCGGCGTCATGGTCAGGTAATTGGGACGGCTGAATACGTCGAGCGCATAGCCGTTGACGAAGCCGCCGTCATTGTGGCGGATATCGACGACGACCCCCGCCTTCGCCTGATTTTCCGCGTCGAGATCGAGATAGAGCTGACTGAGGGATTCCTCCGACATGTCCGCGATATGGACATAGCCGAGCCGCCCGCCGGACCAGCGATCGACCAGCGCGCGGCGGCTCGCCACCCACTGGCGATAGAGCAGGCCTCCCGCGACCGCCGTGGAGACGGGACGCAACGTCACGTCGCGCCGGCCAGTCGGCCCCGAAACCGTGATGCGGATACGGTCGCCGACCTGATGCTCGAGCAGCGCGTCGAGATTGGTGTCCGCCACGATCGCAACGTCGTTGACCGCCAGCAGCCGGTCGCCGACCCTGATGCCCTGCTCCACCGCCGCCGGACCGAGCGTCACGATCTCGCGCACGATCAGGCCATGCCCCGCCTCATAGGCCGCGCGATCGAACCGCAGGCCGAGGTCGCCGACCCGATCGGTCGGCGTGGCGCCGGGACCACGCCACGGCCGGTTGATGCCCGAATGGGAGGCGTTCAACTCGCCGATCATCAGGTTGATGATCCGCCGCAGCTCGTCCGGCGTGCGCGCGCCGGCGGCATAGGGGCGGAAACGAGCGCGCAACGCCTTCCAGTCGTGCCCGGTGAAGGCCGGGTCGAAGAAATGGCGGTCCAGCGCGTTCCAAGCCTCATCGAACACGACCAGCTTCTCGACGTCGAAATCCACATCCATCTCGGCGATGACGGCGACGGGCTTCGGCTTGGGCGTGTCGATCGGTGTCGACACGGGCGTGCCACCGTCTAGATAGACCAGCGCCTTGCCATCCGCCGACAGCGCGGCGTCCCCCTTGGGCTTGCCGGTGGCGGTCAACTGGCGCGCGACGGGCGGCTCGGTGGCGAGTTCGTCGAGGTCATAGCTATAGAAATTGTCCTGGCCGCGTTCGGCGGCGCGGAACACCAGCGTCTTACCGTCCGGGGTGATGAGCGGGGACTGCGCGTTGAGGCCTAGCGGCAACGTCGTCGCCCGATCGCGCAGCCCGTCCCAATCGATGCGCGTGACCGGCACGACCGGCGTCGCGGCGAGTGTCGGACGGGCGGTGGAGCGACGCGTCGGCAGCGGCGTCGACGGCGCCTCCCTCGCGGGTGCAGGGGCCGGTGGCGCGGCGGGAGCGCCGGGCGGAGTACTCGGCTGGAACAGGCCGTTGAACACATCCTCGCGATATTTCGGGACATGCGGCAGCAGGTCGACGCGCACGATCCGCGACTCCTCGGACCGCTGCGACGTATCGAACAGGATGTAGCGGCCATCGGGCGACCAGGCGATCGCCCCCATCAGCCCATTGGCGAGGAAGCTGACCGGACGCGCCTCGCCGCCGGCGACGGGCACGACATGAACGTTGACAAAGGAGCGCCGGTCGCGGACCGGCACGGCGATCATCCGGCCATCGGGCGACCAGACCGGGTGCGCGGCATCCTCGTCCACCGCCAGCGCGCCGGTGAAGAGCGTACGGTCGACGAGCGCCCCCGTCCCGACCGTGACGACGTGCAACTCGCGATCGTCGAGCACATAGGCGACGGACCGGCCGTCGGGGGCATAGACCGGCACCGAGACGACACCGCGCCGCGTCAGCAATACCTCTTTCCCGCTCGCCACGTCGCGCTCGGCCAGCAGCTGGTCGTCGCCGCGTTCGGTGACGTAGAGCAGGCGGCGCGAATCCGGCGACCAGACGACGTCGCTTTCCGCACCCGGACTGGTGGTGATCCGCTGCGCGACGCCGCCGTCCTTCGCGGGCGCGGCGAACACTTCGCCATGCGCGATCAGCGCCAGCTTCAGGCCGTCGGGCGAGAGCGCTAGCCCGGTGAAGTCACTCAGGCTGCGATGCTCCCGCCCCGCGGAGGTGGTTGCGCCGCGCAGCGTGATCGGCACCGGCGCCGCCACGCCCGTCGCCGGATCGAACCGCCAGATGCCCAGATCACGCTCGAACACCGCCTGCCCGTTCGGCGCGTACGAGGGATAGAGCAGGCGCCCGTCGGTGAAGCGCGTCAGGGCACGCGGCGCAGCGCCACCCGCGACGTCGATGCGCCACAGATTCTCGGTGCCGTCCCTGTCACTCATGACGGTGAGCGAACGGCCGTCCGCGCTCCAGCTGGGCCAGGCATATTTAGCCGGAGCTGTCGCCAGCCGGCGATAGGCGCTTCCCTCCGCCACCGGCTTCAGCCAGATTTCGGTTTCGTCGATATGCGAATGGCCGTTGCGCCACCATTGTGTGTTGCTGATCCCGCGCGCGACGAGGGCGATCGTGCCGCCATCGGGTGAAGGGCTGGCCTGGAATTCGGAGAGATAGCGTTCGCGGCTGACCTCCAGCGGGGTGCCGCCGGTCGCCGCGACGCGGAAGATGTCGGGCTGACGCGCGACGTCGTTCACCGCGGAGGCGAAATAGAGCCATTTGCCGTCGCCGCTCCACGCATCGAGTTCCTCGTTCGCATCGGCGTAGGTGATGCGGGTGACGTGCCCGGTATCGAGGTCGAGCACGTAGATGTTGGCGGTGCCGCCGCGCGTGGAGGTGAAGGCGAGCCGCTGGCCATCGGGCGAATAGAGCGGCCGCCCCTCGGTCGCCGGATCGCTGACCAGTAGACGGGCGACGCCGCCGACAGAGGACACTTCCCAGATATCGCCGCCGGAGACGAAGGCGATCTGCCGCCCGTCGGCCGAAAGCGAAGGCTCGCCCATCGCGATCCTCGCCACCGGAGCCGCAGGACCTTGCGCGCAGATCCCGGAGGCGAGCGCCGTGGCGCCAAACAGCCCGAGGGTGCGCAGGATCGTCTTCATCGTCGGTGTCTCCAGGAACGGAAAAAGGCGGCCGGGGCGGCGCGTCGCCACCCCGGCGCTTGGCACGTTGCTCAGAATTTGTAGGTCAACGCTGCGGCGAAGCTTGTCCCCAGATTGGGGTAGATCGACGCGTCGTAGATGCCCGAATGGATCAGGAAGGCACGCGCCGGCGGCTTCGTGTCGAACAGGTTCATCACATTGACCTGCAGCCCCATGCGATCGCTGATATCATAACCGATCGACAGGTCGTGATAGGTCTTCACGCCGGTGAACGGCAGGTCGAAGCGACTGGGCGTAATGCCCCGATAATAAGTGATCCACTGCGAACCGAGGTAGCGCGCCTGCCAGGTGATCGAGAAGCGTGGCAGGCTGTAGGTCGCCGAGCCCAGCATGCTCCAGTTGGGATTGCCCAGCACCCCGTCCTGTCGCGTGACCGAGGACGGATCGTTCGCATCGGTGAAATAGCGCAGGCGGCTGAGATAGGTGCCGGTCAGGTTGAGCGTGATCCGGCCGGGCAGCGACGCGGCGATCGCCGAGAGGTTCCACCCGTAGTTGACGTTGAAGTCGATCCCGTCGGTGAGCAGCCGACCGATGTTCAGGTTCACCGCACTGACACTGGTCACCGCTTTGGTCGTCGGATCGCGGGTGATCGCGGCGCAATTGGGGTTGCTGGCGACGGATACCGCCTGATCGACGCAATTGTTGAGGATGGTCTGCGCCGGCACGTTGCCGATGGCGTTGCGGATGTCGACGTTGAAATAGTCGACCGAGATCGACAGGCCAGGAATACGCGGCGGGGTCAGCGTCATGCCGACCGTCCACGTCATCGCCGTTTCGGGATCGAGCTTCGGGTTGCCACCGAAGCGGCCAAGAATCGTCTTGCCGTTGGTGGGCGCATTATAGTTGGCGGGTACGCCCAGCGCGGCGCAATTGGTCGCGCGGTTCGGCGACAGCGACACCTGCAACGCGTCGCAGGGATCGTCGCCGAAGAAATAGCCCGCATTCGCCGGTGAGAACAATTCGCCGATATTGGGCGCCCGCACCGACTTCGACCGCATTGCACGGAAGCGCATCCCTTCGAACGGCGTGTACGATCCGCCCGCATTCCACGACCATTGCGTACCGTTGGTGTTATAGTCCGATACGCGGAACGCCCCCTGCGCCGACAGTTCGCGACCGAGGACGAAGTCCTTGAGCAGCGGCACGCGCAACTCGCCGAACACTTCCTTCGTCACCACGACGCCGCTGACCGGGCTTTCCTGCGGATAGAAGGAATTGCCCGCCTGCACCTGCGCCGAGGGGAAGGTGCGCGCGGTATCGCGGCGATATTCGATGCCGGCGGCGGTCTGCACCGGCCCGGCAGGCAGCGTGAAAAGCGTACCGGTGATGCTGGCGCCCCCATTCACCAGCGTCGAGGTCTTGCGATAGCGATCGTTGAAGCTGCTGTAGGCGATCGCCTTCGGATCGGCGGTGGTCAGGCCGAGGAGGTTGAGCGGCAGACAGCCGTTGGCGCGCGCCGTCGCGCTGGCGCATTGCGGGCCGTTCGGCCCCTGCACGACGTCGACCGATTCGAGGAAACGGTCTTGCAACCGGCCATTGAGCAGGCCGATATTGTCAATGTTGCGTCCGTAGGCGCCGAACACGTTATACGACCAGCCGCCGCCCAGATCGCCGTCGAAGCCGGTGGTGAACTGCATCAGGTCGCGCCGGCTGTCGCTACCGCGCCGCCCGAAATCATTGTTGTTGCGCGACAAGTAAAGTCCGTTCTGCCCCGCCTGTGCCAGCGCCGTACGAAGCGCGGTAGAGACATAGGGGTTGTTGATCGAGATGAAGGGCGGATCGTACTGGACGGGATCCTCCGGCGGCTGCCAGAAGCCCAGAACCTTGGTCTTCGCATAGCGCCCCTCGAAGAAGAAATGCGCCGCCGGGCTGAATTCGTAATTGACCAGCAGGTTCGCCACATAGCGCGTCGTCGGCAGCGAGAGATTGTCGTACTTCTCGAAGAAGCCGCCATCACCGCCGATCGACCGGCCGCCGCGATTGCCGACAGCCCCGAAATCGTAAGGACGGAAGCTGCTGCCGTCGTTGGCGAAGGTGTAGGGCGTGTTGCCGATGTAGAAGGTGCCGGGATCGTTGATCCCGTTGAAGCGGATGTTCGGCGCGTGGATGAAGGCCGGCCCCTTCGGATCGGGATTGGAGATCGTGTTCAGGCCGTTGCTGGCGTAGTTGCGGTCGACCGCCTGTACGCCCTCCACCCGGTCGTAGAAGCCCGCGAACGTCACGTTACCGCGCCCGCCGTCGAAGCTCTTGCCTGCGGTCAGCGTCCCACCATAGGATTCGCCGTCACCGCGCGAGGTGATGCCACCGCGAGCCCGCGCTTCCAGCCCCTCGTAGTTCTTCTTCAGGATCAGGTTGACGACGCCGCTGACCGCATCCGCGCCATAGACCGCCGAGGCACCGCCCAGCGATACGTCGGCGCGTTCGATCAGCGTCGCGGGGATGGTGTTGAGGTCGACCGAGGAGGTCAGCGGCTCGCCCGGCACCTGGCGGCGGCCGTTGACCAGCACGAGCGTGCGGTTGGTGCCGAGGCGGCGCAGGTTGACGAGGTTCAGCCCCTGGCTGGCGGCATTGCCCTGCGAATTGGCGTCATTGAAGCCGACGCCCATCGACGGCAGGTTGTTGAGCGCGCGGCCAATATTCTCCTGCCCGCTGATCGCGATCTGATCGGCGGTCAGCGTCGTGACCGGCGCGATCGTATCTTCGCGTGTCTGCTTCAGGCGCGATCCGGTGACGACGATGTCGGGATCGGCGGCGGTACCGTCCTGCGTGGCGGCGGGCGCGGCGGTTTGCGCGGCCGCGGGTTGCGCCAGCCAGCCGGCCGCGAGCGCGGCCGCCGCAGCGGAGCGCAGCAGGATGGTGCATGCGGACGAGCGCGTCCGCGACGTGATACCGGAAATCATGGCTTCCCCCTTTTTCAGAATGCCGACGATTTCCTCCTGCAGATCGGATGCGGGCCATGTCTGCGCTGCCCCGTCGAGCCGATCGTGATGCAAGGACGTCGCAGCCCCGCGATCCGGGAACGCAATGACGAAAAAAAGTCAGAAGGTGGCGGTGGCACCCAGCCGGACGATGCGACCAAGATTGGGATAGAGCGCGGCGGCGCCGATCCCCTGGCTGGTCTGATAGCCGCGACGCGGCGGTGCAGCGTCGAACACATTGGCGACATCGAGCCGCAGTGTCGCTGACGCCAACCGCAGCGCCGCGCCCAGATCGTGATAGCTGCGCAACCCCGTGGCCGGACGGTCGATGGGAATCGTCTCGTCCCCGGTGATGCGCGCGCTGCCGATCAGCCGCGCCTGCCAGTCGAGGGTCAGTCGCTGGCTGCTCCATCGCGCGCCGAGGCTCGCGCGCAGGCGCGGATTGGGGAGGATGCCGTCGAGCCGCACGGTGCCCCCCGAAGCGGCATCGGCGGTGACGGCCAGCCGGCCGACCCAGGTCGCGGTGGCCGACAGGTCGACCGCACCGCCCGCTATGGCCGGGGTCACGCGCCAGTCCGCGGCAAGATCAATCCCGGCGGTGTCGATACGACCGATGTTGGTATAGCGCGCGCGCAGCCCGACGATCTGCCCGGAGGCGGCGTCCCGGCTGATCGCACCGCACGCCGCGGTCCGGCGTGGACCGTCGGCGGCATCGACGCAATCGTTCAGCGTCGCCTGCTCGATCGGAAAGCCGATCGCGCGATCAACCCGGATATGCCAGCCGTCCAGCGTCACCCGCGCACCGCCCCGCTCCCAGCTGACGCCCAGGGTGCTGGTATCGGCGAGTTCGGCACGCAGCGCCGGGTTGCCGTCATAGGTGACGGGCTTGGCGATGCCGTTCTGCCCGTCGAATGCGGCGGACAGGCCAAGCGCGTCGCAGCGGGCCGCGCGCACCGCCACCGCGTCCCGCCTAGTCGCGTCGCACGGGTCGGTGACGAAAGCATAGCCCTGTGCCGGCCCGCTGTAGAGTTCGCCGATATTGGGCGCCCGCACCGCACGCGAGCGCATCGCACGGAACCGCAGTGCGGCAACCGGCGCATAGTCCAGCCCGGCATGCCACGCCCCGGCCCAGCCCACGGTGGAATAATGGGACAGGCGCCATGCAGCGGTGACGGTAAGCCGGTCCACACCAGCGCGGTGCATCAACAGCGGTGCGCTGATCTCACCCAGCGCTTCCGCGACGCCATAGCGCCCGGCGTAGGAGGGAACCTGCGGCAGATAGGTACCGCCGCGCTGCTGGATCGCGCTGGAACGCCGGTCGCTGATCTCCCGGCGTGCTTCCCAGCCGATCGTCACCTCGACCGGGCCCGCCGGCAGCGTCCACGGGCGCCCGGTCATCTGGCCACCGAGGATCACCTGCGTCAGCGTCTCCCCGGATCGCGGCGCGATCGCGCTCCACGCCACCGCGGCGGGATCGACCGGGCCGCTGCCGACGATATCGAGCGGGACGCAGCCTGCCGCCCGCGCGGTGGCATCGCGGCAGCGGATCGCGCCGGTGACGGGGTCGCGGATCGCGTCGATCGACTGGCGCAGGCGATCCACGTCGGCCAAGCCGATCGTCGTGATCGCGTCATGGCTGCGCCCCCAGCCGGCGTCGAGCGTATAGCGCCAGCGATCCCCGACCGGCCCGCCCGCCCCTGCCCGCGCGGTCGTCATCAGGCGATGATTGACCGAGCCGACCCGCCCGAAAGCGTCCAGCACCTTGGCGACGTCGATCTGCCCGATCCCCGCGGCCCGCATCGCAGCGACTGTCGCATCGGGCAGGAAGGGATTGGCGGTCGTCAGCGACAGCGCGGCGCGATCACTGGGGAAGATCATCGGCTGCCATAGCGATCGCGTGGTGGTGGCCACGATCCGCAGTGAAGCGGCAAGACGATGCGCTCCCGCGTTGCGCCGCAGCGACAGGTTGGCGGCCGTGCGCACCAGCCCCAGCCGCAACTGGTCGTAGCGTTGCGGCGCCAACCCGTCGCCGCCGATCTGCCGTCCGTCGCGCGCGCCCATCGCCCCGGTGTCATAGGGGCGTGCCGTGCTGCCATTGGCGGCGAAGACCGAACGCGCGCCGCCGATCGTATAGCTGCCCGCCGCATCAGCCGGAAGGAAGTGGATGCCGGGCAACGTCACCAGCCCCTCGCCCGACGCCGCACGGATCACGTCCAGCCCGTCGCTGGCATAACCGCGGGCGGCGGCATTCACCGCCGCGATGCTGTCATGATAGAGGCCACCCGAAAGGTCCCAGCCTGAGCCGACGACGTCGCTCCGCCCCCAGCGCAGCGACACGCCGCGCGTCGGGGCGTCGCCGTAGCTCGACAACGCGCTGGTGGCGTTCAGGTCGATGCCGTCGACCGGACCATGGCGCAAGATGATGTTGACCACCCCGGCGACCGCATCCGCGCCATAGACCGCCGAGCCGCCGCCGGTCGTCACCTCGATCCGCTCAACCATCTGTGGCGGGATCGTGTTGAGGTCGACCGCAGACAGGCCACGGCGCGCGCCCACCTGACGCTGCCCGTCGACAAGAACTAGCGTTCGGGCAACCCCCAGCCCGCGCAGGTCGATCAGACTGAGTCCCGCCCCGCCCGACGTCTGGTTCTGGCTGCTCTGCAGGCCGAGGCCCGGCTGGATCGCGCCGATCCGCAGCAGGGAGGTGGCGAGATCGGCCTGCGCGGCTCCATCCAGCTCGGCACGGCCCATGGTGCGGACCGGCATGATGGCATTGTTCGACAGCGCACCCAGGCGCGTGCCCGTGACGACGATATCCTGTGGCCGCTCGTCTGGCGTGACGGACGGCGGCGCGGGAGCCGGCGCCACGCGCAGCAACGCGACGGTATGTGCGCCGAGGAAGCGGGCTTCGTAGCCGGTGCCCGCCAACAGCCGCCGCAGCGCCGCCTGCGCCGACAGGCCGCCACGCACCCGGTGGCTGCGCACGCGGCGCGTGTCGGCCGCCATCACCACTTGGATACCGGTGCGTGCCGACCAGAGCGCCAGCGCGCGATCGAGCGGCTGCGCCTCGATCGCGGCGTCGCGGACCTGCGCATGGGCCGCCGATCCGGTGGCGGGCGAGAGCGCTGCCAGCATCACGCCGGAAACCGCCCACCGCATCATCCTGCGCGAATCGGCTCCGGCGCGTGCCGGGGGATGCCGCCGCCGCGGATGGTCACCGCCCAGACGCGGCAGCAACGCGGGGCGCGATCTCTACGCCGTCGCGCCGATACCGCACCTTTACCGGAAACGCATAGGGCAGCGCGCTCACCCATTCGCCGATCGCATCGGTGCGCACCGTGCCGCTATAGGGCAAGTGTGCGATCGCGGGATCGGCAAGGCGCAGCGGTGTGGCGGCATAGCGGTTGATGTCCGCGACCACATCTGACAGCGGTGCCCGGTTATAGCGCAAGAGGCCCGTCTGCCACCCGGTCGCCATGCCGGGTTCGATCGCACCCAGCGTGGCGTGTCCGGCTCGATCGAACCGCACCTGTTGCCCCGCGCCCAGCCGCATCCCCGCCGCGCCGGGCACCGTCGCCTCCACCACGCCCTCCGTGACACCGATGGTGGTGGCGTCGGCGTGGTGGGTGACGGCGAAGACGGTGCCGATGTCACGGACCTCGGTGGTGCCCGCCTCCACGACGAAGGGCCGCGAGGCATTATGCGCGACCGTGAACAGCGCCTGCCCCGATACCAGCCGCACCGTGCGCCGGTCGTCAGCGATACTGGCGGATATTCGGCTGTCGGCGCCGAGCAAGATGCGCGATCCGTCCTCGAGCCGGACCGATCGCGTCTGCCCAAGCGCGGTCGCATAGACCTGCGCGACCGGCGCGCGGTGCGGCGCGGTCGGTATCAGTACGATGGCGACACCCGCCGCGACAGCCGCCGCCGCGACGACGCCCACCCTCCGACGGATAGGGTCCGATCGACGCAGCCACCCTGCGCGTGCACGACGCGCCACAGCGACATTGGGCAACGAGGGTACATCATCGCCCAGCGGGATCGCAGCGGGATCGATCGCGCCGACGACGTGCCAAGCATGGATCACACGGGCCAGCGCGGCGCGATGATCGTCGGACCGCGCCTCGAACGCCACCAGCGCAAGCATCGCGTCGAGCGGCGCGTCATCAGCATGGGCGTGCCCGAGCAACGACAGCGCCTCCGCCTCGAGCGGCATGGCCATGCCCTCCTCATCCTCGTTC
>Ga0308159_1003804_pt1 | contig 14601 bp, 11 predicted proteins | sample PhyCR1_FD_201040 | JGI IMG/M metagenome (GOLD analysis project Ga0308159, IMG submission 201040) | Phyllosphere microbial communities from UC Gill Tract Community Farm, Albany, California, United States - DLSLC.R1 | ecosystem: Host-associated > Plants > Phyllosphere > Unclassified | place: USA... | reverse complement strand
AACAAGGCCGCCATCGAGTTCGCAGAGCAGGAAGATAAATACCTGACTCGAAAAGAGCTGATGGAGCGCGAGATTGAAAAGGCGCGCATCTTGCGCACCGCAGCTGCTCCAGCAGATGAAAATGCGGCGGTCACCGAAGAGGCAATTCAGAAGCGAATCGCCCAGATCAAAGCGAAGTACGTCGATGTGAACAATGCCGGCATCGCGTTGCAGATTGGCGCCGTGCAGCGCCTTGGTGAAGTGCAAGAGGAGGTGGCAAAGCGCGCCCGAATCAGTCTCGATTTGAGGCAGCAGACCGGTGGCGTGCAATCGCTGGACAATCGCATTGCCTATGCCGAAGCAGTAGCGAAGATGGATGAGCAAGCCATCCAGCGCGAGAAGGCGCGCGCGCAACAGCGCTTGGCGATCACCGCTACGGAAACCGTATCAGCAGATCAGCAGGGCGCCCAGCAAGAGAAGCTTGCCGCCTTGCGTGGACAGGTCGCAAAGGCCGATCAAGAAATCCTCACGCGCCGCGCCGAGCTGTCGAAAGAAGTGTTTGGTCTGGAAATTGCCGACAGCCGCGCTGCGCTTGAAACATTGGACAAATTGAGCGAGGCTCGATTTGCAGAGGCCCAGTCTCTGGAATCTCAGGTCCAAGCACAACGTGACGCCAATGCAGTTATTGGGATGACCGCCGAGCAGGCCGTGGCATACAACCGCAATCTGGTCGAAGAGGCCGCTTTGCGCAAGGAGGCCGATGCTGCATTGCTGGCTAATATTCCAAGCCGCGCTGCCGAGGCTGAGGCATTGAAGCGCAGCGCCGCCGCCATGCGAGAATTGTTCGATGCGCAGCAGGCCGGCGCCATGAAGAAAGAGCTGGCCGATTTCCTTGACCCCAACAAGGCCAAGGATTTCGGTGATGCACTGCGCGATGCCTTCGGCGGCGCTGGCAGCGCGCTGGTGAAGTTGAGCACTACCTTCCAGTCCTTTGCCAAAGGTCAGAAGGACTTCGCCAAACAGCGTGCAAATGCCGCCGAACTCTACCTCAACGGTCAAAAAGATGAAGCGGAATATACCCGTGACATTACCAAGCTGAACAAAATGCAGGCGCATGAGCAGTTGAAGGGCTATGGCGACATGGCCGGCGCTGCTGCGGGCTTCTTCGGCGAACAGAGTAAGGGCTACAAGGTCCTGACCACCATGTCGCAGGTGTTCCATGCGGCTGAGCTGGCGATGACACTGGCCGAGCTGGTGCCGAAGGGGATCAGCGCGGTGCTGAGCCAAGGGCAGGGCGACCCGTACACTGCGTTTGCCCGGATGGCAGCGATGGCGGCGATCGTGGCCGGCCTGGGCGTGGCGATTAGCGGCGGCGGTGGCGGAAAGTCGCTCTCGCAGCAGCGCCAGGAGACCCAGGGCACCGGTTCGGTGTTCGGCGACAGCACCGCGAAATCGGATTCGATCAAGCGGTCGCTCGAGCTCGTAGCCGGCAACAGCAATATCGAACTGAGCTACACGCAGGGCATGCTAGCGTCGCTGCGTGCGATCGAATCGTCGATGGGCGGCCTCGGCAACTTATTGGTGCGCAGCACGGGCCTCACCTCTGCCACATCGAACATCGATGTCGGTGGCGGCGGCGGGTGGGTTGGGAAAATTGTTTCCAGTATTTTTGGTGGCAAAGTTTCCGTGAACGACACAGGCTTCACGCTCGACCGCGCTACCTTGGGCGCAGCGGCAGCTGGTGCCGTCAAATCCTACAGCTACGCCGACATGAAGAAGTCTGGCGGATGGTTCAGTAGCGGGGATTCATGGACTGACAAAACCAAATTGGGCGCAGCAGCCGACGCTCAGTTCGCCAAGGTGCTGGCTGGCTTGGGCGCCGGCGTGTCGGAGGCTGCAAAACTATTGGGCCTGGGTGGCGACGCTTTCACCCAGCGGCTCAATGGCTTCGTCATCGATATCGGCAAGATTAGTCTCAAGGGGCTGTCGGGGGCAGAGATCCAGGAGCAATTGGAAGCCGTGTTCTCGAAGGTAGGCGACGACCTGGCGCAGTTCGGCGTGGGTGGTCTGGAGCAGTTCCAGAAGGTGGGTGAAGGCTATTTCGAAACGCTGACCCGAATCGCTGCGGACTACGCGAACCTCGATTCCGTTCTGGCGTCGAGCGGCACGTCGTTCGGCCAAGTGGGTCTGGCAAGCATCGCGGCCCGGGAACACCTGATTGCCTTGGCCGGCGGTATCGATGAGCTGTCCAGTGCACAAGCCAACTTCAACGACAACTTCCTGACCGAAGCCGAGCGCCTGGCGCCGGTGCAAAAGTATGTTACCGACCAGCTGGCGGCCATGGGCTTGCAATCGCTGGACACCCGCGACAAGTTCAAGGATTACGTGCTCGGCCTGGCCAACGGCGGCAAGTTGGCGACGGAAGCGGGCGCTGCGCAATACACCGCACTGCTGGCCCTGGCCGACGCGTTCGCAAAAACGCACGCGGCCACGGTGGACCTGACGAAATCCGAAGAGGAAATTGCAGACGAGCGCAAAGACCTGCAGGACCAGCTCGACGAACTGACAATGACGTCGGCGCAGTTGTTGAACAAACAGCGCAATGCACTGGACGCAAGCAACCGCGCGCTGTTCGACCAGATCCAGGTGGCCACTGCCGCGAAGAAGGCGCAGGACGAAGCGCGGACCAGCCTCGGCACCTTCCTGACGCAAATGACGTCGTTTGCGTCGTCGGTTGCCGGCTTCAACAACAGCTTGGTGCTGGGCAGCCTATCGGGCCTCACGCCGGAGCACCAGCTCGAGGAGGCGCGGCGCCAGTACGAGCAGACGCGCATCAAGGCGCTGGCTGGCGACGCAACGGCGCAGGGTGCGCTGCAGGGGATCGAAAACACGTTCCTTGGGCTGTCGCAGAAGTTGAATGGTGGCGACGCTACCTATCTGGCTGACCTGGCGGCTGTGATGAAGGCCAACGACGAGTTGGCCCATTGGGCGGCTGGGAAGGTGGACGTGGCGCAGGCCAGCCTGGATGCGCTGAACAAGCAGGTGGACGGCATCACGCAGCTCAACGCGACGATGCAGACCGTTGCCCAGGGCATGCAATACCAGCCCACCCTGACGGGCGATGCGGCCATGCCGGCGCTTTCAACGCCACTGCCGGTCGCCATCGACTACTCGGCATACGGCACCGCCATCACGGCGCCGCTGATCGCCGAGATCAAGCTGCTGCGTGAGGAGGTGCGAGGCCGCCGTGAGGATGCCAACCGCCAAACCGGCGACAGCAACAACGTGACCATCGCGGCCACGCAGCAGGCCGCCCAAACCATCGTCACCGGTGTGCGGGAGGCGGTGACGGACGGCGCCTACGCCGCCAGCAACGATACGAGGAAACCTACTTGATCACTGATACTCAATTCGCGGCGTGGTTGGCCGATAGCACCGCCTTGCGCGTCACATTGTTCGAGGTGGGTGCTATCTCCGGTGGCGTGGAGGTCACGCGCTACCTATCGAACCGGGCCTATACGGGTTCCGCGGCGGCGCCGTACCAGGCTATCGTTGCTGGCGGCCTCACGGTCACCGAGTCGATTTCGCCGACCGCCGACGCCAGCCTGGCAGCCGGCGACATCGAGATCTACAACGTGGCCGGCGAGCGCGATGCTTGGCTCGATGACGTCTGGAAAAACTGCCCGGTCGTTGCCTTCGTGGGCGATGTCCGCTGGCCGCGCGCGGATTTCCGCATGGTGTTCAGCGGCACCATCATCGACATCGGGTGCAAATCGCGCGACCGGCTGAACCTGCGGTTGACGAACAAAATGGAGCGTCTGAACACGCCCGTGACCGACGTGAAAATCGGTGGCAACGCGACCAATCCGGACGCGCTGGTGCCGGTGGTGCTGGGGGAGGCGTCGAATATCTCGCCACCGCTGACCAACCCGAACACGCTCGAATACGCGTTCGGCTGGCCGGGCAGCGAGGGTATCTTGGGCCTTACCACGCCCGAGATGCGCACCGACGGCAAACCGCGCACCGCTATCACCGTCACGAAATCAACTGGCCGCGTGACATTCAACGAGGCCGTGGGCCCGGGCCAGGTCACGTGCAGCGTGCAGGGCGTGAAATACCAGGGCGAGTACGTCTACACTATCTCGAAACTGGTCCAGTGCCTGGTCACGACGTTCGGCAACGCGGCGAACCGGTTCATCGGACCATCGGTGCTGCTGGCCGCCGGCAACTATAGCTATGGGGCCACGGACCTGTTCGGTTTCGCGCGCGCCACCACGGCCACGTACACCGGCGCCGATGGCAGCATCCAAGCGGCCGCCGCCAATGTGCCGCGCATCGACTACTCGACCGGCGCCGGGCAGTTGCTGGTGGAGGGCGCAGCAACGAACCTGCTGCGATTCAGTGAGCAGGCGGACAACACCCTGTTCACGAAGGGCATGCTCACCGTGGTTGCCAACGCCGCGCTTGCGCCCGATGGCACCATGACGGCTGATAAACTGGTGGAGAATACCGCCCTCGGCCAGCACAGTTTGCTGCAGGCGGTGCCATCCGCCAGCCTGGCGCCTTCCACCTGGTACGCGTGGTCGAGGTTCTACAAGGCGGCCGGCCGCAATTTCGTGTTCGCCAGCGTCGGCACTTTTGCCAGCCAGGCCGCCACCACCAGCATCTACCTGAATCTGATCACCGGCCAAGTCACCGGCACAGGCGCGGCACGTGCCACGGTCCAGCAATACCCCGATGGCTGGTGGCGCCTCACGGTGACCTGCCAGACCAATGCGGCACCAGGTAACGTCTCGCCCGGGTCGTACATCGCCGAGAGCCAGACCTCGAATAACTACCAGGGTGATGGCACGTCCGGCGTCTATGTCTGGGGCGGCCAGTTCGAGGCCCTGCCTACGAGCGGCCCGGCCAGCAGCTACATCCCGACGACGACCGCTGTCGCCACGCGCGCCGCCGACGTCGCCTATTACTCGAACGATCTGGATTCGGCCAGCCTGGCCGCCTTCGATGCTGCTAACCCGCAACCGGTCGGCCTGGCGCTGACCGAGCGCACGAACGTGTTGGTGGCGATCCAGCAGCTGGCCAGCAGCGTTGGCGCGCAGCCGGTGATGTCGATGACGGGGCGTTTGCGCCTGGTTCAATTCGACATTCCGACCTCGGCCGCTATCGAGATCCTGCGCTCGCACCAGCTCGACAAGAGCATCGCTGTCGTCAACCGGACCGAGGTCGCGGCGTCGGTGAAGGTGGGCTACTGCCGAAACTGGACCGTGCAGCCCAAGCTCGAAACGCTGCTGCCGGCTGCGCACAAGAACCTGTATTCACAGCAGTGGCTGAGCACCACCGCCACCGACACGGCCGTGCAGGCAATCTACAGGCTGGACGCCGAGCCGGTGCAGATCGACACTTGCCTGCTGCGCGTGGCTGATGCGCAGGTTGAGGCGGCCCGGCGCCTGGCCATCGCCAAGGTGCCGCGCACGACCTACCGTTTCGAGGCCTCGCCGGCGCAGATGCTCACCCAGCTCGGCGCAGCCGTGAAGCTTTACAGCAACCGGTTCGGCCTGTCCACTGGTCGGGTCGGCCTGGTCACGTCGCGCACGCTCGACTGGAATAATTTTCACGTAACACTGGAGGTAACTGTTTAATGGCCGCGATTGTCAACGACCGGGATGCGCTGATCATGGGCGCGGTACCGCGCTATACGCCACCGGCGAACATCGGGCTGTTTCTGTCGCCGGAGTCCGCCATTTTCAAACTGTCGGCGGACCAGTCGAGCGCATTGCCCGGGTCGTTCACGTTCAAGGCGCTGCCGCCGAACGCCGAGGGCGTGGTCACGTTCACCTGGAGCGCCGGCCTGACGTTCACCGTGTCGGGCAACACGGCCACGCTGACCTATGCCAATTTTACGGCTGGCTCCGGCACGCTGACCGCGACGATCGTTGTGGACGGCGTGACGTACACGAAGACCTCGACCATCACCAATCTGGCCGATGGCGCGCCCGGCGCCGCCGGCACCAAATCGGCCCCGGTTTTCCTGTACCAGTGGAGCGCGTCCGCACCGGCCGCACCGACCGGCACCAGCACGCTCACCTGGGCCACCGGCATTAACAGCAATTACACCGGCGCCGACGGCTGGGCCGCCAGCGCACCAGCGAACCCCGGCACGCCAGGGTTGCGGCTGTACGTGGTCACGCGTACCGTCACGGCAGCAGCTGACGTTGCGACCACGCCCGGTATTTCGTACCTCGGCCTGACTGCAATGGCGTGGACGCAGAACGGTGCTGCTGGTGTGCCAGGCCTGCAAAGCGCAGCAGCCGAGGTGTACCAGTGGGCTGCGACGATTCCGGCCGGCCCAGTCGGCAACCCGACCTGGAACTGGAACACTCGCTCGTTCGGCGCGGCGCCGGCGAACTGGACGCTGACGCCGGCCGCGCCGGTGGCCGGCCATACACTGTGGGCGGCCGTGGTGCAGGTGGTCGATTCCGCTGGCGCGACCGGGACTGCGTTCAACTGGAATGCCGCCTCGATCGTGGCGCGCGGCTCCGCAGGGTCGAATGGCGCGGCCGGCGGCGCCGGCGCTGAGGGCTCCTCCTACGTCACAGCCTATGTCGCCACCGCTGTCGGCACCGCCTCGACGGCGCCGGCGCCGACCATCGGCAAGACCAGCCTGCCGGCGCCGAACAGCAGCGGCCTACCCGGTACGCCGCAGGCCTCCGTCCCTGCCTTGTCGGCCGGCCAGTACCTGATGCAGTTCGACGGCATCTACAACCCTGCCACGAACCAGGTCACCTGGTCGGTCCCGTACCAGGCGTCACTCAAGGTCGGCAGCTTGTCGGCCATCACGACGAACACCGGCGCGCTGACCGTAACTGGCGACCTCAGCAGCGCGAACGGCCTGTTCAAGGTGGATGCGAACGGCCAGGCCACGATGCGCGCGGTGCAGATCCTGGCAGCGGATGGGAACATTTTGTTCTCGACCGGTACCGGCCTGAGCGCGGCTGCGGCGGCGCCAGGGACGCTGAATAGCGAGCAAACATGGGATGCCCTGAACGGCCGGCCGCTCGACAGCACAAACCTGGTGCGCACTCCCAACTTCGAGGATGGCGCCTTGCGCACCTGGAATGGTGCTGGAGGGGCCTCTGTCAGCGGAAACGGCGTGCAGAGCCCCGCTTTCCCCAATAAATACTTCATGCGTGTCACGCTCAGGGACACGACCGAGGGCGGCAATACGTTCCCAGTGACCCCGGGCGAGAAATTCTACACATCGGCTTGGGTCTATACCGGCGACTCCTCTGTAGCTGTAGGACTTGGTCTAGTGTACCGTGACAACAACGGTGAGATTTTCAGCTTCGGGATCCAGAATCGAGCCGCGGCAGGCGTGGCTGCGTGGGTGAAAGTTACTGGAGAGGTGATCGTTCCGGCCAACGCTGCCCAGGCTACGGCATGGGTGCAGATGGACGGGTTCACGAATCTGGGGGCGGCAGGCGTCGCCAACATGATCATTTCACGGTCGGAACCCGGCGCGACCGTTGGCGCGACCTGGGGCACGAACGTCACCGGCTCGGCCGCAGTAGACGCCCAGATTCTGACGGCCAAGAATTCTGCCGATGCTGCCATGGTTCGCGTCAACGCCGAGGCAGATAACAACGTGCTCGATCGAGGCGAGAAGCCCGAAGTACTTGCTGCGTGGCTTGCCATTGAGGATGAGCGACCCCGCCTTATCTTGCAGGCTCAGGATGTGAGCGTGAGCTATGCCGACTATGACAACGCTAAACAGTCGTTGAGCGTTTATTTGCAGTCGCTTCCGGGCGGCCCAAATGAGTGGTACAACACGCTGACCGATACGACGATCGTGCGCGACACGTACATCCAGAAGTGGAACAGCTACTACACCGCCAAGGTGGAACTGCTCAAGGCGATCTCGGCGAAGCTGCAGTCCAATGTCAACTACGTGCAGGGGCAGGCCGTGGCTGCACAAAATGCCGCGAACACAGCACAAGGAGCAGCCAACGCAGCACTTGTCCGGGTCAACGCCGAAGCTGACAACAATACGCTCGATCGAGGCGAGAAGCCAGGTGTACTGGCGGCCTGGAACGAGATCGAGGCTGAGCGGCCAAAGTTGATTTTGCAGGCGCAGTCGTTGAGCGTGAACTATGCGCCGTATGACGCTGCCAAGCAGGCGCTGGCCGATTACCTCGTGTCGCTGCCAGGCGGCCAGAACGAGTGGTACAACACGTTGACCGATACTCCGATTGTCCGAGACACGTACATCCAGAAATGGAACGGATACTACGCGGCGAAAGTCGACCTGCTCAACGCCATCGCGGCCAGGGCAGCGGTCCTTGCGTCGTGGTCAGGTGTCACCGGCGCCGGCAAGCCTGCCGACAACGCAACCGTGGGCGGCACGTTCGGCCCCAACGGCAACATCACCGGCCAGATGACTGTGGCGCAGGTGCCGAATTACATTCCCGCGAATGGGGTTACCGATGCGCTGATCGGCGGCAACCTGAAAAGCGCAAACTGGAATGGGGCCACCGATACATCCGGCGCGGGATGGCTGCTGGAGCGCGCGACAGGCAATCTGTACTGCAACAGCATCCGGTCGCGCGGCGCGGTGATGGGGGGCGGCTACACCGGGTACGCATGGCCCACCGGAGGTGTCGGCGGATTCTACGTTGGGCCCGAGGGGCTGTTGTTGGGCAATTACAGCAGTGGACGATTTTTCCAGGTGGAGAGTAACGGCAATGTCGCCGCGCCTGGGTTCTCGATCACCAACGGCAAAGCGAATTTCTCCGGCAATGTGAATACTGGCTCCGGCTCGGGGTTCCGCATCGAGATGGGGCCGGACGATCCGGTGTATGCAATGTGGGCCGGCTCCGGGACCAAAAACGACACTAACGCTATTTTTTACCTGAAACGCAGCGGTACCGGCTACTTCGGCGGCGCGCTGTCGGCGGGCACGCTGAAAACGGCTGTGACCAACCCTGCAATCGACCCCAACGCCCAGGTGGTGGATGGGCCATTCGGCTCGAATGGTGGTGTCATTAACGTGGTTTGCAGTTTCGATTGGTCGTTCCTGCAGTCGTCGAATTACCACCGCTACACTGCCGGCGCCGGCACAAACACCGCAACGCTGACTCTCTACCGGAAAATCGGATCGGGCGCCGAGCAGGTCGTGCAGAGCGCGACGCTCAGCGGCCCAACAACGATCGCAAATGCCAGTTTGCCGGATGAGCCGTCTACGTGCGACCAGTCTATCCAGGGATCATTTACCTACACCGACACGGCGGCCAGTACCGAGAACCGCACGTATCGCGCTGTTCTCTCGCTGGCCATACAGACGACGGTTCAGTCGTCTCGACCAGGTGGAGGAACCGGGAGCGCGTTTCCCGACCTCGTGTATCAGCGCTTTACCCTCATTACGACGGAGTGACATGCCAAATCTACGCATCATCTACGACAACGCGGCCGATCGCTCGGCGCTCGTTGCGTCCACGACGGCCGGCGCACTGGCTGTCGCGAACCTGCAAACCGATGTCAAATCGGACGTCTGGCGCGCCACCGCCACATCGGCCTCGATCAGCGGCGCGCTGCCAGGCGTCGAGACCGCGTCGGGCGTGCACCTCATCGGCAATTTCTCGCCGACAGCTACGATCCGCGTTCGGCTGTATTCGGACGCTGGCCGCACGGCGATGGTGTTCGATAGCGGGTTCGTGCCGGCATGCCCGGCGCCGGCGCTGGTGCCGCGCGGCTGGACTCCGGTTCAGGCGGCCAGCGCCTACGCCTACGGCGGCGGGGCGCACGCCCGGGTGTGGTTCGCCGAGCGAGCGTACCGGGGCTACACCATCGACCTGGTGGACGCCAACAACCTGCAGGGCTACATCGAGGCCGCCCGGCTGATCATCGGGGCGTACTGGTCGCCGGCCTACAACGCCTCCGAGGCCTCGATGACGCCGGTCGATACCACCGTGCTGTACCGGACCGATGCCGGCGACCAGGCTGCTGACGCGGGCCACATCTACCGCCAGGTGTCGATCGATATGTCCGCGATGCCGGCCGCCGACCGCACGGCGTGCGCCCGGTTCCTGCGCAACAGCCGGGCCTACCCGATCCTGCTGTCGCTGTTCCCAGAATCGCAGGACCTTGAGCTCGAACGCGACAACGCGATCTACGGCCGGCGCGCCCAGGACTCGGAGCTCGCAATCCAGAACTCGGTCACCTACGGCACGAAGATCGCGATCGAAGAATTTTGAACTGCATCACCCGTTTCACCACGACCCGCTACGGCGGGTTTTTTTACGCCCACAGAAAGGCAAACATGCCAGCAGATGAAGCAGTAGATGCCGCGCGCCACGGCGACAACCAGCTCCGGATGAAAGAGATGGAGCAGCGCATCGGGCGTATCGAGGAGGGCTTTGAAAAGCTCGCCGCCGACGTGCACACCATGAAGGGCAACCTGGCCGCGAACACGTCGTTCAGCCGCGAGGCGGCGGAAGGCATCGAGGCGATCAAGCAGCAGCTGGGCCAGCTCGCGCAGCTGGACATCCCATCCCTGAAAGACATCGCGGAATACATGAACAGCATGCGCGGGGGCGTGCGCGTGCTGGGCTGGCTCGAACGGCCGGCACGGTGGGTCATTGCGATCGCCGGCGCCGTAGGTGCGCTGTATGGAATCTTCAAACTGAAAGGTTGATATGAAAAAACTTGAACTGATCGAGGATTGGCGGGCGGTGCTCACGCGCGCCTGGTCGATGAAATTTAGCATCCTGGCTGCCATCCTCGGCGGCCTGGAGGTGGGCGTGCAGTTCGTGCAGCCTGCCGGCATCCCGGGCGGCGTGTTCGCCGGCATCGCCTCGGTGGTGTCGATGTCTGCCGCGATCGCGCGCCTGGTGGCGCAGCGTGAACTGTCGGGAGGCGCCAATGGCAACGCCTAAACAACGTGCGGCCGCCGCTGCCGCGCTGGCCACCATCATCGCCATCCCCGCCGAGGGCATCCGCCAGTTCGCCTACTACGACCCGCCCGGCATCCTGACCGTGTGCTACGGCCACACCGGCGCCGACGTGGTGGCCAAGCGCCTGTACTCGATGGACGAATGCCGCGCGCTGCTGACCGCAGACATGCAGAAGGCGGTGGCCACCGTCGAGCGCTGCGTGCCCGGCCTGCCGGTACCGGTGCTGGCGGCGTTCGCCGACGCCGTGTTCAACCTGGGCCCGACCGTCGCGTGCGCGCGCGCCAGCTCGACAGCGGCGCGCATGCTGTACGCCGGCGACCTGGTCGGCGCCTGCAACCAGTTGCCGCGCTGGGACAAGGCGCGCCTGGCGGGCGTGATGGTGGCGCTGCCGGGCCTGACCAAGCGCCGCGCCGCCGAGCGCAGTCTGTGCCTGACGGGCGTACCGTGAGCGCGCTCAGCATGGCCGGCGGCGCCGTCGTCGCGGGCATCTGGAAAGTGGCGGCCGTGGTGCTGGCCGTTCTGCTGCTGGTGGTGATCACCGGCGCTGGCACGGGCTGGTGGCTGGCGGCGGCAGCGCGCGACCAGGCGCTGGACAGGCTGGTAGCGGAGCAGGGCGTCAGCGCCGAGCTGCGCGCCTCGATCGGCATCCAGAACAGTGCGGTCAAGTCGATGCATGACGCAGCCGTGGCGGCCGACAAGCGACGGCGCGCTGCCCAGGAACTTGCCGCGGCAAATGGCCGCCGCTACGATGCCGCCCAGGCCAAACTGTCCGGAGCGCGCGCCACGACCTGCGACGAGGCCATGTCGTACGTGAACCAGTTGCTGAAGGACGTGAAATGAGACTACCCCTGCATCACCTGCATCACCTGCAGTTTCCCGCTACCCCTGCGTTTTTGTTCAGCGCCTGCATGCTCCTGGCCGGATGCGGCACCGCGCCGCCGGCGACGCAGATCGTCGAGGTGCCGGTGCGCACGCCGTGCGTGAAGGACGTGCCTGCGCGACCGGTGTACGAGTTCGACAGGCTGCCGCTGGACGCGCCGGATGGGGAGAAGGTCTTGGCGCTGGCCCGGGACTGGACGCGCGGGCGGAAGTACGAGAGCGCGCTAGAGGGGGCTTTGGCGGGCTGTCATTAATGGCTGATTGTCCGCTTACGCCCCGAAGCCGCCGGTCAAGTTCAGGACGTCTCATTCACGAAACTCCAAGCAGCCATGCGACGTATTGCATTTTCAATAATTAATCATCCATGCTATATTTTTCTGGCGATTCACTGCTGTTAATTAGTTACTGCTGGATAGAAAACGAATTAGTGTGGCTGAAAAGCCACATTGAGCGAAGATTGTCATCTGCAATTTGCTTTGATTCGCCTAGTTTTTTGCCTAAACAGCTTGAAGTTACGATTTGTGAGAATCTTTAACAGCATCGGCGGTATAAAGGGAGAAGGAGGATGCATGATCCATTTCGTCATCAAATTCATACTTGTCATAGTTTTGACTATTCCAATGCCATTGGTGATCTGGTATTTCTCAATTGGATATCTGCATGGCGGTTTAGAAAAGCTTTGGCTGGCCCCTGTACTGTTAGTTCTTTGCATGTCATTGCCGTGCCTCGGTTTCGCTATCCTGCGTCCTAGGGTTTATACTAATAAGTTAAAATTTTATATCTCCGCTCATCTTGTTCTAATTATGATCGGTATGCTTTCAACTATAATTTTCAAAAAATATGTTGAGATGTATTTTAATGAGTGTTTTAAAAATCTCTTTCGAACACTGATGTAATTTCCAGAATACGGTGACTGCTTATGGCCGAACTCATCCGCGCTTTATACGACGAATCCATTCGTCCGCCACGTCGCCCATGTTCTTCGCGATGCCGTTGCGCACCCACGCCATGAGTTCGCGGTCGAACTTGAAATCTGGCCCACACTCGAGGGAAAGAAAACGCCGAACGTTTTGAGTGCTCTTATAATCAGAATCGATTTCTGTCATACGCGAAATTTCTCCACCATGCCAATCGAAATTCATGTCCAATCCCTCCTAATATTGAGGACGTGTACGGCTGTTCCGGCCGATATCAGTCTGCGCTCCGGAACTTCAATATCGGCGTGGGTTGTTCGACCTAAGCATCGAAATTACGGAAATTTTCGTGGCACGTTGGCCACCAGTTTCAATTCTTCACGGTATCGGCTGCGGTGACGTTATTCGGCATCGCGAACTCAAATTCCACCAGCGTGTCATCCGGCCAGCTTTGATCATGCAGCGGTGGTGAATAGCGCGCGCGATCTTTTGCATCCAGACGCTCTGCCGGAAAATTTTCGCGGCGCGAACCCGACACCAGCGTAGCACTCGTTATTGGGGCGTTAGTCGAATAAAAAACCCGGCTTCTCGAGGTATGACAGACTCCGCCTAAGGGAACTAGATAGGCCAGCTTGATCAACGACGCGTCAAATTTGTCGATGGCCCATCTCACTTCGCATTCCAGACGCAGATCACCCAAGCGCCTTGTTCCGACAGGGATGCCAGCGGTATGGATGTCAGGCCGCCAACGGAACAAGCCCTTCTTGGTGCTAAGCCGCAGGTCAGCATCATCTTTTGCAGCAGACTCGTCACGGGGTACCGAAAATGTTAGGTCGGCCGCAATAGGAACCTCGATGTTCACATTACCCCCGACGATGCGAAGCTTGAGATCGGATGCCGTCAGCTGAGGCTGTTGCGGGCGTAAAATGAATTTCAGTCGGGCTTGCGGCGCCAGAGAATGGTAGTGGTCGAATGCATCTATACCGTCCAGCATTTTCCGGTACGGCTTCCAGTCCGGATCTTTGCTACCGGCCACAGTCACTTGCTTAGTTGGTTCGGAAGGGGGCTGCTCGGTGTCGGATTGCGCCATAACGGAACTGGATACGGACAATAGCAGGATGACCGGGAGAGCTATATGCATAAAGGGGCAATGATTTTTGTTAGTGGGGCGGACTCGATTGAGACGAGGTCCGCTACTGGCCGGTTGCAGCTCTGCTGCTGGCTAAAGATGGCGCACTTCTTCGGGCTGTGTTTCCCAGTTGTCGTTCTTACCATCCAAATACGTGATAGGCGCATTCACGAGTTCGTCCGGAGTGACGTCGTCCAAGCAACTTAGATTTACTGCATAGAAATCGCCCCAGCGAGGCGAGCGTCCAATTCCAAAGGAGCGTACGCCGCAATGCTTGCAAAAGAGGTGTTGGTCGGTCTTCGTCAAAAATTGATATTTAGTGAGTTCTGTTTCGCCAGACAGTAATCGGAAAGAAGCAGGCTTCACTATCGCGGGCCAGAACCGTACCTTTGAGCAGATAGAGCAATTGCACCGAATGGTTCCCTGGCCTAGGTCGATGTCAGCTTCAAATCGAACCACACCGCAATGGCAGCTGCCATGATAAGTCTTCACTTGCGCTCCATTAATTTGAGTCACATCGACTGTATCAGAGAGTTGCATATACGGCAATCCACCTCGACCGGCAGCTTCTGGCCGGTTGCCGTCGATGCGAAATTCCGTCCTTAGCCGCCGGTTCCTTCTATATTGGAATCGCGGTCAACCCGTTAAAGGCTCTTGGTCATGAATACGCGACTGATACCCGGCCGGGTGGCAATTTCGCCAAAACTCACCCACCCGTTTTTTTCATAAAAACCAGGGGCCTGAAAACTGA
>Ga0308159_1003800_pt1 | contig 14609 bp, 12 predicted proteins | sample PhyCR1_FD_201040 | JGI IMG/M metagenome (GOLD analysis project Ga0308159, IMG submission 201040) | Phyllosphere microbial communities from UC Gill Tract Community Farm, Albany, California, United States - DLSLC.R1 | ecosystem: Host-associated > Plants > Phyllosphere > Unclassified | place: USA... | reverse complement strand
TGCTGACGGTGCAAGTGATCAAGGACCCGATCGGCACCAAGGGCGCGCGCCTGTCCACGCAAATCTCGATTGCCGGCCGCATGCTGGTGTACCTGCCGCAGGATAACCATATCGGCATCTCGCAAAAAATCGAAAAGGAGTCCGAGCGCGAAGCGCTGCGCACGCGCCTGCAAAAACTGCTGCCGGCCGATGAAAAAGGCGGCTACATCGTGCGCACCCAGGCCGAGGACGCGTCCGACGCCGACATTGCCGCCGACGTCGAGTACCTGCGCAAGACCTGGAGCGCGATCACGCACGGCGCGCGCACCCTGCCCGCCACCACCTTGCTGCACCAGGACTTGAGCCTGGCCCAGCGCGTGCTGCGCGACTTCGTCCACGAACACACCGCCACTATCCAGGTCGACTCGCGCGAAAACCACCTGATGCTGCAGGAATTCGGCCAGGCCTACACGCCCGGCGTGCTGCCGCGCTTGCAGCACTACACGGGCGAGCGCCCGCTGTTCGACCTGTACGGCGTGGAAGAAGAGATCCTGCGCGCGCTGGGCCGCCGCGTGGACTTGAAATCGGGCGGCTACCTGATCGTCGATCAGACCGAGGCGATGACCACCATCGATGTGAACACCGGCGGTTTTGTCGGTGGCCGCAATTTTGCCGACACCATCTTCAAGACCAACCTGGAAGCAGCGCACGCCATCGCCCGCCAGCTGCGGCTGCGCAACCTGGGCGGCATCATCATCCTCGACTTCATCGACATGGACAACACCGAGCACCGCGCGGCCGTGCTGTCGGAATTGAAAAAGGCGCTGTCGCGCGACCGCACCAAGGTGTCGGTGTCGAACTTCTCGGCGCTGGGCCTGGTGGAAATGACGCGCAAGCGCACCCGCGAATCGCTGGCCCACATCCTGTGCGAACCCTGCCCGGCCTGCAGCGGCAAGGGCCAAGTCAAAACCTCGCGCACCATCTGCTACGAAATCCTGCGCGAACTGCTGCGCGAAGCGAAGCAATTCAACCCGCGCGAATTCCGCATTCTGGCGTCGCAGGAAGTGGTCGATATGTTCCTGGAAGAGGAGTCGCAGCATCTGGCCATGCTGGGCGATTTCATCGGCAAGAAGATTTCGTTGCAGGTGGAGACGGCTTATCATCAGGAGCAGTACGACATTATTTTGATGTAACACGGCAGTTACCCCGCTCCACCGGTAACAAAGCCGTCACATTGCCCCGGTATGCTCACGCGTTTTCCCAACGGAGCTCCCATGCACTCGACGCGCCAGCGCCCTACCGGTTTTCCACGCCACCTGCCTTTGCTGCTTACCCTGCCACTGCTGCTGGCCGCCTGCGGCGGTGGCGATGCGAACCTGGATACGACGCCCACCCGCGCCATGACCGTGGTGGCCGCTACCGGCAAGGCCATGGCTGGTGCCGCTGTGACGGTGCAGGATGCGGCCAAGGCCACGGTCGGTAGCGGCACCACCGATGCCAATGGCAAACTGGTGCTGAACCTGCCGGCCAGCGCTGCCGCGCCGTTCCTGTTGACGGTCACGCCGACCTCGGGCAGCGCCCAGTACGCGGTCACAGTCAAGGAGACCGCCGTCAATGTCACGCCGCTGACGTCGGTGCTGGCGATGCAACTGCTGGGCACCACGCCGGCAGCGACCAGCGCCAGCCAGTTGGCAGCCGTCGATGGTACAAAAATCGCCACCGCGCAAACCCAGTTGTCCACCGCGCTGGCCGATGCCATGCGCGCCATGGGCGTGTCCGCCACCTACGATTTCGTCAACGGCCCGCTGGTGCCCGGCAGCAGTACCGATGCCGCCGACAAGCTGCTCGACCAGCTGGCGGTCAAGGTCAGCGGTACCGATATCGACATCGTCAACACCAGCGGCGCCATCCTGGCGCAGAGCACCGGCGGCAGCGTGCCGCGTGCCACCGGCACGGCGCTGTTGACCGCGCCTTCCACCCCGACCGCGCGCCAGCAGCAACTGATGGCGATGATGCCGGGCACGACCGCCGCGCCGGTGTTCATCGAAGTGGCGCTGGACGAATTGCTGCCTACTCAACCGGCAGTCGGCTACGACCAGATCTATTACAAGCTCGGCCGTTACAGCGCAGAAGACCTGATCATGGACAAGACCAACAAGCCGAAAAAATTCGCCGAATTGTGCGAAGCCAACGGCCAGGACGACGTGGTGACCAAGACCGCCAATGTCCCCGGCGCCACGCTGATCAAGCCACCCGCCGCGTTCGCGTGCAAGTCGCCGGTGGGCACCAAGCCGGGCGACATGAAGACGGTCGTGGTCGGCCCTGGCGGCAAGCTGTACCTGACCGATGGCCACCACACCTTCAGCGCGTTCTGGAATGCCGACGGCGGTGTCAACCAGAAGCTGAAAGTATGGGTCAAGCTGACCGACAACCTGAGCAAGCTGAACGAAGTGGATTTCTGGAGCGCGATGAAGGCCGGCAAAAAAGTCTGGCTCAAGGACGGCGCCAACCGCCCTATCGTCACCGGCCAGCTGCCGCAGCAGATCGGCCTCGCTGCCCTGGGCAACGATCCGTACCGCGCGCTGGTGTACTTCACCCGCGACGCCGGCTACATCGTGCCCGAGGCCAGCACCGAGTTCCTCGAGTTTTACTGGGGTGACTGGCTGCGCAGCAAGATCGACCTGGCCGGCTACGATCTGACCAGCAGCACCAGCTACTCGTCGGCCATCCTCAAGGCCTCGCAGGCGATGGTGGCGTTGCAGGCGACCGACGTGGTCAGCGGTGGCAATACGGCCGCGTCGCTGGGCTGGTCCGGCAAGCTCGATACCAAGGCATTGGACGACCTGGTCACGCCGACCGGCAAGCTGACCTATTCGATCGCTTACAAGAAGACGCTGGCCAAGTAACGAACCATAGCGCTGCCGACGTTTCGGCAGCGCTTGCTGAGCATCGTCTCACGCCGAGCATCAGCGTCCCGGCGGCGCCATCATCGACTGGTTGCTTTTCATGAGCGTGTCAAGCAGGTTGCGCACCGCTTCCGGCGAGCGGCTCTGCATCATGTCGAGCTGGGCCAGGTTGATGCGGGCGCGCGGGTAATTGGCCTGTGCTGCCTGGGTCAGCCAGCGGCGCGCGGCTGCCAGGTCTTTCGGCACGTCGCGGCCTTCGTAGTACATCTCGCCCAGCTCGTTTTGCGCTACCGGGAAACCCAGCGTGGCCGCTTGCTGGAACCACTGGCGTGCGCGCTTGCTGCAGGCGGTGCGTCCGGCGCCGCCCTGGCAGGCCTGCTCGATGCGTCCGAGGGTAGTCATGGCCACCACGTTGCCCTTGGCGGCGCGGCGCTTGAGTTCGGCCACTTCCTCGGCGCCGGATTGGCCGACGCGCTGCTGCAATTGCCAGTCGAGCTCGGTCCAACCGCGTTCGTCGAGGTGGCGATACCAGGCCGCATCGCCTTCGCTGCCCAGCGCGCCGGGCTTGTCGCCGGAACGGTAGCGGCCCGCCGGCTTTGCTGCACCGGCAACGGCGCCGGTCTTGTCTGGCGCCATCGGCGCGCCATAGCGCAGTCCCGGCGGCGGCCGGAAATAGGCGTCGCCCACCAGCGATGATTCCACCCACGGCTGCTGGTCTTCCAGCGTGCGCCGCCGTACCTGGTCGGCCAGGGTGCGGAACAGTTCGGTTACCGGCAGTCCCGGTTGGCCGATCAGGCCGGCCAGCGTTTCGGTATAGATGCTGTTCTTGCGGCCGGTGCCGTCCTCGGCCAATTGGCCCGGCGCGGTCGAATAGGCCACCAGGGTGCCGCGCGGCGCCACCGCCGGACCCAGGCCAAGGTTGCCGATGGCGCGCATGCGCACGGCCGGCATCGGCTGGAACGGGTTGTTGCGGCAGGCGTCGAGGATCACCATGTTGACCGCCGACGGCGCCAGCGCCAGCCGCTCGTGCAGGGCCGACAGCGGATACGCCTTGAGCGCCACCCCGGCTTCGCTGGTGGGCGACATATCGGTCGGGATCAGGTAATTGACGCCATTGATCTGCATGCCGTGGCCGGCGTAATACACCACCGCCGTGGCGCCAGCCGTTAGCCCGGTGGCGAACTGGCGTACCGTGTCGTACAGGGCGCTGCGGCCCAGGTCCTTGGCCACGGTCACGCGAAAGCCGGCGCGGCGCAAGGCGCCGGCGATCAGGTCGGCGTCGGCACGGGTGTTGGGCAGCAAGCCGTTGTTGTAGGCGCCGTTGCCGATCACCAGCGCCTGTCGTTCGGGCGGGGCCGATACCGTTTCGGCGGCGCGCACGACAGGCAAGCCTGACCACGCGGCCGCTACCAGCAGCGCCAGCAAGGTGCGGCGCTGAGGTCTCATCGGCGCACCAGCAGCACGTCTTCCACCAGCGGCGAGGCGGCCAGGCGGGCCCGCACCGGTTCGGCGCTGCCCGGCTCGTCGAGGGCGATCCACAATTCGCCCGACACCGATGGTCCCCACACGATGTGGCAACGGTTTTGCACCAGCAACTCGGCCAGGTCGGCAAAGCGGGCGTCGCGCCGCACCACCAGCTTGAGGTCGGCGGCGCGCGCCGGCTGCGCGGCCGTGCCGCGATAGCTGACCGTGGGGGTTTGCTGGTCGAGGCGATAGACGTTCCAGCCCATTTGCACCGCGATCAACGCCACCCCCAGCGCACCGACCGGCACCCAGCGCGCGGCAACCAGTCCCTGCCACCAGCGCTGCCACCAGGCCGGCGCCGGTGGCCGGCTGGCCTCCAGACGCGCAGCCAGCGCCTCGTAACCGGCCAGCGGCGCGCGTTCGGCCACGCGCTGGCGCGCGGCGGCGGTCACGGCCTGCAGGAATTGCAGTTCCTGGCGGCCGTTGGCGTCATGCGCCAGCCAGGCCTCCACCTCCTGGCGCCGGGCCGGATCGAGCGTGCGGTTCAGGTAAAACGGCAGCAGCTCGCGCAGGCGCAGGCGGTCGTCGTCGGTGTAGTCAGCCACGGTTGCCTCCCAGGTAGTCAGGGCCGAAGGCCCGGGCCAGGCAGTCGCGGATACGCTGGCGCGCGTGAAACAGGCGCGACTTGAGCGTGCCTTCCGGCACTTCCATATCGCGGCTGGCCTCGGCCAGTCCCTCCTCTTCCACAGCGGTACGGTAGATCGCTTCGCGCTGGCTGGCGGGCAGCTTGTCGATGCACAGCAGGATCGCCTGTGTGGCTTCGTCCTGCTCGATCCCGGTCAGCACGTTCCAGTCGAGGTTGCCGTGTTTGTCGGCGATCGCGGCGGTCAGTTCTTCCGTTTCCAGTTCGGTGGCCATGTCGCGCTGCCATTGCCGGATGCGGTTGCTGGCGATGCCGCACAGCCAGGTGGAAAACTCCGACAGGCCGTTATAGGCGGCTGGCTTGCTAAAAGCGATAAACAGACTATCCATCGTGATTTCCTCCGCGCTCATGTCGCTCCAGACCCGGTAGCGCACATAGGCAAACAATTGCGGCTGATACACGCTGTACAGCCTTCTCGATGCTTGATCGTCGCGGTTGGCGATCCGGTTCAATAAATTTTTGACTTCCGCGCGCGGCAGATTATGCATAAAGAGGCGTATTCAAAACAGCTGAAAAAATTGCGAAAAATAATGTGAACCGAATCCGGAAACGCTGCGATAGAGCTGGAAAGGACGCCAAAAAACGAGCCTCAGAACTTTACGCCGCTATGCGGCATATTTTCCACTTGACAATATTATTATTTGCAATTGGGAAATGTTACTTGTAAGATTCAGGTGTATTTTATACAATTTCTTTAGGGAATGGTAATCAAATGACGATTTGCATGAATTGCCAGACCATTAATGCTGCACATGCGAAATTTTGCAAAGGGTGCGGCACCGGTCTGACGCCAGCTTTGAGCGGCACCCAGTGCGAGTGCGGCGCGCCGCTTGCTCCTGCGGCCAAATTCTGCCGCAATTGCGGCAAACCGGCTGCGCTTCCAGCCGCAGTAGCGGTGGCGGCGCCTTTGTCCGAACCGATTCCCGAGGCGGTGGCGGTGATTGATCCGGTGCCTGAGCCAGTGCTGGAATCCGTTCCTGTGATTGACCCTCTGCCTGAGCCAGTACAGGTTCCTGAGCTCGTCGCTGAGCGTGAGCCTGCGCCGGTTGATAAACATGAGCCAGTGTCTGAGCCTGCGCCGGCAGCCGAGCCTGTGCCGACGTTCGTGCCTGAGCCAGAACCGTTGGAAACTCCAGTGGAGGAGCCTGCTAAGGCACCGCCTGAACCTGTACCGGTTCCTGCGCCGGTACCAGAGCCGGTGCCAACGCTCTTGTCCGAGCCTGAAGTATTGACGACTTTAGTGGAGGAAGCTGCTCCGGCCCCGGCAACCGAGCCTGTGCCAGTGTCTGTGCCAAAACCGGTGACCGAACCGGAAACGCTGGCGCAACCTGAGCCATTGCCTGATCCGGTCCTTGTCCCGGCATCGACGATCGCCACACCAGAAGCGCCGCCATCATCACCGCCGTGGTCTGCGCCTGTCTCAACCGAGCCGCCGGCCCGCAAGTGGGCGCTGATCGCCGCTGCCGCAACTGCGGTCGTTGCGCTTGCCGGCGGTGGCGCCTACTTCTGGCAGTCGTCCAAATCCGCAGCGCCGGTACCAGCGCCGCTGACAGAGGCGGCCGGCGAACCGGCGGCCGGCGAACCGGCGGCCGGCGAACCGGTGGCCGGCAACCCGGGGGCTGGAGCAACGGCATCCGAAGCATCGGCAACACCGGTGGTCGATACAGCGCCAGCAGCGATCCCGCCCGAGGCACCTGCTCCTGCACCTGCTCCGGCTCCGGTTCCGGCTACGGCTCCTACCCCGGCAAAATCTCCCGCCCCGGCCCCTGCAGCAACGCAAGCACCTACCGCAGCACCAGCGCCGGCAGCAACCCCGGCACCGAAAGCAACGCCAGCCAGCCCCAAAGCCACGCCACCTGTCGCAGCCCCGCGCGTGGACCGCGCACCGGCGGCGCCGGCAAGCAACCCGCTCAGCGGCAAGGTCAGCGCCATGCTAGACAAGGCGGAAAACTTCATCGCGCTGCGCCAGTTCGACAAGGCCATCGCCACCGCCGAAGCCGCGCTCGATCTCGATCCCGCCAGCGGCGCCGCCAAGGCCACGCTGGCCAAAGCCAAGACCAAGCAATCCGAAGCATTGAAATCCGGCAGTTCCATCGAATAATCGCGAAAGGTCACACCATGAAAAAAACTACCCTTGCCGCCAGCGCCTGCCTGATTGCCGCGCTGACCGGTTGCGCCGCGCCCAACGGTCCCGGCGGTCCTGGCGGCGGTAACCAGCCAACCTCCGACAACAGCACCACCGCCATCCGCTGCGGTTCGATGGCGCTCGGTGGCGCCGTGCTGGGCGGCCTGCTCGGCGGCAAAAAAGGCGCGCTCAAGGGTGCAGCCGTGGGCCTGGCTGCGTGCGCCGTGGTCGAAGTGGCCAGCCGCCAGACCAGCTCGTCCGCCGACGTGGAAAAGACTTACCGCACCGCCAACCGCAACGCCTTGCCGCCGAAAGCCAAGATCGTCGCCTACACCACCGCCGTCACGCCGCAGGGCGTGGCCCGGACCATGGAACCGATCAAGGTGCAATCGACGATCCGCGCCGTGTCCGGCACCGGCGAGCCGGTGCGTGAAGTGAAAGAGGTGCTGATCGCCTACGGTCCGGACGGCGAAGAGTTCAAGCGCGGCGAAAAAATCGTCAACGACAAGGGCGGTAGCGGCGAGTTCGACAACAGCTTTACATTGCGCCTGCCGGAAGGCGCGCCCGAAGGCGTGTACAAGCTGCGCACCCAGTTATACCTGAACGGCGCCATGGCCAGCACCAACGAAGGCGCATTGCAAGTCTTCAGAGGCGGCAAGGTCGCACTGCTGCCACGCGACGGCGCCATCGTGGCGCTGGCGTCGCGCTGAACAAACCCAACTTCCATCCAAGAACTTCAATAACGAGGAGTATGTCCATGTCTGCTGTTCCAGTCTTTTGTGGTGCCTGCGGTAAATCCGCCGCTCCCGAATCGCGTTTTTGCGAAGATTGCGGCACGCCGCTGAAAACCGCCGCTGCCGTCACGCCCGATCTGACCAGCGCCGCCGCGCCGGTTGTCCCGCTGCCGACGCCAGCGCCGGCCCCGGCCCCGGCCCCGGCACCATCACAAGCCCCCGCAGCCGCCACCGCGCGCGGCGTAATCCTGCGCGACACCAATGCCGGCCCCGGCCTGGTGGTCGTGGACGGCCGCCAGTTGACGTTCACGCTCGAGCAGCATTGGCGCAGCCCGACCAGCGCGCCGACGGTCAACACCCAGGTCGATGTCGCGCTCGACGCAGGCGGCCAGGTACTGGCGGTAACGCCGGTGCCGGAGTCGGTGCTGGCCAAGGAAAAACTGGACAAGATGAAGGACGGCATGAACGACCTGAAGGACGAGTACCTGCCGAAACTGATGGTGCGCGTGGACCAGGTCGGCAAACCGCTGCTGATCGCAGTCGCCCTGCTGGCCATCGCCTGGATCTGGCTGCCGGCCGTGTCGATCAACATCAGCGCCAGCATCGTGCAAAACCTGACCATGTTCGACCTGCTGCGCCTGGCCAATGTCAGCTCCAGCCTCGAAGGCATGATGCAAGGCGGTAGCGGCAGCAGCGGCCTGTACGGCTTCCTGTGCGTGGTCGCCATGCTCGCCCCGCTGGCCCACGTGTTCGTGGCCGACAAGCGCGCGGCGTTCGGCCTGTTCGCGCCGCTGGCCTTCCTGGTGCTGACCGGGCTGGGCATTTACCTGAAGATCCGCAACCTCACCAGCGCCGCCAGCGAAAGCATGCGTGGCTTCGGCGGCAGCCAGATGGGCGATTTTGCCGGCGCCATGATGAAACAGGCGCTGGCCGCCTTCTCGGTCGGCTACGGCAGCTACATCGCCCTGATCGTGGCGCTGTACCTGGCCTGGCGCGGCGTCCAGAAAGTTCTGGCCGCACGCTGATCGACACGACCACAACAACTATTTTGACCTTCCACACCAAGGAACCCTCATGAACCGCATGCTCCGCAACGCTACCCTGATCCTCTGCAACACCGCCCTGCTGGCCGGCCTGGCCGCCTGCAGCAAACCGGCCGACACCGCCGCACCGGCAGCCGACGCCTCGGCGCCCAAGCCCAGCCTGCAAGACCTGCAAAACCCGAAAGCGGTGCAGCAGGCCGTGGCCAGCACCCTGCCGCAGGGCGACAAGGCTACCCCGCTGACCAGCTACCGCAAGATCGACAGCGGCCACCAGGTGATGTTCCTCTACTACGGCATGTCGAGCCTGCCTGTGCCGTACGAAGACGTAGCGCAGATTTACTCGGCCGAGTACAGCCGAACCAGCGACGGCTTCCAGCGCAAGGACATCCTCAAGGCACTGCAACCACGCATCGACCAGGAAATCGAACGCGCCAAGGCCGGCCGCTATGTCATCCTCGAAAGCCGCGACGGCGCGTTGCTGGAACGTTATAATTTCGAGAAGAAGACCTTTACCATCAAGGACATGACCAGCAACGACCGCTATACCTACTTCCACGACAACAGCCAGTACACGCTGGGCCAGAGCAACGCCACCGATTTCGCCAACCTGCCGGTGCCGGACGAAACCAAGGCTCGCGCCATCGAAGGCTACCTGAGCAAGTACGCCCAGCTGCGCATGGAAGTCTACGGTTTTGCGCAAGATGCCGATCCGAGCAACCGCCGCGTCAAGCTGCAGGTGATGAAAGTGCGCCTGTATAGCCCAAGCAACGAACTGCTCGCCGAGATGTAAAGTCCGCCAGGCTGCCAGCCGCCCGCTGCACGCGCAGGGCGGCTGGCGGCACCAACCACGTCACTGGTTCTACCTATGTTCAAGTCCTATCGCGCGCTGTACGCGCTACCTGTCGTTGCCGCGCTGCTGCTCAGCGCCTGTGCGGTCAACCGCCAGGGCAACAACTTCAAATTCGGCATCGACGTCGACGAGCTGACCGCCTCCACGCTGCAGGAATTCCAGCTGGGCACGGCGCGTGGCGTGCTGCGCCGCACCCAGCAGAACCAGGTGCAAATCAAACTCTACGATCGCATGAAACTGATCGACCTGGGCCAGTTGTCCACGGTGCGCATCGGCGACGCGGTACGGTTTCCCGCGCACGACCTGATCCTGGTCCACGTGCCGACCGCCCACTGCCCCTACGCCTACCGGCTGTACCAGCTGAGCGGCTATGAAGTCGGCATGTGGAACATCAACGATATCGCCGGCCGCTGCAGCACGCCGCTGTCCTTCAGCGCAGACGCCCAGAGCTGGGTAGCGCAGCAGCAGTCGGTCCCGAACCCGGTGGCCTGGGCCTGGTCGAACGGCCAGCTGGTGAGCGGACCGCTGCCACGCGCACCGGGCGCCGGCAACGCCACTGCCAACCTGCCGCGCAACGGCGCTGGCACCATCGAAGGCAGCTTCCAGCGCGGTGACTCGGCGTCGGGCGCCGCTGCGACAGGTGCGACCGGACCGGCGGCGAACACCAGGCCGGCAACAGGCATGCGCTTCGAAACGGCCGATGGCGCCGCCAGCCGCGCCGGCGCCGGTACCAGCAGCACCGCGCCACGCGACAGCGCCGCATCGGCATCGTCGCCTGCGCAGGGACCGGCACCGGCCCGTGCAGCCTCGACGCCCGCGCCGCGCGCCAGCGCCCAGGCTGGCACGCTCAAACGCGTAGACAGCGGCAGCTATGCGCGCCTGCCGGACGCCGGCAGTGCCACGGTAGTGCCGCCCACCCGCATCATTTTGCGCAACAGTAACGGCGAAGGCGCCACGCAATGACGAAGACCGATGCGCCAAGCCGGCGTTTTGCGTTGTTCGGCCCGCAGCCGCGCGCGCCGTGGGTCTGGATCATGGCGCTGGTCACCGGCATCTATCTGCTGGTGGAGTGCGGCTTCAACTCGCGCCTGCTCGACGTGGTGGGCGGCATGCCCGACCACGAGGCGGTCGAAGCCATCGAGGAAATCGGCCGCAGCCTGTCCGGGATTGCACTGGCGCTGATGTTCTGGCCGTGGGTGCTCAAGCGGGCCGCCGACAAGCGCTGGAATTACTTGCTTACAGCGCTGGCGCTGCTGGTGCTGACCATCGTCGTTGCCACGGCGGTGTATCGCGGCGAACAGAAACTGGTGGACCGCATCGTCGAGCGCTCCAGCGCCGAACAGCGCTTCCTGGCGACCAACCTGGTGGCGCTGCAAGGCGCGCTGGTGAGCAACAAGGTGCTGCTCGACGAACTGCCGCTCACGCCCGAACAACTGCGCGCACCCGACGGCAAGAGTTTCCTTGCCGTGTTCCCGCTGCTGGCGCTGTCCACGCACGAACTCGACCAGGTACTGCAGGCGCAAAAGCCGCTGATCCTGCGCGCCATGGCCGACCAGCTGCACGGCGGCGAGAGCGCCAGCTACAACCATTTTCTGACGTCGCGCGAAGCGCTGATCGAGACCTATAACGATCACTACGTGCCGGCGTCGAACGCCTACCAGGACAGCCTGGGCGGCATCGGCGCGCGCCAGGACAAGGCCTGGAACGACTACCTGGCGCGCCTGCGCAAGCGCGGCGTCGATCCGGACAACGTGCCGCCCGCCTACTGGTCCGATATCCGCAAGGACGTGCGCAAGCGCGGTGTCAATGTGGCCAAGGACTGGGACCCGGGCGACCGCGCCGGCTTCGAACGCGCGGTGGGACAATCTGTGCGCAGCGAGTCGGACAAGCGCTTCCGCGAGGGCGTGGCCAAGCATCTCGATGGCAATAGCCTGCCGCCGGGACTGGGCATGGGCGCCTTCTTCAGCCATCCCGTGGTGCAGGCCAAGTGGCGCAGGAGCCTGCATTACAAGAACAGCAGTTTCACGCTGCCGGTCGAGCTGCCGCCGCAGGCGCAGGCGCCGCACTTCTTCAACCGCACCGTCTACCAGCGCGTGCTCGACGACGATGTGCGCGCCACCCTGCCGCAATACACGGCGCCGGTGGACACCTTTGCCGACGGCGGCAAGAACAGCGACCTGGGCCGTGAAAGCCTGCGCGCGCTGGCCGTGCCGCCGATCGCGCTGGGCTTTTCCATCGTCGGCGCGCTGATCCACCTGGTCAAGCTGACGCTGTTCGTCATCCAGCTGCTCGCTGCATGGGGATTCATGAGCGGTTTCGTCAAGGGTGTGTGCGTGCCGGCGCTGGCTCTCCTGCTGCTGGCGGTGTTCCACTTCATTCCCACCAGCGCGATCACGCGCCAGCCGCTGTACGATTATTTCGAACAGCGCGGCGCCGGTCTCGGTGCAACCGAACCCAACTGGCAAGGCCGCACCGCCATGTACTTCACCCGCGCCGTGATCCACGCCCAGGTACCGGCCTACCCCTTGTTCGAGGCGATACGCCTGAACCTGCTGGGCGGCTACGAATTCGGCTACGAAAGCCATCAAAAGACAGGAAAATCCGATGCGAACAAATAACTCCATGCGCCCGCTGCTGCGGGCCGCCGCGCTGCTGGCCGCCATCATCGCAGGACCGGTACACGCCGGCGCCCTGCCCGATGTGCAGAACGTGATGCAACTGGAACCGGAGGGCTATGTCGCCCTCAACAAGATCACCACGCCGCTGCTGTACCCGGTCCATACCGGCAAGCCCTATAACACCAAGTTCCTGCTCAGCATAGGCCGCGAGAACCTGCCGCCCGACCTGCGCAAGTTGCAGCCCGATCTCGAGGATATCAACGAGTTCCGCGTTCACGCCCTGCTGCAACAGTTCGAGCCGTACCTGAACGGACGCATGGAAGCGCTGCGCAACGCCAAGGGCTATTTGGTGCCGTTGCAGGCCAAGCTGGGCGAATACGACTTCCAGCGGCGCCGGTTCCCGCTGTCGCTGAACATGATGGTGACCAAGCCGAAGTCGCCCGACAGCTACCACTGCGCCGGCGCCTACGACGAATTCCGCCATACCCGGCTCAGCGCCTGCGTGTCGGCCACCAACTGGAACAACCAGAACAAGGCGTTCCAGTTCCTGGCCATCGACGACATGCAGCAGGCCGAACACATCAAGCGCCAGTTGCTCAACAAGCAGGCCGGGTTTTACTTCCTGATGCAAAACGACGGCCGTTTCCGCGTCGTCGATAACGCCAAGATGAAATACGGCGGCTTCATGGAACCGACGCTGGCCTCGGGCGTGCTGCCGGCGCGCGTGATCGGCCTGCTGCTGGTCGATCACACCAACAGCGCCATTATCCTGGCGGGGGAGATGACGCCTTGATGCGCTGATGCACTAACGCGTTGACTTCCTGACGCGCGGCTGCGGCTATGGCTATGGCTATGGCTATGGCTGCGCCACGATTATCGCGGGGACTGCGCCTGCGATGCCGGTAGCGGCAAGGCATCGAGTACCAGCCCGGTGGCCTGCAACTGCTGCGCGGCCTGCACCGCGTCGCCCTGCCCTGCCGACAGCAGGTAAGCGCCCTGGGCATCGGGACCGTGGACGATATTCAAGCCCAGCCGGTGCAACGCCAGCCGTATCGCGCCGGCGCTGGCGCGGTCGTCGAACACCACCTTCAGTTGCGCCGTTGCAGCGGCGCCAGCAGTCGCCCCCGCCTGCCCGCGATAGCGGGCGGCCTCCACGTCCGGCGCTCCCACCTGCGCCAGCCGCCAGCTCTGCACCGATACCCCGGCCACCAGCACCGCCATCACGCCATAGGCCAGGCCGCCCGGCAGCGGACGGCGCCACCATGCTTGCAGGAGCGCAAGCAGTCCTGCCGACGCCTGCTGCGTTGCCGGCTGGCTTGCTGACTGCGTTGCCGGTGGCGCTAACGGCTGCGCTGCCGATGACACGGCAGGCTGCGATGCGGCCTGCCGTAGTGTGGTTTGCTGCGGCGCGGATGCCTCGCCGTCAGCCAGCGCCGCCAGCACCTGGTCGAACGACACCAGCGGCGGCGCCGCCAGTTGCCGCTCGGATTCCGCGGCGCGCGCTTGCGTCACCAGCAGGCGCTCCTGGTCGAAGCGCGCGCGCCAGTGCGGATGGCGGGCCATCATGGCGTCCATCCACGCCGCCTCGGCCTGGTCGGTCTTGCCGCACGCGTGCAGAAAGCACAAGGCGTCGAACTGTTGTTGGTCATCCTGCATGGTTGCCGCCCTTCTTGCCAGGTTGCAGACGTGCGCGCACGCAGTCGTCGAGTTTTTGCTTGCCGCGCCGGATCCAGCCGCGCACCCGTTCGAGGTTGATCTGTTCGCCGGGCGGCGCCTGCGCCGCCAGGATCTCGGTCATCTGTGCATGGCTCAGGTCCTCGTCTAGGCACAGCTGCATCGCCAGCCGGAAATTGGGCCCGTCGCGCTCGGGCAGCTCGTCGATGCACCGCGCCAGCACGCGGCGCAAGGCGGCGCTGTCGGCCTGCTCGTCGGGCAGCGGCAGTTCGCACGCGGTATCGGGGGGCGGCTGGTCCGGCCACGGCGCCATCCAGCGCTCGCGGTAGTCCTGGCGCAACTGGTCGATCGCGCACTGCGAGGTGATCAGCTTGGCCCAGGTGATCACGCCGGCCTTGCTGCTGTCGTAGGTCGAGGCACTGCGAAAGATCTTGATCCAGGCTTCCTGCACCGCGCGCGCGGCCAGCTCCTCGTTGTAGTTGACGACGTGCAGCGCCAGCGCTTCGAGCTTGC
>Ga0308159_1003798_pt1 | contig 14613 bp, 16 predicted proteins | sample PhyCR1_FD_201040 | JGI IMG/M metagenome (GOLD analysis project Ga0308159, IMG submission 201040) | Phyllosphere microbial communities from UC Gill Tract Community Farm, Albany, California, United States - DLSLC.R1 | ecosystem: Host-associated > Plants > Phyllosphere > Unclassified | place: USA... | reverse complement strand
TTACCTAGCGGAAATCTCCGCGGAATTAAGTGAGGAGCTTTTAAAATTGATCCATTTGAACAACAACTCGCTAGGTATAGATTTGATGGCACTGGAAAATAACCTGGTAGAGGCACAAATTGAAGCGCAGATATTCTCCTCCAAGCTTGCAGTGACCGAAAAAGAACAGCTCATCAAAGCCCGTATTGGTCAGGGTTTATTTAAAATCAACGTTTCAAAAGTGGAACAAGCCTGCCGTTTGACCGGGGTAAGGGAGCAGTCATTTTTAATTGCCAGTCATATCCAGCCTTGGAGCAAGTCGGATAACCAACAGAAGCTAGACGGAAACAACGGACTATTACTCAGTCCCCATGTAGATAAATTATTCGATAGGGGTTATCTAGGTTTCAGCGATACGGGTAAAGTTTTGCTTAAACCGGAAGCTAAAAATGTATTTAAGGTCTGGGGCTTAGACAGCATCCAAAATGTAGGTGCTTTCAATAAAAAACAGCAGGAATATTTAGCTTTTCATTTAAGCCTCCATCATTTCTAGTATTTTAAGACCTGCGCATAGACTGCAATAGGGCGACCACCGGCAAATCCGCTGCGGCCCAATCCAGTTCACCAAGCTGCTCCAATCTCATCCATCGGAATTGAGCATGTTCCACCAATTTGATCTCCTGATCGCTCGCAGCGGTCGTACAGTCAAATGCAATCAGGTTAATACTAAACTCGTTGTACTCGTGAACGAATTCGCCCAAGCGTTCATGAATCTCAACTTCAATGTTAAGTTCTTCTTTAAGTTCCCGTTTCAAGCAATCCTCCTCTGATTCGCCTTTTTCCAATTTTCCACCAGGAAATTCCCAGCATAGCGGAAGCGACATCCGAGCACTCCGCTGAGTGACAAAAATCAATCCCTGAGTATTCGATATTACCGCGCAGCAAACATCAATCATATAAAATTCTAATGTATGGTTTTGAAATCAGACGATTATGGGCAAAATCCCACAAGCAGTCAACAAGGAAATTGATATAAAAGGGGAGGCCACTTTAAAAAAAAAATATGGATAAAAGTTACGCAAATTAAAACTCAATGATAACTAAAAATCGCGCAAAATGCAAATCCGCATTGCCCATCACCCCACGGCCCAAAGGCTTTAAAAAAATCCCGCTCCGCTGCAAAGCTTACAATCAAAATCCATCAACAAAAAACGGGCAAATCAATTTTGGTACTTTCACTAAAATCTCCATACCTAGGCAAACCGTCCATTGCAAGAATCCCTCAGTTCGATACCCCAAAAGCAAAAACGGCAATCCCAAAAGACTGCCGTTTGTTTCAATTCACCAACTATCGGACTGGTGGCACCGGTGGAAGGAGATGGCTAGAAACCTTTCCACTAGTCATCAATGTACTGTGCGTTTCCCCACAACGCGGGCAGTTGATTTCCTCCAGGGTCTTATTCCCCGGGCCAAATGCTTCACTTATCCGGTAAGCGAAGTCTTCCTTGCAATGGTTACATTTTAAATTTGTCATATGGCAATTATAGGCCACAAGTCAAAAAAATCAAGTCCCCGCTAAAAAAAAAACTGTAATATTTATGAAAAATTATAAAATATATGAAAAATATAAAATTTTGTAATTAGCCGGCCGGCTGGGAGCATGCCGGCTGACCGGTCAGGAATACAATTCCGGCCGGCCGCTTCGCAGGATACCCGAAATTAAACCAATCCTTAAAATTTTCAGCTCAGCTTTACAGCCAGGAGGTAACCAACAATACCATCCATAGCATTACTATCTAGATAATATCGTCACTAAAGCTGCCCTTTGAGCAAGCCCAAATGCAACAGCAACCCACGCGCAGGCGAATGCCTGCGAGGCACAAAATCCTTGAATGCAACAGTCGAAAAATCCTTCAACTCCGCATAAGCCCGGTAAACCGCCCTCAGAGAGGATCGAAGAATCCTTTAACCCAGCAATGGGTGGATGATGATGAATACAGTGAATTTGTAAGCGATGAGAATGACGGACTAAATCGCCTGGTTGAAGCTGACCGAAAAAAATATATAACATTAGCCATCTCCAAGCTAAAACAGCAGGACCAACTGATCATTACCCTTCATTATATTGCAGGCAAAAGCATTACCGAAATCACTGAAATTATGGAAATGAAATCTTCTGAGATTAAAATGCGATTACTCCGAAGCCGGGAGAAGTTAGAAAGGGAATTGGTGAGGTTATTGAAAAATGAAATTAATGAGTTATGAAAACAGAAACCAAAGGCGTTGATCAGCTAAAGGAATTACTAAAGCAACATGGAACAGAAACACCTTCAGCGGGATTTTCTCTCAGGCTGATAAATGTCGTAACTACGAGCTATAAGCTGAGTTACAGTAAAAAATATCGCAAGCAGGAAAGATTCGGAAAATGGATCATAGGTGTATTGATTGCCTGCAGCCTTTTGGTCTTTATCGAACTTAAACCTTCTACTCAAGTCTTAGCATTGGTACTTCCTGTATTTTCGTTTGGAATTGGCCTCTTCATCTTAATTTTTATGTTAAAAAAAGTTGAAGGCAAGTCTTGAGAAAACAATTTAATAGCAATTCATTATCAAAATTTTTCCGGATGATGACCCAAAAAATGACTAAAACGATCAAGCCCACTTCCAAGCCTCCTATACTACAATCTTATCAGGCTTATAGATAAACACTAATTATTATTAAGCCTCTAATATTCCAGAATAGTAATACGATAGCCGCATTTTAAACTAAAACTCAATGATCAAATCTTTCTCATAGCCATTATACTGCTCATTCAAATAACCATGTGGATTACAGATATATTTCAGTCTTACCAATAGTATATCTGGTAGGCGTGTGGATATGGCCATGAATCCAATATAAGGGCTGATGCTCCAAAATCACATCTTCAAGGTTCGAAGCATAGGCAGCAGACAAGGCATGATCTCTATCAAGCTCGGGTATCGACTTCACGCTAGGAGCATGATGGGTAATTACCACATTCTTAAAGCCGCTAGATTCTTTGAGACTTTTTTGTAGCCAAGATTTTGATTTTTGGTGAATCCGGTAAGTATCTATTGATCTTAATTTTGAATATGCTGGATCAACGCGTATCTGTGCATAATCGTTCATTCTAGTCTGGCAAATAATGCCAGACTCCACAGGATTTCCAAATAAGCTAAAGTCTGTCCACAAAGTTGCACCGTGAAATCTTATCCCCTCGAATTCAACCATATTATTCTCGAGAACATTTATATTTGAGTTTTTGGATGCCTCAATTATCTTGTTGAGTGTCTTCGGATATGATCCTTTATAATATTCATGGTTTCCCAATACGTATATCACTGGTCTAGCGGGAATATTTTTCTTAACCCATTCTATCCCTTTTGTCCCCAAGTTTGTATCACCAGCCAGGATAACGAGATCAGCATTGCTAAAATCCAAATCTGATAACCCAAATTCTTAATGCAAATCACTAATTATCTTTATTCTCATTTCTTTAATTGATATGTAGCACACCGATAAGGTTTACTATACTATAAATACCCGTATTTTCTTCTAATTTGGTCAAGGTATTTATAATAATTCCTTTCGTCATCCAGTAATTGTTCTAAATGCGGGAGACATTTCTTCTCGTTCCGCCCTAGATATTCCCAGTTTAGTGGCTATCGTTCGCCAATCCTTTACAGCTATTAAAATCTCTTTAATGATTTGGTGCATTTGATTTTCTTTTAGCTGAAACAATTCGCCAACAGTTAAAGCCAAATCGAAATCCAACGCATTATTGTCCATATCAATATTAAGAGCCAATCCATTTTTATCTACTGAGGGATTGATATCGTACGCAGGCGATAACCTCCATCCATTTGCTGTCAACAAAAAGCCATGATTCCTTAAATGATCATCCGTGTTGGAGATTGCTATGTTAAATACGATTCTTCTCCACAATTGATGCAGGTCTTCTTCTATGTTCGATCCATAACGCTGTATAAAATCTGCTATCTCAAGATAACTAGGAGTAGCGTCCCTAATGCTATCCTCACTATTTTTTGTCATAGTCATAGCCGAAGCAAAATGAATACGCTCACCCATATCCCGATCAAACCGCCTGGATAAGAATGTACGATAGGGTCCTTTTACCTTTTCAAGTGTACAAACTGGCATATTGATTCCAGCCTTGGTCGCCAGTTCATAAGCTAAGTATTCCCATGCAGCCTTATCAATTATATCAGCTTTTGAGGGAAACTTTGCAATACACAAATGACCATCCAAATCAATAACATTTGCTTTTGGCCTTGCTCCACCCAGCGACGACCCTGGCGCAAAAAGCATTGGAATCCAATCACTACCATTTTTCCCTTCCTCATCTTCTTCATAAGCTTTGACGCTTGCCTGTAGCTCCCGAAGATGAGTAATTGGTGGAGTAGGATTATTCTTGTTATCATCAAGAAAAGATCCGTTGGGATCTAGCTTGAACCTCAATGCTCCCATCCTGGAAGTATCATGAACGCCCAGCAAAAAATCAATTTCGTATAGTTTCGGTGTCGCGTCCCCTTTGGCAAAAGCAGTTTGTGCAGCACGACGCAACATAAGCTTTCGTCCCCAGGTATCCGGCATTGAATCCATAAATATACCAAAATTGTCTTTTTTGTCAGGGTATTGGGTTCCTGAATATAAACCGATTTCAGGATCAAGCAAAAACAACTGATCAGACTTTAGCCAACCCCGGTCGTATTCAAATCCAAATATCCTATGTCCTTTACTCTGCTGAGCAGAAATCACCCCTATGCACCGTGGGGCATCCATGCCTTTCCAGTGAGCATATACCCATATATCAGTCTTTGTTGCTGCCATTACTTTAACAAATCTAAGTCTTGAAGTTTTCTCCCAAGTTCATCATCTACTGCCAGTTTAAGGAAATCTTCATGCAGATTCAGTGCCTTAAGTACATTGAAATATGCCCCCATAGACACTCCGGGATCCCCCCGTTCTATTTTACGAAGAGTAGCCCTTTCAATAGCAGCGCGTTCTGCAAGTTGAATTGCAGTTAATTTTCTGCGCTTCCTGGCAAGCGTGATATTTTCGCCTAATTGATCCCAAATCATTTTATATTTTGGAAATACAACAACCTTCTTCGATCTCATAATGAGTATAATTATACCCAAATATAGTAATAATGGAGATATTAACACTCATTTATACCCTTATATCACACGATTTCTACAAATGAAGATTGATAAAAAATTAAAAATGGATAACATTATACTTAATAATTACGTAAATGAGTATAATATTACCCATTAATAATTATTTCACTTTTACCTAAAGAGCTTTATAAATCCCATAGTATTCCAGATCGAGCATGCGTGTGGTCCATGGATTGGCGTGCATTGATTTCATATTCAATGAATTTTGATAGTTCTTGTAAACTGGTAACCAAAGTATTCTCTTCAGATATTTCCAATTTGAGTTTTTCACTCATGGGAGTATTTGTTGTAAACGCATAGGATATTAAGCATGAAATCTCAAAGATCATTTTCTCAAGCTGGCAACTGGATGATGAATTTGGTAGAAAACTGCAAGAGATAAAACTCTTAGTCGGTTTAAAAGATACAGGCAAATAAAAACCAAGTAGTTCATTAAATATTGCTAAGGCAATAATAAATCGTCAATTGTGACTTGGTTTCTTAGCTTGGTCTTAGAATAAATTCCTCTATGTACATTTAACAGCATGAGATGTAAAGTAAAATTCAAACTGGTAAGCTGAAGAAATATTATATATGAAACGCGTCCTCAGTGAACCTCTTTCAACATTCAAAGAATATAAGTGATGAAAAGTTAAATGATCATGTTATTTTTGATTGATTTTGTTTCATCAATCAATTGCCCGTTTAAATAATGGATTCTATAATTATCAAACCCAGGAATGAATTGCTGAAAAAATATGTTCAATATTTTTTATTCTTCCGGAAATCAGATTCGGGGCTCTTGAGTTATTCTACCTTTCCAAATAACAACCTTTGCCTTGCTATTTATAAAGAAAATACAATCGATTATACGAGCAATTCAAAATCAAACCATTGCATTGTTACAGAGGGCACAGCCAGTTTCAAGAGTAGATTGTTCGGTTTTCATAAGATGCCTTTTCATGTCGATGTTCGCTCAGCTTTGGATCAGATTTGTATTTTATTTGAGCCGGCTGCTTTGAGTGCTTTTACAAGTGAATCTTATCAGGATTTGTTAAGCGCAGATCATGTATTCGATATATTCGGAGGTGATAGTCATTTTTTACTGGAGGAAATATTTGATGAGGAAGATCTTTTTAAACGAGTGGAGAAATTGGAGCATATCCTATTGGCAAACCTAACGGGCAGCCAGCCTGAAAAACTGAAAGAAGCCTTAGATCTCATTGCAAAGGGTAGTGAGTACCTAACCATTGAAACGCTTGCTAAAAAACTCGGAATGAGCCCGCCCACATTATTTCGCTTGTTCAAATATAATGTTGGGCTGAATCCTAAATCCTACATCAACACCAATCGCTTCAGAATTATTTTGAACGAAATTCTTCAGAGGCAATCTGCCTTAACAAGTGTTGCACATGCAAACCTTTACTATGATCAAGCCCACTTTATAAGGGATTTTAAAGCATTTTCGGGCTACTCCCCAAAACAACTTTTGAATAAAATTTCCATTGAACAGAACGATCTGGCCTGGATTTACAACAATAAAAATCATCGCTGAACGATTTTTACAATTTTGAGAAATTCCTCTTGAGTTTCTTTGTAAAAAATTTATAGATGAAATACCTCGTTTTAATCCTTATCTCTCTTCTTTTAGCTGACTGCCATCTTGCCAAAGCCCAGGTCAATAGTAAAGAAGATTTGCCAAAAATATCTTATCCTGAAATGCTGAGTGAGCATGATTCGCTTGTATCCTATATCAAGCAAACAAGCCCCGTCATCTATTACAACAAGGAAGTACGGCATATTGACTTCAGTCAATATGCCAGAGAGCTCAAAAAAAAGATCACCCCCAAAACTACCATGGGTGAATATCTGCAGATTATTAAAAAAACACTAAACGTTGCACAGGATGGCCATACCAGTCAGCTAAACTCTACTTTACTCGATATCGTAAAAAAATACTGGATACCAGCTAAGCTGGTGTCATTTGACAGCGCAAGTACCGTAAACATGTATGAATATGTCAAATATTTAAAGGAGGCTTATTACGCTAAACCAGAACTCAATTTAACCTATACATCAGGAGAATATTACAACTTGTTTGCCTTTAGTTATAAGGGGAAAAGTTATCCATCAGGTATGAAGCTTCTGAGTTGCAACGGTAAAAATATTCATGATTTTGTGAAAACCCTCACCGCACTTGTTTCCCCTTTACGTTGGGATAGAGTGAGAAACAGGGTATATGATGAGAACTTTTACTGGCCGGCAGAAATTTATAAAAATGGTATGCTTAGACTTGTTTTTGCTGATAAAAATGAAAACAGGCATCAATTAAATATCGGCAAACAGGATACGGTTACCTACCACACCAAGAAAAAGAACGAGTATGGCTATTTCAGCCAAACAGACACTGTAATAACACACTATTTTGAGAAAGCAGGTGTATTTTATGCCAAAATCCCTGCGATGCGGGAAGAGTTAGGAGATACTATTAAACGCCGGATGGTGGCAGCTTTCTATCGCCACAAGGTGAAAAGTATAGTGATCGATATCAGGGGAAATGGTGGAGGGAGCGATAACACATATAGCAAATTCCTGAGTAAAATTGTTCAGGATACCTTGAAAAAAAAGGTGGTAGTGGCCAGGAATTTTAGCCCTTATATTCAGGCACATTATCATATCAACAAAGATTCTGTTTCCAAGAGCGCTACTTACACTTTTGATCCCGGCGTACCCACATTAAAATCGGGGAACATGTACTTCATCAGACAGGATTTTGATTTTGTTGTGCCAGACAGTGTAACCTTACCCTTTGATGGAAAAATATACGTGCTTCAGGACAAATTTATTTATTCATCGGCCAGCAACCTCTCTAGTCTTGCAAAGAATAGTGAGCAGCTAGTGAGCATTGGCGAAACGCCGGATTTGCTCGGTGGGCTTCAGGCGAGTACATTGATGATCATGCTGCCTTACAGCAAATTCATCTTTAGGGTAGAGCCTCAGATTGATCTGACAGACATCAAAAGAGTGGATGATATTTTTCAGAATCATGTGGAATATCCGGTGCAATATACCATTGAGCATTTGTATTTACGGACAACGACCAAAGAGGATATTTATGGAAAAGATTTTCTTCAAAAGCATGATCCCATGTTTGCAAAAGTATTGGAACTAGAGCAAAAAAAATAATAACCAGATTCCTATCAACGCGCTATTGGTGATAGAGAATATCCTTAAAGGTTTCAAAAATACTGATTGCGGTCCTCCTAATTGATATTTCGACAGATTTTGATACTAAAGCAAGTATTGCGACAAGAAATGAATTTATTGCGACAGGTATAAACAATTTTTGTCGCAATAAAACAAATTGCGATAAGTAGCGCTAAAGATAAGCCGAAGCTTTGCTATGTTTGCATAAAGCTTTTGATAATTGCCCTAGATCTCTCATACCTCTTACGTTTTCCTTTGTTTGTATTAGGCTTATAACTGCATCCCTTAGCATATAGGATGTACCCTGATTGGACTATAACCGAAGCTCCCTTTGCATATCGGGTATTCATCTGGAAGGCAATGAAATTCAGGTGAAATTTATTTATTGTAAATTTTTTAGTATTTGTACGATGGTAACTAAGTATTTTTCTTTAATTCCTTTAGGTGTGTAAATGTTTGCATAAAACAGCCATTAATCAGCTATTTGCGTATATTTAAAGAAAAAACCAAATGCCCCGTTACAATACGCTCTGTGAGGAAGATATCAGAACGCTCATGCTTTTAAAGGACGATAGTTTCCATAAAGCCCTCTATGAGATTTATTGCTCCCCAGTTTATGGGCAGTTTTCAGTCTTTTGCGGGGATCGGGCCAAGGCATACGAATTAACAGGAAAGGTATTTGAAATTGCCAGGACAGAAATGGAAAACGGCATGCCCATCAAAAGAAGGCTGCTGATTTGGCTGATGAACATCGCAAGAAAAGTCTCAAGAGAATATCTTTTGGACTACTCGGTCAAAAAAAGCGAAAACAACAGGTGTATCAAAAGACTTGTGCTTACAGAAGGCTTTAGCCCAGGGGAGGCCGCCAGGATATTGGACATAAGCAACCATGAGGCGGTCATAAGACTAAGGCAAAAACTAAAAGAATAATACAGCAGATGGAGTTAAAAGATTTTATAAATAACGGTATGCTTGAACTTTATCTGATTGGTTTATTGAGCCCTGAGGAGGTTTCTTTAGTTGAGCGCATGCGTAGCCAATATCCCGAAATTAATTCAGAGCTAGCAAAAATTGAAGACTTTATTGAAAAAGATGCCGTGCGAAATGCGGTATCCCCACTTGAGCAAATCGATAAAAAAATGGAGCTTATTTTTGAAGGTCTTGAGGCGGAACAAAATATGCAGTTATCGCTGTTGCCGCTCATCAGTGCTTTCTCCAATTCAGATTACTGGCTGAAACTGGTATCACCATTACTGCCAAAGATCCATTCTGGAGAGCGATTCGAAAAGCTTTTGCGTCACGGGAACGGCGTAATGCAGGTTCTGGTTCGTTCCTCAAGCGACATCGAGGAAGAAATACATGACCACCTGGATGAGAGCTTCCTAATCTTGGAGGGAACTTGCATCTGCAGGATTGGCAACTCCTCCTTTAACATGGGACCAGGTGATTTTATGCAGATTCCACTGTATCAGCCGCATACTGTAAGCATTACATCCGCTTCAGTCACTGCCATCTTGCAGCACGTTGAATGCGCGGGATGAACTTAAACAACAACGGCTTATAAATTCAGCCCCAGAATTTATTTGCATAAATGATTCGGCGCAAGAGGAAGAGCATTTGTCTGTTAAATCCTATCCCATACCCTACAAAATCCTTTATTGACTAATTGAACTTGAAGATTTTTTCCACTTTCTTCTTCAAAGGGCTCAATGCTGAATATCCGGTAAACTGTAGCGGCCTACCGACCTTGCAGCTGATGAATATTTTGTCAAATAATAAACCTGTAAAGTCACTCTGTTTGAGCAAAGCTGCAATTGTTAGCCTTAGACTACAGTTAAGCCTAGTTTTAGTGTGCGTGGTATATACAGAAATATTAAATTTGATTTACCTATCAATGCTTAATCTTTATATTTGACGAAAAATAAAGAAAATGATAGCACATCACGTATTGTTCTGGTTAAAAACCGATATTTCTTCAGAGCAAAAAACTGCTTTTCGCAAAGCACTGGAAACATTAGAAAATATCGAAGTTGTAAAAACTTTTCATGTTGGTACGCCAGCAGCAATTGAGCGTGCTGTGGTTGATATCACCTATACATTCAGTTTAATTTTGTTCTTTGAGGATATGGCTGCACATGATCTTTATCAGGTACACCCATTGCACAAAGCATTTTTGGATGAGTTTAGAGTGTACTTTGAGCGCGTTGTTATTTATGATGCTGAATAAATTAATTCTAAAACAGAAAAACCTGCATTAAGCAGGTTTTTCTGTTTGTATTAAACTTTTTTTGGAGGCAAATCAAAGGCAATGGCTTCATGTTCGAAGTGACCATTATGAGCCCCATCACAAAATGGTTTATTTTTAGATAGTCCACATCTGCAAATGGATAATACCGTTCTGCCTTGTAATCCGTATTCGTTGCCATTTCTATCCACGATTTCGAAATCGCCCTCTATCTTTACCGACCCGTTATTGTTAATTGTAAGTTTTGTTTTCGACATAAATATGTTTTGTTAGTATGGCAAAGCTAAAACTTTGTTTGCTGCCAAATAAATATGTTTATTATTTAGAAACATTCTCCAATTATTTAATGCTGGTGAAGAGGAAAATTTGATGGACAAACAAGGTAATATTAATGTCTGTAAGGTTAGTCGGCATTTTGTGTATTGTTGCTCATTTTTTGGGAAAGGAAATTATTGGTTACAAGTTTTGACGCACCATTGGAAAGAAGTGTAAAGCTTTTTGCATTTCCTTCAAGCTTCAGTATAGAATGATCTGAAATTTCGGTGTATAAACCCTCTGCATTTACGTTCAGGCCTGCCCAGGCATTATCCTTCATGATGATTTGTAGATACTTGATATTTATTGCACCCTCACAGCGAATTACTGCCTGGTTATGGGCCTCAATTCTATAAATATCGTTTGTGTAAACTACAATTTTTGATTTTAGCCGATCATTGCCAACAATGTGCAGTACCCTGTCTTTTTGAATTACTTTTGCTACTCCCTCATTATCATGCGAGAAATGTATATCTATTTTTGGACTCCAAACCAATAACACTTCTACGTTACCCGTTACAACAATCTTATTAAAGGCTGCGATTTTGCTTGGTCTAACTGTTTTTGCTTTTAGTGCGTAAGTTGCTCCGGGATTTACCAGTGCAACACATAAGATTATACTCAGAATGAGAATGATGTTCGTTTTTAAGAATGCTTTCATTTTAACTTCTTTTAAATTGTTTTTGATTTATTACTTCGTTAAGTATGCTTAACATCATTGCAATTGCGAAGCTTGTGCCAAATGATTTTATCTTAGTTAACTGCCTGTTAATGGGTGTTTTGGTTGTTGTGTTTATGTTCGGTTTCGAACAGTTCTGTGCGTAAGTGAACAAGGCTTTATGGTTTGCCAGTTTTTATCCGAACGAGAGCTGCGGGGCCAGCGAGATAAAGTAAAACCCCAATAAATATTAATTTATTGGGGTTAAAAATTTATGGTGAATGATATTATAAATTAAGTGAGTTATCCAAATTATGTAGCTCACCCAGCTGTATATGCTATTTCCAGTCTTCTGTAAAATCCATTCCACCCATTCCAATAGGCGCACCTGGAGGCAATACTTGCGCTGGTGCAGGTTGAAATTTAACTGGAGATTCTTCAAATTCCTTTATCTGAGATAAACCAAATAAAATATTTGCTTTTTGTTTAGCTTCGGCTTCTTTTAGTCTGCTATTCATCCACGATTTTAATTCGTTAATTTCCAATAATGCCTCTCCCCGAACGCTTTCAGCGGCTTTATCGTTGGCGGCAAGTTGTAGTAAATATTTTAGCGTTAGGTTATTTACCATAACCTGCAGTTGGCCTTTATATCCTTTTACTGGTTCTGCTTTCCAGGTTTTGGCAATCAGTTTTTCGATAACGGCCATTAAGCCTGGTTGCTCCGCATCACGCGAATTATATTCGACCAGGCGGGATGCTCTTTCAGGGTTTAAAAGTGAAGAAATTGTTTCGTTAGCTGCTGCCTCAGCAGTAGCAATCGGGTCGAAAGTTGGGCCCGTATAGCCGCTAAAGGTTTCTGCCGATGCTGGATAGCCAGAAGGACGTGGTGGTATTTTTTGTATTAGGCTTTCTGGTAAAGCCAGGGCATCAGGGCTAATGGTTGCGACCAATGCATCAAATGCAGCCCACTGCTGAGCAGGATCGACCATCTTGGTGGGTTTCTGGCCATCGTTTTTAACGGCATGGGTAAAATATAAACCGCCTATATTTTTGGCAACCGCTTCAATTTCGTAACGGTGTAATAAGTAAATGGGTACCAATACTTCTTCAATGGTCGACATTGGCGCATCCTTTACAATTGCTTTCTCCGAGAAGGTATCTAAAACCTGTCTGCGGATTTTCATTAACCTGTTAAGCTCTGAGATGGTATTTTCGCCATCTTCCCATTGATTTGCATTCGGATGTGTGTATCCCCCAATATCTGGAATGTATTGAAAGCCTTGTTTTAAAGTTTCATTCATGATTTTATCGAGTTCAGCATTTTCATCTGCGCCTTTTGGAAAATCGCTATAGCCCCACATTATGGCTCTTTTATCCCAGCTTCCGATTCCTTTTGCATAAGCATCAGATAGATCGATACTCCCGTCCGCTTTTTGCTTAATGCGAGGGAAAGGATAATCCATCACGGAGGCGCGTTCTTTAGGGCTTGCGGCAAAATTATGATTTAAACCAAGGGTATGACCAATTTCGTGGGCTGATAACTGTCTGATGCGGGAAAGTGCCATTTCTTCCATAACCTTACTTACTGGTTTCCCATCGGTGTAAGGTTGCAATAAACCCTCTGCAATCAGGTAATCCTGACGATGGCGATCGGAGCCCAATGTAACTACACCTTTAATAATTTCTCCAGTACGCGGATCGCTATAAGATGAACCATAAGAGAAGGCTCTCGGGCTACCAGCACGTGTAATCCAGTTTACTACATTATAACGAATATCCATAGGATCGGCACCTTCTGGCAATTCTTTTACCTGAAAGGCATTTTTGTAACCCGCGGCCTGGAAAGCTTCGTTCCAGAAAGCACCACCTTCTATAAGGGCTTTTTTAATTGGCGCAGGTGCACCGCGGTCGATGTAGTAAACAATTGGTTCTACTGCCTCGCTTAGTTTTGCATTAGGATCTTTTTTCTCCAGGCGATGTCTTCGTGTAAAGCGCTTAACCAACGGTTCGTTCATCGGCGCCGAAAAATCAGTATAACTAAATAATTGATAGCTAGATCGGGGATCGAACTTGCGTTGTTTGAAATTTCCATCAGGCAATTCAACAAAAGATTGATGCATTCTAACGGTAACCGCATTTGCATCGGGCGCAATATTGCCTCTGCCACTTGGTGCACCACCTGTGAAAGTCAACATCGCTTCAAATTCTGTATTTTTTGGGAAGTTGCGTGTGTTTGGCAGGTAAACTGCAGAGCGGGTTTCGTCTACCCGATAGGTTGTACCACCAGCTGCCGCCCCTCTGCCGCCTGCGCCACCCGAAGAGGCAGGAGCGCCAATAGTTCCGCCAATATTCTGGCTATCCCTAATGATAAAAGGAGTTAGGTCTATTAAAATCTTGTCGCCTTCTATCGCCACGGGCGCAAAGCCCCATATTACAGATTTGGCAAATGAACCCTCAACGGTTTTTATTTCATCGGGATTGTTATTTCCTGCACGGTACGCAAGATTAGGTTCTAATAAAAATACTTTGGGGCCAACTTTAATGAAGCGGGCAACATTGGTAGAAGCACCGCCACGTTCGGCGTTTCGGCCTGCACCATCGGTTAACGAACTGAAATAAAGAAAATCTTTATCGAATGTACTGATCTCTAAAAATACCTTTCCAGTTTTTTCATCATAATAAAAATTGAAATAACCTTCGTTCTTTTTAAAATCTTTGGTAAAAGCAGAAATGCTTGCAGCGGGGGCTGTATTTTGCGGACGGCTATTGGCAGGCGTAGTTTGCGCCTGTAACGCATCGGGTATGGATAAAACAGCAACAATAGCCAAAGCGTAAAATTTTTTAATCATAAAGGATAGTTTTGAGGTTTGAGGTTTTTGGAATAGATACACAATAGTAGAGTTAGAGACCTAATACTGGTATGCTAAAACAAATATAATTTAAACCATGATTAACAATTACTTAGCTGCGTAACTTTTTAATGGCTTAGAATATTTATTTTTAAA
>Ga0308159_1003794_pt1 | contig 14624 bp, 13 predicted proteins | sample PhyCR1_FD_201040 | JGI IMG/M metagenome (GOLD analysis project Ga0308159, IMG submission 201040) | Phyllosphere microbial communities from UC Gill Tract Community Farm, Albany, California, United States - DLSLC.R1 | ecosystem: Host-associated > Plants > Phyllosphere > Unclassified | place: USA... | reverse complement strand
CGGGGCTGCGGATCCACAGCTCGCCCGATTCGCCCGCCGCGACTTCGCGCCCGTCGGCATCCAGGACCCGGATGTCGACGCAGGGCACGACCGTGCCCACGGTGTCGGGCTTGCGTGCCGCGTCGCCGCGTTCGGTGAGCGTTACGGCGGACGTCGTCTCGGTGGCGCCGAAGCCGTTGTAGAGCGCCAGGCCAGGCAACGCTTCGGCCAGGCGTGCGATCGTGACTTCGGGCATCGCGGCGCCGCCGAAATGGCCGATGCGCCAGCACGAGAGATCGCGCTTCGGCAGGTCGGGGTGCAACAGGCAGAGGTTGTACATGGCCGGGACCATCACCGCGGCGCTGACGCGACGCGCCTCGATCAGGGCCAGCGTCTCGCCGGCGTTGAACTGGCGCTGCAGCACCAGGCAGCCGCCGATCTGCAGCGACACCACCACCACCGCGAGCAGCCCGGAGATGTGCGAACCGGGGATGGTCAGCAGCAAGCGGTCGTCGGCGGCGTAGCCGAAGCGACGCACGTAGTGTCGCGCCGTGTGGAAGAAGCCCAGATGCGAGAGCACCGCGCCCTTGGGATGGCCGGTCGTGCCGGAGGTGTACATGATGCAGGCGGGCTGCGTGTCGGCAAAGTCCGCCTGGACCGGCGTGTCGCTGCCGTCGGCGAGCAAGGCGGTGTACGTCAATGCATCCGCGTGGCCCGCTTCCGCGGTGCCGGCGTCTTCGATGCACACGAGGCAGTGGACCCCGGCGATCTGCGCGCGGGGCGGCAGGCGTTCTGTCAGGGACGCATCGAACACCAGCGCAGCGGCCCCGCACTGATCGAGCATGTAGGCCAGCTCAGCCGCACTCTGCCGCACGCCGATCGGCACTGCGATCGCGCCGAGCCGCCAGATGCCGGCCAGCAGCACGACGAACTCGGCGCGGTTGCCGACGAACAGTGCCACGCGGTCACCGGCCTTCACCTGCCGTGCGAGCAGACCGGTGGCGACACGGTCGGTCAAGCGGTCCAGTTGGCGGTAGGTGACGGTGGCCTCGCCATCCTCGAGGGCCGGCGCATCGCCGCGCGCGGCCACCGAGGCGCGCAGCATCGCGTCAAGGTTGCGCGGCCTGTCGGCGTAGCAGGGCACGAGCCGGTCGCCATAGAGCGCCTCGAGGCGCAAGGCGTCGCTCATGGCTGCGGCCTCGCTTCGCGCGGCGCCGTGGGTTCGCGCATGCGCACCGCGCCGTCGATGCGCACCACCGAGCCGTTCATCATGCCGTTCTCGATCAACGCCTGCACCATGTGCGCGAACTCCTCGGGGCGGCCGGGCCGCGGCGGAAAGGGCACGTCGTCGATCAAGGTGCGGCGGGTGTGCGTGGGCACGACCTCGTACATGCCGGTCTCGAAGGTGCCCGGCGCGATCGCCATCACGCGGATGCCGAAGCGTGCCAGCTCGCGCGCCAGGGGCAGCGTCATGCTGGCCACGCCCGCCTTCGACGCGCCGTAGGCCGTCTGCGCCGACAGCGCCTCGTAGGCGGCCACCGACGCGGTGTTGAGGATCACGCCGCGGTCCTCGCCGTCGCTTGCGTCTTCGCCGCTCAACCCTTCGGCGAACAGGCGGATGGTGTTGAAGGTGCCGACCAGATTGACCTCGATGACGCGACGGAACACGTCAAGTTCGCGCGGCACGACCTTGCCGGTGGTCTTGTCGGTTTTGAAGACCCGCGCCGGCCCGAGCACGCCCGCGCAGTTGACCAGGATGCGCGGCGTGCCCAGCGTTTGGCGCAGTTGCGCGAATGCCTCGGCCATGCCGGCCTCCGAACAGACGTCGCCGCTGAGCGTGAGCACCTGCGGCATCGCCTTCGCGAGCGCGTCGAGCGGCGCGCCCGGCAGGTCGATCGCGGCCACGCGCGCGCCTTGCGCGGCAAGTCGCTCCACCGTGGCCCGGCCCAGGCCGGAGGCGGCGCCGGTGACGACGGCCACTGTTTGGTCGATCTGCATCGAGGTTCCTTTCTTCGATGGGCTGCGTCAGACGCGGGCCGGCATGCGCAAGCCGCCGTCCAGGCGGATCACCTCGCCGTTGAGCATCGGGTTGGCAACGAGGGCCATCACGAGCGCCGCGAATTCGTCGGCATGGCCCGGCCGCTTGGGAAACGGCGGCACGGCCGCGAAGACCACGTCTCGCGACTTGGGCGCGAGGTTGAGCGTCATCGGGGTCTCGAACACACCCGGTGCGATGCCCATCACGCGGATGCCGTGCTCGCCGAGTTCACGTGCCAGCGGCAACACCATGCCGGCCACGCCCCCCTTCGACGCGGCGTACGCGGCTTGCCCCATCTGGCCGTCGAAGGCGGCGATGGAGGCGGTGTTGACGATCAGGCCGGCTTCGCCGTCGCCGATGCGCCCTTCGATCATCTGCGGCACCGCGCAGCGGATGCAGTTGATGGCGCCCAGCAGGTTGATCTCGATCACGCGGCGGAAAGCCGCCAGCGGCATGGCCACGCCACGGCGGACGACGCTGGCGGGGTCGGCGATGCCCGCGCAATTGACGAGCAAGGACACGCGCCCGACGTGGTCCTCGATCTGCCGGAACACGGCTTCGATGCGCTCGGCGTCCGCCACGTCGGCGGCAAAGCCGATGGCGTCCATCGAAGACGCCGCCGCCTCGACGGTGTCGGCGTCCAGATCGATCAGCACGACCCGCGCACCGGCGGCCCGCAGCGCCTGAGCGGTCGCCGCGCCCAATCCCGAGGCGCCACCGGTGACCACCGCCACCCGGCCTTCGATGCGTGTGCGAACGTCCTGCACGTGCGCGTCAGCTCGGGCGGTTCATCTGGCAGGTCACCGGCAGTTCGGTGACCGGCCCTGGCACCTTGGCCACCGTCTTCCAGCCCATGCCGAGCCCTTCGGCGTCGTACTTGACGCCCTTCACCAGCTGGTTGATGTAGAGCGGGTGGGTGGCCTGGTGGTCTTCCTTGCGCATCTGGATCTTGCCGAAGGGCGAGTCGTACTCCATGCCTTCGAGCGCCTGCGCGATCTTCACCAGGTCGGTGGTGTTTCCGACCTTCTGGATGGCGCGCGCGAGCATGTCCATCTGCACCAGGATCGAGGTGTAGTAGAGGTCCTCGCCGTACTTCGCCTTGAAGTCCTTCTGGTATTTCTCGAGCGCGGGCTGCTTGTCTTCGACCGGCACGTTGGGGTGCCACGAAGCGATCTGGAAGACCGTGTCCTCACCGGCTGCGCCGATCGAGGTCGGTACGCCGAACAGGCCGCCGTAGTAGGTCATGTAGCGGGCGTTCGAGCCCGACTCCTTGCTCGCGCGCACCAGCAGCGACAGGTCGTTGCCCCAGTTGCCGGTGAGCACCGTGTCGGCGCCCGACTGCTTGATCTTCAGCACGTAGGGCGAGAAATCCTTGACCTTGCCGAACGGATGGAAGTCGTCGCCGACGAACTGCACGTCGGGTCGGGCCTTGCCGATGATGGCGCGCGCATCGGCGCTCACCTGGCGGCCGAAGGCGTAGTCCTGGTTGATCAGGTAGATCTTCTTGATCTGCGGGTTCTGCTTCACGTAGTCGGCGATGGCGTACATCTTCATCAACTGGTGGGCTTCGAAGCGGAACATCCAGAAGCTGCACTTCTCGCCGGTGAGCTCGGGCAGTGCCGAGCCGTAGTTGAGATAGAGCACGCGCGCATCCGGGTTGCGCGCGTTGTGCTTTTCCACCGCGCCCTGCAACGCGCCGGCAATGCCGGAGTTGCCGGCCTGCACCATGAAGTTGATCTTCTGGTCGACGGTGGCGCTGAGCATCGAGACGGCCTTGGCCGGATCGCCGGCGTTGTCCATGGGCACCACCTCGAGCTTGCGCCCCAGCACGCCCCCGCGCTCGTTGATCAGGTCTACCGCGTAGAGCAAGGTCTTGGACACCGTGACACCGGTCGAGGCCGTGGGGCCCGAGAAGGTGTCGATGTGCGAGATCTTCAGCGTCGGCTGTGCTTGCGCATGCGCCGTCATCGCCCAGGGGACGAGTGCAACGCTCAGGAAAAGGCTGCCGCGAAGCGAACGAAGGAATGCCATGGTGTTGTCTCCGGAAAGGCGATGCGCAGTACGGTTCGCGCTCGCCGATGGTCTGGTCAGGAAAAGTTACTCTGCGGTAACTGACGGTTAATATATGAACCGTTTGGCGCGTCGTCAAGCGGGCAGACCCGCCACGCCCGTGGCCGACAATCGTCCGATCCCATGGCCTCCAAGAACAACGTCCCATCCCCGTCGAAGCCGCCGCGCTGGAACAATGCACTCGCGGGCACGCCCGACCCTCGCGAGATCCGCAAGCGCGCGTTGATCGTGGCCGCGGGACGAACCTTCGGCGCCAAAGGTTTCCACAACACCACCCTGGACGACATCGCCGAAGCCTTGTCCGTGACCAAGCCGGCGCTCTACCGCTACGTCAAGAACAAGCACGAGATCCTCTACGAATGCCATCGGCTGGCCATCGGCATGGCGGAGGAGGCGTTGAGTGAAGCAGAGGCCGCACAGGCCAGCGCGCTCGAAGGGTTGCGTGACTTCATCGAGCGGTACATCTGCAAGATGACCAGCGAGCTCGGAACGTGCGTGGTGCTGACCGAGTACTACTCGATGACCGCACAACACAGTGAATGGATCCAACAGCGCCGACGCGTGGTCGATACGCAGTTGCGAACGCTGATCGAACGCTGCGTGGAGGAAGGGTCGATTGCACCGTGCGATCCCAAGCTCGCGGTCTTCTTCTTCATGGGTGCGATCAACAACATCAACCGCTGGTTCAGCGAGAAGGGCGAAACGCGTGGCGACGCGATCGCAAAGGCCTTCGCGGACCACGTGATTCACGGCCTGCGCCCTGCGCCGAAGCGCAGGACCACATCGCTGGCGGCGACCAAGTCGCCCCGTTCTTCACGCCTGAAACGATAACGGCGCCTGCAGGCGCCGTCGTAGGGACAAGGTCGGCGCGCATTGCTTTGCAGCCACGCGAGTGCCGGACTGACTGGATCAGTCTGCCTGGGACTCCGGCGCGTCCTCGTTGTCGTCCTTGCCGGAATGCTTCAGTGCCGGCTTCATGCCCGGCTGCGGCGCGTGCTCGGCGTCGGGGGCGATTTCTTCGCCGTGGTTCTTCTTCTCCTGGTGCACTTTTTTGTCGTGCGCGACATTGCGTGGATCGGTCATGAACGCACGTTGGCACCTGCGCGCTGCATCACGGGTAGGACAGGTGGCCCTCTTCGACCGGCACTTGCCGATACCAAGCCGCGCGGATGCAAGCCTGTGTTGCCCACGGCCTGGCGACGCCTTGCAGGCCGACGTCCATGAAAAGCGCTATGCCGGGGCTGTCTGATCCCGGCCGATCCGATGCGAGATCTCCAACGCACAGCGCCGCAACGGCTGGGCCACCGCACCGTCCCAGCCGCTGTCGAACGTCGCGGACGGCCCCAACACCAGGATGCCGAGCACAAGGTGGCCAGAGGAATCGAACACGGGGGCGCAGAGCGCGTCGATCCCCGGAATGGGGTGCCCCTTCGTTCGTGCCATCGAGTTCTTTCGAATCTCCGCGAACGCAGCATCGAGCGCCTCCGGCCCCAACGGGTTTCCCTGGGCGGTGCCGTAACTCAGCCTGCTGATTTCGTCGGAGAGAAGTCTTTCCACCACCTTCGGAGGCATGTAGGCAGCGAACAGCCGGCCCGTGGCGGTGTTCGCGAGCGACATCACGGTGCCCACACGCAGGTTCACGTGCAGTGGGTGGGCCGGCTCTTCCAGTCGAACGATCGTCGGTCCGAGATTTCCCCAGACCGCCACCGCCACGCTTTGTCCGGTTTCGTCCGCCAGCGCCTCGATGAGTGCCGATGCTTCCTTGACCGGATCGAGCCGCTGCAGACGTGTCAGCCCCAGTTGAAGGGCGAGCGGCCCGAGCTCGTAGTGACCGGCAATGGTCTGCGTGACGAAGCCGACCTTGAGAAAACTCACCATGTACGGATGCGCCTTGCCGGCGGTCATTCCGGCCGCTTTCGCCAGGTCCTTGAGCGCCACCGGGCGCACGTGGCGCGCCAGCTGGAGCAGAAGGGCGCTGCCAATCTCGATCGACTGGATGCCGCGACGGTTTTTTTCCATTGCCGAACTTGGTGGACGTGAGACGCCGAGTGTATCCATGCGGGTTTACCCTGACCATTTCAGATGTGTCTGCCTCAATCGTATCATCTGATAATGACGAAGCCATTGACAATGATCGAATGGTTTCTATACTTCGGCCATCAGTTCAGGAGACAGTCGATGGAACAGGAAGTGATGAACGTGGATGTTCTCGTGATTGGCACGGGTGCGTCGGGCATGGCGACGGCGGTCACTGCGGCGTCGCAGGGTCTGAAGGTGCTGGTCGTCGAGAAGGAAGCGCGGTTCGGCGGGACGACCGCACGCTCTGGCGGCTGGCTCTGGATCCCCGGAACCCGGCTCGCCACGGAGCAAGGCATCACCGAGCCGCCCGGCGCGGCCAAGGATTACCTGCGGCACGAGGCGACGACGCACTTCGACGAGAAGCGCATCGACGCGTTCCTCGAGAACGGCCCGAAGGCGATCGACTTCTTCACGAAGAACACCTGCGTGCAGTTCGACATGCCGGCGGTGTTCCCGGATTACCACGCCGAAGCCACTGGCGGTCAGCCGGGCGGCCGATCGATGGTGACGAGGCCGTTCGACGGCCACCAATTGGGCAAGCGCATCAAGCAACTGGCGCCTCCGCTGCCTGAGCTCACGGTGTTCGGAATGATGTTGGGCTCAGGACCCGAGATCAAGCACTTCATGCGTGCGTTCAAGTCGCCGACGTCCTTCGTCTATGTGACCAAGCGGCTCACCAAGCACTTCATCGACGTCGTCCGGAACGGCCGCGGCATGACGCTGACGAACGGCAACGCGCTGGCCGGGCGGCTGGCGAAGGCAGGGATGGACCTGGACATCCCGGTCTGGCTCTCGTCGCCCGTCAAGAAGCTGGTCGTCGAATACGATGGTGTGTCGGGCGCGCTGGTCCAGCACGAAGGCAGGTCGGTGCGCGTCAACGCGGCGCGTGGTGTCGTGTTGGCGTGCGGCGGCTTTCCATTCGACGTCGAGCGCCGAAAGCAGCTCTTTCCTCACGCGCCGACCGGAAAGGAACATTTCTCGCCGTCTCCCGAGACCAACACGGGCGACGGACTTCGTCTGGCGGAGGCGGTGGGCGGACGTGTCGACGGAACCATTCCTCATGCGGCAGCCTGGGTGCCCACATCGGTCACCACGCGCAAGGACGGCTCCAAGGGCGTCATGCCGCACTTCATCGACCGGGCGAAGCCCGGCGTGATCGCCGTCACCGCCAAGGGAAAGCGTTTCGCGAACGAGGGCAACTCCTACCACGACTTCGTCCAGGCGATGGTCAAGGCGTGTGCGGACGAGCCCGAGGTCTCTGCATGGCTCGTCTGCGACCACAAGGCCTTGCGGAACTACGGCCTCGGCTGCGTGGCGCCGTCGCCGCTGCCGATCGGCAGACACCTGCGCAGCGGCTACCTCAAGCGCGGCGCCTCGGTGGGAGAACTGGCGAAGGCCATCGGGGTGCCGCCTGCCGTGTTGGAAACGACCGTTCGCGATTTCAATCAGGCGGCGGCGAAGGGCGAGGACCCGGATTTCGGCAAAGGCAGCAAGGCCTACAACCGGTACCAGGGCGACGCGCTTGTCCAGCCCAACCCGTGCCTCGCCCCGCTGGAGGCCGGACCCTTCTACGCGATCAAGCTGGTGGTCGGCGACATCGGAACCTTCGCAGGGCTGGTCACCGACGAACACACGCGCGTCCTCAATGCCGCAGGCCAGCCGATCAAGGGCCTGTTCGCGGTCGGCAACGACGCGGCCAGCGTCATGGGCGGCAACTACCCCGGTGCCGGCATCACGTTGGGCCCGGCCCTGACCTTCGGTTACGTCGCCGGGATGGCGCTGGCGCACCCGCCGAGAGAGGCGGGCGCCGAGGTCAAGGTGGCCATCGAACGCCGCGAACTCGTGGCAGTCCAGCAGCGCCTGTGAGCGCCCGCGCATCCATCCAAGGAGACATGGCAATTTCCCCGAACATCGCACCGCGGCTCCTCGTCGAACGTCTCGCGCTGGTGACCGGCGCCGGTCAAGGCAACGGGCGCACGCTCGCCCTCGGCCTGGCGCAAGCGGGTGCGCGCGTGATCGTGACGGACGTCAACGAAGCCACCGTCGAAGAGACGGCAAGAGCGATCCGTGAAGAGGGCGGCGAGGCGTGGGCGTTCGTCCTGGACGTGACGTCGGCGGACGCCTGTCAGGCGCTCGCCGCGCGCGTCGGGCAGGAGGTCGGGGAGGTGGACCTTTTGGTGAACAACGCGGGCATCATCATCCGCGAGACCATGGCCTCGCCCAACGCGCCAGCCAACTGGAAGAAGACGATCGACGTGAACGTGCACGGCACCTTCAACGTCACCCATGCATGGCTGCCAGCCATCAAGTCGAAGAAGGGCAGCGTGATCAACATCGCGTCGATCGCGGCCTACGCCGGCCAGGCTGCGAGCCTTGGCTACGCACCCAGCAAGGGCGCCATCAAGATGCTGACGCAGTCGCTGGCCCAGGAGCTTGCGCCGGCCGGCGTGCGCGTCAACGCGTTGGCGCCCGGCGTCATCGCCACGCCGATGACGGCGGCCACACGAGAGAACCCGACGCGGCTGGAATCGTTCATGTCCCGTATCCCGATGGGGCGCGTGGGAGAAACGGAAGACCTCGTCGGCCCGGTCATCTTTCTCGCCTCCGACATGTCGCGCTACGTGACCGGCATCACGCTGGCCGTCGACGGCGGGTTCCTCGCCGTGTAAGAAACCGAAGAGGGCACGGCATTGCCCCGACAAGACTCGATTTTTCCAGGAGACAAACCATGAAACTGACTCGTCTGTACGCAGCCCTTCTCACGGCCGCAGCCTTCGCCGCCAGCCCCGTCGGCGCCTCGGCGCAGGACATCAAGGTGGGCTACAACGGCGACCTTTCCGCCTCGCCCTCGGCACAAAGTGGGCAGGCGGCGGTGCTCGGCATGGAGGCCGCCATCGCGGACATCAACGCCGGCGGCGGCGTGCTCGGGCGCAAGCTCGCGCTCGTGACGCGGGACGACACGTCCGCCCCGCCGAAGTCGATCCAGAACATGAGCGACCTGATCGACAACGAAAAGGTCAGCGCGGTGTTCGGTCCCACGAATTCGGGCAACGCGATGGCTTGGAAGCACATCGCCAACCAGAAAAAGATTCCCGTGCTCGGCAACGTCGGCTCCGGCACGGACATCACCAAGCCGATGAGCCCCGGCGCCGACAACTACATGTTCCGCGTGTCGATGGTGGACCGCGAACAGGTCGCAGCGCTGATGGCGTATGTGAAGAAGAACGCGGCCAACTCGAAGGTGATCGGCCTGATGGCCGAAACCACCGGCTACGGCCAGGGCGGGTTGAAGGACATGCAGGAGATCGCTGAAGTGCAGGGCATCAAGCCCGCGGCGACCGAGCGCTTCGGTGTCGGCGACACCGACATGACGTCGCAGCTCAACAAGATGAAGGCGGCCAAGGTCGACACCATTGTGGTGTGGGCGCAGGGCACGCCGATCGCGCAACTCGTGCGCAGCATGGAGAAGACGAACTACTTCCCGCTCATGCTCACGTCCTGGGCTGCGGACAACATCACTTTCTACGACGCGGCCGGCAAGGCCCTGGCCGAGAAGCCGCTGTTCATGCGCACCGTGAGCGAGACGCGCACGCCCGCGCAGCAGAAGCTGTTCGATCGCATCGGCACGAAGTTGAAGGCGCCCGGCTCGTTCTCGTTCGCGCTGCACGGCTATGACTCGGTGCTGTTGTACGCGGAAGCTGTGAAGCAGGCGAAGACGACCGAAGGGTCGGCCGTGCGTACGGCGCTGGAAGACCTCGGTGCACCGGTCCAGGGTGTCCTCAAGACCTACAGCAAGCCCTTCAGCAAGACCAACCATGAGGCATTGACGGCCAAGGACCTGGTCTGGATCAAGTGGAAGGACGGCAAGCTGTTGCCTTACTCCGACGCGCTGATCGAATCCTTCGGCGCAGCCGACTTCAAGCAGTAAGTTCAGATTGGCGTCGACCCGCAGTGGCGGGCGACGCGACAGCGGAGACACACCATGGCCGAAGCCATCTTGCAGGCGATCCTCAGCGGACTCGCCGTCGGGGGAGCGTACGCGTTGGTCGCGTTGGGGTTCAGCATCACCTTCACGACGACGAAGACGCTCAATTTCTCCCACGGGGAGTTCGTCTCGGCCGGCGCCTTCATCGGAATGAGCGCGCTCTTCTTGATGCTGGGCCTTCCCGTCACATCCACCACCTTTGGCGAGGCGCTGCCTTCGGCCGGCGCGCAACTGATGGCGCTGGCCGCCGCACTGGGCGTCATGGGCTTGCTCGGCTGGCTGCTCTACGTGATCGGTGTGCGGCCATTCGCCGGCCGCCCGGCCATGGCGTGGGTCATGAGCACGCTCGGCTTCGGCGTCATCCTGCAGAGCATCGGACTCGCGGTGTGGGGGCCCAAGCCGGTGGTGGTGCCGGGGCCGGTGGGCGATGCGGTGATCCGTTTCGCTGGCGTCGGCGTGCGGCCGCAGGAATTGATGACGCTCGGCGTCGCGGTGGTGGTCATGATCGGCTTCGACTGGGTCATGAACCGCACGATGGTCGGCAAGGCGATGCGCGCGGTCGCGGCCAACGGCAACGTGGCCAGCCTGATGGGCATCAACACCAACGCAGTGATGATCGGCGCCTTCGTGGTGAGCTCCGCACTGGCCGGCCTGTCGGGATTCCTGCTGGCGCCGATCGCGCAGGCGTCGCTGTTCATGGGCCTGACGGTGGGGCTCAAGGGTTTCTCCGGCGCCATGATCGGCGGGCTGAGCAACCCGCGCGGCTGCGTCGTCGGCGGCTTCGTTCTCGGCGTCTTCGAATCGATGGTCAATCTCTGGCAGGCGCAGTGGCGTGAAGTCGCGGTCTTCGGCCTGGTGATCGTGGTGCTTGCGTTCCGTCCCACCGGTCTCTTCGGGAAGCCCATGGTGGAGAAGGTATGAAGAAGGTCCCACACCCGCTGGGCGTGCTGATCGTGGTGGCAGTGCTGATCGGTCTGACCTCGCTCCTCGGCAACGACTACTACCTGCGCATCGTGTTCATGATGTGCGTGTACTACCTCTGCGCGGCCGGCATGAACGTGCTGGTCGGGTATGCGGGCCAGAAGTCATTGGGCCAGGCCGGCCTGTTCGCGGCTGGCGCCTATGCGGTCGCGCTGCTCACGACCCGAACCGAAATGAATCCTTGGCTGGCGCTCGTCGCTGCGGCGGCGATCTCCGGCGTGTGCGGCGTGCTGATCGCATTGCCGTCCCTGCGGGTCAAGGGCCCGTACCTCGCCATGGTGACGCTGGCCTTCGGCATCGTCGTGGAGAAGCTGGTCGGTGAATGGACCGATGTCTTCGGCGGCGCGCAGGGCATCTACGGCATCAAGCCGCTGACCTGGGACGGCCAACCGCTCAGCTCGGCGCAGTGGGTGTGGTTCGGCATCGTGCTCTGCGGGCTCACGCATCTGCTGCTGCGCAATCTGCTGAATGGCCGCTTCGGCCGTGCCTTGCTGTCGCTGCAGGCCGACGAGATCGCGTCCTCGTCCGTCGGCGTCCGTGTGTACCGCGCCAAGGTGATTGCCTTCGTCGTCGCTGCGGTGACGTGCGGCATCGCCGGATCGCTGGTTGCCCAGCAGAACCAGTACATCAACTCGGACTTCATCACGTTCCACCTGTCGATCTTCATCCTGCTCCTGGTGCTGTTCGGCGGCGCCGGCTCAATGTACGGCCCGCTGGTGGGCACCGTCGTGCTGACGGTGATCGATGCGTTCCTGGCACGCTGGCCGTCGGCCCAGCACTTCCTCTACGGCTTTCTGCTGCTGTTCGCGCTGTACTTCATGCCGGGCGGCGTCGTCGGGCTCTTCACGAAGCGCTTTCACAAGCCCGACGGTGCACCGGCGTCTACCGGCGACGTGCCCGAGCGCATCGGCTCGCAGGGCACCGGCGACTTGCTGGTCGTGCAGAACGTGACGAAGCGCTTCGGCGGCGTGAAGCCGGCCCAGGACGTGTCCTTCCGCCTGCAGCGCGGGCACATCCACGCGCTGATCGGACCGAACGGCGCCGGCAAGAGCACCATGATCAACATGCTGACCGGGCTGATCGATCCGAGCGAGGGCTCGATCCGATTCAAGGGCGAGGAGACGGTGGGCAAGCCACCCCACGAGATCTGCTGCATGGGCGTGGGGCGCACGTTCCAGAACCTGCGGCTCTTCGCGGATCTCTCGGTGCTCGACAACGTGATGCTGGGCCGTCACAGCCGCATGAAGAACGGCTTTCTCGCTTCGCTGCTGGCATGGCCCGGCGCGCGACGGGAAGAGGCGGCCACGCGCAAGCGCGCGCTCCAGATGCTCGAGCTGGTCGACCTGCTGCATCTCGCGCACCAGCCTGCCGGAAGCCTGCCGTACGGCCTCCAGCGCCGGGTCGAACTGGCGCGTGCGTTGGCCACGGAGCCCGAACTCCTGCTGCTCGACGAACCCGCCGCAGGCCTGAACCCGCAGGAGACGGCCGAGCTCGGTGAGCTCCTCGTGAAGATCGGCAAATGCGGCGTCAGCATCCTGATGGTCGAGCACCACATGGACCTCGTGATGTCCGTGTCGGATCACGTGATCGTGCTCGACTACGGCATCAAGATCGCCGAAGGAAAGCCCGCCGAAGTCCAGGCGAATCCGCGCGTGATCGAGGCCTACCTCGGCGTGGACGACGAAGAAGCGGCCACGGCCTGAGGAGACGCGCATGCTGAAACTTGAATCAGTGAAGGTCTCCTACGGAGCCATCGAAGCCGTGAAGGGCGTCAGCTTGGAAGTCAGGGCGGGCGAGGTCGTCACGATCATCGGTGCGAACGGCGCCGGCAAGAGCACGCTGCTCAAGAGCATCGTGGGCCTGGAGCCCGTCGCGGAGGGCAAGGTCTTCATCGGCGGCAGAGATGCGACGCAGGTGCGCGCGCACGAGCGCGTCGCGCTGGGCGTGGCGATGTCGCCGGAAGGGCGCGGCGTCTTCGCGGACCAGACGGTCCGCGAGAACCTGATGCTCGGCGCCTACTCGCGCCGCAAAGACCCGGCGGCCATCGAGGCCGCCATCGAACGCGAGTTCCAGCGCTTTCCGCGCCTGCGCGAACGGCAGGACCAGCTGTCGGGAACGCTGTCGGGCGGCGAGCAGCAGATGCTGGCCATTGCCCGCGCACTCATGAGCGATCCCAAGCTGCTGCTGCTCGACGAGCCCTCGCTCGGGCTGGCGCCGCTGATCATCAAGGACATCTTCAGCGCCATTCGCCAGCTGCGCGAATCGGGCCTGACGATCTTGCTGGTCGAGCAGATGGCCAAGCAGGCGCTCGGCGTGGCTGACCGCGCCTACGTGCTGGAAACCGGCCGCATCACGCTGCAGGGCTCCGGCCGCGAGCTGCTCAACGATCCCAAGGTCAAGGCTGCCTATCTCGGCACCCATTGATCTCTCCCCAACCCATTGAAGAGGACCCCATGACTGCAACCAAGAAATTCGCCTCCCAAGCCGACCTCGAAGAAAAGAAGGTCACGTTCAGCCAGATCTCCGAACATGCCTGGGCCTACACGGCAGAGGGCGACCCGAACACCGGCATCATCATCGGCGACGACGCCGTGCTGGTGGCCGACACCCAAGCCACACCGGCGATGGCCGCCGACGTCATTCGCCGGATCCGCGAGGTGACCGACAAGCCCATCAAGTACGTCGTGCTCACCCACTACCACGCCGTGCGCGTGCTGGGCGCGAGCGCCTACCAGCCGCAGCACATCCTGGCCAGCCAGGACACCTACGACCTCATCGTCGAGCGCGGTGAACAGGACAAGGCGAGCGAGATCGGTCGCTTTCCGCGCCTGTTCCAGAACGTCGAGAGCGTGCCGCCGGGCATGACGTGGCCGACGATGACCTTCACCGGCAAGATGACGCTGTGGCTCGGCAAGCTCGAAGTGCAGTTGCTGCAGGTCGGTCGCGGGCATACGAAGGGCGACACCATCGTCTGGCTGCCGCAGGAGCGCGCGTTGCTCAGCGGCGACCTCGTGGAGTTCGGCGCGACGCCGTATGCCGGCGACGCGTACTTCAAGGATTGGCCGCAGACGCTCGACAATCTCGCCGCCCTGCAGCCGAAAGCGCTGGTGCCCGGCCGCGGCGCCGCACTGACGACCCCCGAGGAAGTCAGCAAGGGGCTGAGCGAGACCCGCGATTTTATCGCGGACGTGTACGCCAACGTCCAGAAGGGTGTCGCCGCCGGCAAGGACCTGAACGCTGTCTACAAGGAGACCTTCGCCGCGATGAAGCCGAAGTACGGGCACTGGGTCATCTTCGACCATTGCATGCCCTTCGACGTGACACGCTGCTACGACGAAGCCACGGGCCACGCCGACCCGCGCATCTGGACGGCAGAGCGTGACGTCGAGATGTGGAAGACGCTCGAGGGGCAGTAACTCCTGCGACGCATGAACGCACGCGGCCTGCCGATTGGATGTTCCGTCATGCGGATGCTCGGCGCGTGTGCCTTCA
>Ga0308159_1003793_pt1 | contig 14632 bp, 9 predicted proteins | sample PhyCR1_FD_201040 | JGI IMG/M metagenome (GOLD analysis project Ga0308159, IMG submission 201040) | Phyllosphere microbial communities from UC Gill Tract Community Farm, Albany, California, United States - DLSLC.R1 | ecosystem: Host-associated > Plants > Phyllosphere > Unclassified | place: USA... | reverse complement strand
AGGCTAGGCCTGTGGTGACCTCCCCGGAACCGATCGAAGCTGTTTCCCAGCGACTCGACAAGTTCCTTTCTGACCAGCTATCGTACGCCTCCTCACTGGGCCCGGAGGCGGAGACGATGAGCCGCGCCGGCGCAGCATCCCTGCGGGGAGGAAAGCGCCTGCGGGCACGTTTCTGTCTGACGGGGTGGCGGGCCGTCGCGGAGTCGACCGGGGCCCCTGCCGTCGCACCGACCGCCGCGGCGATCTCGGTCGCCGCGGCTCTCGAGATCTTCCAGGCGGCGGCCCTCGTCCACGACGACATCATCGACAACTCGGACACGCGTCGCGGCCAGCCCGCCGCGCACCGCGCGCTCGAGGCCGCGCACGTCGCCGCCGGCTGGACCGGAGACGCGGCGATGTTCGGGCGCTCCGGCGCCGTCCTGCTCGGCGACCTCCTCGTCGCCTGGAGCGATGACCTGCTGGAGGACGCCCTCGCCGACCAGCCCACGGCCTCCGCGACCCGTCGGCTCTACGCGCACATGCGGCGCGACGTCACGATCGGCCAGTTCCTCGACGTCGCGGAGGAATCCGCGTACGCCGTGCACCCCGACGCGCAGCACGCCGACCGCGCGCTGCGCGTGGCCTCGTACAAGTCGGCCCGCTACAGCATCCAGAAGCCGCTCGAGATCGGTGCCGCCTTCGCGGGGGCCGACGACGACCAGCTCGACGCCCTGGCGCGCTTCGGCCACGACGTCGGGATGGCGTTCCAGTTGCGCGACGACGTCCTCGGGGTCTTCGGCGACACCGCTGCGACCGGCAAGCCGGTCGGCGACGACCTGCGCGAGGGCAAGCGGACGGTGCTGGTCGCCTTCGCGCGTGAGGCGCTGCCCTCCTCGGCGCGCCGGACGGTCGACGAGCTCCTCGGGGATCCGGAACTGGATGCCGCGCAGATCGCCGCCCTGCAGAACACGATCGTCGACACCGGGGCACTCGCCCGCACCGAGGAGCTCATCGCCGACTACTCGCGACGCGCCGATCGCGCTCTCGCGGGAGCCCGTCTCGGGAACGCCGCGGTGGGAGAGCTCCGCGACCTCGCGCACGCCGCGACGCAGCGCTCGTCCTGATCGGCGCGCCGCGCGAACGGACGGAGCCGTCGAGGGCAGCGCGCCCCGCCGAGGCAGCGGGCGTTCAGGCCAGCGTCGCCGCGACTCGACGCACTTCGCTCTTGCGGCCCGCCAGGAGCGCTTCGATCGGCGCGACGCCGATCGTGTCTTCGGGAGTGAGCAGCCAGTCGATGGTCTCGTCCTCGTCGAAGCCGACGTCGTGCAGGACGATGATCGTGCCGCGAAGAGCCGGCAACGGGCGGCCGTCGACGATGAAGACGGCGGGGATGCGCAGCACGCCGTCGCGGCGCGAACCGACGAGGTAGTGCTCGTCGAGCAGCCGGCGCACGCGTCCGTGCGGCTCCCCCAGGACCTCCACGAGATCGGGGATCGTCAGCCACGCGGTTTCGTAACGGGAGGTTTCGCTCACGACACCATCCTCTCATCGTCGGCCGGGAGACCGCGTTGCGACCCCGAAGTCACACCCGTCACACAGGCCCCTCGCGTTGACATCCTTCCCAGGCCATGCGAGCGTTCTGGCAGTCGGAAGAACGGAATCCCCCACCATGCGTCGACTCCCCTCCCCCGCCCTGCCCGCGCGCCCGCGGCCGAGCGTCATCGTCCCCGCCGCGGTCGTCGGCACGATCGCCCTGGCCCTCACGGGCGAGAGCGGCGCCCATGCGGCGCCGCCCGCTCCCCCGCTCACCGCCCTGCCACCCGCACCCGCTTCACTCGGGCACGCGGCGGTGGTCCAGGCGTCCACGGCGGCCCCCGCGACGCACACCGTCGCGGCCGGTGACACCGTGTGGGCCATCGCCCAGCGGTACGGCCTCGATGTCGCCGCGCTGCAGGCGGCGAACGGACTGAACGGCGACAGCATCATCCGCCCCGGACAGGTGCTCACCCTCGGCGTCGCGACGCCCGGAGCCGTCGCCCCCGCACCGGAAGCCGCGCCGGAAGCCGCCCCGGTGACGTACGAGGTGAGCGCCGGCGACACCGTCTCGGCGATCGCGTCGGCCCACGGCGTCTCGACCGATGCCGTGCTCTCCGCCAACGGCCTCACCCGCGACTCGATCATCTACCCCGGCGAGGTGCTGCGGATCCCCTCCGCGGCCGCACCCGGCCCGGCATCCGTCGATCCCGTCCTCGCCCCCGGCCTCGACGCCGAGCAATCCGAGAACGCGCGTCTGATCATCCGCATCGGACGCGAGCTCGGTGTGTCGGATCGCGGCATCCTGATCGCACTCGGCACCGCGATGCAGGAATCCTGGCTGCGCAACCTCGACTGGGGCGACCGCGACTCCCTCGGCCTGTTCCAGCAGCGGCCCAGCACGGGATGGGGCACGCCCGACCAGATCCTCGACATGGAGCGCTCGACGCGCGTGTTCTACGGCGGGCCTCAGGACCCCAACGGGTCCGACACGCGCGGGCTCCTCGACATCCCCGGGTGGCAGGACCTCTCCTACGCGGACGCCGCGCAGGCCGTGCAGATCTCGGCGTACCCCGATCGGTACGCGCAATGGGAGCAGCCGGCGACCACCTGGCTCGCCGTTCTCGGCTGAGGTAGGGGTGAGCCGTTCCCCGGGCTCCCAGGACGCGCTCCGTAGACTCGGACCGTGAGCACGAGTCAGCAGGCCGACCCGCTGATCGGCCGTCTCGTCGACGGCCGGTACCGGGTGCGCGCGCGTATCGCGCGCGGCGGCATGGCGACCGTGTACGTCGCGACCGACCTGCGCTTGGAGCGCCGGGTCGCGCTGAAGGTCATGCACGGCCACCTCAGCGACGACACCGTCTTCCAGAGCCGGTTCATCCAGGAGGCGCGCTCGGCCGCGCGGCTGAGCGATCCGCACGTCGTCAACGTGTTCGACCAGGGCCAGGACGGCGAGATGGCCTACCTCGTCATGGAGTACCTGCCGGGCATCACCCTGCGCGAACTGCTGCGCGAGCACAAGCGCCTCACGGTCGATCAGACCCTGACGATCATGGATGCCATCCTCTCGGGGCTCGCGGCTGCTCACCGCGCCGGGATCGTGCACCGCGACGTCAAGCCCGAGAACGTGCTCCTCGCCGAGGACGGACGCATCAAGATCGGCGACTTCGGCCTGGCCCGGGCGACGACCGCCAACACCGCCAGCGGCGCCCAGCTGATGGGCACCATCGCCTACCTCGCGCCCGAGCTGGTGACCCGCGGCACGGCGGACGCCCGCAGCGACATCTACTCTCTCGGCATCATGCTGTACGAGATGCTCGCGGGTGAGCAGCCCTACAAGGGCGAGCAGCCGATGCAGATCGCGTATCAGCACGCCACCGACTCCGTCCCGCGGCCCAGCGCGAAGAACCCCTCGGTTCCCGAGCAGCTCGACGAGCTCGTGCTGTGGTCGACCGAGCGCGAGCCCGACGACCGCCCCCTCGACGCCGGCGTCATGCTGCAGCGTCTGCGCGAGGTCGAGAAGGAGCTCGGTCTCGCCCCGCAGGTCGCACGCGCCGTCTCGGTGGGCACCGTCGGCCCCGCGAGCCTCGCCGAGTCCCGCGAGCTGACCAAGGTCCTCCCTCAGACCGCGACGATCCCCGACGCGCCGGCCGAAGACGTCGACAACGCGACACGGCTGCGCACCAAGACGCGCCGCCGCACCGCGCGCGGGGTGTGGCTGCTGCTTCTCGTCCTGGTGCTCGCGGGTGGGTCCGCGGCGACGGGGTGGTGGTTCGGCTCCGGACCCGGCTCGCTCGTCGAGGTCCCCGACGTCGCGCAGCAGAGCTTCGCGGATGCCGAGACGCTGCTGGCCCAGAACCAGTTGCGCGCGCAGTCGCAGGACGTGAACGACCGGGAGATCCCGGCCGGGACGACCGTGGGGTCCGACCCGCCGGCGGGTTCCCGACTCGACAAGGAGACGGTCGTGACGGTGTTCGTGTCCGCGGGACCGGCCACCCACCAGCTCCCCGAGCTCCAGGGCAAGAGCGTCGACGAGGTGCGCGGCATCCTCGAGGCCGCGTATGTGGGTGTGGGCGACATCGCGCAGGAGTTCACCGACGCCGGCCCCGACACCGTCCTGTCGGCATCCATCACTCCCCGCTCCGGCGGCGACGCGATCGACTGCACGGGCGGCTGCACGGTGTACGAGGGCGACGCCGCGTCGCTGACGGCATCGCTCGGACCGGTGCCGGACGTCGCGGGGCTGAAGACCGCGGACGCCGAGAGCAAGCTGCAGGCCGTGAACCTGCGCACCACCACGAGCGAGGAGTACAGCAACTCCGTCGCCTCGGGCACCGTGATCGCGATCGGAGACCGCGACGGCGGCGGCAACTGGCGCCCCGGTGACACGGTCACGCTGCGCGTGTCGATCGGCCCGAAGCCCGTCATGATCCCGGAGAACATCATCGGCATGTCGATCCGGGATGCCGTGACGGCGCTGGAGAACCTCGGCTTCGAGGTCAACGCCGGTATCGACGACGGAACGCTCCCGCTCGGGTTCAAATACTGGGACATCTACAAGGTCCGCTCGAGCAACCCCAAGGCCGGGACCACGGCACCCCAGGGCAGCACGATCACGCTGACGCCGACGCTGTAGGACAGCGCCACGGGTCGGGGCGGGGCTTCGACGGGCTCAGCCGGCTCGAGGCGCTTGCCCCGCGACCCCCGAACGCGCCGACGGTCCCTGCGCCTGTCGAAGGGACCGCCCAGAGAACCACGATGCCCCCGACCACGAGGGATCGGGGGCATCGGACGGTCGGTCGCGACTCAGCGCTTCTCGAGCTCCTCGGCCACGAGGAACGCCAGTTCGAGGCTCTGGCGGTGGTTCAGACGCGGGTCGCACAGGCTCTCGTAGCGGGTCGCGAGGGTCGCCTCGTCGATCTGCTCCGAGCCGCCCAGGCACTCCGTGACGTCGTCGCCGGTGAGCTCGACGTGGATGCCACCGGGGTGCGTGCCCACCGAGCGGTGCGCCTCGAAGAACCCGCGCACCTCGTCGACGACGTCGTCGAAGCGCCGCGTCTTGTACCCGGTCGGCGTGGTGATGCCGTTTCCGTGCATCGGGTCGGTGACCCAGAGCGGCGTGGCTCCGGAGTCGCGGACGGCCTCGAGCAGCGGCGGCAGGGCGTCGCGGATCTTGCCCGCCCCCATGCGCGTGATGAACGTCAGGCGCCCGGGCTCGCGCTCGGGGTCGAGCTTGTCGATCAGCGCGAGTGCGGTCTCGGGCGTCGTGGTGGGTCCGAGCTTGACGCCGATCGGGTTGCGGATCTTCGAGAAGTAGTCGACGTGCGCGCCGTCGAGCTCGCGCGTGCGCTCGCCGATCCACTGGAAGTGCGACGAGGTGTTGTACGGCAGGCCCGTGCGCGAGTCGATGCGCGTCATGGGGCGCTCGTAGTCCATGAGCAGGCCCTCGTGGCCGGTGTAGAACTCGACGCGCGTCAGCTCGTCGAAGTCGGCGCCGGCGGCCTCCATGAACTTGATCGCCCGGTCGATCTCGGTCGCCATGCTCTCGTAGGCCTGGTTCGCGGGGGTGCTGGCGAAGCCCTTGTTCCAGCTGTGCACCTCTCGCAGGTCGGCGAAGCCGCCCTGCGTGAAGGCCCGGATGAGGTTCAGGGTCGACGCGGCCGTGTGGTAGCCCTTGAGCAGCCGCGCGGGATCCGCCTTGCGGGACTCCTCGGTGAAGTCGTAACCGTTGACGATGTCGCCGCGGTAGGCCGGGAGCGTCACGTCGCCGCGCGTCTCGGTGTCGCTCGAGCGGGGCTTGGCGAACTGACCCGCCATACGCCCCATCTTCACCACCGGCATCGACGCGCCATAGGTGAGGACGACCGCCATCTGGAGCACCGTCTTGATGCGGTTGCGGATCTGCTCGGCGGTCGCACCGGCGAACGTCTCGGCGCAGTCACCGCCCTGCAGGAGGAATGCCTGACCGGCGGCGGCACGAGCGAGACGATCGCGCAGGATGTCGACCTCGCCGGCGAAGACCAGCGGCGGAAGGGTCGCCAACTCTGCGGATGCCGCGGCCACCGCGCCCTCGTCATACCACTGCGGCTGCTGCTTGATGGGCAGGGAACGCCAGTGGTCGAGGTCGTGGAGCTGCTGATTCACCCCTGAAGTCTAGTGGCGCGACGACGGCGCCTTCGCCGCCTGCGCGGTGGCCAGACGGTCCTTCACCGTGGAGGCGTAGACATCCTCGTAGCGCTGCTCGCCGAGGCGCTGCAGGGCGACCATGATCTCGTCGGTGACCGACCTCAGGATGTACCGATCGCCTTCCATCCCCTCGAAGCGGGAGAAGTCGAGCGGCTCCCCCACGACGATGCCCACGCGCCCCACGCGCGGCAGCCGCTGACCGATCGGCATGACGGCGCCGGTGTCGACCATGACCACGGGGATGACGGGGACGCGAGCCTCGATCGCCATGCGTGCGATCCCCGTGCGACCGCGGTACAGCGTGCCGTCGGGGCTGCGGGTGCCCTCGGGATAGATGCCCAGCAGCTCCCCGCGACCGAGGACTCCGAGACCCGTGTTGAGCGAGGCCTCGGAGGCCTTGCCGCCGGACCGGTCGATGGGCAGCTGCCCGGTGGCGGTGAAGAACAGGCGCGTGGCCCAGCCCTTCAGGCCCTTGCCGGTGAAGTAGTCGCTCTTGGCCAGGAACGCCATCCGGCGATCGATCATGAGCGGAAGGAAGATCGAGTCGGAGAACGACAGGTGGTTGCTGGCGAGGATGGCGGCACCCTCGCGCGGGATGTTGCGACGGCCCACGAGCCACGGACGGAAGACGGCCTTGATGACCGGACCGATCACGACGTACTTCATGAGCCAGTAGAACATCGTCAGCGCTCCTTGCCCGCCAGATCCGCCACGCCGATGAGACCGGCGTCGTTGCCCAGTCGCGCGATCGTGAACTCGGCCACCGGACGTTCACCGTACCCCGGGAGCGAGGTCTCGTACGCGAGTTTCACCGGGACCAGCAGATCCGCGCCCAGCTGGGCCACGCCGCCGCCGATCACGAAGAGTTCGGGGTCGAGCACGGCCTGGAAGCCCCCGCAGGCCTCGCCGAGGGCCGTGGCCACGCGGCGAAGCGCCTCCACCGCACCCGGATCCCCGGCGAGCACCAGCCGCGACACGGCGGGCCCGGGGATCGCCCCCTTCTCGTCGCGCACCGCGGCGAGAGCGGCGCCGATACCGCCCTCGTCGGCGATGGCGTTGGCTTCGCGCTGCAGGGCGCGACCGGACGCGTACTGTTCGAGGCATCCGTTCTGCCCGCACCCGCACGGGTGTCCGCCGCGCACGAAGCGCATGTGGCCCAGTTCGGCGCCGATGCCGTGGCCGCCGCGGAAGAGCTCGCCGTCGGTGACGACGGCGCCGCCGACGCCCGTGCCCATGGTCAGCATCACCATGTCGCGGACGCCCTGCCCCGCGCCGAAGCGGTACTCGCCCCAGCCGGCGGCGTTGGCGTCGTTCTCGATCGTGACGGGGGCGTGCAGCCGGTCCTCGAGACGCGCGCGAAGGGGCTCGTTGCGCCAGTCGATGTTCGGAGCGTAGATGACGGTGCTGCGGTCCGAGCTGATGAACCCGGCGGCGGCGACGCCGATCGCGTGGATCTCGTGGGTCCGGCGCAGGTGGTCGGCCATGTCGACGACGGCATCCACCAGGGCTGCCGGATCGATCGGGGTGTCCACGCGGAGTTTCTCGACGATGGTGCCGTCTTCGGCGACGACGCCGCCCGCGATCTTCGTGCCTCCGATATCGATGCCGACGTTCTGCACCGTGCTCCCCTCCGGCACGCCACCCGGCGCGGCCCGGAGCAGTCTAGCCACCCTCCGCGACCCGTGCGGGACGGGGGCCTGCCGCGGGCGCGCGGAGTCGTCCGGATAGACTCGACGGACCGATCGACATTTTTCCGGTACCGAAGGAGTTGCCGTGATCCAGTTCGACCTCCCCCCCGTCGTCGAAGCCGACCCGGACGCCAACACGTCCGACCTGTTGGCAGACCGTGTCCGGGCGACCCCCGACCGACCGCTTTTCGCCGTCCCCGATGCCGACGGATGGCGCGACATCACCGCCGCGGAATTCGAGCGGCAGGTGATCGCGCTGGCCAAGGGCTTCGTCGCGGCGGGTGTTCAGCCCGGCGAGAAGGTGGCGTTCATCGCGCGCACCACGTACGACTGGACGCTCGTCGACTTCGCCCTGTTCTATGCCGGCGCGATCATGGTCCCGGTCTACGAGACGAGTTCGCCGTCGCAGATCTCGTGGATCCTCTCGGACTCGGGTTCGATCGCGGTGGTTCTCGAATCGCCCGAGCACGCCGAGCGTCTCGACGAGGTCCGCAGCGACCTCCCCCTCGTGCGCGAGGTGTGGTCGATGCACTCGGGAGCGCTCGACGCGCTCGTCGCGAACGGCACCCACATCACCGACGAGGAGATCGAGCGTCGCCGCCATCTCGCGAAGGCGTCGGACGTCGCCACCCTGATCTACACCTCCGGGTCGACCGGCCGCCCCAAGGGCTGCGTGCTGGTGCACAGCAACTTCGTCGAGCTCGCGCGCAACTCCGCCAAGGCGCTGCACGAGGTCGTCGAGACGCCCGGCGCCTCGACCCTGCTGTTCATCACGACCGCGCACGTGTTCGCGCGCTTCATCTCGCTGCTGAACGTGCATGCGGGTGTGAAGACCGGGCACCAGCCGGACACCAAGCAGCTGCTCCCCGCGCTCGGGTCGTTCAAGCCGACGTTCCTGCTCGCCGTGCCGCGCGTGTTCGAGAAGGTCTACAACTCCGCCGAGCAGAAGGCCGAGGCCGGCGGCAAGGGCAAGATCTTCCGCGCCGCGGCCGACGCCGCGATCGAGCACTCGCAGCGCCTGCAGGAGGGTAAGAAGATCCCCCTCCCCCTCAAGCTGAAATTCGCCCTCTTCGACAAGCTCGTCTACTCCAAGCTCCGGGATGCCATGGGAGGCCGTGTCGTGTACGCGGTCTCGGGCTCGGCTCCGCTCGGCCCGCGATTGGGCCACTTCTTCCGCAGCCTCGGCGTCGTGATCCTCGAGGGCTACGGCCTCACCGAGACCACGGCCCCGGCCACGGTGAACCTCGCCACGAAGTCGAAGATCGGGACCGTCGGACCCGTGCTCCCGGGCGTGGGCGTCCGTCTGGCCGACGACGGCGAGATCCAGGTGCGCGGCGTGAACGTGTTCCGCGAGTACTGGCAGAACCCGGAGGCCACGGCCGAGGCGTTCGACGGCGAGTGGTTCAAGACGGGCGACATCGGTGCGTTCGACAGCGACGGGTTCCTCGCCATCACCGGTCGCAAGAAAGAGATCATCGTCACGGCCGGGGGCAAGAACGTCGCTCCCGCCGCCCTCGAGGACCCGATCCGCGCCAACCCGATCGTCGGCCAGGTCGTGGTCGTCGGCGATCACAAGCCGTTCATCTCGGCTCTGGTGACGCTCGACCCCGAGATGCTCCCGACCTGGCTCGCCAACAACGGCCTGCCCGCGGACATGTCGCTGGCGGACGCGGCGACGAACGAGAAGGTGCGCGCCGAGGTGCAGGGCGCGATCGACCGCGCCAACACGCGGGTGTCGCGGGCGGAATCGATCCGCAAGTTCACGATCCTGCCGACGGAATGGACCGAGGCGAGCGGCCACCTGACGCCGAAGATGAGCATCAAGCGCAACGTCATCGTGAAGGATTACGCCGACGCGATCGAGGACATCTACGCGGTGCCGATCAACACCACGAACGTCTCGCTTCCCTGAGGCGACGACGAACGGCCCGGTCCCCGCGTGGGGTCGGGCCGTTTCGCTGCGTCGAGAACAGGGGATGCCACGGGAACAGGGGAATCCGCGACGGAAGGGCCTGTCCTCGTGGCATCCCCTGTTCTCATGACAGGGTCGAGCCGGTCAGAACCAGTCGCTCTCGCGGATCTGACGCATCGCCTCGCGGCGGGTCTCGGCGGGGAGACGTGAGAGGTAGAGCATTCCGTCGAGGTGGTCCGTCTCGTGCTGCAGGGCCTGAGCCAACAGACCCTCGCCCTCGAGGACGACCTCGTTCCCGTCGAGGTCGATACCGACGACCTTGGCCCAGGGATACCTCGTGGCCTCGTGCCACAGACCGGGGACGGAGAGGCATCCCTCCCCCACGAGCTGCGGCTCCCCGCGCGTCTCGACCAGCACCGGGTTCAACACATAGCCGATGTCGCCGTCGATGTTGTAGCTGAAGGCGCGCAGCCCCACGCCGATCTGCGGAGCCGCCACGCCCGCCCGCCCCGGGGGCTCGACGGTGTCGAGGAGATCGCGGACGAGAGCGTGGATACCGTCGTCGATCGTCTCGATCGGTGCGCTGGGCGCGCGCAGGACGGGGTCGCCGAACAGGCGGATGGGCCGGACGGTCATGCCGCCGCCACCGGGGAACGCAGCCCCTCGACGACCGCCGCCGCGAGCCGGCGCGCGGCGAGGCGGGTCTCGGGCTGGAGGTCGCGGAACGAGATGGCGCTTCCGGCCGCGATGCGCGGGTCGTACGGCATCCGGATCACCGTCTGCACGCGCGTGCGGAAGTGCGCCTCGAGCTCGCTCTCGCGCACGAGGGGCGTGCCGGGTCGCGCGGAGTTGATCACGACGACCGCGGAACGCACACGGTCGGCGTACCCGTTGGTCTCGAGCCACGTGAGCGTCTCGGAGGCGAGACGTGCCTCGTCGACCGAGAGTCCCGCGACGACGACGAGCGAGTCAGCGCGCTCGAGCGTGGCTTCCATCACCGAGTGCACGATGCCGGTTCCGGTGTCCGTCAGCACGATCGAGTAGTAGTGCGCGGCGACGTCGGCGACCTGGCGGTAGTCGTCGTCGCTGAACGCCTCGGACACGCGGGGATCGGAATCGGATGCCAGGACGTCGAGGCGCGTGGCATCGCGGGCGACGATGGACGACACGTCGTGGTAGCCGTCGACCTCGTCGTGGGCGCGCACGAGGTCGCGCACCGTGCGCCCGTTGGGGCGGCCGACGCGGTCGGCGAGCGTCCCGCGGTCAGGGTTGGCGTCGACCGCGATGATCCGGTCGTCTCGCGCGTCGGCGAGGGCCATGCCCAGGAGGGATGTGACTGTCGTCTTTCCGACGCCCCCCTTGCGGGAGAGGACCGGGACGAAGCGCGCACCTCCCGCGAGAGGGGTGGCGATGCGGCGATCGAGCTCTTTGCGCTCGCGAGCGCGACGACCGTCGCCCAGGTTGATGCGGTGGCCGGACATCGAGTACACGAGCTGCTGCCACAGCCCCTCGGGCTCGGGTCGCGCGACCTGCCGCGGGTCGAGCAGGCGGTCGGCGGTGAGGAGATCGGGGCTCTCCCGGGCGTCGTCGATCGCGCTCGAGCGCTTCGCGGTGAGCGTCAGATCGGGGCCCGGGGTGCGGACCCGCTCCGTCGCGTGCGCACGACCCACGCGCGCCGCCTCGTCGGCCTGGTGGACCTCGCGGCGCGTGAGGGGGACGGTACCGATCGCCCCGGTCGCGGCGCGCTCGGCGCGGGTGCGCGGGATCGAGCCGGTGGTCGTCGGGACCGCGCCGGTCGCGGTGGGGACCGCACCCGTCGTCGGGGCGGCGGGCGTGTTCGGGCCGGTGACGGCGGCGGCAGCGCCGGTCGCGGCGGCAGCACCCGTCGCGGGGGCGGCGGCAGCGACAGCGCCGGTGGTCGCGGGAGTCTCGACCGCAGCGGTCGCGGCAGTCGCGGGCTTCGCCTCGACGTTCTTCGCCTCGACGGGCTCCGCGTCGGGTTCGACCTCGGGCCCGTCCGCGGGCGCGCCCTCGTCGAGCGCGGCGGCCTCGTCGACGCTCCGCTCGGGTGCGGGCGGTTCGGCGTCGCTCATGTCGGCCTCGTTCTGCTCGGGCTCGTCGGTCACGGGGTTCTCGACCTCGGCCTCGTTCCGCGTCTCGGCGACGACCGGAAGCTCGTGGCTCTCGGACTCGGCGTCCTCGCGGCCGTCCGCTTCCTGCCCCGCGAGCTCACGCTCAGCGAGCTCGTCCTCGACGATCTCCTCTTCAGCGAGCTCCGGCTCGTCTTCCGCAAGCTTCGGCTCGTCTTCCGCAAGCTCCGGCTCGTCCTCCGCGAGCTCCGGCTCGGCGGGCGCCTGCTCCGCGAGCTCGTGCTCGTCGAGCTCCCGCTCAGCGGGCTCCGGCTCGGCGACGTCGTCCTCAGCGGCGTCGTGCTCGTCGACGCTCACGTCGTCGTCCGACGCGGCGGCCTCCCCCGCATCGGCAGGCGCGATGTCGTCGTCGGTCGTGTGCTCGCCACCCTGGTACTCGTCGCCCTCGGCGGAGTCGTCGTCGACACGCTCCTCGTCGAGGATCCCGTCATCGACGATCCCGTCATCGACGATCCCGTCATCGACGATCCCGTCATCGACGGACTCGCCGTCGGCGGGCTCGTCGTCGACACCGTCGTGCTCGGCGAGCGGGCTCGCGACCGGCTCGCCCTCGGCACCCTCGACACCCTCGTCATCCGCGTCTTCCGGCTCGAACACGTCGGTCGACAGCACGAACTGCGAGACGGGCTCGGGGTCGAACCCGTCGGTGGACAGGATCATCTGCGGCTCGGCGCGGTCCACGTCGAAGCCGGCGACGACGAGTTCGTCGCGTGGTGTCGCGTCGACGGCATCCTCGCGCTCCGACGCGTCTCCGAGCTCCGCCGCGTCCCCGAGCTCCCGCTCGGACTCGTGCTCCGACACGGATTCGTGGTCGCGCTCGTGCTCGACCTCGTCGATGATCTCCGCGTCGTGCACCTCGAGGTCGTCGTGCGAGTCCGCGTCGCTCGGGGCATCCCCCTCGTGGTGCGGTTCGAGGATGATGTCGCCGGTCGGCAGGTGCTCGACATGCACGTCGTCGTGCACCGTCGACCGCGGATCCGTCTGCGGTTCGGGCACATAGGTGAGGGCGGGCGCGCCGGTACCCCCGTCGAGGGTGAACGGCTGGCCGATGGTCTCGAACGAGCGAATCTCCGCCTCATCGACCGGCACCTCGTCTTCGACCACATCGTCGTCGATGTCGTCGTCGTGCGAGGTCACGGGCAGGTCGACACTGACCTGCGCGATGTGTCCGCCGAGGATGGTGATGCTGGCTGTGTCGAGATTCCCGCTCTCGTCGAGCACGCCGTGCTCGGCGTTCTCGTCGGGGTTCGCGTCGGTGCGGTCGGGGGTCACTGCAGTCTCCAAACGGGAAGAGGGCGCGAAAGCGCCCCCTCCCAGGTTACTGCGCGGGGCGGATTACCAGCAAAAGGTCTCCCGCCTCGACCTGCTGTGTGGTACTGGTGGCCACGCGCTCCACGACCCCGTCGATCTGCGACGCGATGGCCGCCTCCATCTTCATCGCCTCGATGGATGCCACCGCCTGGCCGGCCGCGACCCGGTCACCCGGAGAGACCTTGAGGGTGACGACGCCGGAGAACGGGGCGGCGACCTGGCCGGGCTTCGAAGTGTCGGCCTTCTCCGCCTGCCGCGCCTCGACATCGATCGAACGGTCGCGGACGAACACCGGGCGCAGTTGACCGTTGAGCGTCGTCATGACCGTCCGCATGCCCTTGTCGTCGGCCTCTCCCACGGCCTCGAGGCCCACGAAGAGCTGCACACCGCGTTCGATCTCGACCGTGTGCTCCCCACCCGCCCGGAGCCCGTACAGGTAGTCCGCGGTGTCGAGCACGCTGAGGTCGCCGTACGCCTCCCGCGTCTCCTCGAAGGTGCGGGTCGGTCCCGGGAACAGCAGGCGGTTCAGACGGGAGCGACGCTCGACGGACTCCCCCGCGAGGGCCGTCGCGTCGTCGTCGCTGAGCGGCGTGACACCGGTCTTCGCGTCGCGTCCGGCCAACACCTTCGAACGGAACGGCTCGGGCCAGCCGCCGGGCAGATCACCCAGCTCGCCCGCCATGAACGACACGACCGAGTCGGGCACGTCGTACTTCTCGGGGTTCTGCTCGAAGTCGGCCGGGTCGGCCTTGACCGCCGCGAGGTGCAGCGCGAGGTCGCCGACGACCTTCGACGACGGGGTCACCTTCGGCACGCGGCCGAGGATGCGGTTCGCCGCGGCGTACATGTCCTCGATCAGCTCGAAATCGTCGGCCAGGCCCAGGGCGATCGCCTGCTGCCGCAGGTTCGACAGCTGCCCGCCCGGGATCTCGTGACGGTAGACGCGACCGGTGGGCCCGGCGAGCCCGGACTCGAACGGCCGGTACAGGTGACGCACGGCCTCCCAGTACGGTTCGAGGTCGCTGACCGCGGCCAGGTCGAGACCCGTGTCGCGCTCGGTGTGCGCGAGGGCGGCGACCAGCGCCGACAGCGACGGCTGGCTCGTGGTGCCCGCCATGGGCGCGGCGGCTGCGTCCACGGCATCCGCTCCCGCCGCCGAGGCGGCCAGGAGCGTCGCGAGCTGTCCGCCCGCGGTGTCGTGCGTGTGCACGTGCACCGGCAGGTCGAAGCGTTCGCGCAGCGCCGAGACGAGCTTCGCCGCCGCGGCCGGACGGAGCAGACCCGCCATGTCCTTGATCGCGAGCACGTGCGCCCCGGCCTCGACGATCTGCTCGGCGAGACCGAGGTAGTAGTCGAGCGTGTACAGGTTCTCC
>Ga0308159_1003791_pt1 | contig 14641 bp, 8 predicted proteins | sample PhyCR1_FD_201040 | JGI IMG/M metagenome (GOLD analysis project Ga0308159, IMG submission 201040) | Phyllosphere microbial communities from UC Gill Tract Community Farm, Albany, California, United States - DLSLC.R1 | ecosystem: Host-associated > Plants > Phyllosphere > Unclassified | place: USA... | reverse complement strand
CGATCTGGTCGCGTTTGCCGCTTTTTTTCAGCCATTCACCCATAATGGTTTCCGATTCACCGCCTTTATTGCCCGGTGCCCAGCGGGAATAGACGTCGGCGGTATCGATAAACCACAGGCCTCGATCAACCAGCGCATCCAGCAGAGAAAAGGAGGTGGTTTGATCCACTGTCCAGCCAAACACGTTGCCGCCAAACGTCAGCAACGGCACCGCGATACCACTGTCACCCAACTGCCGGGTTTGATTCTGACTCATTTCCTGCTCCTTATTTGCCTGAAAAAACCGCCTGTCTTTCAGCATAGCAAAGTGATTTCACGGCTTTATGACGATTGTGATGCGATTAATGAAAGAACAGGCATAATTACCCCGCCCTGACAGATATCCTTATTTCCTTCAACTTCTGCCCGTCAGAGGCGGCTACACTCTGTCGTTTGCAGGCTACCCATTTGATGCCTGCGCCTGGGACTACGTCACTGCTGGAGAGCACCAACAATCATGAGCACCCGACATCCTGTTATGAAGAAAACCCTTATCGTGCTGGCCCTGATCGCCGTGGCCGCTGGCGGCTATTATGTCTGGCAGCGCCATGCCCAGCCCCAGAGCAGCAGTCAGAGTGACGCACCTGCGCCACGTGGCGGCAAAGGCGGCGGTGACGGCGCCCGTCGTCCCCTCGCGCCGGTTCAGGCCGCTACGGCCACCAGCCAGAGCGTGCCGCACTATCTGAGTGGACTGGGTACGGTGACCGCGGCTAACACGGCCACGGTGCGCAGCCGGGTCAATGGCGATCTGCTGGCAATCCACTTCACCGAAGGCCAGCAGGTGAAAGCGGGCGAGCTACTGGCAGAAGTCGACCCGCGGCCTTATCAGGTGGCGTTAACGCAGGCGCAGGGCCAATTGGCGAAAGATCAGGCGACGCTGGCCAACGCCCGTCGTGACCTGGCGCGCTTCGAGAAGCTGGCAAAAACCTCGCTGGTGTCGCAACAGGAACTGGATACCCAGCGCTCACTGGTCAGTGAAACGCTCGGCACGCTGAAAGCGGATGAGGGAAGCGTCGCCAGTGCGCAGCTCAATCTTACCTACAGCCGGATCACCGCGCCGATTGCCGGCCGCGTCGGGCTGAAACAGGTGGACGTCGGCAACTACGTCACCAGCGGCGACACCACCGGTATCGTGGTGATCACCCAGACGCACCCGATTGATGTGGTTTTTACCCTGGCTGAGAACAGCATCAGTTCCATACTCAAGGCGCAGAAAAGCGGTGAGCCGCTGCTGGTGGAAGCCTGGGATCGCAGTAATCAGAATCTGATCGCCAGCGGCAAACTGCTGAGCCTTGATAACCAGATTGATGTCACCACCGGCACCATCAAAATTAAAGCGCGTTTTGATAATCAGGACGACACGCTGTTTCCCAATCAGTTCGTGAATGTGCGGCTGAAGGTCAATACCCTGAAGGATGCGATTGTTATCCCACCTGCCGCGCTGCAGATGGGCAACGAAGGCAACTTTGTCTGGGTGGTTAACAGTGACAACAAGGTCAGTAAGAAAAGCGTGATTGCTGGCTTGCAGGATAGCGAGAAAGTGGTAGTCAGCGCCGGTCTGGAGGCAGGTGAACGCGTCGTGACCGATGGGCTGGATCGCCTGACGGAAGGCGCAAAAGTCGAGGTGGTCGCGCCGCAGAGCAACGCACCGCGCGCTACCCGCGCCGCCCTACCGTCAAAAGGAGAGCGTGAGTAATGCAGGTCATGCCTCCCGATCACAGTGGCGGACCGTCACGCCAGTTTATCCTGCGGCCGGTCGCCACCACGCTGTTGATGATTGCGATCCTGCTGGCCGGGGTGCTGGGCTACCGCTTCCTGCCGGTCTCGGCGCTGCCGGAAGTCGACTATCCTACTATTCAGGTCGTCACGCTCTATCCGGGTGCCAGCCCGGATGTGGTCACCTCCTCCATCACCGCGCCGCTTGAGCGCCAGTTTGGTCAGATGTCTGGCCTGAAACAGATGGCGTCGCAAAGCTCCGGCGGTGCCTCGGTGGTGACGCTGCAGTTCCAGCTGACGCTGCCGCTGGATGTGGCAGAGCAGGAGGTGCAGGCTGCCATTAACTCCGCCACTAACCTGCTGCCCAACGACCTGCCTAATCCGCCGGTCTACAGCAAAGTGAATCCTGCCGATCCACCGATCATGACGCTTGCCGTCACCACGCGCAGCATGCCGCTGACGCAGGTGCAGGACATGGTGGAAACGCGGGTGGCGCAGAAAATCTCTCAGGTCAGCGGCGTCGGACTGGTGACGCTATCGGGCGGTCAGCGTCCGGCGGTGCGGGTGAAAATGAATGCGCAGGCGCTGGCTGCGCTGGGTCTGACCAGCGAAACGGTGCGGACCGCCATCAGCAATGCCAACGTTAACTCCGCCAAAGGCAGCCTGGATGGTCCGACCCGCTCAGTTACCCTGTCAGCCAATGACCAGATGAAATCAGCGGAAGATTATCGCCAGCTGATTATCAGCTACAAAAACGGCGCACCGGTGCGTCTTGGCGACGTGGCGACCATAGAACAGGGGGCAGAAAACAGCTGGCTTGGCGCCTGGGCCAACCGCGATGCGGCGATTGTGCTCAACGTTCAGCGTCAGCCCGGTGCCAATATCATCGCCACAGCAGATAATATCCGTGCCATGTTGCCCGCCCTGACCGCTGCCCTGCCGAAGTCGGTGGAGGTTAAACTGCTCACCGACCGCACCACCAATATTCGCGCTTCGGTCAACGACACGCAGTATGAGCTGATGCTGGCGATGGCGCTGGTGGTGATGATTATCTATCTGTTTCTGCGCAACGTGCCCGCCACGCTGATCCCGGCGGTTGCGGTGCCTCTGTCGCTGATCGGCACCTTCGCGGCGATGTACTTCCTCGGCTTTTCAATTAACAACCTGACGCTGATGGCGCTGACCATCGCCACCGGCTTTGTGGTCGATGATGCCATCGTGGTGATTGAGAACATCTCACGCTATATCGAGAAAGGAGAAAAGCCGCTGACCGCCGCGCTGAAAGGTGCCGGAGAGATCGGCTTTACCATCATCTCCCTCACCTTCTCGCTGATTGCGGTCCTGATCCCGCTGCTGTTTATGGGCGACGTGATCGGCCGTCTGTTCCGCGAATTTGCCGTGACGCTGGCGGTGGCGATTCTGATTTCAGCGGTGGTCTCACTGACCCTGACGCCGATGATGTGCGCCAGGATGCTGAGCGCGGAGTCGCTGCGCAAACAGAACCGCTTTTCGCGGGCCAGCGAAGCGATGTTTGATCGTATCGTGGCCGCCTATGGCCGCGGCCTGAAACGGGTACTCAATCATCCCTGGCTCACGCTGTCGGTGGCGCTTGGCACCCTGGTGCTGACGCTGGTGCTGTGGATGATCATCCCGAAAGGCTTTTTCCCGCAGCAGGACAACAGCATTATTCAGGGCACGCTGCAGGCACCGCAGTCGGTCTCCTATGCCAGCATGGCACAGCGCACCCGCGACGTCGCCTCCATCATCATGAAAGATCCGGCAGTGGAGAGCATGACTTCGTTTGTCGGCGTGGATGGCACCAATGCCTCGCTGAACAGCGCGCGTCTGCAGATCAACCTCAAACCGCTGGATCAACGCGACGACCGCATTCCTGCCATTCAGCAGCGCCTGCAACAGCAGGTCAGTGAGGTACCGGGCGTGCAGCTGTGGCTGCAGGCGGTGCAGGATCTCACCATTGATACCCAGGCGAGCCGCACGCCCTATCAGTTCACGCTGCAATCGGGTTCACTGTCTTCGCTCAGCACCTGGGTTCCGGCGCTGCTGACCCGGCTCAGTACCCTGCCACAGCTGCGTGATGTCAGCAGTGACTGGCAGGATCAGGGTCTGGAAGCCTATGTCAAAGTGGACCGTGACAGCGCCAGCCGCCTCGGCATCAGCATGGCGGATGTCGATAACGCGCTGTACAACGCCTTTGGTCAGCGGCTCATCTCCACCATTTATACCCAGGCGAACCAGTATCGGGTGGTGCTGGAGCAGGACAATAGTGCCACTCCAGGCATGGAGAGCCTGAATGCGATTCGCCTTAACAGCAGCGACGGCGGCAGCGTACCGCTGAGCGCCATTGCCCGCATTGAACAGCGCAACACGCCGCTCAGCATTAACCATCTCGACCAGTTCCCGTCGGCGACCTTCTCCTTCAACGTAGCTGACGGCTATTCGCTGGAAGATGCGGTGAAAGTGGTGTCGCAGGCTGAAGCCGAGCTTGGCATGCCCGCAGAGCTGATGACGCAGTTCCAGGGCAGCACGCTGGCGTTTGAAGCGGCGCTGAGCAGCACCGTCTGGCTGATTGTGGCGGCCATTGTGGCGATGTACATCGTGCTGGGCGTGCTTTATGAGAGTTTTATTCACCCCATCACAATTCTCTCAACGCTGCCCACGGCGGGTGTCGGCGCGCTGCTGGCGCTGATGCTCAGCGGCAATGAGCTGGATATCGTGGCGATAATCGGCATCATCCTGCTGATCGGCATCGTGAAAAAGAACGCCATCATGATGATCGACTTTGCGCTGGCGGCCGAGCGTGAACAGGGTATGAAGCCTGTTGATGCCATCTATCAGGCCTGCCTGCTGCGCTTCCGCCCGATTCTGATGACCACACTGGCCGCCCTGCTCGGCGCGCTGCCGCTGATGCTCAGCACCGGCGTCGGTGCCGAACTGCGTCATCCGCTGGGGATTGCCATGGTTGGCGGGCTGATTCTGAGCCAGGTGCTGACCCTGTTTACCACACCGGTGATCTACCTGCTGTTTGATCGACTGGCGCACGCCACCCGCCGCCGCTTTGCCCGCACGGAGGCCGCAGAGTGAAGTTCTTTGCCCTGTTCATCAACCGGCCCGTCGCCACCACCCTGCTGACGCTGGCCATCGCACTGGCGGGGATGCTGGGTTTCCGGCTGCTGCCGGTAGCGCCGCTGCCGCAGGTTGATTTTCCGGTGATCGTTATCTCGGCTTCGCTGCCGGGTGCCGCACCGGAGATCATGGCGTCGTCGGTTGCCACGCCGCTGGAGCGCTCGCTGGGACGCATCGCGGGCGTCAGTGAAATGACCTCTACCAGTTCGCTGGGCAGCACCCGCATCATTCTGGTGTTTGATTTTGATCGCGACATCAACGGAGCCGCGCGCGATGTGCAGGCCGCGATTAACGCGGCGCAAAGCCTGCTGCCTACCGGGATGCCGTCGCGCCCGACCTATCGCAAAGTGAACCCTTCAGATGCGCCGATTATGATCATGACGCTGACCTCGGATACCTATAATCCGGGTCAGCTCTACGATTACGCCTCGACCCAGCTGGCGCAGAAACTGTCACAGATTGAGGGCGTGGGCGACGTCACCGTGGGTGGCAGCTCGCTGCCTGCGGTCCGTGTGGCACTGAATCCACAGGCGCTGTTTAATCAGGGCGTCTCGCTGGATGCGGTGCGCACCGCCATTTCCAACGCCAATCAGCGACGGCCGCAGGGCGCACTGGATGATTCACAGCAGCGCTGGCAGTTGCGTACCAATGACGCGCTGCAGACCGCCAGTGAGTATCAGCCGCTGATAGTGCATTACAACAACGGCGCGGCGGTCAGGCTGTCGGATGTGGCGACAGTCGAAGATTCAGTGCAGGACGTACGCAACGCCGGGATGTCGCGCGGTAAACCGGCGGTGCTGCTGCTGATCCGCAAAACGCCTGAAGCCAACGTCATCGATACGGTGGACCGCATTCGCGCCGAAATGCCGCTGCTGCATGAGGTGATCCCGGCCGCCATCGATCTGCAGATTGCGCAGGATCGCTCACCCACCATTCGCGCCTCGCTGCATGAGGTGGAGCAGTCGCTGGTGATCGCCGTGGCGCTGGTGATTCTGGTGGTGTTTGTTTTCCTGCGTTCGGGCCGCGCCACGCTGATCCCGGCCGTCGCGGTGCCGGTTTCACTGATCGGCACCTTCGCCGCGATGTACCTGTGCGGCTTCAGCCTCAACAACCTGTCGCTGATGGCGCTGACCATCGCCACCGGCTTTGTGGTGGATGATGCGATTGTGGTGCTGGAGAACATTGCCCGACACGTAGAAGCGGGCATGAAGCCGCTGGCCGCCGCACTGAAAGGGGTGCGGGAAGTCGGTTTTACCGTGTTGTCGATGAGCCTGTCACTGATTGCCGTGTTCCTGCCGCTGCTGATGATCGGCGGACTGATTGGCCGCTTCTTCTCAGAATTTGCCATTACGCTGTCGGTGGCTATCGTCATCTCGCTGTTTATCTCGGTCACCCTGACGCCGGTGATGTGCGCTTATCTGCTTAAGCCGCACGCGCCGCGCAGCCAGCCGCGTCAGCGCGGCGCGGGCCGGCTGCTGATGGCGATCCAGCAGGGCTATGGCCGCTCGCTTAGCGTGGTACTGAACCATGCGCGCTGGGTGATGGTGCTGTTTTTCGCCACCATCCTCCTGACCGGCTGGCTGTTTGTCCATATTCCGAAAACCTTTATGCCGGAGCAGGATACCGGACGACTTTCCGGGTTTATCTCTGCCGACCAGAGCATTTCTTTTCAGGCGATGCGCAGTAAACTGCAGGATTTTATGGAGATTGTCGGGGCCGATCCGGCGGTAGAGAGCGTGGTGGGATTCACCGGCGGGATGCGTACCAACAGCGGCTCTATGTTTATCTCGCTGAAGCCGCTGTCGGAGCGGAAAGAGAGCGCAGTGGAGATTATCGCCCGCCTGCGCAATAAGCTGGCGAAAGAACCCGGGGCCAGTCTCTATCTGAATGCGGTGCAGGATCTGCGCGTCGGCGGTCGGGAATCGAATGCCGGTTATCAATATTCCCTGCTGTCGGACGACCTTAACGCCCTGCGTGAGTGGGAGCCAAAAATCCGTCAGGCGTTCTCTGCCCTGCCACAGCTGGCGGATGTGAACTCCGATCAGCAGGATAAAGGCAGCGAAATGGCGCTGACCTATGACCGGGAAAGCATGGCGCGGCTCGGCATCGATGTCTCTCAGGCCAATGCCCTGCTGAATAACGCCTTTGGTCAGCGTCAGATCTCCACCATCTATCAGCCGCTTAACCAGTACAAAGTGGTGATGGAGGTCGATCCGCGCTACACCCAGGATATCAGCGCCCTGTCGCAGATGTTCGTGATAAACAGCGAAGGTAAAGCGATTCCGCTGTCGTGGTTTGCCCACTGGCAGCCCGCGAATGCGCCGCTCTCGGTCAACCATGAAGGGCTGTCTGCCGCCTCGACCATTTCATTTAACCTGCCGGAAGGGGTGTCGCTGTCGCAGGCGTCGGAGGCAATTGAACGCACCATGACCGCGATTGGCGTGCCCTCCAGCGTGCGCGGCAGCTTTGCCGGTACGGCGCAGGTGTTTCAGCAGTCGCAAAGTAATCAGCTCTGGCTGATGCTGGCGGCGATTGCGGCGGTCTATATCGTGCTGGGGATCCTCTATGAGAGCTATGTCCATCCGCTGACGATCCTCTCTACCCTGCCCTCGGCGGGTGTCGGTGCGCTGCTGGCGCTGGAGCTGTTCGATACGCCCTTCAGCCTGATTGCGCTGATCGGTATTCTGCTGCTGATCGGAATCGTGAAAAAGAACGCCATCATGATGGTCGATTTTGCGCTGGAGGCAGAGCGCAACGGCCAGCTCAGCGCGCGGGAGGCGATTTTCCAGGCGTGCCTGTTGCGCTTCCGGCCGATTATGATGACGACGCTGGCGGCGCTGTTTGGCGCGCTGCCGCTGGTGCTGACCAGCGGCGACGGCGCAGAGTTGCGTCAGCCGCTGGGGATTACCATTGCAGGCGGGCTGGTGATGAGCCAGTTGCTGACGCTCTACACCACGCCGGTGGTCTATTTAATGATGGATAAGTTGCGCCGTAAAAAACGCCCGCTGGCCGCCGCGCAGCAGCCGTAACAGGTATGGCGGCAGCAGACATCGGACGTGACGCCTTTATCGGGGGGATCGATGAGTACGCAAAGCACTAACGTCCGCTGGCAACTGTGGATTGTTGCCATCGGCTTTTTTATGCAGACGCTGGATACCACCATCGTGAATACCGCGATCCCGTCGATGGCGCACGATCTGGGTGTCAGCCCGCTGCACATGCACTCGGTCATCGTCTATTACGTGCTGACGGTGGCAGTGATGCTGCCGGTCAGCGGCTGGCTGGCCGACCGTTTTGGCGTGCGCAACATTTTCTTCTGCGCGATTGTGCTGTTCAGCCTGGGATCACTGCTGTGCGCCCTTTCCGGCACCCTGGATCAGCTGGTGCTGTCGCGGGTGGTTCAGGGGATTGGCGGGGCCATGATGGTGCCGGTGGGTCGCCTGACGGTGATGAAAATCGTGCCGCGCGAGCAGTATATGTCCGCCATGACGTTTGTCACTCTGCCCGGCCAGATTGGCCCGCTGCTGGGTCCGGCGCTGGGCGGTGTGCTGGTGGAGTACGCCAGCTGGCACTGGATCTTCCTGATCAATATCCCGGTCGGCATCGCAGGCGCTATCGCCACCCTGATGCTGATGCCCAACTACAGCATGCAGACGCGGCGCTTTGATTTCGGCGGTTTTATCCTGCTGGCCGCCGGAATGGCAACCCTGACGCTGGCGCTGGATGGTCAGCGCAGCAGTGGCGGCTCTCCGCTGCTGCTGGGTGCCATGATCCTCATTGGCATGTTTTCTTTGCTGTTCTACCTGATGCATGCGCGCGGCAATGATAATGCGCTGTTCAGCCTGAAGCTGTTTGATAATCGTATCTACTCCATCGGACTGCTCGGCAGTTTTACCGGCCGCATCGGCAGCGGCATGCTGCCCTTTATGACGCCTATCTTTCTGCAGCTCGGCATGGGTTACAGCCCGTTTCATGCCGGTCTGATGATGATTCCGATGGTGCTGGGAAATATGGGGATGAAGCGCATTGTGGTGCGCATCGTCAATCTCTTTGGCTACCGCAACGTGCTGGTGATGTCGACCGTGGCGCTGGCGCTGGTGGTCCTGCTGTTCCCGCTGGTGGCAATTCTGGGCTGGGTCTGGCTGCTGCCACTGGTGCTGTTTCTGCAGGGCATGGTCAACGCCATTCGTTTCTCCTCAATGAATACCCTGACGCTGAAGGAGCTGCCCGATGAGCTGGCGTCCAGCGGCAACAGCCTGCTGTCGATGATTATGCAGCTTTCGATGAGTATTGGCGTTACCGTGGCCGGGCTGCTGCTGGGGGCATTTGCTCAGGAGAGCGCAGCGAACAGCACGGCGGAACATCAGATGTTTATTTATACCTACCTTTGCATGTCGCTGATTATCATCCTGCCCGCGCTGGTGTTCTGGCGCGTGCCGCCACAGGTGAGTACCAACGTTGATTTGCGACGCCGGAGAAAAAAATGAGAGTTAACCTGCGCCTGGGCATCGGGGCCAAACTGTTTATGGCGATTTTCGCCACCTGCATGCTGGTGCTGATTACCATGCACTGGGGAGTTCGCCTCAGTTTCGAGCATGGCTTTGTCGACTACATTAAGCGCGGCAACGAGCAGCGGTTAAATCTGCTCAGCGATGCCCTGGCCGATCAGTATGAGCAGCACGGCAACTGGGATTTTTTGCGCCACAACGATCGGCTGGTGTTCACCATGTTGCGCTCGCTGGAGCAGAATCCCGACAGCAACAGTCAGTTGCCGCCGCACGGCTGGCGCACCCAGTTCTGGATCCTCGATCAGCAATATAAAGTGCTGGCCGGGCCAAAATCGCCGGTGCCGCCCGAAGGCACGCGACGCAATATCACCACCAGCAATAATAAAGTGGTCGGCTGGGTCATCGGCTCGCCGCCGGAGCGGCTGACGCGCAGCACCGACATTAACTTTGATCAGCAGCAGCGCCGCACCAGCTGGATTATCGTCGGGCTGTCTACGCTGCTGGCGGCGCTGGCGACCTGGCTGATGGGGCGCGGTCTGCTGGCTCCGGTCAAACGACTGGTCGACGGCACCCATCATCTGGCGGCCGGTAATTTTGCTACCCGCGTTGAGGTCAGCAGCCGGGATGAGCTGGGCCAGCTGGCCAGGGACTTTAACCTCCTTGCCAGCTCGCTGGAGAAAAATGAGAGCATGCGCCGCGCCTTTATGGCCGATATCTCCCATGAGTTACGCACACCACTGGCGATCCTGCGCGGTGAACTGGAAGCGATGCAGGATGGAGTCCGCAAACTGACACCGGAAGCAATCGCCTCGCTGCAGAGCGAAGTGGTGGTGCTGACCAAGCTGGTCGACGATCTGCATCAGCTATCGCTGTCCGATGAGGGCGCTCTTGCCTATCGCAAGCAGGCAACCGATCTGGTGCAGCTGCTGGAAGTGACGGCAGGGAGCTTTGCCGAACGCTATCGGGCACACGGCCTGACGCTGAAACTTAATCTGCCCGATAACGCCCCCTTCTTTGGCGATCCCGACCGCCTGATGCAGTTGTTCACTAATCTGCTGGAGAACAGCCTGCGCTATACCGACAGCGGGGGCCGGGTTGAAGTGACGCTGAACTATGAGGCGCCCAACTGGCGCATCGAGTTTGATGACAGCGCACCAGGCGTGGATGGGGAACATCAGGCGCAGATTTTTGAGCGCTTCTTCCGCACCGAAGGCTCGCGCAATCGCGCCAGCGGCGGCTCGGGACTGGGCCTGGCCATCTGTAAAAATATCGCTGACGCGCATGGCGGCGATATTCATGCGGCGCACTCTGATTTAGGTGGACTGAAAATCGCGCTACACTTGCGCTATGTTCCCCTTGTGTAGACGCTTATGAGCCTGGAAAACCACGACCCGCTGATTCTGGTGGTCGAAGATGAGCCGAAACTGGCGCAGCTGATGATCGATTATCTGCATGCCTCGAATTACCGTACCCATCACATCGCCGACGGCAACGCGGTGCTGGAGTATGTGCGCCAGACGCCACCCGACCTGATGCTGCTGGATTTGATGCTGCCAGGCACCGACGGTTTAACGCTGTGCCGTGAAATCCGTCGTCATTCCGAGCTGCCGATTATTATGGTCACCGCCCGTACCGAGGAGATCGATCGGCTGCTGGGGCTGGAGCTGGGCGCGGATGACTACATCTGTAAGCCCTTCAGCCCGCGTGAAGTCGTGGCGCGAGTTAAAACGATTCTGCGCCGGGTAAAACGGTCGGCGGAAGAGCCGCAAAGCGCCTCGTTACTTCGCGTCGATGAGAGCCGCTTCTTCGCCAGCTGGCGCGAAAAACCGCTGGATTTAACACCGGCGGAGTTCCGCCTGCTGAAAACGCTGTCGCTGGAGCCGGGCAAGGTCTTTTCACGCGAACAGCTGCTCAACCATCTCTATGATGACTACCGCGTGGTCACGGACCGCACCATCGACAGCCATATCAAGAACCTGCGGCGCAAGCTGGAGAATCTCGACAGCGAGCAACCTTTTATCCGCGCCGTCTATGGCATGGGCTATCGCTGGGAAGCCGATGCCTGTCATTTGATCTAGTTTGATCCTGATCAATTTACTTCCCTTTTCTCACTGCCTACAATTCCGCACCTTTTGCAGGGCTTAACTGCCCTGCACCTGCCGCCTGAGGCGACATGCTGACCTGACATCAGTGAGAAAATCATGAAACCCGAACTGCTTTCCCCCGCTGGCACCCTGAAGAACATGCGTTACGCGTTTGCTTATGGTGCCGATGCCGTCTATGCCGGCCAGCCGCGCTACAGCCTGCGGGTGCGCAACAACGAATTCACCCACGAAAACCTCGCACTGGGCATCAGTGAAGCGCACGCACTGGGTAAAAAATTCTACGTGGTGGTGAACATTGCGCCACACAACGCCAAGCTGAAAACCTTTATTCGTGACTTAGCGCCGGTAGTGGCGATGCAGCCCGACGCGCTGATTATGTCCGATCCCGGTCTGATTATGCTGGTGCGAGACGCTTTCCCGACGATGCCGATTCATCTGTCAGTGCAGGCCAATGCGGTTAACTGGGCCACGGTAAAATTCTGGCAGCAGATGGGGCTGAGCCGGGTGATTCTGTCACGGGAGCTGTCGCTGGAGGAGATCGCCGAGATCCGCCAGCAGGTCCCGGAGATGGAACTGGAAGTCTTTGTCCATGGCGCACTCTGCATGGCCTACTCCGGTCGTTGCCTGCTCTCCGGCTATATGAACAAACGCGACCCGAATCAGGGAACCTGCACCAACGCCTGCCGCTGGGAGTATAAAGTGGCGGAGGGTCAGCAGGATGAGGTGGGGAATATCGTTGGTATCCACACGCCTGTCGCCGTACAGGATGTGACGCCAACGCTGGGCGTTGGTCAGCCCACCGACAAGGTGTTTCTGCTGGAAGAGAAGATGAAGCCCGGCGAGGTGATGAGCGCGTTCGAAGATGAGCACGGAACCTACATCATGAACTCGCGGGATCTGCGCGCGGTCGCGCACGTGGAGCGGCTCAGCGAGATGGGTGTTCATTCGCTGAAGATCGAGGGACGCACCAAGTCCTACTACTACTGCGCCCGCACCGCCCAGGTTTATCGCCGGGCGATTGATGATGCCGCTGCCGGTAAGCCGTTTGATCCCTCACTGCTGTTAACCCTGGAAGGCCTGGCACATCGTGGCTATACCGAAGGTTTCCTGCGCCGCCACACCCACGACAGCTACCAGAATTATCAGCAGGGCTTTTCGGTGTCCGATCGCCAGCAGTTTGTCGGCGAATTCACCGGCGAACGCCGGGGAGAATGGGCTGAAGTGGCGGTGAAGAATAAGTTTATGCTGCACGACAGTGTGGAGATCATGACGCCTCAGGGGAACCTGAATTGCCAGCTGGACGCGCTGCAGAATGCGCGCGGCGAACCCACTGAAGTTGCGCCGGGCGATGGCCATCGCGTCTGGCTGCGGGTGCCCGAGGAGGTGGATCTGCGTTTTGCACTGCTGCTGCGCAACTTTGATCATGGTGAAGATACCCGGGCCCCTCATAATCGTTTACCAACGGAAACATTTTGAGGAAATCAGAACAGGATCACAGACCCCTGCGCGGCGCTGCTTTATAGTCCCGCCTGCTGCTAACGAGTAACAATAAACGGCAGATTTACCAGGAACCACCTCATTTACCCGCCCGGCTCCCCCGTGCGGGTTTTCTTTTTTCTCTCTTTCGCCAATAATTTACTGCTGGCAGCTGTGTTATAAATCCCTTCTTACTCTGTAGATCTTCAAGGAACGCAAAATGGATAATAAACCGCTTACGCTGCTCATCCTGAATGGGAAAGGCGCGGGTAATGATGATCTGCGCGAAGCTATTACGACCCTGCGTGAAGAAGGCTTCGACATTGCGGTGCGTGTCACATTTGAAAAAGGTGACGGCGATCGGTACGTCAAAGAGGCCATTGCGCTGCAGGCCGCGACCGTGGTGGCGGGTGGCGGCGATGGCACCATCAATGAAATTGCGACAGCGCTGGCTTCTTCTGAAGCGGATCATCGCCCGGTGCTGGGCATCCTGCCGCTGGGTACCGCCAACGATTTTGCCACCAGCGTCGGCATCCCGGAAGAGATGGAACCGGCACTGCGACTGGCGATTCAGGGCAAAGCCAGTGCCATCGATCTGGCCAGGGTAAATCAGAGCCACTACTTCATCAATATGGCGACCGGCGGGTTTGGTACCCGTATCACGACTGAAACGCCGGAAAAGCTGAAGTCGGCGCTGGGCGGCGTCTCCTACTTTATTCACGGCCTGATGCGCATGGATACGCTGAAACCGGATACCTGCGAGATCAGCGGCCCCGATTTCGCCTGGCAGGGTGATGCGCTGGTGATCGGTATCGGTAATGGTCGTCAGGCGGGCGGCGGTCAGCGGTTATGCCCTTCTGCCCTGATCAACGATGGCAGACTGGACGTCAGTATTGTCACCGCACAGGAGCTGCTGCCTACCCTGCTGCACTCGCTGACCGGCGACGATGACAATCCCGGCATCGTCACCACGCAACTGGAGTCACTGACGATCCGTTCTCCACATGAGATGACCTTTAACCTTGATGGCGAGCCGCTTTCCGGGCGCGAATTCGTGATTGAGGTGATGGCGGGGGCGCTGAGCTGCCGCCTGCCGCCGCAGTGCGCGCTGCTTGCCTGAACCAACATCAGGGGCGAAAGCCCCTTTTTTATTGCTGCCAATAGCGCCTATTTTGTTCGTAACATTCCCCCTGCTGCCTCGCTTTATGACGCCTTAATCGCCGCTTTCAGACAATGTAAACACTCTGTGATTCCGTTCACAACTCTGCCACCCTAACTTGTATGGTAGTATTAAAGAGCGTACTTTTTCATCATTGAACGCTGACTTAAGGCAACCAGGATGAAAATTGTTAAGGCAGAAGTATTTGTAACCTGCGCAGGCAGAAACTTTGTCACCGTAAAAATCACCACCGATCAGGGTCTGACCGGCATTGGCGACGCAACGCTGAATGGCCGTGAATTACCGGTCGCCTCCTACCTGAAAGATCACGTCTGCCCGCAGCTGATTGGCCGCGATGCGCATCAGATCGAAGACATCTGGCAATATTTCTACAAGGGCGCTTACTGGCGTCGTGGCCCGGTCACCATGTCCGCTATCTCGGCCGTCGATATGGCACTGTGGGATATCAAAGGCAAAGCCGCCAATATGCCGGT
>Ga0308159_1003790_pt1 | contig 14643 bp, 13 predicted proteins | sample PhyCR1_FD_201040 | JGI IMG/M metagenome (GOLD analysis project Ga0308159, IMG submission 201040) | Phyllosphere microbial communities from UC Gill Tract Community Farm, Albany, California, United States - DLSLC.R1 | ecosystem: Host-associated > Plants > Phyllosphere > Unclassified | place: USA... | reverse complement strand
GCCGGGTTGGCGTCGAACAGCTTGATGAAGCCAGCCGTGGTGGTGCAGATCAACAGCCATGTAGCCGGCAACAGGGTGACCCAGATGTAGCGCTGGCGCTTCATCTTGATCAGAACCACGGTGCCGAGCATCAGCGCGATACCGGCGAGCATCTGGTTGGAGATGCCGAACAATGGCCACAGGGTGTTGATGCCGCCCAGTGGATCGATCACGCCCTGATACAGCAACCAGCCCCACATCGCCACACAACCGGCGGTGGCAATCAGGTTGGCAGTCCACGATTCGGTACGCTTCAGCGCCGGAACGAAGGAACCGAGCAGGTCCTGCAGCATGAAACGCCCGGCACGGGTACCGGCGTCGACAGCCGTCAGAATGAACAGCGCTTCGAACAGGATCGCGAAGTGGTACCAGAACGCCATGGTGTTTTCACCCGGCAGGACACTGTGCAGGATCTGCGCAATACCCACCGCCAGGGTCGGCGCACCACCGGCGCGAGCCAGGATTGTGGTTTCGCCGATGTCATGGGCAACCGCTTGCAGCGCCTCCGGCGTGATTGCGAAGCCCCAACTGGTGACCATTTGCGCTACTGACGCGGCATCACTGCCAACCACGGCGGCCGGGCTGTTCATGGCGAAGTACACGCCCGGCTCGATCACCGAAGCGGCAACCATGGCCATGATCGCCACGAACGATTCCATCAGCATGCCGCCGTAACCGATGTAACGGGCGTTGGTTTCGTTATCCAAAAGCTTCGGCGTGGTGCCCGAAGAAATCAGTGCGTGGAAACCCGATACCGCGCCGCAGGCAATGGTGATGAACAGGAACGGGAACAGACCGCCCTTCCACACCGGCCCGGTGCCGTCGACGAACTGGGTCAGCGCCGGCATTTTCAGCTCGGGCATGGTCACCAGAATGCCGATCGCCAGCGCGACGATGGTGCCGATCTTGAGGAAGGTCGACAGGTAGTCACGCGGCGCCAGAATCAGCCAGACCGGCAGCGATGCAGCCACAAAACCGTAACCGACCAGCATCCAGGTAATCTGCACACCGGTGAAGGTGAAGGCTTTGGCCCATACCGGATCGGCAGCAATCTGCCCGCCCAGCCAGATCGAACCGAGCAGCAGCAACACACCGACCACGGAGATCTCGCCGATGCGGCCCGGGCGGATGTAGCGCATGTAGATGCCCATGAACATCGCGATCGGGATGGTCGCCATCACGGTGAAGATGCCCCACGGGCTCTCGGCCAAGGCCTTGACCACGATCAGCGCCAGCACCGCGAGGATGATGATCATGATCAGGAAGCAGCCGAACAGTGCGATGGTCCCGGGAATCCGGCCCATCTCTTCACGCACCATATCGCCCAGGGAACGGCCGTTGCGTCGGGTCGACATGAACAGGACCATGAAGTCCTGCACCGCGCCCGCCAGCACCACACCGGCAATCAGCCAGAGTGTGCCGGGCAGATACCCCATCTGCGCCGCCAGCACCGGACCGACCAGCGGCCCCGCGCCAGCGATGGCCGCGAAGTGGTGACCGAAAAGAATGTGTTTGTTGGTCGGCACATAGTCCAGACCATCGTTGTTGAGCACGGCGGGGGTGGCCCGACGCGGATCCAGTTGCATCACGTTGTTGGCGATGAACAGACTGTAGTAACGGTACGCAACCAGATAAATGGCCACGGCAGCGACCACAATCCACAAGGCGTTGATCGCCTCGCCGCGGCGCAATGCCACTACGCCCAGGGCGCACGCTCCTACGATTGCCAGCACGAGCCAGGGTAAGTGGCGCAGCAGGCTATTATTATTTTTCATTTTATTATTCCAGCCAGGGTGGACAAGAAAGACAGCCACCCCGAGTTTAGCGCTTACGGCGCCAAAGGCCATACCCCGACATAGGTCTAGACGCTTGAGCGATTGGCTGGCGTCCGCATTCGCGGTCTATAGTCAGCGAACCTTCATGAGGATTGCGCCATGAGTGAGCACCCTGCCAATCGACGTCGTTTCAAACGTATTGCGTTCGATGCCCGAACCGAGCTGAAACAGGGCGAGTACATCTGGCCGGTCAAACTGATCGACCTGTCGCTCAAGGGCTTGCTGATCGAGCGACCGGAGCCGTGGCTGGGGGATAAAGAGCAGGACTTCTTCGTCGACATTCATCTGAGCGAAGACGTCGACATCCAGATGGATGTGCATCTGGCGCATGAGGAGAACGGGCACTTGGGGTTCATCTGTCGCCACATCAGCCTGGAATCGATCCAGCGCCTGCGGCGGTTGATCGAGCTGAATCTGGCGGATGAGGCCGAGCTGGAACGCGAACTGGGTGCACTGATCGAGATCTGACCTGGCCCCCTGTAGGAGCTGCCGAAGGCTGCGATCTTTTGATCCTGGTCTTTTAAAAGCAAGATCAAAAGATCGCAGCCTTCGGCAGCTCCTACACAGGGAGATTGTGGTTATTCGAAAAGTGCGTCGAGCGCTTGTTCGAGGCGCGTCACGGCAATGATCTGCAGCCCCGCCGGCGACTCTTTCGGTGCGTTACCCTTGGGCACGATTGCGCGTTTGAAGCCGTGCTTGGCCGCTTCCTTCAAGCGCTCCTGGCCGCTCGGCACCGGGCGTACTTCGCCGGAAAGGCCAACTTCGCCGAACACCAGCAGATCATGCGGCAACGGCCGGTTGCGCAAGCTCGACATGACTGCCGCCATCAGCGCCAGATCCGACGCCGTCTCCAGCACCTTCACGCCACCCACCACGTTGAGGAAAACGTCCTGATCGTGGGTCGGAATCCCGCCATGGCGATGCAGCACTGCAAGCAGCATCGCCAGACGGTTCTGATCCAGGCCCAGCGTCACTCGGCGCGGATTGGCCAGATGACTGTCATCGACCAGCGCCTGCACTTCGACCAGCATCGGTCGAGTGCCTTCCCACGTTGCCATGACCACACTGCCCGGGACTTCTTCCTGAGCGCGCGTGAGGAAAATCGCCGATGGATTGGAGACCTCTTTCAGACCCTTGTCGGTCATGCCGAACACGCCCAACTCGTTGACCGCGCCGAAACGGTTTTTCACCGCACGCAGCAGACGCAGACGACCATCGGATTCACCTTCGAAATACAGCACGGTGTCGACCATGTGTTCCAGGACACGAGGACCGGCCAAAGCGCCCTCTTTGGTGACGTGGCCGACGAGGAAGATCGCTGTCCCGCTCTGCTTGGCGTACCGCACCAGCAGCGCCGCGCTTTCACGCACCTGGGACACGCCGCCCGGCGCCGATTGCAATTGTTCGGTGAAAATGGTCTGGATCGAGTCGATCACCATCACCTTGGGCTTTTCCTGGCGGGCGGTGGCGATGATGGTTTCGATGCAGGTTTCGGTCATCACGCGTAGCTGGTCCTGCGGCAAGCCGAGGCGGCGTGCGCGCATGGCCACTTGCTGCTGGGATTCTTCACCAGTGACGTACAGCGCCGGCATGCTCTTGGCGAGGTTGCACAGGGTCTGCAGCAAAATGGTCGACTTGCCGATCCCCGGATCACCGCCGATCAGCACCACCGAACCGTCCACCAGACCGCCGCCGAGCACGCGGTCGAGCTCACCGGAGGCGGTGGAAAAACGTGGAATCTCTTCGATGCTGACTTCGGCGAGCGTCTTGATCTGCGCCTGCTGGCCAGCCCAGCCGGTGCGCCCGGTGGGTGCCGTGGCACCGCCGCTTTCGATCATGGTTTCGGTCAGGGTGTTCCAGGCACCGCATTCACCGCACTGCCCGGCCCACTTGGGAAAGGTTGCGCCGCACTCGGTGCAGCCGTACATGCGCTTGGCCTTGGCCATCAGAACCCCCGGAACAAAAGACGCGATGATAACGCAGCCATCGCCGATCAGTGCGGCGCAGCGGTGCGGATTTCGCCGCTGGCCAGACGCGCGGCACTGTTGCCCAGCGGATCCTCGGCATTGAGGTCGGCGCCCTTGGCTTTTAATGCATCGAGCAATTCCAGACGTTTGAACAGCCCGGCGTACATCGCCGCTGTCTGGCCGGCGCCGTTACGTTGGTCGGGGCTGCAATCGGTGGCCATCAGGCGCCGGGCGATCTGCAACTCGCCTTTGAAAATCGCGCCCATCAGCGCCGTGTTGCCGCGTTGATCCTGCGCACAGGCATCGGCTCCGGCGGCGAGCAGGCGTTCAACCGCCGGCGCCTGACCGTGATATGCCGCCAGAATAAGCGCGGTGTAACCCTTGCTGTCACGGGTATCGAGGGAATAACCGGACTCGATAAACGTCTCGAGCATCGGCACATCGCCGCGCCGGGCGGCATCGAAGTAGTAATCCTGCAACTGCGCCTTGAGCGATTCGGGGCTTTGCTCGACCGGCGCCGCCGACGCTGCGAACGACAGACACGCGGTCAACCATAAAAGACAAATACGCATCGAACTCTCTCCTGAACGCACGCGAGGCCGGACGGGCCCTCGCGTGCGCCGCATCGCTATCAGTCGGTCAGTTTCGCCGCCAGTGCTTTCACGCGGCCGAGATCGCCCTTGGCCACCTCGGTCACGCCGCTGCCGTACTCAGGGTCGGCCTTGTACAGGAACGACAGAATGATGTGTTTGCTCTCGTCATCGGTGGTAGCCAGCGAGCCGCCGAAGCTGTCAATCAGGTCGCGACGCTCCTGCTTGCTGTACGAGCGATACAGATCACCGGCCTGCTTGAAGTTCTGCTCACGCTGAATCTTCGCCTGCTGGGTGCTGCCCGACAGCGCCGACTGGCTGTATCGCGCCGCTGGCGTCTCTTCACGCGGTTGCAGGCGACTTGGCTGGTAATTGACGCCGGACTGGCTGGCGCCGAAGTTCATCGCGCCGTCCTGATTACCATTGTTCACTGCGGTTTTCGGCGCGTTGATCGGCAATTGCAAAGCGTTGGCGCCGAGGCGATACATCTGCGTATCGGCATAAGAGAACACCCGCCCCTGCAACAAGCGGTCTTCCGAAGGCTCGATACCCGGAACGACGTTGGCCGGCGCCATGGCCACTTGTTCGGTTTCCTGGAACACGTTGGCAGGATTACGGTTCAAGACCATTTGTCCCACTTTGCGCTCGGCAATCCCCGGCCAGATCTTGGTTGCATCCAGCGGATCGAAATCGAACGTGGACAAATCCTGCGGCTTGAGAACTTGCACGTACAAGTCCCACTTCGGAAAGTTACCCTTGTTGATATTGCTCACCAAGTCGTTGGTCATGTGACTGTAATCCTGACCCTGAACTTCGCTGACTTGTTTTGGCGTGAGATTCTTGATGCCTTGCAAACTCTTCCAATGAAACTTCACATAGTGAACTTCATTTTTTGCATTGATCAGCTTGTAGGCATGCACGCCATTACCATCCATCTCTCGATAACTGGCCGGCGTGCCGTAGTTGGAATACAACTCGGTCAGTGTGCGGGTGGCTTCGGGTACGTGCGAGAAGAAATCGAACCGGCGCGAATCATCATCGAGGTTAGTGCGTGGATCGGGTTTGAAGGCGTGCACCATGTCCGGGAACTTGATCGCATCGCGGATGAAGAAGGTCGGGAAGTTGTTGCCGACCAGATCCCAATTACCGTCAGCGGTGTAGAACTTGGTGGCGAAGCCGCGCGGGTCGCGCAGGGTTTCCGGGGAATGGTTGCCGTGCACCACGGCCGAAAAACGCACGAATACTGGCGTGCTCTGACCTGCTGCGAACACCTTGGCCTTGCTCAGGTCGCTGAGGTCGTCGGTCACGGTGAAGGTGCCGTGGGCTCCGGTACCGCGCGCATGCACGACGCGCTCGGGGATGCGTTCACGATCGAAGCGCTGCAGCTTCTGAATCAGCTGCACATCCTGCAAAAGCACCGGGCCGGTGGCCCCAGCGGTTTGCGAGTTCTGATTGTCACCGACAGCAGCGCCATTATCGCGGGTCAGCGGAGCGGCATTGACCGAGAAGGTCAGCAGGCTGGCGGTGAGGACGCCGAGGGTGCGGCGATGGGGAAAAGCCCCCAGTCCAGGAGTGGTTGTCATCTCAGATTCCTCTGGTTTTATTGGGCGCATCCGGGTGCGCCACACCAAGGCTAGAGGCCTGTGCCGCAGAACATAAATAGAAAGAACATAACGCCACGATTGAAGAATTTGCCTGTGCAATCAGCGCTTTAACGCGTATTTCGCGCGCGACTGCTGGCACTTTGCAAACTAATCGTCAATTGATGTGTCGATAAAAACGGGCATTGTAAGAAGGTGTTTCGCGCAATAGGCGTTTCGCTGATTTACACTGCTCACACCAAACTCATCTGTAACAAGGAAATAACTATGGGCGTGCTTAGCGAGTTCAAGGCCTTCGCGGTCAAAGGCAATGTGGTCGATATGGCCGTCGGTATCATCATCGGCGCGGCGTTCGGCAAGATCGTTTCGTCGTTTGTCGGCGACGTGATCATGCCGCCGATCGGCCTGTTGATCGGTGGGGTCGACTTCAGTGATCTGGCCGTCACGCTCAAAGCCGCCCAGGGTGACGCGCCCGCCGTGGTGCTGGCTTATGGCAAATTTCTGCAGACGGTGCTGGATTTCGTGATCGTCGCATTCGCGATTTTCATGGGCGTCAAAGCCATCAACCGCCTCAAGCGCGAAGAAGCCGTCGCACCGACCGCGCCGCCGATCCCGAGCAAGGAAGAGCAACTGCTGGGCGAGATTCGCGACCTGCTCAAGGCGCAGAACGAACGGCCCTGAAGCATTCGCTTCGCAATAAAACGGCACCTGCGGGTGCCGTTTTCGTTACCAGTAATTTTCCACCGCAACCTGCCCCGGCTTGCGCGTCAGGCTCAGGCGCATGCCGCGCTGCTTGAGCAAGGCGCGGGTGTCGTCGATCATCTGCGGGTTGCCGCACAACATTACCCGCGAATGCTCTGGCGAAAGTTGAACGCCTGCCGCTCGCTCCAGTTCGCCATTTTCGATCAGCGTAGTAATCCGGCCCTGCAACGCCCCCGGATGCGCTTCACGGGTCACGGTCGGGATGAATTGCAGCTTGTGCGCATGCTCGCTGAGGTAGTCACGTTGCGCCAACCCGGCGATCAACGCCTGATAGGCCAGCTCCCGCGCTTCACGCACGCTGTAAACCAGGATGATGCGCTCGAATTTTTCCCAGACTTCGAAGTCCTGCAGGATCGACAGAAACGGCGCCACTCCGGTACCGGTGGACAGTAACCACAGATCTCGGCCGTAGACAAAGCGATCCAGCGTCAGATAGCCGAACGCCTGACGCTCGACCATCAAAGTGTCGCCAACCTGGAGCCGGCTCAGCTCACTGGTGAATTCGCCGCCAGGCACGACGATGGAAAAGAACTCAAGAAACTCGTCGAACGGCGACGACACCATCGAGTAAGCGCGCCAGACCGTGCTGCCGTCAGCCTTGGTCACGCCCAGCCGCGCGAACTGGCCGGCGCGGAAGCGAAACCCGGGATCGCGGCTGATGCGCAGCGTGAACAGATTCGGGGTCAACGGTTGCACATCAAGCAAGGTCTGGGTGGTGTATTTCTCGGCACTGGCAGTCATGAGGCACTCCTTGAGACGATCGGCCTCAGTGTCCCGCAAAACAGGCTCGCCAAACACTCGTGATTGGTAATGATATTCAGGCGATCGCCGCCGCGCGGGCCGGGTTCACCTGACAGCTGAACGCTATCGCGCGGTAATCCTTCAAGTATTTGCGTGCAAAAAAACGTACCATTCAGGCCTCTCCGAGTGATGACGCACACCGCTTGCATCGCAGTCCACTCGGTCGGATCCCGTCGCACGACATGCAGGCAACGGGATATCTGCCGAATAGCCTGAGTCCTCGCCCCATGCCTTTGCTCGAAACACCTTTCGCCCAACTCGACCTGATCCGCCAGCCCGAACAGCAGAATGAACCGCTGCAAGCCTTCGATGCAGCCGACGAATACCTGCTCAATCATCTGGCCGGCGAACAACTGGCAAGCAGCGCCCGCGTGCTGGTGCTCAACGACAGCTTCGGCGCCCTGGCGATCAGTCTGCTGGGCAAGGCCGAAGTCAGCAGCAGCGGCGACTCGTTCCTGGGTTTCGTCGGGCTGGAAAGGAATCTGCTGCGCAACGGCCAGGCGTTCGACGCGATCCGTCCGATACCGGCCAGTGAGCCTCTGGTCGGGCCGTTTGATCGGGTGCTGATCCGGGTTCCCAAAACCTTGGCACTCCTGGAGGAGCAGTTGATCCGCCTGCAAGGACAACTCGCTCCGGGCGCGCAAGTGATCGCCGCCGCCATGATCAAGCATCTGCCGCGTGCTGCCGGCGATCTGCTGGAGCAATACATCGGCCCGGTGCAGGCGTCATTGGCGGTGAAAAAAGCCCGGCTGCTGATTGCCACGCCTGAAACCAAAGCGCCCGCTACATCGCCCTACCCGACTCGTTATCGCCTCGACGAACCGGCGATCGAACTACTCAACCATGCCAACGTGTTCTGCCGCGAAGGCCTGGACATCGGCACTCGCGCCTTTCTGCCGCATCTGCCCAACAACCTTGGCAACGCGCGAGTCGCCGACCTGGGCTGCGGCAACGGTGTTCTGGCAATTGCCAGTGCCCTACGGAACCCGGATGCGCATTACACGCTGGTCGATGAATCGTTCATGGCGGTGCAATCGGCTGCCGAGAACTGGCGCGCGGCGTTGGGCGATCGCGAAGCCATCGTGCGCGCTGGCGACGGTCTGGCCGGGCAAGCGCCGCAGTCACTGGACGTGGTGCTGTGTAATCCCCCATTCCATCAGCAGCAGGTGGTCGGCGACTTCCTCGCCTGGCGCATGTTCCAGCAGGCGCGCGAGGCGCTGGTAGTCGGCGGTGCGCTGTACATCGTCGGCAATCGTCACCTTGGCTATCACAGCAAACTGGCGCGCTTGTTCCGCGGTGTCGAGCAAGTTGCGGCCACGCCGAAGTTCGTCATCCTCAAAGCCCGAAAATAGTACCGGGCATAAAAAACCCTCCGTGAGGAGGGTTGCAAATCCATACCCGAAGGCGCCGGGACGGGATGTATCAGTGGGTGGTCAAGCCTGCGGCATTCATGAACATGCGCATCAGGCTGGCGGCGATGAACAGCACGCCCACGCTGCCTACCCAGATCAGGGCCAACCAGCCGAGCCGCTGCCACAGCGGCTTTTTTTCGGCTTCTTCAATGTCGTGCAGGGAATGTTTGCCGGTCATTGTCTTCAAACCTCTTCAAAATTGATGGCGCCGCTGGCGACGCCATCGCGGGCAAGCCCGCTCCCACAGGGTTTCGCTTAGTGGTAACCATCTTCATGGGTGACCTTGCCGCGGAACACGTAGTAGCTCCAGAAGGTGTAACCCAGGATGAACGGGATGATGAACAGTGTGCCGACCAGCATGAAGCCCTGACTTTGCGGCGGCGCGGCGGCGTCCCAGATCGAGATCGACGGCGGCACGATATTCGGCCACAGGCTGATGCCCAAACCACTGTAACCGAGGAAGATCAGCACCAGCGTCAGCAGGAACGGCGTGTAGTTGGCGTTACGTGCCACCGCGCGAATCAGCCCATACAAGGTCACCAGCACGAGAATCGGCACCGGCATGAACCAGAACAGATTCGGCATGCTGAACCAGCGCGAAGCAATTTCCGGGTGCGACAACGGTGTCCACAGGCTGACGATACCGATCACCGCCAGCAGGACGAACGCCAGCGGCCGCGCCAGATTGTGCATTTGTTCCTGCAACTTGCCTTCGGTTTTCATGATCAGCCAGGTGCAGCCGAGCAAGGCATACGCCACTACCAGCGCCGCGCCGCAGAACAGCGTGAACGGCGTCAGCCAGTCCAGTGAACCCCCGGCAAACTGGCGGTTGACCACTGGCAAACCGTCGATGAACGCCCCCAGTGCCACGCCCTGAAAGAACGTCGCCGCGATCGAACCACCGATGAACGCCTTGTCCCAAAGGTGACGTTTTTCATCCTTGGCCTTGAAGCGGAACTCGAACGCCACGCCGCGGAAAATCAGGCCCATCAGCATGAAGATCAGCGGCAGGTACAGCGCCGACAGCACCACCGAATAGGCCAGCGGGAACGCGCCGAACAACGCCGCGCCACCCAGCACCAGCCATGTTTCGTTGCCGTCCCAGACCGGAGCGACCGTGTTCATCATCACGTCGCGATCGGTCTTGCCCGGCACGAACGGGAAGAGAATGCCGATGCCCAGGTCAAAGCCGTCCATGACCACGTACATCATGATGCCGAAGATGATGATCACGGCCCAGATCAGCGGAAGATCAATACCCATGAGTCAAATCTCCTTGGTCAAGCGAGTGTTGTCTTCGTGCTCGCCCTCGGCCGGATCGTCGGCTGCGGACAACGGACGCGCCGGGGTGCGTTTCTTGCCTGGACCACCGTCCGGCGTTTCGCTGCCCTCGCTGATCTTCGGCCCTTTGCGTACCAGACGCATCATGTAGCCGAGACCTGCGCCGAACAGGGCGAAATAGACCACGACGAACATGATCAGGGTGATGCTCATCTGCATGAAGCTGTGGTTGGACGAAGCATCTGCAGTGCGCATCAAACCGTAGACCACCCATGGCTGACGGCCGATTTCCGTGGTGAACCAGCCAGCCAGAATCGCGATCAGGCCCGAAGGTCCCATCCACAAGGCCAGATGCAGGAACGGCCGCGAGGTATACAGCGAGTCGCGCTTGCGCAGCCACAGACTCCACAACCCGGTGAAGATCATCAGGAAGCCGAGGCCGACCATGATCCGGAACGACCAGAACACGATGGTCGAATTCGGCCGGTCTTCGGGTGGAAATTCCTTCAGCGCCGGCACCTGTTTATCCAGCGAATGAGTGAGTATCAGGCTGCCGAGATAAGGAATCTCCACGGCGAATTTGGTGCGTTCTTCTTTCATGTCCGGCCAGCCGAACAGAATCAGCGGCGTCGCTTCGTCGCCATGGTTTTCCCAGTGGCCTTCGATTGCCGCGATTTTCGCTGGCTGATGCTTGAGCGTATTGAGGCCGTGGAAGTCGCCGATCACTGCCTGGATCGGCGCGACGATCAGCGCCATCCACATGGCCATCGACAACATGGTGCGGATCGCCGGGTTGTCCCTGCCACGCAGCAGGTGCCAGGCCGCCGACGAACCGACGAAGAACGCCGTCGCAACGAACGCGGCAGTTGCCATGTGCATCAGGCGATAAGGGAATGACGGGTTGAAGACAATGGCCAGCCAGTCGGTCGGGATAACCTGGCCGTTGACGATCTCAAAGCCCTGCGGCGTCTGCATCCAGCTGTTGGAGGCGAGAATCCAGAAAGTCGAAATCAGCGTGCCGACCGCCACCATCACCGTCGAGAAGAAGTGCAGGCCGCGCCCGACCTTGTTCCAGCCGAACAGCATCACGCCAAGGAAACCGGCCTCAAGGAAGAATGCCGTAAGCACTTCATAAGTCAGCAACGGCCCGGTAACAGCGCCGGCGAAGTCGGAGAAGCGGCTCCAGTTGGTGCCGAACTGATAGGCCATGACCAGCCCGGAGACCACGCCCATGCCGAAGTTGACCGCGAAGATCTTCGACCAGAAATGGTAGAGGTCACGGTAGGTGTCGTTGCGGGTTTTCAGCCACAGACCTTCGAGCACCGCCAGGTAACTCGCCAGGCCAATGGTGATGGCCGGGAACAGAATGTGGAACGAGATGGTAAACGCGAACTGAATTCGGGCGAGATCGAGAGCCTCTAAACCGAACATATGGCTTCCTCTGTCAGGTAGTACGGGTAGCGGACCCGGAGGCCTGCACCACTGCCCCCACGGATATGGAGTGCGGCGAATTCGGATTCGTTCTTTTTTTACAACCATCGCAACGCAGGGAGTCTGGCCAACTGGCCGTCAGATCAGTTCCGGATGAGGCCTTGATCTGGATCAAGCAACGTTGAAAGAGTAGTCCCATTTTTGCCAAGGAACTGCGTGGTCGTTTGCCGCGTGGCAAGTTGTCTCACTCTTTCAGAATCAATCGAATGGCCGACGCGCCTGATCCACGCGGCTTACAAAATCGTTGTCTGGCTGACCGAATTATTTCCAGTAGCAACTTCCTGTTACAGACTGGTGATAATCTCGCCGTTCACTCGTCCAAGACTTGCCTTCAGATGCCCACACAAGCGCCCCTGCTGTTACGTCACCATCGCCCGTTCATGGCCTTCTGGCTGGCGCGAATTTTCACCGCTAGCGGTTTCCAGATGCTCACCGTGGCGATTGGCTGGAATCTTTATCAACTGACCGGCAACGTACTGGATCTGGGCCTGGTCGGGCTGGTCGAATTCGCCCCACGGGTGCTGTTTATGCTGCACACCGGGCATGTCGCCGATCGCTATGACCGGCGCAAGGTCGCCGCGCTCTGTCAGTCGTTGCAGGCATTGATTGCCTTGGCGCTGGCCATCGGCAGTGCGACGGACCATGTCACCCGCGAGATGATTTTTATCCTCGCCTTTCTGCTCGGCGCGGCACGTTCGTTCGAGATGCCGACGACTCAGGCGCTGCTGCCGAGCATCGTCCCCAGCGCGCTTTTCCCCCGTGCAGTGGCCGCCGCGCAATCAGCGCAACAGTCGGCCACCATCGTCGCCCCGGCTCTCGGCGGCTTGCTCTATGCATTTGGCAGCGTCTGGGTCTACGGCCCGACCGTGTTGCTCTATGTGATCGCCTGCTCGCTGATGATCAACCTGCCGGCGCGCCAGACGCCGTTGAATAAAGGCAAAGCCACGCTGGATTCATTGCTGGCCGGGATTCGCTTCATCCGCAGTCGCCCGGACATCCTTGGCGCGATCTCGCTGGATCTGTTCGCCGTGTTGCTCGGTGGCGCCACGGCGTTGCTGCCGGTATTCGCCAAGGACATTCTGCTGACCGGTCCGTGGGGCCTGGGTTTGCTGCGCTCGGCGCCAGCGGTGGGCGCGTTGCTGATGTCACTGTTTCTGGCGCGATTTGCCGTGGAACGCAATGTCGGCCGGGTGATGTTCACCGCTGTCGGCATCTTCGGCGTCGCCACCATCGCGTTCGGCCTGTCGACCTCGTTCTGGTTCTCGCTGGCGGTACTGGTGGTGCTCGGCGCGGCGGACATGATCAGCATGGTCATCCGCGCCTCGTTCGTGCAGTTGGAAACCCCGGACGAAATGCGCGGCCGGGTCAGCGCGGTCAACGGCCTGTTCATCGGCGCTTCCAACCAGTTGGGCGAATTCGAATCCGGCCTCACCGCCCACTGGTTCGGCACCGTGCCGGCGGTGGTCATGGGCGGGATCGGCACGCTGGTGGTGACGGGAACGTGGATCAAACTGTTCCCGACGTTGGCCAATCGGGACCGGATGCATGTGCCGGTGGAGGAGAAGGTCTGAAACTTTCAAGCCATCAACTCCCCCGCCATCTTCAACCGCAACGCCTTGCCGCCAAGTTGCTCGACCAGGGTCAAGGCAAACTCCAGCGCCGCGCCAGAGCCTTGCGCGGTGATGCAGTTGCCGTCGACCACCACCGGTTGATCAACAAACGTACAGCCTGAGAGTTGGTGGCTGGCGCCGGGCAGGCAGGTCATGCGGCGCTGGCGCAGCACACCTGTAGCTTGTAGCGCGACAGCCGGGGCTTCGCCGATGGCGGCGAACAGTCGGCCGGCGCTTGCTTGATCCTTGAGCAATTGCTGCAAGGGCTGATGCGCCGCCAAATGCTGCGAACCGACGGCGCCGCCCGGCAAGACGATCAGGTCAAAGCTTTGCGCCAGCACATCGACCAGCATGCCGTCGGCGGTGAGCCGGGTGCCGCGCGCGCAGGTCAGCATGCGCCGGCCTTCGATGCTGGCGGCGACCACCTCGATGCCGGCGCGGCGCAGCACGTCGATCAGGGTCACGCTTTGCAAATCATCGACGCCCTCGGCGAGGGCAATCAGAGCTCTGGAAGTCATGGGCGCTTTCCGCTGGGTAGTCTGTAAAGCGTAGACAGCTTTGTCCCACCCTGTTCGAAGACAGCCGTTACTTGATGTAAAGCTGGGTCGAGAGTGTGTTGCGCGGGGCGTTGATCGAAGTGTTGCTGAAGCTGAAGGTGCCTTCCTGCTTGCCAGCCAGATCGAAGGTATAAAGAGAACCGACGGTTTTGCTGCCAGGCGTGCACTCGGTGAGATTGCCATTATCGAAGGCACACACCGGACCTCGGGTGCCGTTGACCTCGAAGCCATCCAGAGTCACGTGCGGCTGGTTCTGGCCATAGCCGACTTCCAGCACGTAGACCTTGATATTCGGCCCGCTGTGATTGCACTGGGTTTGCGGTTGGTTATCGGCAATATCCTCCAGGCCGCAGGACGGCGATTGCACCTTGATCACCTTCACTTCGCTCAACGGCGGCGCCGATGCCGCGAACGCCGGGACTGCCACCAGCACTGCTGCAACCAATCCAAAAACTGTTATCCCGCCGTTGCGCATGCCTGCCCACTCCGAAAAATCAGCGCGCAGTATGGCGCAGTTGTCTGCTGCGCAAAACTTCGCCGACGATCGACACCAACATCCGCCAAATTCTTTACGCGGCTGGTATGATGCGCGGCTTTTTCCGGCCCACGACAATTTTCCAGGCGCTTGCGACGGTCTGTGCTTTGCTGTTGAGGTCGATACATTCACGGCGCCATGCGCGCCCCGGGGAGCAGACAT
>Ga0308159_1003788_pt1 | contig 14646 bp, 9 predicted proteins | sample PhyCR1_FD_201040 | JGI IMG/M metagenome (GOLD analysis project Ga0308159, IMG submission 201040) | Phyllosphere microbial communities from UC Gill Tract Community Farm, Albany, California, United States - DLSLC.R1 | ecosystem: Host-associated > Plants > Phyllosphere > Unclassified | place: USA... | reverse complement strand
CATGTAGTCCTAGCTCATCCATTTTACCAAACCGTTGTGTAACGAGTGCTTAAATCTATTGCTTGTATTTTAATTGCAAAAGGAAGTGCGAACCCTGAATTATCAACAATTTACGGCGCATTTTCCTTTGCTATTCATTAAGTAATTAATAATCTATTGACCCGAATTTAAATTTATCGCTTTTATCGCCGATTAAGTTTTGATTAAAAACAGATTTTAATTTTAAGTTGGTACTCAAACATGACTTTCATATTAATCACAATAATTTCCTAATAAACTTTATAGTCTATATGAAAAATATACTTTTAACCATTATAACATTGCTAGTAGGAATATCGGTTTTTGCACAACAACCTGAAAATGCACTAGCAATGATAAAATATCGTTTCATTCACATTAGGGATACTACAGATCGCAAAAATCCATATACAGAAGATATGGTAATGTTTTTAGCAAAGAATTTAAGTTCTTATAATAGTATAGATGCCCAAACCCAACAACAACAAATAACGAAAAGTATTCAACAACAAATCAAGAATTCTAAAGATCCGAATCAATACAATTTGGAGATTAGCGGCGGAAGGCCTGTGTCAGAGGGTTTTTATCAGGCATATTCAGATCGTAAACTATTTAGTGAACAAAAAATGATTAACTTATATCTTGTTGAAGTTCCGTTGCCTTCTCTTAGCTGGAAAATAAATAAAGATACGCTAACGATAAGTGGACTACATTGCCAAAAAGCATCTACACATTTTAAAGGTAGAGATTATGAGGCATGGTTTTGCCCATCATTGCCTTTTCACAATGGTCCCTGGAAACTTAGTGGCTTACCTGGACTAATCATAGAAGTTCAGGATATCAAAAAAGAGGTTATATTTCAGTTTGCAGGATTTGAAGATGTTCGGTCAAAAAATATTACGGTGGAATTACCTGAAGCTGCAATTCCAACAACATTGAAAGAATTTGAACGACTAAAAGAAGTTGCCAAGACAAACCCAGGAGCAATTGCCAAAATTAAATCAAATATTGATATTCTGGATGGTGTCGACCCAAATAAAATAAAATCGTTAAACGTAAAGCCAACTCAATTACCATTTGGTACGGTCGTAAATAATCCAATAGAATTATCTGGAAAGGAATGAAAGAAACCTTATGGAAATGGGTTTTGTTATCATGCTTTTTTTTCATTACAAAACAAGGAAATTCACAAAAGTTGCAGGGCATTGTAAAGGATTCTATAGGAGTTGATGTGCCTTATGCTGGTGTAAACTTATTGAGTCAGGAATTAATCGTAGCCTATACTGTTTGCAATGAAAAAGGATTATATAGTATTTCAATTCCTCAGGGTTTTGACAAGGATAAACTTTGGTTAGAAGCAAATAGTATTGGTTATAAATCTAAGCGTATTAAAGTGAATAGTTCAAATAATATTCACAATTTTTCACTGTTACCAGACATTCTGATATTAAAATCTGTAGTGATAAAAGCCCAACGTCCGATTGTTACCCGCAGGAACGACACGTTAGATTATAAAGTCTCCGATTTTAGCAGCTTGCAGGACCGAGTGATTGGAGATGTACTAAAAAAAATGCCCGGTATTAATATTGATGAAAGTGGGAAAATTTCATATAATGGAAAAGCAATATCGAAATTTTATATTGGAGGCGATGATTTATTGGACGATAAATACAATATAGCGACTAATTCAATACCATTAGGTGTCGTTGACAAAGTACAGGTTATGCAAAATCATCAACCCGTAAAGCTACTCCAGGGAAAAGTTGTGAGCGATGATGTTGCCCTAAATGTTACTATTAAAAAAGATGCTACTCTCAAATTGATAGGCAGGAGTACACTTGGGGCTGGTTTTCCGAAAAAATATGACGGTGAAGTTAATGCCATGTCGTTTAAAGATAAGTACAAAGCTATTGAATATATCAAAGCCAATAATACTGGAACCGATTTGGCAAATGACTTAAAATCTCAGAATTTATCTAATCATATCAGAACGACTGATAACCTTCAGCCAGATAATTTATTATCTACTGGGGGAAATGGCAGCCCTGACTTACCAAGTAGCCATTATCTGTTTAACCAATCGGGATTAGTTACCCTAAATAACCTCTTACATATAAAGGATATTCAAGTCAAAGCAAATATTTCCTATTTATCTGATGTCCAAAAGCAATATCACAATGGTTCAACCAAAATTCAATTACCAAATAGCAAAATTAGTTATACCGAAATCCAGCAAAACAGATGGCGTCCTAATCTGCTGAACATTCAGTTAAGTTTAAATTTGAATACTCCTAAAGATTTCATTAATGGAATCTTTAGGAGTAGCATAAATAAATACTTTACTTATTCTACGATGTTGAGCAATGCTAGTTCTATAAATCAATCATTTAATGTTAAAACTTATGATTTTTCAAATGAACTTAGTTATTTGAAAAAGAGTAATTCTGGACAAATCTTTGAGTTCTACAACTATATAAGCTATTTTTCAAAACCGGAAATTCTGACTGTAGACCAGATTTCAAGTGACAACAATGAACAAATACCTTATCAAAATCTTATTCAAAAAGCTGATATCCCAACTTGGTCAACCAAGAATTATTTTTCATTCAAACTTCCCGTTGGCAGAATCACACAACAATATAAGATTGGCTTTAACTTACAATCACAACAATTGCAATCAACTTTTAACACTACAGAATTTTCTCAATCAATTAAATTTGCTATTGACAGTTCTGTGAATAATTTACGCTGGGAAAGAAAAAAAATCTTTGCGGAAGGTGGATTAGACATTCCAGGCAAAAAACTGAGACTTAGTTTACGTTTGCCACTTTTCTTCCAACAAACAAAGTATAGTGAAAACACTTATAATCTCGAACGCTATTTAAATCAAATATACATTAATCCCGAGGTACTGTTTAAATACAAAGTTGGTCATGAAAACGATATTTCTTTTAACTACAATATATTGCATGATGTTGGCGAGATTGAGGATGTTTACAGGGGGTTCATATTTACCAGTTATCGTAGCTTGAATTCAAACTATATGGATTTTAATAGGAGACGTATGTACACAATAGGAGTTACTTTCAATTACAACAAATCTCTAAATTTATTCTTTTTCAGCATAAATACATCTTATAACAACATTAAAGAGAATAACATCACTTCTAATTCAACAACCCCTAATTTCCAACAGAGTATGGTATTACCATTTCCTAATACTAGAGGTAACTGGAGGATCACAACGAGTATAAGCAAATATGCTTTTGCACTGCATACTACATTTAATAGTGAGGCGTCGTATAATGTAAATTTAACCAATTATGTTCAGAATAATGTGTTTCTACCTTATTCAACTCAATCTTTTAATTTAAGTGTGGGAGCAGAAACTAAGCTCAATAGTGCAGTAGAACTAAATTATAAAGTTTCTTATATGAAGACAACTAGTTCATCCTCCGTAGCATTAGGTTCAACTTTCGTCCAATTCCACCAGAAGGCATTTATAAATTATTCCCCTTTCAGAAACTTATCTTTTGTGCTTTCAGCTAAAAGTTATCTTATTAAACAAACCAACATGAATGATTTAAACTATATTTTTTCCGATTTTTCAGTGAGACATAAGCTAGTTAAAAGAAAATTAGAAATTGAGTTAAATGCCTTAAACCTCCTCAATTTAAGGACATACACCAAATCATACCTCTTAGCTAATACGTTTATTTCCAGTGAATATAGGTTGCCAGGCCGAATGATAATCGGTAAAATTTCCTTCAATTTTTAGATTTTATAATTAAATAAAGTCAGACATTTTAGTTTTCAAAGAAATTAGAATATGACAAAAGTTATTAACGCTATAAAAAAGAATTAAATAAATTGAAATTCCCATTTTATAAACAGCAGGAAAAAATGGACTGTGGGCCGACTTGTCTAAAGATGATAAGTAAATACTACGGACGTACAATCGCTATTCAGAAGTTAAGAGCTTTGTGTTATATAAATCGCAGCGGCGCAAACTTATTGGGTATCAGTGAAGCTGCTGAAAAGATAGGAATTCGTTCGACTGGTGTTAAACTCGATCTTAGGCAATTGAAATTGGTTCAATTACCTTGCATAATACATTGGCGACAAAACCATTTTGTCATATTATATAAAATTAAGAACGGAAAATATTTTATTGCGGATCCTGAAAAGGGGCTTACAGTTCTTGATGAAAAAACTTTTACTAAAAGTTGGTTTAGTTCCAAAGAAATTTATAGTGGCATTTCGCTTTTATTAAATCCCTCTCCAGATTTTTACAACCAAGAAGATGATAAGGAAAATAAATTTTCTTGGTCGTTTGTATTTAGGTATGTCTTTGCATACAAGCAACTGTTTATCCAATTAATTTTGGCATTAGGTTTTGGTACATTAATTTCCCTAATTACACCTTTTCTTACACAGTCTATAGTTGACATAGGTATTGGGAGTCGGGACATAAGTTTTGTCTATTTAATTCTGATAGCGCAAATTATGATGTCCATAGGTTCGGTAAGTATGGATTTTATACGTTCCTGGATACTTTTACATATTAGCACACGAATTAATATTTCAATTATAACTGATTTATTGATTAAATTAATGAAACTTCCGATAAGTTTTTTTGAAAATAAGACAACTGGTGACATCATGCAGCGGATGAATGACCAGCAGCAAATCGAAAGTTTCTTAACAGGTACCACCCTCAACACGCTGTTCTCTGCGATCAATTTATTGGTTTTCACAATAATATTGTATTACTATAGTCCGATTTTATTTTTAATCTCCTTAATAAGTACACTTTTGTACATAAGTTGGATATCTATATTCCTTAGACGTAGAAGAATATTGAACTATAAACAGTTTGACAATGCATCTGATAATCAAAGCAGCATAGTTGAATTGATAAATGGAATAAATGAAATCAAACTTAATAATTGTGAACGACAAAAACGTTGGGGATGGGAGAATATGCAGGCACGTCTATTCAGCTATAAAATTAAATCATTAGCATTAAGCCAATATCAACAAGGGGGAGCAATTTTTATCAATCAGGCAAAAAATATATTCATAACATTTTTAAGTGTCAAGGCAGTGATTGATGGTCAGATCACAATCGGTGGAATGATGTCTATTCAATACATTGTAGGGTCACTAAATAACCCAGTAGAGCAAATACTTAGCTTTATACAATCATATCAAGACGCAAAAATTAGTTTGGAACGTTTAAATGATGTTCATGGATTGATTGATGAAGAGCCAACAGACAAACACTGGTTGCAGGAGTTGCCAGAAAACAAAAGTATTTTCATCAAAGACCTCTCATTTACTTATCCTGGTGCGGGCAATGAGCTTGTGTTGGATAGAGTAAATTTATCTATACCACAAGGGAAAACTACCGCTATCGTTGGAATGAGTGGCAGCGGCAAGACGACACTACTAAAATTACTTCTACGCTTTTACGAGTATGACGAAGGAGAGGTAAGGATTGGCTCAACACAATTGACTCGATTCAGTTTCAGGTGTTGGAGAAGTGCATGTGGAACGGTAATGCAAGACGGTTTTATTTTTTCCGACACTATCGAGAATAATATCGTTGTCGCAGACGAATTTCCTGATCAACAAAGATTGCAACATGCAATAATGGTGGCAAATATTGGGGAGTTTATCGATAATTTGCCTTTTGGTTTATACACTAGGATTGGTTCTTCTGGCAGCGGTATTAGTCAAGGACAAAAACAACGATTGTTAATTGCAAGGGCGGTGTACAAAAATCCAGATTACTTGTTTTTCGATGAAGCAACAAATGCACTTGATGCCAATAACGAATTGATTATTATGAATAATCTAAATGAATTTTTTACCAACAAAACCGTCGTAATAGTGGCGCATCGACTAAGCACAGTAAAAAATGCCGATAATATTATAGTATTAGAGAAAGGAAAAATCATAGAACAAGGCACTCACAATGAATTAACTGATTTAAAAGGACAATATTATGGTTTAGTTAAGAATCAGTTGGAATTAGGTATGTAACAAATTGTTTTTAATAAACGCTTATATAATATTTTGAAACGAAATATGCAATCAGACAAACCCAACCATTTGATTAAGCAACTTAAAAATATACTTAACAAAAAAAAATATGATAACCAGAATAAAGAATATTCTGAAAATATTGAGGAAATTATAACTAGGGTTCCATCCTACACATTACGCTGGGGAATTCCATTATTGGTAGGCATGTTAGTTTCGCTACTACTACTCTCAAACTGGATCCACTATCCTGAAGTCATAAAACATATTATAAAAATAAATACTTCACAAATTACAAATCCTGTATCAGTACCAGCTAATTGTCTAATAACGGAAATTTTTGTGAAACAGGGATTTGTAGTTAAGGCTGGGCAAAGAATAATATCATACAAAACTTCAACAAATTCTGACAAAACATATTACTTAAATGCCGAAAAGAGTGGGGAAATTGCATTCATTGCGATTGTTGAGAAAGGAGCTACCCTCGCTATTAACCAAGATGTATTTTTAGTAAATCCGCTCAACCAAAAGTTTTTCGGAGTGTTACAGATTCCTAATTTCCAAATCAATAAAATCAAAATAGGACAGAATGTTTTAATTAATTTGACAAATTCGTCCAACGACGAGTCACGAATTTTATATGGCAGAATTGGATATATATCAAACGAGCCTAGCAAAGATGGTTTTTTTAATGTAAAAGTCGATTTGACAAGCAAAGCAAATTCTGGGAATCTTAAAAGTTGGATGAAAGGTGAGGCAACCATTATCACCAAAAATAGAAGCCTTTTGCAACGTATTTTCAGCAATGTCTTTAGGACAACGAAATCGTGAATGAATACATCAAAATAAAAAACGATGTTTTATAAATCTATTTAATAGGAAAGCAATGAAAAATAAAGAAACATCCTGGATTTCTATATCAATCTTTTCAGCTAAAGAAAATTGGCATCTAATTTTAAAAAATGGAATTTCACCACTTTTAGATAATCTCTCAAGAGGAAATAAACTAGAATCATTTAACCTTGAGTTTAGTTACTCTAATGGGGAAAATATTAGGTTGTCATTATTATTTCAGACTGTACAAAAAAAAGCGGTACTAAGAAAAATAGATTTTTTTTTGAGGGAGCCAGTTGCCAGATATTTGACCAATAGAATTGAATTCGATTCATGTTCTACAAATGCCCACCCAAAATCCGATGAGTTACTCATCATCCAACAAAATTTATCTCAAGCTATGCTTGAAGCCTTTTCAGAGGAACTTATTGATGATGATATGCTCATTACTTTTGCTACATATATCCTTTTATGTTCCTATAAATACACGCCATACCGGTTAATTTTTTCCAGAAAATGGTCATCACACTTTAAAGCAAAAACAGAACATGTAAGGGGGATAAAAGTAAATCAGGAGCTTATTAAAGCTAAACGCGATGAACTACAGACTCATTTGCAGGATATATATTTTGATATTTTAAATCCGCAGATATATAAAGACTTTAAATGGATAAATACTTGGGATATTTGGATGAACAAATTATCTAGAAGCGACTTAGATGAAGAAATAGCATGGCAAATATTTGAAAATCTTAATGTTGCAATCAGCCAGCAACTTGGCCTTAATGAATTCTTAACTTCACTATTAAATGCATCAGTTCACAATACTTTGCTGAAAAATTATAGGAAATCGGAAGATAGTGATAATGTTGGAAGATACATTACAATGTCTGTATTTGGTAATTATGGGAGACTAGGCAACCAGTTATTTCAATATGCTTCTCTAATTGGAATTGCTAAAAAGCATCACACTAATTTAATTTTGCCAAGTTGGGATTATGCTAAATATTTCGACGTAGAATTTCCTTTAGGTTCCCACGAAACAGATATTGAACTGAGAGAGTTTCAATTAAATTATATAGACGATTGGGGAGTTTTAAATTGGGAACAGGGCATTGACGTAATTGGTTATCTCCAATCGGAAAAGTACTGGCAACACTGTTGCGATGAGATAAAGAAGGTGCTAACGTTTAATTTAGACTTTAAAAATCGTGTACTAGAAAAAAATCTGAATATTAATCAAACGAGCATTGCCATACATGTAAGACGGGGCGATTACGTAAATCATCCTAATTTTGCTCAAATACCTATTTCATGGTTTTTTGGTGCGATACGGCTTTTTCCTGATTGGCAAAAATGTAATATTGTCATATTCAGTGATGATATAATTTATTGTAAGTCCCATTTTGGTTTTATGAGTAATGTATCATTTAGTGAGAATAATTCTGATATCGAAGATTTATTCCTGATGTCACAATTCAATCGTTTTATATTAAGTAACAGTACTTTTTCTTGGTGGGGAGCCTATCTTTCAGGAGCGCCCGGCCATAATATAGTACATCCAGGCTTTTATTATGCGGGACAATATAAAGAGGAAAATGACGATAAAGATTTTTGGCCAGAATCATGGCGAGTTTACAAACCTGAGAATAAAGAAAAAATAATGAATGGGAATTGCATAATATCTACTGTTGGCAAAACGAGCCTGCATAATAGTTGGCTAAACAAATCCACAAAAGTAGATCTTCACTTGATTGTTTATGATGATTCTTATGATATGTTTAAAACCGATTCACCCTTCGTAACAAAAGCTAAGGGCCATAAATTTAAGCTAGTGTATGATTATCTGCATGAGAATCCTCATATTTTAAATCAATATGAATATTTCTATTTACCTGATGATGACATACAAATAAATAGCAAAAACATAAAAAAGTTATTCGCATACATGAAACAGTACAACCTGGCGATAGCTCAGCCAGCTATCGCTAATAGTTATTATTCTCATGCACACCTTAAAAGATTACCAGGTAGAAAAATACGTTATACCAATTTTGTTGAGATCATGCAGCCTTGTTTTTCTAGGAAAGCATTAATAAAGGTGCTTTTTACATTTAATGAAAACCAGACTGGATGGGGGATCGACTTCCATTGGGGTAAAATATTAGACTACGGACAAAGGAATATGGCAGTTATAGATGATGTTATATCGTTACATACAAGACCAGTACAATCAAACCACAAGCAGGAACTTGAAGACTATTTAAAAAGATATAGTTTATCAACAGATATTTATTCTACTTGAATGATTTCCATTTATTATTTAATTTTAGTTGAATTTGAAAAATTTTGATTTTTTAATCGTTGGTGCTGGCCTGTACGGTTCGGTGTTCGCGCGAGAAATGACAGATGCCGGTAAGAAATGTCTGGTGATAGATAAAAGAAATCATCAAGGCGGTAACCTATATTGTGAAAATATCGAAGGTATTAACGTACATAGTTACGGACCACATATTTTTCATACAAATGACAAATCGACCTGGGATTATGTCAATTCTTTTGTAGCTTTCAACAGTTTTATTTATTCGCCACTAGCTAGTTTTGACGGAAACTTGTATAATCTGCCGTTCAACATGAATACCTTTTATCAGCTTTGGAAAGTGAAGACACCTCTTGAAGCGGAGCAAAAAATAAAGGAGCAAATTCATAGATATGGGATTATTAACCCGAAAAATTTAGAAGAACAAGCGATTAGTATGGTGGGAACAGAGATTTATGAAATGTTTATTCGGGGATATACAGAAAAACAATGGGGACGGAAGGCTTGTGAGTTGCCAAAATCGATAATTAAACGCCTGCCTGTAAGGTTAACTTATGACAATAATTATTACTCTGATAAATATCAGGGAGTGCCTATAGGAGGGTATAATCAACTAATTAGCAAATTATTAAGAGGATCAGAGGTTAGACTTGGCGTAAATTTCTTTGAACAACGTGAATTATCTAACCTTGCAAGTTGTTTATTGTTCACAGGAAAGCTGGATGAATTTTATCAATACAAATTTGGTCATCTGGAGTATAGAAGCTTGAAATTTGAGTATGAAGTTTTAAATATCGCTAACTATCAAGGGGTCGCTGTTATAAATTATACGGACAAAAAGACTCCCTACACCCGTATCATTGAACACAAACATTTTGAATACAGCACCCATGATAAAACAGTAATTTCAAAGGAATCATCAGAAGAGTGGACGCCAGGAAAGGAAGCTTATTATCCTATAAACGACATAATTAATGAACGTAAGTTAAAACAATATATGGAACTTGTTAGAAAAGAATCAAACGTGATCTTTGGTGGACGTTTGGCTGAATATAAATATTATGATATGCACCAGATAGTTGCTTCAGCCAGGAAAAAGGCAAAATTAATTATTGAGATTAATAACATTTAAAATAAAAAAATGATACCAATACCTGAAGAAGCTAGAATGCACAAATCAATATCATTTTCTCAATGTGGAGAAGATTTGATTGTCGATTACATTTTTAAACTTAGAAATATATATAACCCCACATATATTGATATAGGGGCATATCATCCATACAGACTAAATAATACAGCAATATTTTATCATAGGGGCTGTAAAGGAATAAATATAGAGGCCAATCCATGGCTATTAGAAAGTTTTAAAGAGCTTCGGCCTAACGATATTAATCTAAATGTTGGGATAAGTGATTACAAGGGTAAACTTAACTTTTATTTCATGTACGAAAATACATTGAGCACCTTCTCCAAAAAGGAAATGGAAATTATGGTTAAACTAAATAAACAAGTTGCTCATATTGCTAAAATCAAGGTTACAACAATTAATAGTATTATTGAGAAGTATACGAAGAATATTTTTCCGGATTTTTTAAGTTTGGATGCAGAAGGTTTTGACTTAAAAATTCTTCAATCTATTAATTTCTTAGGAAACGTCCCAAAAGTCATCTGTGTGGAGTCTGCTGAATATTCTCCCTTAGGTGCTGGTGCTCCAAGAAACGAATTAATTGATTTTTTAGAATCTAAGGGCTATTACCGATATGCTTGTACGAATTTAAACTCCATTATGGTAAAAAGAGATTTTTGGTTTTCGTAGTCTACAATTACAGTAACTTTTGTAAAGGTGCACGTTAGTCTTTTATAATTTGCAAAGCTTTTTAATAAATAACTAATATCTTGGATACTGATCTCAGATTTCTGTTTTAATTTCTAAAACGAAATTTTCAAAGTTTTGTTTTTTTAAGTCTTTCTCCGATTTGGTGATGGACTTATTTGCCATTGGGTATTACTATATTGAAAAAAAATCCCATGGAGATAATCTATTTTCACTCACTTATTTTACAAACCCGCCAAAATGAATTATTTGATTTTTAGAGAAATTGTTTAATTTAAAATGAGAACCAAGTATATTTTTGGCATATCTTATAATTTCCAGATAGACATTTTATCATAAATAAATCAAGTCACATGCTATTTTGCAATAAAAGGATGTTGTAAATCATGGAAACAGTTCTTTTAATCTCTTACTTAGTTCTTCTTTTCCTGACTTTTCATGTCCGAAATAACGACCAATTATCTTGCTCTCTTTATCAATTAAAATAAATGAAGGAATAGGGCCAATAGCATAAGTGTAAAAAAGCATTTTCTCATTGACATCCTGATCAAATACCTGATACCAAGACATAGCACTCTCTTCTATTACTGCCTTTTTCCAATCATCACGCTTGGCATCAATTGAAACGCTAATAATTTCAAAACCTTTTAAATGATACTGGTTGTATAAAGATAATAGATATGGATTTAATTCACGGCAAGGAATACACCAGCTGGCCCAAAAATCAAGTAATACAACGCTTTTTCCTTCAAATATCTTTAAACTAATCTCTTTTCCATTAATATCTTTAACTTCAAATGCTGGAGCTGTATTGCCAGGTCTGCTTGAATCTTTCGACTTTATTAGCGATGATACAGATTTACCGTATGTGCTAAGTTGTATTTTATTGTCTAGTCGTTTGAAAAACAACTTTGCTGAATCGAGATTCATTTGATTTGATGCAAAGTAATAATCAAGTAAAAATGGGCTCAAATAGGATTTTTCATGTGATGTGATGAACTGATAATCAATTTCTTTTTTTTGTGACTGATACGACTGACGTTCTCTATTCAATAAAGCTAATTCATCCTCTGTAAATTTTGAATTATCCCCTGAAGCAATTGCTTTTCTAAGTTTGATTGTTTTGATACGCAAGGCATCAATCTTTCTCTGAGGATACAATGATGTTAAAGAGTCTTGCTCTTTTTGTGTTTTTGACCCATTAATTGACAATTGATCAAATTTATTACCAACTAATTTTACATGCATAATAGATGGTTCAATGTAAAACTCTGGAGTATTGCTGGCAATTACTTTGCCTGAAATATCTAAACAGACAATATAAGCCCGGGTTGGTTCACTTAAGGTACCCTCGAAAAGAAAATTCCCGTTCTTTATTTCAGATGTATCGCGGATCTCTTTTGCATTTTGTCCCCTGTACGTCAAGATTACTGAAATAGCAGAGGATTTCCCTATAATTTTTCCATTAAGTGTGAATTTTGAATCAGGATGTAGACTCTGACTATTCGCAGTAAAAAAATATATTATAAATAAAAGTGTTAATGTGGTTCTTTTCTTCATGATTTAATAAATCTCTATCAAATCTACGATATTAAGTGAAACGAAACGGCATGTTAATTACGACTTTTATCTGACCTTGATGCATTAGATAAATTTATCAAGACTAGGAACATGTTACTTTTTTACCGCCATCAAATGTAAATATTGGAAAATGAAAGGTACAAATTACATTGTAGTGAAATTATTTCCCTCTTATTGAAGACACTAGAATTTTTAAAGGCATTATCACATGAAAAGAATGATCAAAGATGTCCTGAGTTGTGTTCAGCGTAAAACATTAACTTATATAGCAAAAGGAGGCTAGCAAAGAATACAAAAATGGAAACCAAATAGTGGACATTCGTATTTTAAATATCGGTTTGAATATCAACTTAGCACGACCAACCATCAAATGCAGTGAATTCGGGCATGTAATACCGCAGATCAAAATAAAATTCTATACTTGTTCCTTGTTAGAAAATAATTAGGAGAATACTTGAGCAGATTACAAAAAGAGTTGCATAAGCAGAACTTGCTTTAAATGGTAAGTTAATTGATCCACGTACAGAAACATTCATTTTATCAGTTTAACGTTTACGGAGTATTAATCGACAAGGACTTGAGTGCCAAAAATTGCTTTAATTTCCTCGATCAGGTTTGGTTATTCATGAAAGACATTTTCGACAAAAAAAAATTTGTGGTCTCAAAGGGTGGTATCATTTTTCAGGATGTCCTAAGTTTTTTGATACCGATAAAGCCAAAATTCTCTTAGAATATTTTTTACCCTATATCTAGACCCTCAACATTTTTTATCTAGTCATAAAAAAGTCTTTACCTACAACATTGTGAGTTATCAAACGAATTAATTGGACAAATAGGAATTTACTCTGCTAGGTAACTTATCAATCAAAACCACAGTCTTTGGATGCTAAATAGGATTTGTTTCAAAGATTACAGCAGGATATCCTGTGTTGGCAAAGCTGTAAGCCTGTATCTGCTGGCAAGATTTAACGTTTGGTGGATAGATTTACTTCTATCAATAGTGTAGAAATCAGCATCGAAGTGATTAAGCTAAATAATTTATGTTATCGGCAAGCAATTGATATCCGCATTCATAATGCGATCTCTTTTTTGATTTGCGCACCTCGCTTATTGCTTTGACACTTACTTTTTATTATACTCATTGACAACTATTCGGAATATCAATTGGTTCAAAATTAGCACTCCATGAAAAACGTACGGGATCCCGAACGTAGTATACAAATGATTATTTAGCGTGTAATTAATTTTAGGTTTATCCACAGCTATGAGACATCTTCCGATAGAGCGAATTACACCTGAGAAATTAATGGAAATGTTAAAGAAAAAAGGTGTAAAAATGTCTATAAATCAGGCGAAGGAAATCTTGGATTTGCTATATATTTTAGCTATTTTGGAAGTAGAGCAAGTTTTAAAAAGATGATTACAGCAGATTTATACATTAGAGTAAGCACTGATGAACAGGCTGATAAGGGATATTCGCAGCGCAATCAAGAAGAGGTTCTACAGAAATATTGTTTCGCCAGAGATATCAAAGTGAGGAAGGTTGTTTTTGAGGACCATTCCGCCAAAAGCTTCGTGCGTCCCGCATGGCAAAAATTGTTGGCTGATCTAAAAAAGAAGAGAGGACAAACGGATTTGGTACTTTTCACCAAATGGGACAGATTCAGCAGAAATGCAGGAGATGCCTATCAGATGATAAAAATTTTGGCTGATCTCGGTATAGAGCCTCAGGCCATTGAGCAACCTCTTGATATCTCCATTCCTGAAAACAAAATGATGCTGGCTTTCTATCTCGCAGCTCCCGAGGTTGAGAATGATCGAAGAGCGCTCAATACTTTTCATGGAATGAGAAGAGCAAGGAAAGAAGGGCGATGGATGGGGCCTGCGCCCATAGGTTACACTAACAAAGTAACCGAAGACGGGCGAAAGTATATTTGTCCTGTAGAGCCCCAAGCGTCAATAATGAAGTGGGTATATGACGAATTATCTACGGGTAAGTGGTTCATTG
>Ga0308159_1003783_pt1 | contig 14654 bp, 15 predicted proteins | sample PhyCR1_FD_201040 | JGI IMG/M metagenome (GOLD analysis project Ga0308159, IMG submission 201040) | Phyllosphere microbial communities from UC Gill Tract Community Farm, Albany, California, United States - DLSLC.R1 | ecosystem: Host-associated > Plants > Phyllosphere > Unclassified | place: USA... | reverse complement strand
AGGGCTTGATGCTGACCGAGGCATTTTACTGGGACCAGACCGACGAGACCCGGAAGTGGTCGGCACGTTTCGAAGAAAAAGTGGGCCGCAAGCCCACCATGACGCAAGCCGGTACCTATGGTGCCGTCACGCACTACCTGAACGCCGTCAAGCAGGCCGGCACCAAGGATTCGGACAAAGTCATGCAGCAGATGCGTGACATGCCAATCAATGATTTCATGACGCGTGACGGGAAACTGCGCATCGATGGCCGGGTCATGCGCGACATGTACCTGTTCCAGGTCAAAACGCCCGCAGAATCGAAAGGTCCCTGGGACCTCTACAACCAGGTTGCCGTGATTGCGGGCGATCAGGCCTTCCGCCCGCTCGAGGCGGGTGGTTGCCCCCTGGTGAAATAGGAGACAGGCATGATCAGCTATCAGGTCACCTCGTTTGGCGGGCCCCTCCAAAAGGCGCAGGTCGACACCCCAGCCCCCCAGGGTGACGAGGTGTTGCTCAAAGTGCTTGCGGCCGGCGTCTGCCATACCGACATCCACACCTGGCATGGCTCCTACGATCTGGGCGGCGGCAAACGTCTGTCCATGCAGGATCGTGGCGTCACATTGCCATTGACACTGGGGCACGAAATCGTGGGGGAGGTCATCGCCTGCGGCCCCGATGCCGGGCCCGTGACCGTGGGGCAAACCTACGTGGTCTACCCGTGGATCGGCTGCGGCACCTGCAAAGTCTGCCTGCGGGATCGCGAAAACCTGTGCCCGGCGCCTCGGTTTCTGGGGGTGTTTCGGGCGGGCGGTTATAGCGATCACGTCATCGTGCCTGCGGCCAAATATCTGGTGGAGATCGGCGAACTCACCCCGGCGCAGGCAGCACCCTATGCCTGCTCGGGACTGACCACGTTCAGTGCGATCAAGAAGATCGATCCGCAGGTGCTCAAGGAAGAGCCTGTGGTGGTGATCGGAGCGGGCGGTGTGGGCCTGATGTGCATCACCCTGTTGCGTGCCCTGGGTGCGCCCAGCATCGTCGTGGTGGAGACCAACGGCGCGCGAAGGGGTGCGGCGCTTGCCGCCGGGGCCACGCATGCGATTGACGGCGCTGCGGCAGACGCCCTGGCGCAGGTCAATCGAGCGGTGGGCGGGGGTGCATGGGCGGTCATCGATTGTGTCGGCGCGGCCGCAACCGTCGAGCAAGGCATTGCGATGCTGGTCAAGGGCGGTCAGCTCATCGTGATCGGTCTGTTCGGTGGCGAGACGACCTTATCGGTCGCCCTGCTGCCGATGCGGGCGGCAACCGTGCAGGGCTCCTACATCGGCAACCTTCCCGAACTGCGTGAGCTCATGGCACTGGTTCGCGAGAAGCGTCCGCAGGCCATCCCGCTGATCTGCCGGTGCCTGGACGACGCGCCGCAATCCCTGCATGATCTGGAGGCGGGCCAGATCGTGGGCCGCGTCATCCTGGAACCCAACCTGACACCGGAGTCTGCATGAAACTCTATGGGCGCTATGCCTCCCCTTATGTCCGCCGCGTGGCCGTCACGCTCACCCACCTGGGCCTGCCCTATGAACAGGTGGTCATTTCGTCGGTCACCGACCCTGAGGGCGTGCGCAAGATCAACCCGCTGGGCAAGGTGCCGTTGCTGGCGCTGGACGACGGTACCGACCTGGTCGATAGCACCGCCATCCTGGATTATGTGCTGGGCGACATGAAGCCCGACACCGATTTGCTGCCTGCATCGGGCCCCGCGCGCCGCGACATCGTGCAGATGTGCACCATCGCCACAACCGTGCTGGAAAAAGCCATCTACGGCATCTACGAAACCAGCAAGCGACCTGAAGAGAAATACCACCTGCCGGTGCGCGATGACATGCACGTTCAGGTTCGCAACGGGCTTGGCATGCTGCAGGCGCGTGCAGCGGGCGACGGACCTTGGTTGAACGGCACGCACATGACGCTGGCCGACATCACGGTCGCCTGCATGTGGGCCTTTCTGCAGCGTGTCACGCCCGCGCTGGCCGACGCCCAGGCCTTTCCTGCGCTGCAAAGGCTGGGCGCCCACTGCGCCTCGCTGCCCATCTTCCGCGCCTGCACACCCGAAGCCTGACTGCCATCGCCATGACACCCATCCGTTTCGACTCCGACTTCACCCTCACCCTGGACGGCCAGGGTGTCATGGCAGACGAGCACTTCGACGTGCTCGACCCCTCCACGGAAGCGCGTCTGGCCCAGGCGCCCGATGCGTCGCTGGCACAACTGAACGAGGCGATCGCCTCGGCACGCCGTGCCTTTCCCGGCTGGCGCGATGCGGCCCACACCGCCCGCCAGGCGGCGCTGCTCGCCATGGCGGATCGCCTGCAGGCGCACCAGGAAGACTTCGCGCAATTGCTGACCCACGAGCAGGGCAAGCCCCTGTCTGACGCACGCGGCGAAATAGGCCGCTGCGTGCATTGGTTGCGCAGCTTCGCCCAACATACCTTGCCCATCACGCGCCACGACGATGGCGCCGGCCACCATTTCGAAACCCGTCATGTCCCACTAGGCGTGGTGGCTGCAATCGCGCCCTGGAATTTCCCGATGACGCTGGCCGTCTGGAAAGTGGCGCCGGCCTTGCTTGCGGGCAACACAATGGTGCTCAAGCCCTCGCCCTTCACACCACTTACGGCCCTCAAAATGGGCGAGCTGTTCCGCGACATCCTGCCCGCCGGCGTGCTGAACGTGATCAGCGGCACCGACCGGCTGGGCCCGTGGCTCACCGAGCATCCAGGCATCGACAAGATCGCCTTCACGGGATCCACCGCCACGGGACGTCGGGTCATGCAAAGTGCGTCGGCCCGCCTGACGCGCATCACCCTTGAATTGGGCGGAAACGATCCCGCCATCGTCCTGCCCGATATCGACATTGCGGCCACCGTGCCTGCCTTGTTCTGGGGCGCCTTTCGCAACTCGTCGCAATTCTGCCTGGCCAGCAAACGCATGTATGTGCACGCGTCCATCTACGACGCGTTTGCCCGTGCGTTCGTGGACTACGCACGCACAGTAAAAATGGGTCGTGGTGCCCATCCCGATACCCAGTTGGGGCCCATCCAGAATCGCCTGCAGTACGACCGCGTGCGCGACCTGATCGCCGATGCCCATCGCACGGGTGTGCGCTTTCTGCTCGGTGGCGACGTGCCCGAGGGCAAGGGGTATTTCGTTCCGGTCACCATTCTCGACAATCCGCCCGACACCGCGCGCAGCGTGGTCGAAGAGGCATTCGGACCCGTGTTGCCTTTGCTTTCCTTCACGGATACCGAAGAAGTCATTCGCCGCGCCAACGACAGCGAATATGGGCTGGGCGCATCGGTGTGGTCAGCCGACACTGAGGCCGCACGCGCGATTGCCGTCAGGCTGCAGTGCGGCACCGTGTGGATCAATCACATCCATGCCCTCTCGCCCGAAGTCGCCTTCGGCGGGCACAAGCAATCGGGTGTGGGCGTGGAAAACTCGATCGAGGGATTGCTGGAATACACCAATACGCAAAGCATCAGTGTGCCGGCCTGAGCGCCAGGTCGCCCATTGTGCAGCGGGCACGCCTGCGGCCACCACATCTGCTACGATCAATTCGCTCATTTGTGCACACGAGGCTAGAACATGAAGTGGATACTGAACATCGCAGGTGTGGTGCTGCTCGTCATCGGCGCAATCTGGTTCCTGCAAGGTCTGGGCATCCTGCCTGGCAGCTTCATGACCGGCCAGCGCCAATGGTGCGTGTTCGGTGCCATGGCCATGGCCGCAGGCCTGGGTAACCTCTGGGCGGCCAGACGCCAACCCAGCCCAAGCAAGCCACCCAAGGGCTGATACCGCCGGTCAGTGCCCGCCCAGATAGGCCGCCACCACCGCCGGATCATTCTTCAGCCGCGCGGCGTCGCCATGCACCGAGATGCGACCGTTCTCCAGCACATAGCCGTAATCGGCCACGTTCAGCGCCGCGCTCGCAAACTGTTCGACCAATAGCATCGTCACACCCTCAGACTTCAGGCGTGCGATGGTGCGAAACACTTCCTCGACCAGAATGGGCGCCAGGCCCATCGAGGGCTCATCCAGCAACACCAGTTCGGGGTTCTGCATGATGGCGCGTGCCATGGCCAGCATCTGCTGCTCACCGCCCGACAACGTGCCTGCCAACTGCGTGCGCCTTTCCTTCAGTCGGGGAAATAAATCCATCGCGCGATCCAGATCGCCCGGCACATCGCCCCGCGTGCGTGCGCCGGTCAATCGGGGAAATGCGCCCAGCATCAGATTGTCCGTCACGGTCAGCGTCGGAAACACCCGCCGTCCCTCGGGCGAATGCGCCATGCCCAGGCGCGCGATGCGGTGCGACTCCAGCCCGTCGATGCGCTTGCCACCCAGAATGACTTCGCCACCGGTGGCGCGAATCATGCCCGACACGGCCCGCATGGTGGTCGTCTTGCCCGCACCATTGGAGCCGATCAGCGTCACCACTCGCCCTTTGGGTACCTCCAGATCAATGCCATGCAGAACCTTCACCTGCCCATAGCCCGCCTGCAAATTCTTGATCGATAACATGGCTGTCGTTTCCTTTATGCGGGCGCGCCGCCCAGATAGGCGTGCACCACCTTCGGATCGGATTGCACCTGCGCCGGCTTGCCCTCGGCGATTTTCTGGCCGAAATCCAGCACCGACACGGTGTCGCACACACCCATCACCACATCCATATGGTGCTCGATCAGAATCAAGGTGATCCCGTGATCACGCACCTTGCGGATAATCGCCAGCAACTCGACGATATCGGGCGCGGTCAGACCCGCAGCGGGCTCATCGAGCAATAGCAGCTTGGGATCCAGCGCCAGCGCACGTGCAATTTCCAGCAGCCGCTGCTTGCCGTAAGGCAGGTTGCGGGCTTCTTCGGCAGCCAGATCATCCAGGCCGACGAACTCCAGCAACGCCAGCGCGCGGGCCCGTGCCTGCGTCTCCTCGGCCTTCCATTTCGGGGTGCGCAAGGCAATGCCGGGCAGTCCGGTCTGGAAGCTGTGGTGCAGGCCCACCAGCACGTTCTCCAGCGCCGTCATCTCGCCGAACAGCTGCACGTTCTGAAACGTGCGCGCAATGCCGCTGGCGGCGATCTGAGCGGGCACCATGCCCAACAACGACTTGCCGGCAAAGGCCAGGGTGCCGGAGGTCGGCACATAGATTCCCGTGAGCACGTTCATCATCGTGCTCTTGCCCGATCCGTTCGGTCCGATCAACCCGTGAATCGTGCCTTCCTGCACCAGCAGATCCACTTTGTTCAGTGCCTTCAGGCCGCCGAACTGCATCACCACATCTCGCACCTCCAGCAGCGTGCCGCCACCGCCGGCACGCGCGGTAACCACCGCCGAATCGGCATCGGCCAGATGCTCTTTCACTGCCAGCGCAGCGCGGCGTGTCGTGAAGAACGTTTTCGAACAGAATCATCACGCCGAAGATGCTCAGTCGCCAGTCGGTCACCGATTCCAGCCAGAACGAGAAGGCCGCCAGCAGAATCGTTCCCACCACCGGCACGGCCATGCGTCGCCAGGTGGTGCGGCCGGACGACACTGACACCACCGCCCCCACCGTCAGTAACACCGCAACCGAGGACGCAATCACACGAAAAGTGCCGATATCATCAAGCATCTTGGGCAGGAGCACGATGATCGAGGCGCCCAATATCGCACCCGTTCGCGTTTTTCGACCACCCATGATGATGGCGAGCAGGAACAGAATCGTCAGCTCGAAGTTGTAGGTGTTGGGTGATATGTATTGCTCGGAAAACGCGTACAGGGCGCCTGCCAGGCCCGCGAATCCCGCACTGATCACGAAGGCGATCACCTTGTGCCGATAGACCGACACGCCCATGCAATCCGAGGCGATGGGGCTGTCGCGCAAAGCCTCAAAGGTACGGCCCAGATGGGATTTCATGATCCGGTGCACCACCAGCAACGAGAGCACCAGCAGGAGCGCGACGACCCAGAAGTATTCGGTCTTGCTGAGCACATGCCCGAAGATGGCGGGCTTGGCCATGCGGATGCCCATGGGACCTTCGGTCAGGAACGTCATCTCGTTGATCAGGATCTGGATAATCGTGCCGAATGCCAGGGTCACCATGGCCAGATACGGGCCGGTGACACGCAATGCAGGCAACGCCAGCACGGCACCAAACCCTGCTGCCACCATGATGGCCACGGGCAGGGTGAGGTAGAACGGCACCTGAAAGTGAAACACCATCACGCCCGCCACATAGGACCCGATGCCGAACAGCCCCGCATGCCCCAGCGACACCTGCCCCGTATAGCCCACCACGATGTCCAGGCCAAACAGCAAAATGGCATAGATCATGATGGTTTCGACCAGATGCTGGTAATAGCTATTGGTCACTGCCAGGGGAAACAGCGCAAGACACAGAATGGCCAACCCGCCAAAAAACCAGGTTCGTTGCTTCATCGTCAGACCTTCTTGATAGCTGTCTTGCCGAACAGGCCGGCAGGTTTGAACGTCAGCACCAGCAACAACAGCACCAACCCTGGTACATCCTTGTATCCCGTGGACAGATAGAATCCGGTGGTCGTCTCGGCGATGCCCAGGATCAAGCCGCCGACGATCACCCCCGTACCACTGGACAAGCCACCGATGATGGCCACGGCGAACGCCTTCAACCCCAGCACGGCGCCCATGGTGGCGCCCGTCAGGGTCAGGGGCGCGATCAGCACCCCGGCAAAGGCTGCCGTCAGGGAAGACAGCGCATACGAAAAGGTAATGACCAGGCCTGTGTTGATGCCCATCAGGCCGGCCGCATCGCGATCATCGGAAGTGGCCACGAACGCCTTGCCGTAAATCGATTTGCGGTTGAAGACCTCGACAATCAACATCATCGCCAAGGCGCCGAACACCACCAGAATTTCCATGGGCAGCACATTGGCGCCGCCCAGATTGATGGGCGCTTCAGGCAAGGGCGAGGGGAATCGCAGGTCGTCACGCCCCCACACATTCTCCGCCACGTTCTTGAAAATGATGCCCAGCGCGATCGTTGCCATGATCCAGCCGAACTCCGACCGTGTCTTGATCGCCGGCCTGACCCCGACGCGTTCGACGAACGCCCCCTGGATCGCACCGAATATGCACACGATGGGAATCATCAACCAGTAGTTCACTCCCAGGCCCACCAAGGTCAGGCCCACGAGTGCGCCCAGCATCAGCGCATCTCCCTGCCCGAAATTCAGTGTGCCCGACGTGGCGAACGTGAGCTGATAGCCAAAGGCGATGACCGCGTAGATCATGCCCAGGGCAATGCCGCTATACACAAGCTGTAGAAGAATCATGGCGTTCCTGCGTCGTCAAACAGCCCGTCCAGGACACACCCGGACAGGCTCGGAAACCGCATCAGCAGACGTTCACTTCGCGGTGGCGCTCATCTCTTTCTTGCGTGGTGCCTGTGTCTTCTTGGCATCGTCCGGATTGGCATACACCACCTTGCCATCCTTGACCTCGCCCATCACCACGATGTTTGCCGTGATGGCATCGTGATCATCTTTGCTGAAGGGCTTGTCGTAGGTCATCACCACGCCTTCAACCGGCGTCTTCAGATCCTCCAGTGCTTCACGCACCTTCACGCCATCGGTCGATCCAGCCTGCTTGATGGCCGCAGCAAGCAGATAGATCGAGTCATAGCCTTGCGCCGCAGACACGGGTGAATCGATGCGATCACCCTTGGGTTTGAACTTGCTCAGATACGCATCGATGAATGCTTTGCGCTTGGGCGTGTTGGGGTCCTGGATGAAGGTCTGCGGCATGATTGCGCCGTCGCCGTTCTTGCCGCTGTTGTCGATGTAATTGGCCATCGACAGCGTCCAGCTGCCGATGATCGGCACCTTCCAGCCCAGCTTGGTCATGCCGTTGGCGATCTGTGCCAGTTCCGGGCCAATGCCATAGGTCAGCACCGCTTCGGCACCTGCGGCCTTGGCCTTGAGCAGTTGCGGGGTCATGTCCACATCCTTGATGTTGAACTTCTCCACGGCCACCGCCTTGATGCCCTTTTTGTCCAGCGCCTTCTCCAGATCCTCGCGTCCGAGCTGGCCGTAGTTGGTCGAATCCGCCAGAATGGCGACCTTCTTGAAGCCCCGCTTGACGATGGCGTCCTCCACGATCATCGGTGCCTGGATGGAGTCGTGTGCAGCGTTGCGAAACACATAGCTCTCGGTGTATTCCGGCGCCTTGAACTGATGCGTGATCACGCTACCGGTGGCCACGTTGTTGAACACCGGGATCTTGGCATCCTGGTAGAACCGTTGCGACGCCAGTGCCACGCCGGTGTTGATGTAGCCCACGGTCGCGGCCACCTGCTCCTTGTTGATGAGCTCCTGCGCGATCTGCACGCCGCGTTCATTCTTCGCCTCGTCGTCGCGTTCGATCAACTGGATCTGCCGACCCAGCACACCACCGGCCTTGTTGATTTCTTCAGCAGCCAGGCGCACACCATCTCGCATGCTGACACCCATCGAAGACGAACCGCCGGTATAGGGCCCTGCCACACCGATTTTGATTGGCTCTGCAGAAAATGCGGTTGCAGAGAACAGGGACAGCATGACGCTGGCCGTCACCACGTAGTTGAGTCTCATCTTTGTCTCCGATGCTTCTAATTATTGATATTGAACGCAGTCGATGCGCAGAGAATCATAAAGATGTTGATGACGGTACTCAATCTCCTAAACCCGAAGAGGGAAATCCCGTAGTCCGCAAACCGTGTGTACACGCGGCTCTTGCGCAAGTTCTGCGTAAGTATTTGGGGTCAATCGCAAGCCCGATCTGCCTACCGTTTTTGCATACACTACGGGCATTCCTTTACTGCGCCCACTGCCCACATGACTGCCACGCCCGACTCCCGCCTGACGCCCTCCGCGGATGCACCCCTGGGCATCCTCGCGGCCGTTGCCGACGAACTCGATGGCCTGCTGGCATTGATGGGGCCCGCGCGCATCGAGCGTATCGGCATGCGTGACTACTACATCGGGCGATTGGGTGGCCGTCCGTGCGTTGCCGTTCTCGCACGCATCGGCAAGGTGGCTGCCGCCGTCACGGCACTCACGCTCATTCGTGAGTTCGGCGCCCATACGCTGCTCTTCACGGGACTGGCAGGCGGCGTGGGGCCGGGTGTCAAAGTAGGGGACATCGTCGTCGGCACGCACCTGGTTCAGCACGACATGGACGCCAGTCCGCTCTTTGCGCGTCACGAAGTCCCGCTACTGGGTCACAAGGCGTTCCACGCAGATGATCAATGGAACGAACTGCTGGCAGACTGCGCTCATGCCTACCTGCTTCAGGACCTGAACAGCGACATCGACCCGTCCACACGAGACGATTTCTCACTCGGGCACCCGAGCGTGCATCGAGGCCTGATCGCCAGCGGCGATCGCTTCATCAGCAGCCAGCACGAGGCGCAGGCGCTGCTCGATGCCCTGCCTGGCTTGCTTTGCGTGGAGATGGAAGGCGCGGCCGTGGCACAGGTCTGCCATGAATATGGCGTGCCTTTCGCCGTCATCCGCACCATCTCCGACCGTGCCGATGCCAGCGCCGACACCGACTTCATCGCTTTCCTGCAACGCGTTGCCAGCCGCTATTGCGCCGGCATCTTCAGCCGCCTCGCGGCCCGACTCTAGCGGCATCGCCCGCGCTGCCGCTCACCGAACCGCTAGGCACCAAACGCCTGCTCAGGTTCGACCGACAGCCGCATGCCCAGTGTCTTCAGCACAGCCAGAAGTGTTTTCAGCGTGGGATTCCCTTTGGGCGACAGCGTGCGATAAAGTGACTCGCGACTGATACCTGCGTCAGCGGCCACCGCGCTCAAGCCTCCGTAAGCCAGTACGACATTTCTGAGTGCCAGCAGACCGGCCGCTCGATCGTCTGGATCATCCAGCGATTGCATCGCGACTTTCAAATATTGAATCGCCAACTCGCGGTCGGCCTGTAATTCAGCGATTTCCGAATCATGGTGCGAAACCACACCTTTGAACTTTGTCATCTTTGCCTCTGCTTCCACTGTTCCCCACAACGCTTTGGCTCGCCGAATATCACCAGACTGAGATCCCTTATCGCCGCCAGCTACTTTCGCTAGTAATGAAAGCCGATCATGCCCGTCAGGCGTAGCGTCTGAGCACCAATTGGGACAATTAGCGCCTACACATTCATACCGCTTGTGCCAGGAACCGCTGCACCACGTCCACGGCGACGCGTACGTCGTCCACGCTCACGGTTTCAAGGGGGTGATGACTGATGCCGCCGTTGCCGCAGCGCACGAACAGCATGCTGATGGGGGTGACGTTGGCCATCATCATGGCGTCGTGTCCGGCTCCTGAAGGCAACGACAGCGCATCGTGGCCACTGGCGTGTATGGCCTGTGTCCAGGCCGCACGATAACGCTCGGCACACGGCACGGCCGGCGCATGCAGGATTTCTTCGATCTGCACATCGATATTGCGACGCGAGCAGATCTCGTGAATCGCTTCTTCGATATCCTTGACCGCCGCATCGCGCACCACGTCGTCGGTGGCGCGTATGTCGAGCGAAAACCGGCACATGCCGGGAATCACGTTCACAGAACCGCCAGGGACCTCGAGTTGCCCCACCGTGCCGACCAGTCCAGGGTCACGCACACAGCGCCGCTCGACAAACAGCACGATCTTCGCTGCCGCCGCGGCGGCATCGCGACGCATCGTCATGGGCGTGGTGCCAGCGTGGCCGGCCAGGCCGGTCAACACCACCTTGCGACGCACGATGCCTGCAATGGCGGTGACCACCCCCACCGGCAGATTCTGCTGCAGCAACACCGGGCCCTGCTCGATGTGCACTTCGAAATAATGCGCGAGCCGGTCGAGATCAGTGCGCGCCTGTGCAATCGCGCCGACCTCGCGGCCACCCTGCACCAAGGCGTCGCGCATGGGCACACCCTGGGCGTCGCGCAGCGAAAGCATCGCATCGTCGAAACGTCCAGCGTAAGCCGAAGAACCCAGAAACGAGCTGCCATAGCGCACCCCCTGCTCTTCTGCGAAACCCACGACTTCCAGATCGCAGGGCAACCGTTCTCCACGTGCCGCCATGCCGGCCACCACCGCCATGGGCAACAGGATGCCCAGGCGCCCGTCATAACGCCCGCCATTGCGCACGGTGTCGTAATGGCTGCCGGTAGCCACCAAGGCTGGCTGATTGACCCCAGCCGCCGCACGATAGCGGCCCACCACGTTGCCCACGGCATCCTCATGCACATCGTCGAAGCCGCAGGCACGCATCCATGCCGCCAGTTGCAGAGCCACCGCTCGATGGGCCGCCGTCATATAGGTGCATGTCAGATGGTCGGGATGATCGGAATGCACCGCCAGCGCGTCTGCCCACTGCATCACCTGCTGCGCCGGGTCGATCGTCGCGTTTGCGGGCGTGCTTTCAGGGGAGGCAGAAGAGGGGTGGTGTGTCATGGCAGCAGAACGCTCGAGAATCGCAGGGAGCGACCATTATGAGCCCGAAATCTGCCCTGCTGCGAGCGCGTGAACCGTGCGCACAGGCACCGCAGCTCAAAGGCACGAAGATCAGGCGGGGCCTGCATTCAGGTCGGCCCTGCTGGCTCGCCTGCGCCCCGCTATCCCGACCATGTGCGCTGGACCATCGACGTCAACGCCACCAGCACCGGGTCACCCGCTCGATCAGGCGACACGATGTAGCCCAGTGTCGCATCGGCCTTGGCCGACCCCCACACCACGAAATCATTGGCTGCCGCACCCTGCAATGCGATTTCCTCACGCACCAGTGCACACCCTGCACCTGCACGCACCAGCGCATGCAGGTTGGCATGGTCATCGTTCTGCATCACCACACGCGGACGCAGCCCATGACGCTCGAACATGTCGCGCAGCAGCGCGTGCGAATGGCTACCCGCCGGACCGTCCAGCCAGGGTGCCTGCGCCAGCTCGCGCCACCCGCCTTTGCGCATGCCCGCTGCGGCCTCCCTGGGCACGGCCACGCGATAGCGCACGCTGCGCAACGGTGTCCATTGCAGGCCTCGCGGTGGGCTCGCCACGATGGTCAAAGCGGCGGCCAACTTGCCACTGGCGACCTGTTCGGCCAATGTCGCTGTCGAAAGCACGAAGGTCTGCAACTCGATCATGGGCAGGTGCCGCGTAATGTGACCGGCCAGCTCACCCAGTCGCAGGAAGTCCGGTTGTTCGCTGGGCACGCCCAACTCCAGCAGGCCTTGCAGGGCGCCTTGCAGCACCTGCGCCTCAGCCTTGAGCTGATTGCCCTGGGCCAGCAGCGACTCGGCTGTGGGCAACAAGGCTTCGCCCGCCTTGGCCAGCGTCAGGCGCCCCCCGGTGCGATCGAACAACGCCACGCCCAGACTCTGTTCCAGCGCCTTGATCTGCGCCGTGACCGCCGGCTGCGTCAGCGAAAGCGCTTCGGCCGCACGCGTCAGATTGCCCATCCGGGCAACCTTCACGAAGGCACGAATCTGATAGATCTCCATGACGGCGACTATGCCGCAAGCAAACGGATCTGACCAGGGTCCAGACCGACGGCGACAGGTGCGCCGATCGGGAAAATCGACAGCCCGGCAAGATGGGACTGATCCACTGTCAATTGCTGATCACCGACCTGCACCTCATAGCGCGTGAACTCACCCTGGAACTCGCTGCCCTGGATCACGCCGGGCAACCAGACGTAGCGCGCATCGCCATGGCCACCCGCCAGATCCACCTGCACGCTGTGCGGCCGAAAGCTGGCCGCCAGGCGCGCACTGTCAGGCACGTCGTCGGTCACCGGCAACTGTATATCGCCCACGCCATCCACGGCCAGAAGCACACTGGTGCTGCCACGCTCCTTCACAACGCCCTCCAGCACGTTCATGGTGCCCACGAAGTTGGCCACGAAGCGATTGACCGGAAAATCGAACAGCGTGTTGGGCGACCCGATCTGCTGCACCACGCCGTGGTCGAGCACCGCCATGCGGTCTGCCGTGGTCATGGCCTCTTCCTGATCGTGCGTCACGAAAATGGTGGTGATGCCCAGTCGTCGTTGCAACGAGAGCAATTCGCGTCGCATCTGCACGCGCAGCTTCTTGTCCAGGTTGGACAGCGGCTCATCGAGCAGCAAGACCTGAGGCTCGATCACAATGGTGCGCGCCAGCGCCACGCGCTGCTGCTGACCACCCGACAGTTCGTTGGGGCGCCGACGCGCAAATTGAGCCAGGCCCACCAGCGCCAACGCCGCTTCAGTGCGCTCGCGAATCTCCTCGCGCGGCAGCTTGCGCTCCACCAAGCCGAACGCCACGTTGTCCCACACGGTCATGTGCGGCCACAGCGCGTAGCTCTGGAACACCATGCCGATATTGCGTTCCCAGGGCGGCTGATCGCCCACGTCCTTGCCATCGATGAGCAACTGTCCACGTGATTGACGGTTAAAACCCGCGATCAACCGCAGCAGCGTGGACTTGCCCGACCCCGACGGCCCAAGCAGGGCGAAAAACTCACCAGGCTCGATCACGATATCCAGATCCTTCAGGATCTCGTTCTTGCCATAGGACAGCGAAATATTGCGGCACTCGACGCTGACTTTTTTCATGATGTCTGAAGCTCCGTGGTTTCGACACGCCCGGGAGCCTGTCTGCGCGTCGTGCGCTCGATCAACAAATGACTGGCGTAGGTGCCGATGGCCACCGCCAGAACCGCCAGCACCCCCAGCGCAGCACCCGGGCCACGCCCGGAGGGGCTTTGCATGTACAGATAGATGCCGTAGCTCATGGGCGCCTGGCTCTCGCGCGTGACCAGCATGATGGTGGCCGACAATTCGACTGCCGCCGTAATGAAGCTGGTCACGAATCCCGCCAGCATGCCGCCCACCATCAAGGGCACCACCACGCGCTGTATCGTGCGCATGCGGTTGGCCCCCATGGATTGCGCAGCCTCTTCAAGCGACACGTGAATCTGCTGCAAGGCCGCCACGCACGATCGCAACGCATACGGCAGGCGCCTGACCGAATAGGCGATCATGATGAGCACCCACGACGATGTCAGCATGGTGTCGGTGAAGGGGATCTCCATGCCGCGGAACGTGCGCAGCAAACCGATTGCCAGCACGATGCCGGGTATCGCCAGCGCCGCCGAGGCCATCCAGTCCAGCCATTGCCTGCCCGGCATCCGGGTGCGCAACAGAAGATAGGCGATCGCCGTGCCGATGATCACGTCGATCCCGGCGGCCAGCCCGCAATACAGCAGCGTGTTGGCGATCATGCCGCTGGAATCTTCGAACACCGCGTTGTAATGCGCCAGCGTGTAGCCATCAGGTAATGGCGCAAAGCTCCACACACTTGCGAACGACAACAGCAGCACGCCGATGTGCGGTGAGAGCACCAGCAACAGCACCAGGGCGATCCAGCTATAGGCCAAAAAGCTCTCGCCGCGTTTGAGACGACGCTTCTGAATCGAACCGCCCCCTTTCTGCAGGGTCGAGTAATCACGCCCTTTGAGCACACGCGCCGACAGCCACAACGCCGCAATCGAGAACGCGATGATGATCACGCTGATCACATAACCCAGCGGATCTTCCAGCCCGACCTGCGTGATCCGCAGATACGCCTGGGGCGCCAGCATGTTGGTCGCCCCCAG
>Ga0308159_1003782_pt1 | contig 14656 bp, 10 predicted proteins | sample PhyCR1_FD_201040 | JGI IMG/M metagenome (GOLD analysis project Ga0308159, IMG submission 201040) | Phyllosphere microbial communities from UC Gill Tract Community Farm, Albany, California, United States - DLSLC.R1 | ecosystem: Host-associated > Plants > Phyllosphere > Unclassified | place: USA... | reverse complement strand
TTCCACACCGAACAGGCGCTTGCCTACTACGGCACGCAGATGGTCGGCGGTATCCATCCGAAGAAGGGTGGCGAAACCTGGACCGGTTCGAAGGGCGAAAGCCTGCCGATCTATGCGACCGTCGCCGAAGCCAAGGAAAAGACCGGCGCCGATGCGTCCGTGATCTACGTTCCGCCGGCCGGCGCAGCTGATGCGATCATCGAGGCGATCGAAGCCGAGATCCCGTTCATCACCTGCATCACCGAAGGCATTCCGGTCATGGACATGGTTCGCGTCAAGGCTCGCCTCGACCGTTCCAACTCGCGCCTGCTCGGCCCGAACTGCCCGGGCGTTCTGACGCCGGAAGAATGCAAGATCGGCATCATGCCGGGCTCGATCTTCCGCAAGGGTTCGGTCGGTATCGTGTCGCGCTCCGGCACGCTGACCTATGAAGCCGTGTTCCAGACGTCCAACGAAGGCCTCGGCCAGACGACGGCTGTCGGCATCGGCGGCGATCCGGTCAAGGGCACCGAGTTCATCGACATCTTGGAAATGTTCCTCGCAGACGAAGCCACGCAGTCGATCATCATGATCGGCGAAATCGGCGGCTCGGCTGAAGAAGAAGCGGCACAGTTCCTGATCGACGAAGCCAAGAAGGGCCGCAAGAAGCCGATGGCAGGCTTCATCGCCGGCCGGACCGCTCCGAAGGGCCGCACCATGGGCCATGCCGGCGCTGTCGTTTCCGGCGGCAAGGGCGATGCGGAATCCAAGATCGCTGCCATGGAGGCAGCGGGCATCAAGGTTTCGCCTTCGCCAGCACGTCTCGGCACGACGCTGGTTGAAGTCCTCAAGGGCTAACGCCACATAAAGGTCACCCATCGCCGATAGATAGACGGCGATGGACCAGACATCAAATGACCCGCGGGTTGCTGCATGCGACCTGCGGGTAAGTCGCTCAAGGGTAGGTCTACCCGAGGTAGGTCTACTAAAGAGCGGCGCCGCTCGCAGCGGTATCGAGCCATACGTCAGAGAATGCGGTTTCCGGTCAATTCATCCGGTGCCGATCAGGTCAGGAGGCGGGCGCGGCGCCCGCGGGAAGCAATGGCACGGCAAGAAGCCAACGAACAGTTCCTCATCACGTCTTTCCTCGATGGTGCGAACGCTGCCTATATCGAGCAGCTCTATGGGCGCTACGAAAGTGATCCAACGTCGCTTTCCGAGGAATGGCAGGCCTTCTTCAAGGCGCTGGCAGACAGCCCCGAAGATGTAAAGAAGGCCGCGCAGGGCGCCTCCTGGAAACGTTCGAACTGGCCGATCCCTGCCAATGGCGATCTGATCTCGGCGCTCGACGGCAACTGGCCGATCGTCGAAAAGGCGATCGAGACCAAGGTCAAGGCGAAGGCGGAAGCATCCGCCGCAGTGACCGGCCAGCCGGTGCAGCAGACCGACGTTCTGCAGGCGACCCGCGACAGCGTGCGCGCCATCATGATGATCCGTGCCTACCGCATGCGCGGCCACCTTCATGCCAAGCTCGATCCGCTCGGGATCGCGAGCCCGGTCGACGATTACAACGAGCTGTCGCCGAAGTCCTACGGCTTCGAAGAGAGCGATTACGATCGCAAGATCTTCATCGACAACGTTCTCGGCCTTGAATACGCGTCCGTTCGCGAAATGATCGAGATCCTCGAGCGCACCTATTGCTCGACCATCGGCGTCGAATTCATGCACATGTCCAACCCCGAGGAAAAGGGCTGGATCCAGGAGCGTATCGAAGGTCCCGCCAAGGGCGTCACGTTCACGCCTGAAGGCAAGAAGGCAATCCTTTCGAAGCTGGTCGAAGCCGAAGGCTACGAGCAGTTCCTCGACGTGCGCTTCAAGGGCACCAAGCGTTTTGGCCTGGATGGCGGTGAATCGCTCATCCCGGCGCTGGAGCAGATCATCAAGCGCGGCGGTCAGGAAGGCCTCGAGGAAGTCATCCTCGGCATGGCCCACCGCGGTCGTCTGAACGTCTTGACCAACGTCCTCGGCAAGCCGCATCGCGCCGTGTTCCACGAGTTCAAGGGCGGTTCGTTCAAGCCCGACGAAGTCGAGGGTTCGGGCGACGTGAAATACCATCTGGGTGCCTCGTCGGACCGTGAATTTGACGGCAACAAGGTTCACCTGTCGCTGACCGCCAACCCGTCTCACCTCGAAATCGTCAACCCTGTCGTCATGGGCAAGGCCCGCGCCAAGCAGGACATGCTGACCAAGGTGTGGGATAAGGACAACATCATTCCGCTGTCCGAGCGCGCCAAGGTTCTGCCGCTGCTGCTGCACGGCGATGCGGCCTTTGCCGGCCAGGGCGTGACTGCCGAAATCCTCGGCCTGTCGGGTCTGCGCGGCCACCGCGTGGCCGGCACGATGCATGTCATCATCAACAACCAGATCGGCTTTACCACCAATCCTGGCTTCTCGCGTTCGTCGCCTTATCCGTCGGACGTTGCCAAGATGATCGAGGCACCGATCTTCCACGTCAACGGTGACGATCCGGAAGCGGTCGTTTACGCGGCCAAGATCGCCATCGAATACCGGATGAAGTTCCACAAGCCGGTCGTGGTCGACATGTTCTGCTACCGCCGCTTCGGCCATAACGAAGGCGACGAGCCTGCGTTCACGCAGCCGAAGATGTACAAGGTCATCCGCGCGCACAAGGCCGTGGCGGAGATCTATGCCGAACGTCTGATCGGCGAAGGTGTCATCACCGAAGGCGAATTCGAGAAGATGAAGGCCGACTGGCGCGCCAATCTCGAAACCGAATTCGAGGCCGGCCAGAGCTACAAGCCGAACAAGGCCGACTGGCTTGACGGCCAGTGGTCCGGCCTGCGTTCCGCCGACAATGCCGACGAACAGCGTCGTGGCAAGACCGCGATGCCGATCAAGGATCTGAGAGAGATCGGTCGCAAGCTTTCGACCATTCCGGAAGGTTTTAACGCCCACCGCACGATCAAGCGTTTCATGGATAACCGTGCGCAGATGATCGAGACCGGTGAAGGCATCGACTGGGCAATGGCGGAAGCGCTGGCGTTCGGTTCGCTGACCGTCGAAGGCACCAAGATCCGTCTTTCGGGTCAGGATTGCGAACGCGGCACGTTCTCGCAGCGTCACTCGGTTCTCTACGATCAGGAAACCGAAGAGCGCTACATCCCGCTTTCCAACCTGCAGGCTGGCCAGGGCAAGTACGAAGTCATCAACTCGATGCTGTCGGAAGAGGCAGTGCTCGGGTTCGAATATGGCTACTCGCTGGCGCGTCCAAACGCGCTGACGCTATGGGAAGCCCAGTTCGGCGACTTCGCCAACGGTGCGCAGGTCGTGTTCGACCAGTTCATCTCGTCGGGTGAGCGCAAGTGGCTGCGCATGTCGGGTCTCGTCTGCCTTCTGCCGCATGGCTATGAAGGGCAGGGCCCGGAGCATTCCTCCGCCCGCCTGGAACGCTGGCTGCAGATGTGCGCCGAAGACAACATGCAGGTCGCAAACGTCACGACGCCATCAAACTACTTCCACATCCTGCGCCGTCAGGTGAAGCGCGACTTCCGCAAGCCGCTGATCCTGATGACGCCGAAGTCGCTGCTGCGCCACAAGCGCGCGACCTCGACGCTGGCGGAAATGGCGGGCGAAAGCTCGTTCCACCGTCTGCTGTGGGACGACGCGGAGATGATCAAGGACGGTCCGATTAAGCTGCAGAAGGATGCGAAGATCCGTCGCGTCGTGATGTGCTCGGGCAAGGTCTATTACGATCTGCTGGAAGAGCGCGAAAAGCGCGGCATCGACGACATCTACCTGCTGCGCATCGAACAGCTCTATCCGTTCCCTGCCAAGGCGCTCATCAACGAGCTCAGCCGCTTCCGCAATGCGGAAATGGTCTGGTGCCAGGAAGAGCCGAAGAACATGGGTTCGTGGTCGTTTATCGATCCGTATCTGGAATGGGTTCTGGCGCATATCGATGCCAAGTATCAGCGCGTCCGGTATACCGGCCGTCCGGCGGCAGCATCGCCTGCAACCGGCCTGATGTCGAAGCATCTGGCACAGCTGGAAGCCTTCCTCGAAGACGCTCTCGGCGGCTGATTTTTCAGCCGTCTCCACCAATTGCTCCGAAACGATATCTGACAAACACGGAAAATAGATCATGGCCACCGAAATCCGCGTCCCTACCCTCGGCGAGTCCGTTAGCGAGGCAACCGTCGGCACCTGGTTCAAGAAGGTTGGCGACACGGTCAAGGCCGATGAGCCGCTGGTCGAACTGGAAACCGACAAGGTTACCGTCGAAGTCCCAGCCCCAGCCTCCGGCGTTCTGACAGAGATCGTCGCCCAGAACGGCGAGACCGTCGGACTCGACGCGCTGCTCGGCCAGATCTCGGCCGGCGGTGCTGCTGCCGGCACTGCAGCTCCTGCTGCACAGCCGGTCGAAGCTGCTCCGGCAAAGGCTGCCGAACCCGCTGCTGCTGCTCAGGCACCTGCTGCCGCCGCAGCGCCTGCTGGTGGCTCGTCCATGCCGCCAGCACCGGCTGCCGCCAAGGTTGCTGCCGACAACAACATCTCCACCTCGGATGTCGACGGTTCGGGCAAGCGCGGTCAGGTCCTGAAGGGCGATGTGATCGCTGCCATTTCCAAGGGCCCGGCTGCTCCTGCCGCTCCGGCTTCGGTTCCGGCAGCTCCGCGCCCGGTTTCGTCGGCTGACGATGCATCGCGCGAAGAGCGCGTGAAGATGACGCGTCTGCGCCAGACGATCGCCAAGCGCCTCAAGGATGCCCAGAACACAGCCGCCATGCTCACCACCTATAACGAGGTGGACATGAAGGCCGTGATGGATCTTCGCAACCGCTACAAGGACGTGTTCGAGAAGAAGCACGGCGTGAAGCTGGGCTTCATGGGCTTCTTCACCAAGGCCGTCACGCACGCGCTGAAGGAACTCCCGGCCGTCAACGCCGAGATCGACGGCACAGACCTCATCTACAAGAACTACTGCCACGTCGGCATGGCCGTCGGCACCGACAAGGGCCTCGTCGTTCCTGTCATCCGCGATGCCGACCAGCGCTCGATCGCCGGCGTCGAAAAGGAACTCGGCCGTCTCGCCAAGGCCGCCCGCGATGGTACGCTGTCGATGGCAGACATGCAGGGCGGCACGTTCACCATCACCAATGGCGGCGTTTACGGTTCGCTGATGTCGTCGCCGATCCTCAACGCGCCGCAGTCGGGTATCCTCGGCATGCACAAGATCCAGGAGCGTCCGGTTGCGATCGGCGGCCAGGTCGTGATCCGTCCGATGATGTATCTGGCACTGTCCTACGATCACCGTATCGTCGATGGCAAGGAAGCGGTCACCTTCCTGGTTCGCGTCAAGGAAAGCCTGGAAGATCCGGAACGTCTGGTTCTCGATCTGTAATTTGCGGAGAGCATAATGGACGCCGCTTCAGCCAATGCGACCTATCTTCTGGTACTTCTGTGCCTGAGCGTCGTCCTGCTTCTCGTGCATATTCTGCTGCAGGGAAATTTCGCCACCAAGGATCGCGGCACGGCATGGAATGCCGGTCCGCGTGACGGCGACAACGAACCCAAGAGCGTGATGGCCGGTCGTACGGCCCGCGCTTCGCGAAACTACCAGGAAACCTATCCTGCCTTTGTCGGACTTCTCCTGGCGATGATCCTCACGGGTGACTCGTCGGGCTTCGGTCTGTTCGGGGCTGCGGTCTGGCTGGTGGCGCGGATCGTCTACATTCCACTTTATCTCAAGGGCATTCCGTATGTCCGCTCGCTTGTATGGCTGGTCAGCCTCGTCGGCCTCGCGCTGATGATGATCGCACTGTTCGTGTGACCGCCTCCTGCTCAATCAAAAGGATAGTCTGATGGCTTATGATGTTGTCGTAATCGGATCCGGCCCGGGCGGCTATGTCTGCGCAATCAAGGCGGCCCAGCTCGGCCTCAAGGTCGCTGTCGTCGAAAAGCGGTCCACCTATGGCGGTACCTGCCTTAACATCGGCTGCATTCCTTCCAAGGCGCTGCTGCATGCTTCGGAAATGTTTGCGCATGTGGCGCATGGCGTGGAAGAACTCGGCGTCGAGGTTCCGGCACCGACGCTGAACCTTTCGAAGATGATGGCCCACAAGGATGCGACGGTAAAGTCGAACACCGACGGCGTCGCCTTCCTGTTCAAGAAGAACAAGATCGACGGTTTCATCGGCACCGGCAAGATCGTTTCGGCCGGCAAGGTTTCGGTCACCGGTGAAGACGGCAAGGTCCAGGAAATCGAGACGAAGAACATCGTCATCGCCACCGGCTCCGACATTGCTGGCATCCCGGGCGTCAATGTCGACATCGACGAGAAGGTCATCGTCTCCTCGACGGGCGGTCTCACGCTAGACAAGGTCCCGGCCAACATGATCGTCGTCGGCGGCGGTGTGATCGGCATGGAGCTTGGTTCGGTCTGGTCGCGTCTCGGCGCCAAGGTCACCGTGATCGAATATCTCGACAAGCTGCTCGGCTCGATGGACGCGGATGTTTCCAAGCAGTTCCAGCGCATGATGGCCAAGCAGGGCATGGACATCCGCACCGAAGCCAAGGTTACCGGCGTCGAGAAGACGGAAGCGGGCGCCAAGGTTACCTATGAGCCGGTCAAGGGTGGCGAAGCCGTCAGCCTCGAAGCCGATGTCGTGCTGATCTCGACGGGCCGCAAGCCGTATACCGCAGGCCTTGGCCTTGAAGAAGCAGGCGTTGCGCTCGACAATCGCGGTCGCGTCGAAATCGACGGCGGCTACAAGACCAATGTTGCCGGCATTTACGCGATCGGCGACGTGGTGAAGGGCCCGATGCTGGCCCACAAGGCCGAAGACGAGGGCGTCGCTCTCGCAGAAATCCTGTCCGGCCAGCACGGACACGTGAACTACGACGTCATTCCGTCTGTCGTTTACACCCAGCCGGAAGTGGCATCGGTCGGCCGCACGGAAGAAGAGTTGAAGGCTGCAGGCATCGCCTACAAGGTCGGCAAGTTCCCGTTCACGGCGAACGGTCGCGCCCGCGCGATGCTCGCCACCGACGGCTTCGTCAAGATCCTCGCCGACAAGGAAACCGATCGCGTTCTCGGCGGCCACATCGTCAGCTTCGGCGCCGGCGACATGATCCACGAGATTGCCGTACTGATGGAATTCAGCGGTTCGTCCGAAGATCTCGGCCGCACCTGCCACGCTCACCCGACCCTGTCGGAAGCCGTGAAGGAAGCCGCACTCGCGACCTTTGCCAAGCCGATCCATATGTGATCGGCGACAATATCGCATCGGAAAACCGGCCCCGTAACAGGGCCGGTTTTTTTGTGTCCGGTTGACGGGTGTACGTCCCTCGCCAGAGGGCTCAGTTCACAGCGGTGACTGTAAAACCCTGCTTGCGCAACAGCTCGACGAGACCGTCAACGCCCGGCAGGTGCAGTGCGCCGACGGCGATGAAGGTGCTGCCTTCGTTAAGGATAGGGGATGCGCGCTCGGCCATCAGCAGGTTGCGCTTGCGCACCACCAGTTCCTCGAATTCGGCATAGCCGCTATCATCGTCCTCGCCCTCAGGCACGACGGTCTTCAGGAAGGGGATGGTCATGCCCATGTCGCCGGACAGATAGAGCCCGGTCATCGTCTCGAACACGTCGTCCAGCTTGGGACCGAGCTTGATCGCCTCGATCAGCGACTTCATGTGGATATCGACCGGAATGGCAGCCAACGTCGAAAGCTGCTCGGCAAAGGTCTCAAGCCCCTTCACCGACTTGCCGGCTTTCGCCGCATCCAGCGCCAGCTGCTTGTCTAGGAAAGGGGTGTTCTGGGTCTTGCGGGCCATCTCGCAGGCGGGCATCGAGACCAGGCCCATCAGCAGCCAGGGCTTCATTCTCGAAACGGCGGCCAGCGGTACGCCGCGCTGTTTCAGGGCATCGCTGAGAAGTGCGAGATCATCCTTCGTCAGCAGGCTCTCGATCGAGGTGCCATCGGTAAACATCGTCAGCTCCGGCTTGGACAGCATGCCGGCCATTGCCTTCTGCTCGTCGAGCACTTCGTCCGACTCGACGACGATGGTCTTTGCATCCGCGCGCGCAGCATCCGCGCCTTCAGGCATTTTCAGAACGCGTGGGTCGGTCACGTGCATGGTGCCAAGAAGGTAGGATGGGGGGAGGCCGGCTTTCTCGATTTTCCAGAAGATGCCGCGGCCGTTGGGGATTTTTTCGCCCTCTGCGACAACCTGCCGATAGGCGGCCGGATCGTTGGCCTTCATCTCCGCGATCAGGTCCCGCCCGGTGCAGGCCGGCGTCTCCGCACGTGCGGCAAGCGAGGTGATCACGAGGCAGACCGAGGCCAGCAGCAGAACGTGCAGGGCGGCAAACACCCAAAGCGCCGCCGTCTGGGCGCGTTGAAGGATTGTGCCGGCGAAAATGCTGCGGATCATGTCATCGGTCCCAATTGTTGGGCTCACCCTAGCTGGACTGGTCGAACAGCGGCTTAACCGATGTGGTTAAGGATGGGTTCATGCCCTTGGATGGGCGCGGTCGTAGACTTCGAGCAGTCTCGACGTATCGACGCCGGTATAGACCTGCGTGGTGGAAAGGCTGGCATGTCCCAGCAGTTCCTGGATCGTGCGCAGATCGCCGCCTCCGGCCAGAAGATGGGTCGCGAAGGAATGGCGCAGCGCATGCGGGGTGGCGCTGTCGGGGAGGTTGAACGCGCTTCTGAGCTTCTGCATCTCGCGCTGGATGATCGCCGGCTGCAGCGTCTTGCCGCGCGCACCCCGGAACATTGGGGCATCGGCGGCCAGATGGTAGGGGCAGAGTTTTCGGTAGGTCTCGACCGCCTCGAGGATGACCGGAAGAAGCGGCACGATGCGCATTTTGCCGCCTTTGCCGAGAATCCGAAGCGAGGTCGCGCCTGCATCGATATCGGCGGGCGTCAGGCCCAGCGCTTCTGAAATGCGCAAGCCGCAGCCGTAAAGCAGCGTCAGGATGGCCGCATCCCGTGCCGCGATCCATGGCTCCTCGTGCAGTTGCGCCTCAGATGTGACGATGTTGAGGGCCTGGGTGTCGGTCAGCGGCTTCGGCAGCGATTTCGGCTGACGCGGGGCACGGATAGCACCGGCGGCGGCGGCATTCACCAGTCCCTTGCGCTCCAGGTACCGCAGGAACGAGCGCAGTCCGGCCAGATGACGGCCCAGCGAACGCGCACCGGAGCCCTCGCGCCGCCGGGCTGCCAGAAAACTTCTCAAATCTGCCGGACGCAGCGTATGGATATCCGCAATCGTCGGCGGTCCGGCGAGGTGCGTGGTCAGAAAAGTTAGGAATTGCCGGGTGTCGCGCTCATAGGCGTCAAGCGTGTTGGGCGACAGCCGGCGCTCTCCACTCAGGCTTTCCAGCCATTCGCGGCGCCTCTCGAGGAGATCGGGGGCAGCGATAATGAGCAGTTCGTTCATGAGGGCGACGTTGATTTCCTTGGCATGCCGCCCCAGATTGCACCCAGCATCGTTACGGTATCCCTAAAGGCGCGGTAACCCTGCCACCGTAATATCATGCGGGCACTGCAAAAGTGCAGGCCCGCTTCAAGGAGTTTGCATGGACCGCCGTGATTCCATGACGAGCTTCGGCCAGTTCGCCGAAGCCATCGCACGCGTATCTCAAGGGCGTCCGGGCCACATCGTCGATACGCTCATCGCCGAGCGGGGCAAGCGGATCGTCGGCAGTCCGTTCTGGCCGGTCATGCGTCCGTTTCTCTATACGCTGCTGCGCTACGGCCGGGCGATCGAGTTCGCCGACGACATTGCGCCGAAATCCGGTTACCAGTGTTTCGAATATTTGAGCGACCATCTGAAGCTGAAGCTTTCGGTCAAAAACGAGGAGCGGATCCCGGACCAGGGCGGCTTCATCCTCGTCAGCAACCATCCGACCGGCATCGCCGACGGCGTCGCCGTGTTCGACCTGTTGAAATCGCGCCGTCCGGACCTGATGGTGTTTGCCAACCGCGATGCGGTGCGGGTCAATCCGCGTTTTGCCGAAATGATCATTCCCGTCGAATGGCGCGACGATCACAAGAGCAAACTGAAGACCCGCGAGACGCTGGTTCTCACCAACAAGGCGGTCGGGGAGGGCAAGGTGATGATCCTGTTCCCCTCCGGCCGCATCGCCTATTGGGAGAATGGCCGGCTGAACGAGCGTCCGTGGAAGACGTCTGCGGTCGGACTTGCCCGCAAATACAATCTGCCGATCCTGCCGATCCATATGACTGCGCGCAATTCCGGGCTGTTCTACTGGCTTGCCAAATGGTCGACCGAGCTGCGCGACATGACGGTGTTCCATGAGCTCCTCAACAAGAAGGGCAACCAGTTCGATTTCACCATCGGGCACATGATCCAACCGGACCAGCTGGAGGGTGACGTCGTCGAGGTCACCAAGGCGCTGGAGCGGCATACGGTTTTCGGTCTCGCAGCCGACGGCGATGCGCAGTTTGTGCCACAATCAGTAGTCCTCGAGGAAGCGCTCCAGGCCCCGGTTCAGGCGTAGATACTGCTGGCGATCGAGCTCTTTGATCGCCCGCTCTTCGGTCGCAGACACTGCCGATGTCGCAGGCTGTTGCCTCGGCCGCGCGGGCGCCGTCGGCGTCATCTTCTGCGGCTTCGGTTTTTGTCTCAGTTTCTCTTTCTCTTCCGTCAGCGTCGGCATGGAGAGTGCAAACAGCAGCCGGTGCTTGTGGATGCGCGACGCGGAATTCGTCATGCCGAGGCTCGATATCGTGACACCGGAGGTCACCGGGTTGAGCTCGATCTTCGGATCGATATTTCCCTTCAGCGTGGTCGAGAATTCCAGCGTATCGGCCATGGTGATCACGTCGGTGCCGCTCGGGGCTTTGAGATTGCCTTTCTCATTGAGCCATACGAATGTCTCGAGCGTTTCCTTCAAGCCGATCCGTCCGACGATCGGGTAGATGAGGTTGCCGCTTCTCGCTTTCGGCGCACAGTATAAATCGTTGACCTCGGTCGCCAGCTTCGCAAATTCATCGGTGACGCGGAAGCTGCGGTTGTTTTGGCGGGACAGATCGACGCTGCTGCCCAGTCCGAGACTGCGGGTGCCGTTCGAGAACGGGTTGAGCAGGCCCAACGAAAACCCGTGGCTGTCCATTTCTGTCATGTTGAGCTGAAAGTCGTAAGCGATGAACGACTTGGCATAGCGGTCGAAATAGAGACTGATGTCCGGGCTGTAGCGGCGTGTGAAAGCATCGGCATAGGTTACCGTCCCGGCTAGAAGCTCTGCAGAGAGCTGCTTCTCCGCCGGGGATCCGTATTCGCGCAGTAGCCCCGTGGCGATCTCGCGGATGGCATCGCGCGCCTCGCAGCGCACCTTGGCGACAATCTGGTAGGTCGTATCCGGCTTGGAGAAATCCTCTGGCAGAGGATGAATATTGCAGCCGGCCAGCAGAATAGCAGGCACGACAAGCGTCGTCATCGACTTGCAGAACATCCGTAGCCCCCACTCCGGTTAGGACTCTACCTATAGTTAATATTTATTTATGATACAACCTAAATTTCACGCCGCGATGTGTGTCGTCAACGGCGGGGAGCGCCAAACAGCGGTTCCCTTTCGTTCCGGTTTTGGGCATGGTCCCGCCATGGACACAGATTCGTCCGACCTGTTCGGTCCGCTCCTCGATAAGCCCGTCGCGGCCGTCGTGCCGGTCCTGGTGCCGCTGCCGGTGCCGGGTCCGTATAGCTATGCCGTGCCGGAGGGACTGAATGTTGTGCCCGGTTCGGTGGTGCAGGTGCCACTGGGTCCGCGCCAGATGATCGGCGTCGTGTGGGATGGCGCAGACGACAGCGCGCTCGACCCGAAGAAGCTGCGGCCGATCACGCTCGCTTTCGATTGCCCGCCGCTTTCCAAAGAGATGCGCGATTTCGTCGACTGGGTCTCGGCCTACACGCTGTCGCCGCCGGGTTTCGTGGCCCGCATGGCGATCCGGGCTCCGGCAGCGCTCGATCCGGAACCGATGGTGGAGGGGCTGCGCTTTATCGGCGGCGAGCCGGCGCGACTGACACCGGCCAGAACCCGGGTGCTCGACCTTGCGAAGGAGCAGGAAGCGCCCTGGACCCGCAGCGGCCTTGCGCATGCGGCCGGCGTTTCCCTGAGCGTCGTCGACGGATTGATCAAGCAGGGAGTGTTCGACACGATTTTCCTGCCGCCGCCGCCTGTCGTGGCACGGCCTGACCCGGATTATACTGCGCCCCGCATCGAGGGACCTCAAAAGGGAGCGGCCGAAGAGATCGTCGCTTCGGTTAGCGCCGGCGGGTTTGCCGCCTCGCTGATCGATGGCGTCACCGGGTCCGGCAAGACGGAAGTCTATTTCGAGGCGATTGCCCAGGCGCTCCGACAAGACAAGCAGGTTCTGATCCTGTTGCCGGAAATCGCACTCACGTCGAGCTTTCTCGATCGGTTCGAGCAGCGGTTCGGGGCAAAGCCTGCCGAATGGCATTCGGATCTATCCCCCCGTATCCGTGAGAAAGTCTGGCGCGGCGTCGTGACGGGGGAGGTGAGGGTGGTTGCCGGGGCCCGTTCGGCTCTGTTCCTGCCGTTCGAGGATCTGGGGCTGATCGTCATCGACGAAGAACACGACCCTGCCTACAAGCAGGAGGACCGCGTCTTCTACAATGCGCGCGACATGGCGGTGGTGCGGGCCCGGATCGGCGATTTTCCGATCGTGCTGGTGTCGGCGACGCCTTCAGTGGAAAGCCAGGTCAACGGGCTCTCCGGGCGCTACACGACGGTCCACCTGCCGACCCGCTTTGGTGATGCAGCACTGCCGGACCTGCATCTCGTCGACATGCGCCGGCATCCGCCGGAACGCGGCGGGTTCCTCTCGCCCATTCTCCTGCGCGGCATGAAGAAGGCACTCGAGCGCGGCGAGCAGTCGCTGCTGTTTCTCAACCGTCGCGGCTATGCGCCGCTGACGCTCTGCCGCGTCTGCGGCCACCGCTTCCAGTGCCCGCAATGTTCGAGCTGGCTGGTGGAGCATCGCTTCAGAAACCAGATCCAGTGCCATCAGTGCGGCTATCACGAACATACGCCGGAAGCCTGCCCGGAATGCGGGACGTTCGACCACCTCGTCGCCTGCGGGCCGGGCGTGGAGCGGATCGCGGAAGAGGTGGAGAAGCATTTCCCGGAAGCGCGCACGATCGTCATGTCGTCGGACCTGCTCGGCGGCGTCAAGCGGCTTCGGATGGAGCTCGATGCGATCGCCAAGGGCGATGTGGATATCGTGATCGGCACGCAGCTGGTGGCGAAGGGCCATAACTTTCCGCTGATGACGCTGGTCGGCATCGTCGATGCGGATCTCGGCCTGTCGAATGGAGACCCGCGGGCGGCCGAGAGGACGTTCCAGCTGCTCAGCCAGGTAACGGGGCGTGCCGGGCGAACAGGGTTGAAGAGCCACGGCCTGATCCAGACCTTCCAGCCGCAGCATCCCGTCATGCAGGCAATCGTCTCCGGCGATGCGGGCGCCTTCTACGAGCGGGAGATCGCTGAGCGCGAGAAGGCGATCCTGCCACCGTTCGGGCGGCTTGCGTCGCTGATCGTTTCGGCCGATACGCGGGCCGATGCGGAAACCCATGCACGCGGATTGCGGGCTGCCGCGCCGCGGGTGACCGGTATTTCCGTGCTCGGCCCCGCGGAAGCGCCGCTTGCGCTGGTACGCGGCCGCCATCGATTCCGGCTTCTGGTGCACGGACGGCGCAATTCCGACATGCAGGCTTTTCTGAAGGCGATGATGTCTGCCGGCCCGAAGGTCCGTGGTACGGTGCAGATCCAGCTCGATATCGATCCGCAGAGTTTTCTCTGATCCTATCTTTGCGAGTTGTTTACCGCTTTCGATAAAATCGCCGCACAAGAACGATTCGAGGATTCCATGGAACTGTATTTCCCCACCGAGACCGGCGAGCAGCTGGCGTTTGTCTGCGCTGCCGCGACGGCTCTCATCGGGCTCCTCATCCTCCTGTTTCCCGGCCCCTGCCTGCGGCTTTCGGCGTTCCGTGTCGGCGATGTCCGGCCGGAGGGTTACGGATCGGTGCGGGCCGCCGGCGCTCAGTATGTCGGCCTCGGCGTCGTGCCGATCATCTTTGCCCAGGACTGGTTCTATATGGTGCTCGGCATCGTGCTTGGTCTGGGGGCATTCGGAAGGCTGGTCTCGTTTGCTTTCGATCGTGGCGCAACTGTGAAAAACACGCTGATTTTCCTACTACAAGTTGTCCTTTCAGCCGGCCCGCTCGCCTATGTCTTCGGCTATCTCTGAGCTATCCAATCAAGAGCGTTCATCTCAGACGCGGTCAATTCCAGCGGAGTCCGACATAAAAACGACTCAAGCTCTAGTCCCAGGGGCGTTTTCCCGCCTCTCCCGTGTTGCGAGTCCCTACATCCTATGCTAGACGGACCGCGAAAGTCGGAAAGGGTGGGGTGGAGGCCCCGCTGGTTCTGATTAAAAATCAAATATTTTCAAGGTCTTGCTGATCCTCTAAAAAAGGGCGCAGCGCTTGGATGGCAATTCAGGGAAACTGTGCCCGTGGCTGACACGTCCCCGCTTATTTCCGGTGTCGCAGAGCGTTACGCTTCTTCGCTTTTTGAGCTCGCGCTCGAAACCGGTTCCATCGATAA